>LNFM01013295.1_pt1 | contig 10528 bp, 8 predicted proteins | sample 596031 | NCBI WGS metagenome assembly LNFM01 (sample SAMN04254537, study PRJNA301005) | activated carbon metagenome | isolation source: dual media filters at the Ann Arbor, Michigan drinking water treatment plant | place: USA: Ann Arbor | reverse complement strand
GGGCCTCAATACGATCGTCTCTAACGGTGTGCTGGGCAACCCTAACGACGACGTGGTTGTGATGGACGACTTCCTCTTCGCGGAGCCCGTCGCCGTACCCGAGCCGACGAGCCACGCGCTAATGTGTCTTGGCCTCGCTCTGATGGGGGCCCTCGGCCGGCACCTGGGTCGTCGCTCCGCCTGATCGGATCAGAAAAGGTGTCAGGGATCAGAAAAGGTGTCAGGAACCGTTATTGACTCTGAGGGATCAGAAAAGGTGTCAGGAACCGTTATTGACTCTGCCCAGTCAATACGGTTCCTGACACCTTTTCCATGTCGGGCCAGGCGTCCGGTTCAGCGAAAATCGCCGCCCCGCGACGTGTGCCTCGGGGCACGCGTTGCTTCGAAAACTGGCGGGGGACCGGTTGAGGGCCCCCCGCCTGTTCGGTCCGGAGTTGTACGCTTGTTGCGACAAGAACAGGTCAACCGAAGAGGGGGGTGACCAGCTTGCCGCCGTCGACGATCTTGATCGGGCGGCCCAGGGGACTCATATTTTCCTTGGTCGGGTCGATCTTGAGGCTGTGGCAGAGGCTCACCAGGAAGTCGTTGACGTTCACCGGCCGGTCCTTCACGTCGGTCCCGTCGGGGGACGAGGCGCCGATCACCTGGCCGCCCTTCACGCCGCCGCCGGCCAGCGCGGCGTTGAAGACCCTGGGGAAGTGGTCGCGGCCGGCGTTCGGGTTGACCTTCGGGGTCCGGCCGAACTCGCCCATCCAGACGACCAACGTCCGGTCCAGCATCCCCCGGGTCTTCAGGTCGTTGATCAGAGAGGCGAACGCCGGGTCGACCTGCCCGGCCAGCTCGCCGATCCGCTCTCGGCCGTTCTGGTGGGTGTCCCAGCCGTTGGAGCGGACCTCGACGAACGTCACCCCGGCCTGGACGAGCTTCCGGGCGAGGAGGCAGCCCTGGCCGAACGGGGTCTTGCCGTAGGCGGCCCGCAGGCCCTCCGGCTCGTCGTCGAGGTTGAACGACTTCATCCGGGGGGAGAGGACCATCCCGGCCGTCTGCTTGTAGAGCGCGGCGTGGTCGCGGACCCGGTCGGCCCCGCCGGCGCGTTCGAACCCGGAGTCTTCCAGGGCGCCCAGCAACCCCAGCCGGCGCTGGAACCGTCGGGCGGTCACGTTCCCCGGCAACACGGCGTTGGCCGGCGGGCGCAGGGGGTCCTGTACGACGAACGGTTCGAGGCCGACGCCCAGCATCCCCGCGCCGACGGTCGGGCCGCCGATGCTCACGATGTGCGGCAGGTCGAACTTCGGGTCGCCTAGCTCGTTCGCGGCGACGCAGCCGATGTTCGGGTGCTTCACCGTGCCGGTCGGGGCGTACCCCGTGTGGAGCTGGTAGGTCGCCCGCTGGTGGTTCCCTTCCTTGTTGGTCATCGACCGGACCAGGGCGATGTCGTTGAGGACCTTCGCGGTGTGGTTCCACCCCTCGGCGATCCGGACGCCCGGCAGGGCGGTCTCGATCGCCTTGACGCCTCCGCCGTTGTCGTGGTCGGGCTTGGGGTCGAAGGTGTCCATCTGGCTGGGCCCGCCGGCCATCCAGAGGAGGATGCAGGCGCGTTGTTGCTTGCGGAGCTCGTCGGCGTGGACGGCCAGGAGGTCGGTGAACGACAGGCCGGTGCCGGCGAGCCCGGCCCCCAGCCCGATCCCCCTGAGGAACCCGCGCCGGCTGACGACCCCGTCGCCGCTGACGCCCACCTTCACGATCGTCTTCTCGGTCAGGCTCATCGACGCACCGTTCCTTTCGGGCGCAAGGCCCGTTCGCTTCGGACGGGAGAGAGGGGAGGCCGGCGCGTCAGCGCCTGGTGATGAATTCGGTCGAGTTGATCAACGCCCAGAAGATGTCCTCGAACGCCTCGCGGCGGTTGCCGACGGCCTCGACGTAGCGCCCGCAGGTGGCGACCTCCTTGGGCGTCGGCGCCCGGGAGAGGACCCGCAGATAAAGCGCGTTCAGCGCCTCGCGGTTGTCCGGGGTCGACGCGAGGATCTGCCCGAGGACGGCGTTCGGCCGGGCGGCGACCCCGTTGTTAATGATCGGGCTGTTCATCAGGAAGAGGGCCTGGGGGATGGTCCCCAGGACGTCCTCGCTGGAGACCGACGGGTCGACGCCGAAGACGAGGTTGAACAGGGCGCGCGGGCCGCCGCCCCGGGCCATCCCCTTGGTCTTGCCGGCGGCGTCCTGCAGGGCCTTGTTCGCCCCCTTCTTGGCCATCGCGCCCATGCGGCCGGCGAGCGGGCCGCTGCCGTCGAGCGGCAGGTTCAGCGCCTGGGCGAGCGCGTCGAAGATCTGGTCGGCGCGGAGCCGGCTCGGGCAGTTGGCCGCCAGGGGGGTCCGGCCCGAGGCCGACATTGTGGACCGGGACTGGCGCTGGTACGCCTTGCTGTTGAGGACCGTCCGCAGGAGCCACTTCACGTCGTACCCGCCGGCCTGCCACTGGCTTGCCAGGGCCTCCAGGACCTCGGGGGCCTTCGCCTCGCGGTCGGGGCCGAGGTCGTCGAGCGGGGTGTAGAAGGCGTCGCCGGTCAGGGCGTACCAGACCCGGTTGACGAAGGCGCGGGCGAACCAGGGGTTGTCCTGGCCGGTCACGTATGAGGCCGCCAGCGCGTGGCGCTCCTCGGCGGAGAGGTTCGGCGAGAGCGCCTCGGCCTTCTCGTCGAGGAAGAACTTGGGCGCGACGGGGATCGGCTTCTGGGGGTCCTTCAGGTCGGGCATCGTGTAGCGGGGCCGGCCCTGGTGGAGGACCTGGAAGACCTGCGGCCCCCCCCCCGGCGGGGTCGCCCGGCGGGCGCGGGCCCCGGCGAAGAACGACGCGAACCCGTGGAACTGCTCGCGCTTCCAGGAGTCGGTCGGGTGGTCGTGGCACTGGGCGCAGGCGATCTGCACGCCGAGGAAGACCCGTGAGACCTCGCCGGCGACCTCGGCCGGCTGGGCCTCGTGTGCCAGGCTGAAGACGACCGCCCCGTTCTCGTCCTGCCGGCCGCTGGCGGTGATCAGTTCGGTGGCGACCTCGTCCCAGGGCCGGTTCTTCGCGATCTGCTCTTCCAGCCACTCGTCGAGGTCGTTGAACCCGATCCGGGCGAACTGCTGGTTCGTGGCCCGGTAGGCGATCACGTCGCGCCAGTAGCGCGCCCAGTTCGAGGCGTAATCAGGGCTGTTGAGCAGGTACTCGATCAGCTTGGCGCGTTTGTCCTTCTCGCGGGTGGAGACGAACGCCCTGGTCTGCTCGGGGGTGGGGATCTTCCCCGTCACGTCGAGGAAGACCCGGCGGACGAACTCGACGTCGCTGGTGGCCGTCGCCGGCGGGGCCTTGGTCTCCCGGAGGAAGTTGTCGATGAGCCGGTCGAGTTCGTCCGAGGTGAGGGTCGGCGGCGTGACCGTCTTCTTCGGCCGGGGGGCGGGGGCGTCCCCGCGGCTCGCCCGCTTACCGGCCGGCTTCTGGTCGTCGCGGACGGCCTCGTTCAGTTCCCTCAGCGCCGAGAACAGTTCGCGGGCCTTCGCCGCTCCGTCCCGCTGGCCCTGGCCGCCGGCCCCGGCGGCGGCCTTCTTGCGTGCCTCGGCCTGTTTCGCAGGGGCCTGGGGCTCGAACGCCGGCGACAGTGCCGGGGCGACGGCCAGCAGCGCCGCCGCCGCCCAAATTCCGGACCGGAACGGCCGCGCCTGCGACCCCCCCGCCCCCGTTCCGAGAGCAACAGTCATCCGTCCACCACCCTTTCGCAGCCGGAAACGGCGATCGTGCGACGTGCTCGGGCGACCCGACCGGTGCGTCCGATGTGCCCGACGCGGGGGGCCCCGGGCCGGTCCCGCTTCACCTGCACTCATTCTAGCTACGAGAAAGAACCCGCGACGGCCCGGAAGGTGTCGCGGGCCCCGGAAATGTTGACCGGAATTGTCGAACGGCGGCCGCCCCGAGGGGTGACTCCGGCCCGCTGTCGGTCGGCCCCTCTTCTAAAAAAGGGGGCGACTCCCCCTGCGACGGTCAGGCGGACCAGTCGCCCACTCCCATCAGCAACAACAGGACGATCATGCTGACGACCGCGAGCAGGCCGCCCGGCATGAACTTCTTGCTGACCGAGTACCGGTAGCCGAAGACGATGAAAAGGACGGTCGCGAGCAGGGCCCCCAGGCCGAGCCCCAGGCGATAACCCGCCAGCGAGAGTCCCGCCGCCGCCGCCGCGCCGACGGCGCTGATCAGGCCGGAGACCAGGGACGCCCGGCTCCTCGCCTTGACAAATCCCATGACGCCCCCGACACCCAGGAGGACGGCGTACGCGATCAAGATGACGTGTTCGACCCTGACTGGCATGGTGACTTCGCCTCGACCCGGTTCGCGGACAACGGCCCGATCGGGCGCGGCGAGCGCCACGCCCCTCTCGTACGTAACCACCTTAGGGGGCCGGACAACCGGCGTCAATCGTGGCGGCCCGTGCGGCGGCCGGGCTTGACGACCCGGGGGCCCGCGCCTACGTCAAAATTTCCTTCACCTTTAATGGGCCGGACCGTACGGGTCCGTCGCCCCACCAACTCCCCGCGTTTGACCCGAAGGAACCGCCCCATGCGCGCCATCAGGAGTGCCGTCGCCGGCCTCGCCGCCCTGACCGCCTTCGCGGCCGTCGCCGACGAGCCGCCGGCCCCCCTCACGAAACCGACCCCGGCCTCCGAGGCGGTCCGGGCGCAGAACCCGTCCGTCCCCCACAACGCCGCCGACAGCGACTCGCCGCTGGCCGAGGGCTGGCCGACCGCGACCGAGCCCGGCATGGTCGAGGTCAAGGCTTACCCGGCCTATCGGTCGGCGGTCGCAAGGGCCAAGGGGGCGTCGATGGGGGCGGACAACGTCCTCTTCTGGCCCCTCTTCAGGCACATCAGCGACAAGGGGGTCGAGATGACCACCCCCGTCGTCAACACCTACGAGCCGGAAATGGTCGGGGACGAAAAGCCGACCGGCGACATGAGCATGGAGTTCGTCTACCGGACCACCACGCTCGGCGAGGCGGGACAGGGGGTCGGTGCGGTGAAAGTGGAAGACCACCCCGGCGCGACCTACGTCTGTCTCGGGGTCCAGGGGGGCATGAGCGTCAAGCGGCTCAAGGACGGCGTCGCCGAACTGGAGCGCTGGCTGGCCGAACACAAGGGCGAGTGGGTCGCCGCCGGCCCCCCCCGGCGCCTCGGCTACCACGGCCCGATGACCCCCGTCGCCCGACGGCTCTGGGAGGTCCAGATCCCGATCAAGCCCGTCACCCCCTGACGACAGGGGCCGTCGGGGGCGGCCCCGTCGGCGACGCCCCCCGGAGCCGGACGACCCGCAAGGTCGCCACGACCCTCGGGGGGTCCGTTGATCACCGCGGTCCCGCCGTGTCGGCTCGCCTCTGTTCGTGCTAGACTCTTTGATACAAGAGTCTTACACCTACAGATTGACAGCACGAACCGGACCCGACGATGAAGCCTTGCGTTTCGTCATTCCTCGCCCTGGCGGTCGCTTCCGTCACCCCCGTCCCCACCCCGGCGACCGCCGAGGAACCGGGCGCCCCCCCCGCGGTCGTCCGGTCGACCGGGAGTTACGTCAGCCAGGGGAAGCCGATCCGGGTCGAGCGGTTCGAGCCCGCCGGGGAAGGGAAGTACCCGGCCGTCCTGATTCTCCACGGTTCGACCGGCATGACGGTCGGCGGGCGGTCCTGCCGGGAGACCGGTGCCCGGCTCGCCGGGGCGGGGTTCGTGGCCGAGGTGATCCACTACTTCGACGCCACCGGCACCTTCATCGCCGACAAGCCGAGGATGATCGAGGGGTTCCCCGTCTGGCTCCAGGTCGTCGCCGACGGCCTGACCGACCTGGCGAAACGCCCGAACGTCGACCCCGACCGGTTCGGGTTGGTCGGCTACTCGCTGGGGGGCTACCTGTCGGTCTCGCTTTCGATGTACGACCCGAGAATCACGGCGGTGGTGGACTACTTCGGCGGGCTCCCCGGGCCGCTGACGAAGGACGTCAAGCAACTCCCCCCGACCTTGATCCTGCACGGGGACGCCGACCGGATCGTGCCGGTCTCCGAGGCCAGGACTCTCGAAGCGCTGTTCAAGGAACGGAACCTCCCCTACGAGTTGAAGGTCTACGCCGGGCAGGGGCATTACTTCCTCGGCGACGACGCCACCGACGCCGACGCCCGGGCGCAGGAGTTCCTCGAGCGGCACGTCAAGGAGGCGAAGGCAGTCGTCCGGCACGAGGTCGCCCGGCCCCGGTTCGACGAGGTCGAGGAGTTGAAGGCCGAGGCGGTGACGGGGACGCCCGAATGACCCGCCCGCGGAGGGCCACGGGGCCCTACCCAAGGGGGGCACCGTTCCCCTAGAGTGGGGCGGGAGGCCCCGCGTTGACGAACGACCCGAAGGAAGGCGCCCCTGGCGCCCATGACCCCCGGATGAAAGGCTTCCGCGCCCGGACGGCGGTCGAGGAGGTCGTCCGGCTGATCGACGCCCGCGTCGGGCCGCTGGACGCGACCACGACCGTGCCGCTCTCGGGGGCGGCCGGGAGGGTCCTCGCCGCCCCCGTGACGGCCGGGGCGTTCGTGCCGGCCTTCGACCGGGCGGCGATGGACGGTTACGCCCTGACCGGCGAGGAGACGTTCGGCGCGGGGGCTTACACGCCCGCCCTCTTCTTCTGCGTCGGGGCCTCGCGGCCGGGGCGGGGGTTCGACGGCAAGATCGGGCCGGGCCTGGCGGTCGAGATCGCCACCGGGGCGCCTCTGCCCGGCGGGGCCGACACCGTCGTCCCGGTCGAGTCGACCCGGCGCGTCGGGGACCGGGTGGAAGTGACCGAGGCGTTCCCGCCGGGGCGGCACGTCGGTAGGGTCGGCGAGGACATCCGCGAGGGGGCGCCTGTCCTTCCGGCGGGTCGGGTGCTGAGGCCGCAGGACCTGGGCGTCCTCAGTGGGCTGGGGATCGGCGCGCTGGAAGTTCTTGAGCGGCCCCGGGTCGTCATCGTGGTGACGGGGGACGAGCTCCTGCCGGCGGGTTCGGCGGCGGCCGGGCACCGGTTCGCCGACATGAACTCGCCGATGCTCGCGGCCCTGGTCGCGCGCGACGGCGGAATCCCGGAAATCGTCGGGCCGCTGGCCGACCGTCGCGAGGGGGTCCGCGAGGCGATCGAAGCGGCGGCGGCGCGGGGTTCAGTGGTCTTTATCTCAGGGGGGAGCTCGGCGGGGCCGGAAGACCACGCGCCCGGCTTGCTGGCCGAGCTGGGCGAGTTGCCGGTCCACGGGGTCGCGCTGCGGCCGGCGGGCCCGACCGGACTGGGGTTCGTCGGCGGGGTGCCGGTGCTGCTGTTGCCGGGGAACCCGGTGAGCTGCCTTTGCGCCTACGACCTGTTCGGCGGCCGGATCGTCCGGCGGCGGGCCGGCCGGCCGCCGGAATGGCCGTACCGGGGGGTCGACCGGCCGATGGCCCAGAAGCTCTCCTCGGCGCTGGGGCGGGTGGACTACGCCCGCGTGAGGCTGACGGAGGCGGGCGTCGAGCCGATCGCCGTGAGCGGGGCGTCGATCCTGTCGAGCACGACGAGGGCCGACGGATTCGTGGTCGTCCCCGCCGGCCTGGAGGGCTACCCGGCCGGGGCGGTCGTCACGGTCTGGCTGTATGATGCTTGAGCCCTGATTTTCAAACCGAAGTGAACCGAGCCCGCCCGATGCCCCGCGAGCAGGAACAGTTTCTCGACGTGGTGGACCGCGAGACCGCCGCCCGGCGGTGGGGGACGCTGCTGCGCCCCGGCCGGCTCGAAACCGAGGTCGTCCCGCTGGCCGAGGCGCTCGGCCGGGTGCTGGCCGAGGACATCGCGGCCGGGGTCGATGTGCCCGCGTTCGACCGGTCGAACGTGGACGGCTACGCCCTCCGGGCCGAGGAGACCTACGGCGCTTCGGAAGACGCCCCGCGCCGCCTCACCCTCAACCCCGAGGAATTACCGACGGGCGTCGTCCCACGCCTGACGGTCGGGCCGGGGACGGGGACCTCGATCGCGACCGGCGCGATGCTCCCGCGCGGGGCCGACGCCGTGCTAATGGTCGAGCACGCCCGGCTCGACGACGCGACGCTGGTCGTCTCCCGGCCCGTCGCGCCGGGGGCGCACGTCAGCTTCGCCGGGACCGACATGGCGCTGGGAGAGCGGGTCCTCCGCCGCGGGACCCCGCTGTCGGCGCGCGAGACGGGCGTCCTCGCGGCGATCGGCCGTGGGGACGTGCCGGTCGTCCGCCGGCCCCGGGTGGCGATCGTCTCGACGGGAGACGAGGTGATCCCCCCCGGAACCCCGGCCCGGCCGGGGGCGGTCTACGACGCCAACGCCACGCTGCTGGCCGACGCCGTCCGGGAACTCGGGGCCCTGGCCGTCCCGCTCGGCGTGGCGGGGGACGACCCCGCCGCGCTCGACGCCGCGCTCGACCGGGGCCTGGAATCGGCCGACCTCGTCGTCCTCTCCGGCGGGACGAGCAAGGGGGCCGGCGACCTCTCGTACCGCACCCTGGCGGCGCGGTCGCCGGGGGTGGCGGTCCATGGCGTGGCCTTGAAGCCGGGGAAGCCGGTCTGCCTGGGGGCGGTCGGCACCACCCCCGTGGCGATCCTGCCGGGGTTCCCCACGTCGGCGATCTTCACGTTCCACGAGTTCGTCGCGCCGGTGGTCCGCAGGCTCGCCGGGCTGGGGCCGGGGGGGCGCGACACGACCGCAGCGACGATGGCCCTGCGCTGCAACAGCGAGCGGGGGCGGACCGAGTACCTCCTCGTCAACCTCGTCGAGGGCCGGGGGGGCCCGTCGGCCTACCCGATGGGGAAGGGGTCGGGCTCGGTGACGACCTTCAGCGGGGCCGACGGATTCGTCGTCATCCCCGAATCGCAGGAATACGTCGACGAGAACGAGGCCGTCGCGGTGACGCCGCTGGGCCGAGGGGTCAGCCCGGCCGACCTCGTGGCGATCGGTTCGCACTGCGTCGGGCTCGACCTGTTGCTGGGGCGGCTCTCGGAACGGGGGTACCGGGTCAAAACACTCTGGGTCGGTTCTCAGGGGGGGCTCGCCGCCGCCGGCCGGGGCGAGTCGGACGTCGCCGGGGTCCACCTGCTCGACCCGGCGACCGACCTTTACAACGCCCCTTTTCTCCCCGCAGGGGTCCGGCTGCTCCGGGGGTACGGCCGGATGCAGGGTCTCGTCTTTCGACCCGGCGACGCCCGGTTCGAGGGGAAAACGATCGCCGAGGCCGTCGCGGCGGCGGTCCAGGACACCGACTGTCTGATGGTCAACCGGAACCGGGGGAGCGGCACCCGCGTCCTGATCGACGGCCTGCTCGGCGGCCGACGGCCGCCGGGGGCGGCGGTCGAGGTCCGTTCGCACAACGCCGTCGCCGCGGCCCTGACGCAGGGCCGGGCCGACTGGGGCCTGGCGATCGCCCCGGTCGCCGCCGCCTACGGGTTGAGGTTCGTCCCGCTCCGCGTGGAGCAATACGACTTCGCCGTGCCGGCCGACCGCTGGGAACGCCCGGCCGTCGCCGCGTTCCGGGCGCTCCTGGCCGAACCCGAGGCCCGCGCGGCCCTCGAATCCCTGGGGTTCCTCACCGGGGAGACCGGTGAAGACGGGGGCGCGTCATGACCGCCGCTGTGGCCGGCCGGCCGGGGGCCTTGATCCTCTGCGGCGGGCAGAGCCGGCGGATGGGCCGGCCGAAGGCCTGGCTCCCGTTCGGCCGGGAGGTCCTGCTCCAGCGGGTCGTCCGGCTGCTCGGCGGGGCGGTCGGCCCGATGGTGGTCGTCGCCGGTCCGGGGCAGGACCTGCCGGAACTGCCCGCGGGGGTGACGGTCGTCCGCGACCCTGTCGCGCACCGGGGGCCGCTCCAGGGGATCGCCACCGGCCTGGGGGCGCTCCCGGAGGGGGTCGAGTTCGCCTACGCGACGGCGACCGACGCACCGTTCCTCCGCCCCGCCTGGGTGACCCGCCTGGCGGAGCTGGCCGGCGACCACGACCTGGTGATCCCCGAGGTCGACGGCTACCTGCACCCGCTGGCGGCCCTCTACCGCCGCGCGACGGTCGCCCCGGCGGCCGGGGCGCTGCTGGCCGCCGACCGCTTGCGGCCGGTCTTCCTGCTGGAGGCCCTCCGCGGCCGGGTCGTCACCCCCGACGACCTCCGGGCCGCCGACCCCGACCTGTCGACCCTCCGCAACCTCAACACCCCCGAGGACTACGAGGCCGCCCTCCGAGACATGAACTAACCATTATGTTTGATTCGGAGAGTCCGTAGCGCGCCGACAGGGCCAACATGAAACACTCTGTCCGAACTCTGTAGGGTCCACTATCGCCGACCAGTCCTCACTTTAAGGCGAAGCGCGGTCCGCAATAGCGGACCCTACAGGGACCAAACTGGCCCGGTCGGCGGGGGAAAAGGGCGGGTCAGTAGCGGGTCTGGCGTTTCGCCTCTTCTTCCTCGGCCTTGTGCTTCTCGAAGCGGTTCTCGCCGAACTGGCGGGCCATGAACCGCTCCTG
>LNFM01013294.1_pt1 | contig 10529 bp, 10 predicted proteins | sample 596031 | NCBI WGS metagenome assembly LNFM01 (sample SAMN04254537, study PRJNA301005) | activated carbon metagenome | isolation source: dual media filters at the Ann Arbor, Michigan drinking water treatment plant | place: USA: Ann Arbor | reverse complement strand
GGCGTAGCGCACGCGCCTGCGCGGGAGAGAGATGGCCGAGCCGCAGCACCGGCACCGAGGCGAGCCCGAGCTGCTTCGCCGCCATGACGCGGCCATGGCCGGCGATCAGCACGCCTTCGGCATCGACCAGGACCGGGTTCACGAAGCCGAACTCGGCGATCGACGCCGCGATCTGCGCCACCTGGGACGGCGAATGCGTGCGCGCGTTCTCGGCGTAGGGGACCAGCGCTGCCACCGGCAGAGTCGAGACGACGAGATCAGGCTGCATTCCCGGTGACCTCCTGCCGCGCCGCGGCGACGGCGTCGTATTCGCGGCCATCGTCCGCCAGCGTCACGGGCAGGTCGGCGTGCAGCATCCGCCAGCGGGCGATCGCCAGGTCGACATAGGCGGGCGCGAGCTCGATCGCGCGCACGCGGCGTCCGGTGCGCTGACCCGCCAGGATGGTGGTGCCCGAGCCGCCGAAGGGCTCGAACACGACGTCGCCATCGTCCGTGTAGGTGCGCATGAGGAATTCCGGCAGCACGACCGGGAACACCGCGGGGTGCTCGGTCTCGATGCCACGGCCCTTATGGCGGGTCAGGCGCAGCACATTGTCGGGGATCCGGAAGTCCTGCACCGGCAGGCCGGCATGCTGGTATTCCGAGATGGTGCCATCGGCAGCGCGCAGGCCGCTGCCCTTGTTCGGCGTGCCGGCCCATTTGCAGGGCACGATCTTGTTGGCCTGCCGGGCCTGGCGGTTGAAATGGAAGACGAACTCGAAGGCCGGCGCGAGGCGTCCGTTCCAGTCGCCAGGCAGGCCGGGCCCCTGGTCCCATGTGTAGAGGCCAAACCGGCGCCAGCCGCGGGCGCGCATCCAGTCGAGCCAGCCGGCCCAATAGGGCTGCCATTCATTGTCGCGATGGATCAGCCCGAGGTTCACTAGCACCTGGCCGTCCAGTCGCATGGCAGCGTCGAGATGCTGAAACACGCCCTGCATCAGCGCGTCCCAATCCGTGACGCCGCCGGTCGTGTAGTCGCGCTGGTTCCCGTAGGGCGGGGAGGTGAAGAGCAGCGCCGCGCGGTCCTCGCCCATCACGCGAGCGACCGAGGCAGCATCGGTGCTGTCGCCGCAGAGAAGGCGATGCTCGCCCAGCAGCCAGAGGTCGCCGGGGCGCGTGACTGCCTGGCGCGGCGGCTCAGGATCGGCATCGGCGGGATCCTCCGCCGGCTCCTCCGCATCCGCCGCGCCTGCCGCACCGCCCCCCTCGGCGGGATCCGCGGACAGAGCCTCGGGCGCGTCGCCGTCAGATACGGCATCTCCAGCCGCCGCGAGGATGTCCGCGAGCTCATCCGCCGAGAAGCCGAGTGCCGCGAGGTCGAAGTCGGGCACGGCCTGCACCGCGGCCAGCGCATCGCGCAGCAGCGCCTGGTCCCAGGTCGCGTTCTCCGCGATCCGGTTGTCGGCGAGGCGCAGTGCCTCCTTCTGCGCCGCGGACAAATGCCGCAGCACGATCACCGGCACCTTCGTCATGCCGATCGCCGTCGCGGCCTCGAGGCGCCCATGGCCGGCGATCAGTACACCGTCCTCATCCACCAGCAGCGGGTTGGTGAAGCCGAAGGCCAGCATGCTGGCCTTGATTTGCTCCAGCTGCTCGGCGCTGTGAACGCGGGCATTGCCGGCGTGCGGACGCAGCTCCGCCACCGGACGCAGCAGGATCTTCGCCGCCATCCAGGGGAGCGTCATCGGGCCATCCGGATCTGGGAGTGGGTGCAAACCATGCGGCCGCGGCTGCAAACTCAGCGCGGCATTGTTTGCGGGCTATCTGTTTGATCGCACAGGGAAAGGGCTGCAAACCGCAACCCTGTTTTATGCCCTGGCGCTAGCGACCTAGCGCGCTTCCGCCCCCCGCATACAGCGGGGCCAGGAAGGACCCTGCGGCTCGAGAGCCACTGTCTCGATCGAGCCGCAGCGTGGCTCGGCAGCCGCATCTTCAGCGACTATCGAGAACCTATCCAATCCAGATTCTGCTGGGGAGCGCGAAGATGTAGCGCTTTGCATTTTCTCTTCCGCACGACGTCACGCTGCCCGCCGCTGCGTCAGCCCGTAGTGCATCGCCAGCACGCCGAGCGCCGAGACCAACACGCCCTGCCCCTGCGCGTGACCGATCGGACGACCGCACCAGCCCGAACGACGAGCCCATTCGGTGATCGAGCTCTCCAGCCCCACGACATGCCACACGCAGGCCCCAGCCGGGCTTCCAGGGCCGCCCAGCGCATCGATGGCAGCAGCCACCCGCTCGCGTGCCTGGAACTGCTGCTCGGTCGTGGTGTCGCCGGCACGGCCGCCCGGGATGCGGATCAGCGGCATGGCGCGCAGCGTGTCGAGGGCGGCGAAGCGGAACTGCTTGCGGAACATCTCGCCGGCATCGCGCATCTCCGACGTGATGGTGCCGTTGCCGAGCATCACCCCGAGGGTGTCCATGGCGTAGCGGTGCGCGACTGGCGTGCCCGTCTCCGGATCCGCGGAGCGAACGGCCTCACCGAAGCCGCCATGCTGCAGCCGCCACTTCGAGGGGCCGAGCGCCGTGGTCTTCGGGGTCTTGGTCTTGCGCTTACCGGCCATGGTTCTTCTCCTGCTGCCGTGGGCCCCAGCGGCGCACGGCTTCGTTCTGGATTGCCTGGCGCAGCCAGGGATCGGTGATGTCCGCGAGGTGCAGCGAGACGACGCCCTGCTGCTGCCAGACGCGACGGCGCAGGGCTTCCATCTCGGGCCTGGTGGTGGCGCTGCGGGTGCCGCGGTCGAGACACGAGCGCGGCGGCAGGGGGGCGCCAGGCAGGGTCATGCGCGGCTCTCCCCGCCCTGGCCGAGAAGGGTCTTGGGTTTTGTCGTCCTCTGGCCTACATAGAGGCTGTGGAATTCGAGTGGGATGACGCCAAGAGCGACGCCTGCTTCGCCGAGCGCGGTTTCGACTTCGCCTATGCGGTGCAGGTGTTCCTCGACCCGGATCGGCTGGTCGAAGTCGACAACCGCTTCGATTACGGCGAGCCGCGCTATCGCGTGCTCGGCCAGATCGAGGGGCGGCTGTTCCTGGTGGTCTACACGCCGCGGGGGGACGCGTTCCGGATGATTTCGGCCCGAAAGGCCAACGCCAAGGAGGTGGCTCGCTATGGGCACAGTTCGCGTGACGCTTGACGCCGCCAAGCCGCTCAAGGGCCGGATCGACTCGCGGCGGGTCGATGCGACGACGGAGGCCGACATCCAGCGCCACGCTGCCGCGGATGATGCCGCGTCTGCGCAGGACGCGGCCGCATACACGCGGCGGGTGCGCCGGCGGACGGGGCTGACCCAAGCCGCCTTCGCGGCGCGGATTGGCGTGCCGTTGGACACGGTGCGGAACTGGGAGCAGGGCAAGCGCCTGCCGGCCGGCCCGGCCAAGGCGCTGCTGAAGATCCTGGATCGAGCACCCGAGGCAGCACTGTCCGCCCTTGCCTGACCTGGCGCGGTCGTGTGCCGGCTGCCGCCTCGCGCGTGTGCGCGCGCACGACCCCTCGGGAGGAGGAAAAACTTCAATAATAATAATACTTCAATGGGTCTCTCTCCTGGCCCGAGGGCGCACGCGCATCTGCATTCGCCTGCGCGCGTGAAAGATTGAATTTTTGAATTTCGCGCGGAGACCGGCCCTGCGCCTGGGCTTCCGAGCGCGAGATACGTCACGCGGATGAGATACTTCATGGCTCACTCCTGTGGGCGAGCGCCGTCCCCGTGGGAGTGGTCGCGGTGTAGTAGGCAGTCGGCTTCGTGGTGCCGGGCTCGACGTCCATGACGACAAGGCCCGCCTCGATGAGCGAGGCGACGATTTCCTCGCGTTCGCGGCGCGACAGGAACTGCGATCGCCTGGTGATGTCGCTGCGCGACTGGCGCCCGCCGTCGCGGATGATCGCCAGCAGCCGCTTGTGCTTCGCCTCCGTGTCGTTGTCGGAGACCCTGCGCTCAGCCTCGCGCAGCAGCGTGGCGATGCAGTGCTCGACCAGATGGCTGGCCCAGGTCACGTCCTGCGGCTGGGTGACGGGCCTGGCGGGATCGCGGCTGATCGCCGCCAGCATGGCGAGCTTGGCGGTGTTCTCCGCGTAGCGGCCGAACAGGGCGGTGGCATAGGTGCCGCGGTGGGAGCGCAGCAGGGCGGTCGCCTCTCGCCGCACACTGGCCATTGCCGCCTCGGCGTCCGCGGTGAGCGGCACGGTGTAGGCATGGATGGGCGCCGAGGATTCCATGGCGTCGGCGATGTTCCCGCCATGGCTGTGACCTGGCACGCCACGGGCAATCCCCTGGAGGGCGGACACCAGCGCGGGCGGCGGGTCCATCGGCGCCGGGGTCTCGTTCCGCTCCGGGTAGTCGTCGTCGGTCAGGAAGACCAGGAAGCGCGCAATGGAGCCGTCCGCCAGGGCGCCGCCTTCCAGCGCCGACCAGAACGGCCCGGGCACCGTGACGCCCCAGATGCAGGCGCAGGGCTGCTCAATGGTGATGCGCGGCCGCGCCTTCTGGTCTGCATATTCCGCGCCGATGTAGGGCTCGGCCGCCGAGGTGTAGAGCTTCGTGAGCTCCGACCAGATGGCCGATTTGTGCGCCGGCGCCCGCTGGCTCAGGACCAGCTTTAGGAACTGGCCGAATTCGTCGACCTGAAACAGCCGGGCCGGATGCCGCTGCAGCGACGTGAGCAGGCCGGCGGAGGAGGCGAGATCCTCGCCGCCGAGGTAGCGGTCGAGGCCCGCCGCATAGATCGCCCGCTTGGCGCAGCGCCGCGCATGGTCCTTGCCGCCACCGCTGTCGGCGATGCCGATGGCGTAGACGTTGCTGCGCAGGTCGGTGGGGGTGCGATAGCGGCGGCCGGCGATGGCGCCGACCAGGCAGATGGCGGCACCCAGCGAGAGAAAGGGCTGCGGGCTGACGGCGCTGGCCGTGGCGTAGTCGACGAACATGCGCAGCGCGCCGTCCACCTGCAGCAGCTCGGGCGGCACGCGATAGGGCTTCGGCGGAGGTGCGGCAGAGGGGGACGCCGCGATCCTTGCCAGCATACCGGCAGCTGGATGCGGGCCAGCGGCCCGATCGGCGGCGTCGCCGTTCAGCGTGACCTCGGGCGGCGGGATCCAGCCGCGATGAATGGCGAGGGTATAGATGCTGCCTGCGCCGATGCTGTGTGGCCGGAGGCCGGCCCAGCGGCGCTCAGCGGTGTCGGGCTTGCCCGATCGGCCCGATTTGCCGCTCGACTTCGACCAGTCGAGCCAGAGCTCACGCCCATCCTCGCCAAGCGCTGCCTTGATGGCGGTGCCCATGGTGATCCACGAGGCGCCATCGAGATCCTCGTTCGGGAGATAGGCCAGCGCGGCCTTCACCGCCTCGAGGGTGCCGCGCGGATCGGACGGGCCGCGCCAGGCAGTGGCATTGGACGGCAGATGGAGGGAGCGCGGGCGCAGCTCGGGAGGAATCAGCGCATGGGCACGATCGAGCCAGGCCATGGCTGCGGCCTCGTCCAGCACGGGCAATTGCGCGAGCGGGGTGTCGAGCAGGCTGTCCTCCGGCCAAACATAGGGCTGCCCGGTGTCGGGGTGCACGGCATGCGCCACGAATTGCTGGCCACGCGCCAGGACCTCGAGCGGCAGGCGCTTGCGGCCAGCGAAGGGCGTGGAAGCGCGATAGACCAGCAGCCGCTTGGGTGCACGGCCGATGCGCAGGCAGGGCGTGTCGCCCAGCATTGAGGTGGCAAGCTCCGCGAGCTGGATCGCCAGCGCCCCGTCCAGGATGTCGATGTCGATGCCGACCACCGCACCGGTGGCGATGCCGACGCCGCATCCCGGCCAGCGCCGCCAGATGTCGATCTCGAACGGCTTCGTCGGCCGGTCGCAGTGCCGGGTCCAGTCGGGATAGGGCGACCATTCCCCGCCGGAGAAGCGACCCGGTACCTTGCTGCCTGGCATGATGGGGATGACGGCATAGCCGTTATCGACCAAGCGCTCGCCATAGTCGGCCATGAAGGCGGGGGCGTCGGTCATGCGCCGCCGCGTTCCTGCGCGGCGATGGCTGCATCGCGGGCGGTGTCGATGCGCAACACCTCGGGATAGAGAGCGGCGATCTGCCGCGCGGCGCGCTCCAAGGCCCGGCGCGCGACCTCGAGTTCGGCATGGATCGCCAGCGCGGGGTCGGCCGCGGTCGGCGCGATCCCGATCTTCGGCGACGCGGCACACTGACCGCCTTCGCCAGATGCCTCGACGCGGTTCAGGAGGTAGCGCGCCGGGGACCACTTCCCGACGCCCTTCCGTCGCGCGAGAACGAAGCCGGCCGCGCGCACGCCATCAAGCATGCAGAGCTTGACCGCGATGAACTGGCGGCCGCGCGAATCTGGATCTGCCACGGCACGGACCGGCCCTGCCAGCTCCATGACAGTGACCGGACGGGCCTCGTGCGCCAGCCACCACGCCGGATAGATCCGCGCTGCCTCGGCCAGCATGTCGATCGGGTTCATCGAGCAGCGCTCGTGGCGAGCGGCAGCCCCTGCACCTTCGCTGCCGCTGTGTTGATGGCGATCTGCTGCTCGACCAGGCTGTCGACGTAGGCGCCGCAGATCGCCTCGATGAAGCCGCGCCAGTCGGCGTCGGACCAGATCGCCATATCGGTGCGGCCGACCGCCTCGATGTACTGCCCGGCGATGTCGCCGGCCGCGCGCATGGCTGCGACCTCCTGCTCGTTGGGATCAACCATGCGGCGCCCCGGCCAGAGGCTGAGGCGGAGGGGCGAACAGCAAGGCGCGGTCCAATGCACACCCAGCGAACGGGCTGAGTGCCACCACACCCAGTGCGACGCAGGGCGCGAGCAGGTGCGGCATTTCATTCACCCGCCTGCGGCTGCTCGGCCCTTTTCGCGGCGCGGCGCACGCGCCGCTTCTCGGCCAGTTCTTCTTTATGTTCGGCGCGGTACCTGCGCACAGCTTCACGATGTTTCTCTGGATCCGCTTTCCTTCGCGCGGCCATAGCGGCAGCCAACTTTTCTCGATGTTCGGCGCGGTACCTGCGCGTCGCTTCACGATATTTCGCTGGATCCGCCTTCCTGCGCGCAGCTGCTGCGGCGGCCAGCTTTTCCCGATTTTGCTCACGGCCGAGCACCTCGTTCGCAAGTGCCTTGTCTGGATTTGCCGCTCGCCATCGACGCGTCGCTTCACGAGCCTTTTCAGGGTTCGCGGCCCACCATTTCCGGTACGCTTCCCGGGCACTTTCAGGGTCGGCAGCCCGCTTCTTTCGCGCCCATTCCCTTCCCTGCGCCCGCTTGCGTTCCCTCCTTTCGTCTGCCTTTTCGGCTTCCGTCATCGGTGCCGGGGCTTCCGGAGCCGGCGCAGGGACGCGCCTCCATGGTGCGGTCATCGTTCGAACCTCGCGCTGACGATCTCTGTGTATTGGCCCACTGACCGCACCTGGATGGCGCGGGGTTGGCGGAGCGCTTCGTGATGCCGCAGAGCCTCACCTATGGTGGAGGGCGCCGGCAGATGCGGTGCGCGACTGCGCCACCAGGTGACGGCTTTCTCGCGCGGGAAGCCGGTGTGCTCGAAGCAGACCCATTCGCTGTGCCGCGCCAGGCCGCACTCGTATGTGACGCGCAGCGAGGCAGGCTTGCCGGGCTTTTCGTGGAGCATGTATCGGACGGCGGTGACGTCGCACCACTTCGGCTGAACCTGCGTCGACAGCAGCGCGTTAGCGGCGGCCTCCGCCGACACCTGCAGTGGTGGCGGCGGGAATTCGTGATCGCAGCCGACGCAGCGCCGCGCACTGGCATGGTTGATGGTCTGGCACTCGGGGCAGACCTTGATGGGCGCCTCGCCGTCCCCGGCGGGTTCCTTCTTCCGGCCGTCCACCGTATCGATCGGGCCGTGCCGGGCGGTGTTGCCGGCGAAGTCCAGCACCAGGCAGTCGTCCTTACCCTCGGCCAGGCGCGTGCCGCGGCCGACCATCTGGACGTAGAGGCCGACGCTCTTCGTGGGGCGCAGCAGCGCGATGAGATCGGTCCCCGGCGCGTCGAAGCCGGTGGTCAGGACGTTGGCGTTGGTGACGCAGCGCAGCCGCCCGGCCTTGAAGGCGGCCAGGATGCCGTCCCGCTCTGGACCCGGCGTATCGCCCGTCACGGTCTCGGCGGAAATGCCATGCTCGCGGATGGCGTCACGGACGTGGCGGGCATGGGCGACGCCAGAACAGAACACCAGCCAGGAGCCGCGGCCCTCGCCGTGCTGGACGATCTCGGCGACAGCGGCGTGCGTCACCTCGTCGCGGTCCACCGCCGCCTCGAGGTCCTTGGCGATGAATTCGCCGCCGCGGGTGCCAACGCCCCCCACGTCGAGCTGCGTCGTGGTCTGCTTGGGCACGACTGGACACAGGTAGCCCTGCTGGATCATCTCCAGCACCGGCACCTCATAGGCGATGTCCGTGAAGAGCCGATCCTTGCCCTCGTGGAGCAACCCGCTGTCCAAGCGATACGGTGTCGCGGTGAAGCCGACGACCTTCAGCAGGCCGGCGTTGATCTCGTTCAGCTGGGCCAGGAAGGAGCGGTACATGCCGCTGTCGCCGCGCCCGAGCAGATGCGCCTCGTCGATCAGCACCAGGTCGCAGCGCTGTACCTGATAGGCGTGGCGGTGGATCGACTGGATGCCGGCGAACAGGATCTGCGCACGAATGTCGCGACGGGACAGGCCGGCCGAGTAGATGCCGGCCGGTGCCTCGGGCCAGGCGCGCAGCATCGTCATGAAGTTTTGTTGGATCAGTTCCTTCACATGGGTGAGGATCAGCACCCGCGTGTCGCCATAGGCGGCGATCGCCTCGCGCGTGAAACCGGTGATGCACAGGCTCTTGCCGGTACCGGTCGGCATGACAACCAGCGGATTGCCCGCGCTGGCGGAGAAGTAGTCGTACAGCGCCTCGACGGCAGCGCGCTGATAGGGACGGAGAGCCAGCGTCATGGCACCGCCTCCACCACTGGCTGCCGGTCGCCACAGGTTCGTGCCGACACCCCGTCACGCCACTCGCTGCCATCCCGCATGCGGTAGCTGACCCAATCCTCGCCAGCGTCGAGCTGCTCGCCCGGCACCAAGTCGGGGATGAAGAGATGCGCGACGCAGCCCGCCTCCTGGTCCTGCCGCGTGAGGGGGTGCTCATGCCGCTCGCAATGCCAGGCACCACCGTCCACCGGTGTCGCGTGCAGGCAGGCGCGGCAGTGGCGCTCCACCGCCTGGCCCTCGTGGCAGACCGCGTGGTGGTCGCAGAAGCGGCACTGCCACCACGCCGGGTCGTCGCTGATCCGGGCCGGCGGCCGGGCGGCGCCGATGATGCGTTCAGCCTTGGCCAGAATGCGCAACGCAGCTTCGGCATCGTGGCGGATGCGTTCCTGGTAGAGCGCGTCGGTGTCCTTGTAGACCGCCAGATAGAAGGCGCGATCGATGCCCGCCAGCTGCATGTACGCCTGCATCTGCGCCCAGTGCAGCGGCTTCGACGCCGCGACGCCCTCGGCCTGCAGCTTGGCGAAGGACTTCGCGCTGTGCGTCTTGAACTCGCAGACATGCCAGGTGTTTGGCGCCTCGGGAAAGCCGATGGCGACCGCGTCCATGCTGCCGCCGAAATGCCCGCCCGCATCGCGCAGCGTCCATTGCCGCCCGGTGTCGGGATCGACCTCGAGGACTGTGATGCCGATGCGGCGCAGATCCGCGACAAAGCGCGGCTCCGCCAGGTGCCCCGTCTGGAACAACCGCAGGAGGCGGCCCGTGTGCTGGGCCCGCGTCGCCCAGCGGAAGCCATACCAGATCGCCCGCGTGCACTCGGTGCCGATCAGTGAGGCGCCGAGATGCGCGCGATAGCCGGTTTCCGCATCCGCCTCATAGGCAGCGTAGATCGCAGCGACGGTCGGGCTCGGCGGCAAAGGAAGGGGCGCCATGGTCTCATTCACCATTGCGTTAGCCTGTCCGGCGCCAGGGCGGCGGCGCCGCACCGGGGGCTGGCTGACGCGGTGCCGGGGGTGGCGCGGCCGGATACGGCTGCTGCGGAGGCGGCGCCGCCTGCTGCACAGGCGCTGCTGGCGCGATGCGCGCGGGCGCCGCCACGCCGCCCGCGGGGCTATAGCCCTTGACCTTGTTCTGCTTGCGCCGCTCCTCGACCGGCAGATGCGCATCGCGGCTGTCGGGCTCGACCACCAGCGTGACGAGCACCGGGCGGAAGTGCAGCTGCTCGCTGTCGCTCACCTGAATCTGGCCGACGGCATGACAGATGGCGGAGAGCTGCCGCTGCGCGATCTCCACCGTCTGCTGGTTGCGGTTCGCGAGATTCAGCCGGTCCCAGATCTTGCGGCCGCGATGCGGGCCATCCAGGACCTCAAGCTCCAGCCAGAGCAGCTGGCCGTCACCAGCCTTGGTCGGCTGCATCTCGCTTTGCACGATCTGCGCGACGTAGCGGCCGGGCGGCAGCAGCTCCATGGGGGCGGCGGGTTCGACGCCGCTCGCGTCGAAGGTTCCATTGAGCAAGGCCA
>LNFM01013293.1_pt1 | contig 10530 bp, 12 predicted proteins | sample 596031 | NCBI WGS metagenome assembly LNFM01 (sample SAMN04254537, study PRJNA301005) | activated carbon metagenome | isolation source: dual media filters at the Ann Arbor, Michigan drinking water treatment plant | place: USA: Ann Arbor | reverse complement strand
CGGTTCGCGCCTGGCTTCCACAAAAGATCGGCGCGGCCTTCGTCGTTTGCGTAGCGCGCGGCGACGAAGAGCAGGTCTGAGAGTCGGTTGGCGAACTTGACGGTTTCCTCCGATACGCTTGCGTCAGTATCGCGTAACGCCACGATCGCGCGCTCCGCTCGACGTGCAATCGCGCGCGCGACATGGAGGTGCGCCGCTGCATGCTTGCCGCCAGGCAATATGAACGACGTCAGCGGCGCGAGTTTCTCATTTAGCTCTTCCACTTCGCGCTCAAGCCGATCGGTTTGGCTTGCTTGAATGCGCAGTGGCTCGAACTTCAGATCGTCCGCGTGTGGCGTTGCGAGATCTGCGCCCAGATCGAAGAGATCATTTTGCACCCGCTCAAGGATCGGATCGAGTAAGGCGTCCCCGCTGGTATGCAACCGCGCCACGCCGATGGCTGAGTTGGCCTCGTCCACAGCGCCGTACGCTTCGACACGCGCGCTGGCCTTTGAGACGGGCTCGCCCGTCGCCAACCGCGTCGTGCCGCCGTCGCCAGCTTTGGTGACAATCTTATCTAACCTGACCATCGGCGCGCTCCCGTTAGCCGTAGGTCTGCTTCCACCACAGCGCGCCGACCAGAACAAGGATGGCCACAAATTGCGCGATCACCCGGAAGCGCATTGCCTTGTTTGACCACGAGCGCCCGAAATCGCCGCCCCGGAAGAGGGTGTAGATGCCAAAACAGAGCGCCAGCAAAACGGCGCCGAGCGCGATGGGGACAAGATAATCGAACGGGTTCATGGGGAGACGATCTAGGCTTACCGTACAGCTTTGAACATGCGCCAAATCAAGCCTATAGCAGCCGGGCATGGGGTCGGGTCCGGCAGACTGCTAGGCTTCCGGCATGACCGAATCACTTCCTCTTCTATTGGCGCTGGCTGCTGTCGGCGCCGCTGCCTTCTTCGCTTGGCGAGCCATGCAGGCGCAGGCCCTGGCGGGCGGCGCTGAACTGCTCAAGGGCGAACGCGACCGCGCCTTGGCCGAGCTGAAGGCGCTGCGCGAAGAAAACACGCGGCTGACGGCGGATCTGGCGGCGACGCAGGCACAGAAGGCGGAGCGCTCGGAATCCGAAGAGGCGCGCTTCCTGGCGCTTGCTGCGAAGGCGCTGGAGTCATCGCAAGCGAATTTCATGACGCTCGCCAACGAGACCTTCGAGAAGCACAAGCAGGCCGCCGCCGGCGGCGTGAAGGAAGTGCTGGCGCCGGCGCAGGAGCAATTGGCAAAGCTCGCGACGTCGGTTGAAGCGCTGGATAAGGCGCGCCTCGCCGATAAGTCGGCGATCAACGAACAGGTTCGGCACATTGTCGATGCCGTCGGTACGACCAACAAGACGACGACGCAATTGCTCTCTGCGCTCAAGGCCTCGCCGAAGATGCGTGGCCGTTGGGGCGAACAGACGCTGCGCAATGTGCTCGAACTCTCGGGTCTCGCGCCGAATGTGGATTTCACCGAGCAGGTCAGCACGACGGACGGTGAGGGCTCGCGCCTGCGCCCCGACGTCGTGATCAATCTGCCGGGTGGTCGCTGCATCGTGGTGGATTCGAAGGTGGCGCTGACCGGGTATATGGAGTCCATGGAAGCGACTGATGACGTCGCGCGCGAAGCGAGCCTGAAAAAGCACGCGGCGGAGCTGAAAGCGCACGTGAAAAATCTCGCGTCGAAGGATTATTGGAAACACGTGCCGTCAACGGCGGATTTCGTCGTTCTCTTCGTGCCGGGCGAAAACTTCCTCGCGGCGGCGGCGGAGCGCGATCCGAATTTGTTCGACGATGCGTTTGCGTCGAAGGTCATCATCACGACGCCCTCAACCATGGTCGCGCTTGCGAAGTCCGTTGCGTACGGCTGGCGCCAAGAGCAGAGCAGCAAGAACGCCCAAGAAATTGCCGATCTGGGGCGCGAGCTTTATCGCCGCATGGCCGTGATGGCGGATCGTTTGGGCAAGGTTGGTGACGCCATCGAAAAGTCGGTGAAGTCGTACAACGAACTTGTCGGCTCGGTGGAAAGCCGCGTCATGCCGCAGGCGCGGAAGTTCAAAGAGCTCGGCGCCGGCGACGCCGGCATCGACATCGCGCCCGCCGCGCAGATCGAAACCGCGCCGCGTCTGCCCGCGCCGCCCGAGCAATTGGAGCTTACGCCGCCGCCGCAGAGCGCTAAGCGCGGCCGTTAGGGCGTTCGTCGCGTTTCGGATGTCGCTGATCCTCCCGCCCGCTAAAACGCGCGCGGGAGGATTGCTCATGAGATTTTTCGTTCTCGCTGCCGCTGTATCCGTGCTCGCCGCCTGTGGGCCGACGAGCCAAGAGCCCGCTGCGCCGGCCGCCGTTGAAGTTACCGCGGACGCGCCGAACATCGTCGCAGCGTTGGCGGATTCACGCCGGCCCGCTGAAGACGTCGCGCGCGACGCTGATCGCCATGCTGCCGATACGTTAGCATTCGCGCAGATCGAACCGGGCGACAAGGTCGCCGATATCTTCCCCGGCGGCGGCTACTGGACGCGTCTCTTCGCTGTCGCTGTCGGCGAAGAGGGCCGCGTCTATCCGACCATCCGTCCTGACGGCATTGCGGGAGAGTATGAAACGCCGGTGATTGCCGTCGCCGCGCAATATCCAAACGTCGTAATGGCGCGCTCGCCTTACGATGCGATCACGTATCCTGAGCCGCTCGACGTCATCTTCACGGCCCAAAACTATCACGACATGGCGCTGACCGCGTACGAACTCGGCGATCGCGCGGCGATGAACCGCGCTGCCTTCGCCGCACTGCGCCCTGGTGGTCTCTACATAATCATCGACCATTCCGCCGTCGCGGGCGCTGCCGTCGAGACCGACGCTGAAACCACCATCCATCGCATCGACGCGGCCACTGTGCGCCGCGAAGTGGAGGCAGCGGGCTTCGTGTTCGATAGCGAAGCGACCTTCCTGGCCAACCCAGAAGACACGCGGACGCTCAACGTCTTCGACCCGGCCATTCGCGGTCGCACGGATCAGTTCGTGATGCGCTTCCGGCGGCCCTAACGATCAATCGTGATCTCGGACGCGTCCGCGGTTGGCTTTGATGTCGCCGCGGCGCGTCTTGTTGTCGACGCGCTTGGCTTTTTGAGCTTTCGATATCTTCGTCTTGATGCGCGGCTTCGGACGGAACGTCGCTTGTTTGACCAGCGCCACGAGCCGCGCCTGCGCTTCGGCGCGGTTGCGGTCTTGCGTGCGATGTTCATCGGCGCGGATGACGATTTCGCCCTCGAGCGTAAGCCGCCGGCCCGCGAGCTTTTCCAGCCGGGTAAGCACGTCTTCAGGCAGTTCCGTAAAGCCCCTCAAGCGGAAGCGCAGTTCCACCGCGGTCGAAACCTTATTGACGTTCTGCCCGCCCGGCCCGGACGCGCGGATAAAGCGCTCTTCCAGGTCGCGCTCGTCGATCGAAAGGGAGGCGGTAACGGGGATCATTCGGGTGTCAGATATGGGGTTCAGGTGTCGGCAATCGGCTGAGTATCGCATGAGCCTCGCGGGCAAAGCGTAAACTTGATACCTGACACCCGACACCTGACCCACTGGGAGGACGCTATGAAGAAGATGCTGGCCGGCGCGGGACTTGCGCTCTTGCTCGGGGCCTGCGCTGGGGGCGCTATTCCCGGCATCATGATGACCGCGCCGGCCGAGCCGAACGAGGTGACGGCCGCCACGCCGTACATCGTCGCTGCCGTCGCTGACGAGCGCCGCCCCCAGGCCGATCGCGATCGCGATGCGCTGCGCCATCCGGCCGAAGTTTTGGCGTTCACGGGCGTGCAGCCAGGCTGGCGCGTCGCCGATATCGGCCCCGGCGGCGGGTATTACTCACGTCTGTTCGCTGTCGCAGCGGGAGATAGCGGCCGCCTCTATGCGATTGATCGCCCCGGCACGGCGGAGCGTCCGCGCCCAATGGCGGCGGTGGCGCCGACTTACTCCAACATCACGCACCTGATGGATGGCTATGCTGGCTGGAATACCGGCGAGCCGCTCGACGCGATTTTCATTTCGCAAATTTATCACGACTTTTACCTGCCGCAGCTTTCCATCGATGTGCCGGCGCTCAACCGTCAGATGTTCAACGCGCTGAAGCCTGGCGGCGTGCTGATCATCATCGATCACGCCGCTGCCGAAGGCAGCCCGATCTCGGTGACGAGTGATCTGCATCGCATTGCGCGCGCGCAAGTGATTGCTGATCTGACGGCCGCTGGCTTTGTGCTCGATGGCGAAAGCGACGTGCTGCGCAATCCGGAGGACAATCGCTCGTTGCGTGTGTTCGAAGGCGATATCCGCGGCCGCACCGATCAGTTCACGCTGCGCTTCCGGCGGCCCTGAGGATTAGGTTGTCGGGATTGGGGATTGGGTGACGACGTCAAAGTTGCGTCCCCAATCCCCAACCCCTAATCCCTAATCCCGATGATGCTGAAGCCCGATAACCCCAACGCTTTCACCCGCTCGCCACTTGATCGCGCAGGCTTGAAGCGGCGTGACACGGCGTGGCTGGAAGGCGCGCTGAACGCCGGGGAGTCGCGGCTGTTGCCGTTCTATCAGCATCGTCCGTTCGTCATGGAAGAGGGCGGAGTTGTTGCGCCGGGCTGGCTCAATGGCGGCGCGCACAAGCATTTCGGCGCCAAGAAAACGCTGTTTCTCGGACTCGATGCGGCCGGCGTCGCTTACTTCGCGTTTGAGGTTGCAGACGAGGCGCAGTTCGAAGGCTTAGGCCGGTTCGATGATCTGCGCGCGCTCGGCCCCCGTTTATCGCGCGATGACCTTGCCAACATCGGCCCCGCCAAGAGCGTGTTCGAGTGGCACGCAAAGAATGGCTTTTGCGCCAATTGCGGCGTCGAGAGCTTGATCGCAGAAGGCGGTTGGCGTCGCGATTGCCCGTCATGCAAGACCGAGCATTATCCGCGCGTCGACCCGGTTTGCATCATGGTGCCGACGTTTGGCGACAAGGTTCTGCTTGGCCGTCAAAAAGCTTGGCCGCGCGGCATGCACTCCGCACTCGCGGGCTTTATCGAGCCGGGGGAAGCCATTGAAGAGGCGGTTGCGCGCGAGACATTGGAGGAGGCGGGGCTCGTCGTGCGCGAGGTGCGCATGCATTCGACGCAGCCTTGGCCGTTCCCGCACTCGCTGATGATTGGCGTGCTCTGCGAAGTCGAAAACGATCGTGAGACGGTCGATACCACTGAACTTGAAAGCGCGCGCTGGTTCACGCGCGAGGAAGCGCGCCAGCTCATTGCCGGCAAGCATGCCGAATGCTGGGCGCCGCCGCCGTTCGCGATAGCGCATCAACTTTTGAAGACGTGGGCGGCTGAATAATCAGCAGTGTTCGCAATCGTCGCGCTGCGCGCGTTCGATCTGGATCGTGACGTGGCTGATGCCGAAGCGATGCACGATCGCTTCGGAGAGCGCCGCCAGAAACGCATCGTCGCCGCCTTCCGGGCGTACTAAATGCGCAGTCATTGCAGGCTTTGTCGCCCCCATCGCCCAGATGTGCAAATCGTGCACCGCCGTCACGCCGGGCTGCGCCGCCAGAAATGCGCGCACGTCCGCGACAACGATGCCGCGTGGCGCAGCATCGAGCGCCAGATCAAGGGATTCGCGCAGCAAGCCCCATGTGCCCCAGAGGATCAACAGCACGACCACGATCGAGGTCGCCGGATCGATCCATTGCAGCTGCGTGAAAAAGATCGCCGCGCCCGCGACGATAACGGCGGCGGAAACGCCTGCGTCAGCGAGCATGTGCAGATAAGCGCCGCGGACGTTCACGTCTTCCTTGCGCCCGGCCAGGAAAAGCATCGCGGTGGCGCCATTGATGAGCACGCCAAGCGCCGCGACCGCCATCACGAAAACCGGCTGCGTTTCCTCAGGGCGAAAGAAGCGCGACGTCGCTTCCCATAGGATGCCGCCGCAAGCGATGACGAGTACAAGCGCGTTGGCGAGCGCCGCCAAAACCGTGGCTTTCGAATAGCCATAGGTCCGCTGCTCGCCGCTTTGCTGCTTGGCCAGCCAGGCCGCACCACCCGCAAGCGCCAAGCCCAGCACGTCCGAAAGGTTGTGCGCCGCGTCCGAGAGCAATGCGGTCGAATTGGCGAAGAAGCCCGCCGCCGCCTCAACCAGGACGAAGCTCAGATTGAGCGCGATGGCGATGGTATAACGTTTGTCGGAAGGCGCGGGGTGGTGGTGCGCGTGATCGTGGCCGTGATTGTGGCCCGCGTGCGCATGCCCATGCATGGCGCTGATGTGGGCGAGAATCGCGCGTAAGGCAAGGGAGCGTTGACAGCGACGCGCCTGCGCTTCTCATGCAGCCATGACGACTCGTCGCTCCCTCATGGCGCTTGGCGCCGCCGGCCTAGTTTCATCCTGCGCCGCGTCTCGCGGGTTCAGCGACGGCTTGATGCATGATCTCGGACGTCGCCCCGATCAGCGCCCGCGGCTTGCGCCAGTGCGCGTATCACCGGAGCGGATCATCCGGATCGATGTCGGCTTGCGTCCGTTCCGGCCGAGCGGCTTTCGCGTCGCGCGCGAAGAACTGGGCGATAAGACGCTCGTTCACAATTACGGCCATGGCGGCGGCGGCATCACGCTCTCATGGGGGACAGCGAAACTCGCTGTTGATCTGGGCTACGACGCGTCCAAGCCTGATTGCGCCGTGCTTGGCTGCGGCGCTGTGGGTTTGGCGACTGCGCGCCTGCTGCAAGAGCGCGGCGCCCGTGTGCGTATCTACGCGAAGGATCTGCCCCCGAACACGACCTCCAACGTCGCCGGCGCACAATGGTGGCCGGCTTCAACGTTTGACCGCGATCGGGTCACGCCCGAGTTCATCGCGCAACATTTCGAAGCCGCGCAATTTGCGTTCCGGCGCTATCAGAGCTTGGTTGGTGATGCGTACGGCGTCGGTTGGGAGACAAACTATTCTCTCTCCAATCGCCCCAACAGTTCTTATCCCGCGAGCGAAGACGATCCGATGCACGCGCTCGTCGTCAATCAACGCGATCTCACGCCGCTCGAGCACAATTTCGCGCGTCCGTTCGTGCGCCGCTTCGACACGATGATGATTGAAACGCCACTCTATCTGCGCCGCATGGAACTCGATGTGCGCCAGCATGGCGCCGAGATTGTCGTCCGCGAGTTCGCCGATGTCTCACAAGTGAGCGCGCTCCCGGAGCGCACGATCTTCAACTGCACCGGCCTTGGCGCCGGGCGTTTGTTCGGCGATACCGAGATCATGCCGGTGCGCGGCCAACTCGCGATCCTGCTGCCGCAGCCGGAGGTCGATTACAACGTCATCGCCCGCGAGGGCTATATGTTCGGCCGCCGCGACGGCATTGTCCTTGGCGGCACGTTCGAGCGCGGCGAGTGGTCGCTTGAGCACGATCCCGCCGATATTGCCGGCATCATGGAAGGGCACCGTTCGATTTTCGCGGCGATGACCTAGAGCGGCATGTAGATGACGCGGCCGCCCGTAGCGTTGGCCAATCTACGCGCGGAGCGGCAGTCACTCTCTCCCGGCTGCGCGCTCACGGCGACATCGTCCAACCAAGCGCGGCAATAGCCGGCGCGCGGCAATTCGCTTTCCGGCACGCCGGTAAAATCGTTGCGTCCTTCATAGGATGCACGCTCAACGACGCCGCCGACGCTATGCTCTAAAACTTTGCCGCCCCAGCGCTGAGCAAGCCACTCAGCGTGTTCGCATTCCATCTGCGCGGGCTGACGGTCCGAAGGCAGGGCGTCGTAGTGAATGCGGCACTGGCCATAATCCAATCGCGGAACCGTGCGTTCGATCGCTGGCGCGCTCTGAAGCGCTGCTTCGGCAGGCTGGCTCCGCACCGCCGCCACGCCCGCGCCACCGAGCGCCAGCACTGCCAGTGCTGATGCAAATGCGGAGGCTACTAAGCGTGTCATGGTCCCCAAACTCACTGTGTCCAGGCGCGGTTTCCTGAAGACAGGATGAATATGGGTTCCATTTCAGATGCAGCATGTGCCCACCGTCACGCTTCGAATTGGTTCCAATCACAATCTTGAGCGAGCGCAGCAGGGAGGCGCCGCGCTCGCTCTTGGGGCGTGTCAGGCCCGCGCCGGTTCGCGTTTCAGGGCGATAATCTGCAACTCGGCGAACACGCCGACAGCAACCGCCTGGGCGATGACGAATGCGTAGCCGAACGCGCTGGGGTTCGTGAGCAGAAGCGCCGCGATCGAGCCCGCGACCCAGATGAGGTTGATTGCTACGACAAACCGCACGCCATCCCGCGGCACGCTCTCGGCCCGCGACATCCACAGGAGCACCAGAAACCAGGGAAAGAGAGTGATGCCGGCGATCTGCAAAAGCGGCTGCGGGAGATTGGTCAGCGGCGCGAGTAGACTGGCGCCGAACACCATCAAAACGCCAGCAGCGCCCGAGATGACTGCATCGGCCAACAGCGTGCGGCGGATGAATTGAGAGTTCATGTCGTCCTCCTTGGTTGATGGCGGGAGGATGCCGGGCGGCTCAGGGCTCGGCGATTACGCGAGAGGTAATGGCGCGGCTTATGCGGGCGGTTATGCTTCGCTCATGTCAGAGACACACACGTTCGGCGATCACTTGCGCACCTGGCGACAGCGGCGCCGCATGAGCCAGCTCGATCTCGCCAGCGAGGCGGGGATTTCGACGCGGCATTTGAGTTTTGTCGAGACCGGTCGTGCCGCGCCCTCGCGCGATATGGTGCGGCAACTGGCCGAGCATTTGCAGCTGCCGCTGCGCGAGCAGAATGCGCTGCTGGTCTCCGCCGGCTTTGCACCGCGCTTTCGCGAGCGCACGCTGGACGATCCCGATCTCGCCGCCGTGCGCGCCGCCGTTGAGACGGTGCTGAAGGGGCACGAGCCAAACGTCGCGCTGGCGATTGACCGGCGCTGGACGCTGATCTCCGCCAACAATGCCGCGCTCAAACTGATGACGGGCATCGCGTCGCATTTGCTCGCGCCGCCGGCCAACATGCTGCGCGCGAGCTTGCATCCAGAAGGCCTCGCGCCGCGCATCCTCAATCTCAACGAATGGCGGGTGCATATCTTTGCGCGGCTTGAGCGCCAGATCGATATGACCGCCGATCCCGCACTCATCGCTTTGCTTGAGGAACTGCGAACTTATCCGAGCGCAGGCGCGCATGTGCCGCCGCTCAGGGAAGCCGCGCCCGTCATCACGCCGCTCAAATTGCAGACCGCCGACGGCGTGCTCTCACTGTTCGGTGTCACCACCCTGTTCGGCATGCCGCAGGACGTGACGCTCGACGAATTGGCGATCGAGACGTTCTTTCCGGCTGATGCAGAAGGTGCGGCCATGCTGGCGCGGCTCTAACGCTGGCGCGTCCAGACCAGATTGCCGCCGTCGGCCATCATGTTGAGCGTAAGCGTATCGCCGTCGCGCACGTAGCTGCGCACATAGCCCAATTCGCGCGCCACGCGCGTATCGAGCGAGCCTTCGCCGCAGAAGGCGCGGGTTACGGCAAGCGGCGTGAAGGTGAGCTGATTGTCGCCCGGCGACGTCCAGGTCCCGGTGCCGCGATTGCAATCGAGACGAAGGCTGGCTGTGCCGTCGGCGTTGAAGGTGATCTCGTAGAGCGACGGATCGGCAGGCCGCGTTGTTCCGATTGCATCGTCTGATGATTCGAGCGCCGCCAAACGCCAAGTCGTGCCGGCGAGCGGGCTCGTATAGACGCCGCCAACCGTGCCGCAGGCAGCGAGCAAAAGAGCGGTCGCGATAAAAAGTATGCGCATGTGCGCCTCCACGGTCCCCACGCCACTAAGCGCGAAGTCTGGCCGCGGCGCAAAGAAAAAGCGCGGAAGGTGGCCCTCCGCGCTTTAGTCTTTCCAACCCAAATGCGTTCAATGGCAGCGTGCTATTGGCAGGCCAAGCACTCTTCGTAGTCAGTTTTCTCGCCGGTGAGTGTGGTCGAGTCGATGTCGGCCTTGTTGTCTTCGCCGGCAAACCCCGCGCGTTGCACCGATTTCGAGCGGCAATAGTAAAGCGACTTCACGCCGCGCTCCCATGCCATCCAGTGCAGCATGTGCAGGTCCCACTTATCGACATCGCCCGGGATGAAGATGTTGAGTGACTGCGCTTGGCAGATGAGCGGCGTGCGATCGGCGGCGAGCTCAATGATCCAGCGTTGATCGATTTCGAACGCGGTCTTGAAGATCGACTTTTCGTCGTCGCTCAAGCAATCGAGATGTTGCACCGAGCCTTCGTTCTTCAGGATCGAAGACCAGACGCTCTCCGTGTTCTTGCCTTTCGCCTCGAGAACTTCCTCAAGATAGGGGTTCTTCACGGCGAACGAGCCTGAGAGCGTCTTGTGCGTGTAGATGTTAGCCGGGATCGGCTCGATGCCGGCTGACGTGCCGCCGCAGATAATCGAGATCGACGCGGTCGGTGCGATCGCGAGTTTATGCGAGAAGCGCGCCATCACGCCTGCGTCCTGGGCATCCGGGCAAGCGCCGCGTTCTTGCGCGAGCTTCA
>LNFM01013291.1_pt1 | contig 10532 bp, 11 predicted proteins | sample 596031 | NCBI WGS metagenome assembly LNFM01 (sample SAMN04254537, study PRJNA301005) | activated carbon metagenome | isolation source: dual media filters at the Ann Arbor, Michigan drinking water treatment plant | place: USA: Ann Arbor | reverse complement strand
TGAAGGACATCCTCGACAGCCTGACGCCGCGCGAAGCCAAGGTGCTGCGCATGCGCTTCGGCATCGAGATGAGCACCGACCACACGCTGGAAGAAGTGGGCAAGCAGTTCGATGTCACGCGTGAACGCATCCGCCAGATCGAGGCCAAGGCCATCCGCAAGCTGAAGCATCCCAGCCGTTCCGACAAGCTGCGCACCTACCTGGACAACCTGTAAGGCAAGGCGAGAAGCCCGCACGCCTGGCCCATGACGCGCATCTCAGACCGCACCGTCCTGTTCGCCGACCTGCGCGGCAGCACGGGGCTTTACGAGACGCTGGGCAACGCCGAGGCCACCTCGGTGGTGACGCACTGTGTCAACGCCCTCAGTGGCCCGGTGGCGAACCATCAGGGCCATGTCGTCAAGACGCTGGGCGACGGCCTGATGGCGGTGTTCGACCTGCCGGCCTCGGCCGTGCTGGCCGCACTGCAGATGCAAGACCTGCTGGACGGCATGGTCATGCGTGGCAACGAGCGCGGCGCGTCATCGGGTCTGCGTGGCCTGCGCCTGCAGGTGGCCCTGGCCCGCGGCGAAGTTGTCGAGATGGCCGGAGACTGTTTCGGCGATGCCGTCAACGTGGCCGCCCGCCTGCTGGACCACGCCGGCGACAGCGAAACCCTGGTCACCGCCGACGTGATGGCCGGCCTGGCCCTCGAGATGCGCACGCGTTTTCGCAGTCTCGACCGCCTGGTGCTGCGCGGGCGGGTCGAGCCCGTGGAGGTGCATGTCATGGGCGGGCGCCGTGGCAGCGGGGTGGACGTGGCGCAAACCCAGTTTGGTGGCGACATCACCTCGGTGCGCGAGCCTGACGGCCTGCGCCTGATGTGGGGTGCCCACCACCGTGTTTTTGGTGCCGTGCAAATGCCCGTGGTGCTGGGCCGCAGCCCGCAAGTGGCCTTTTGCGTGGACGATGCGCGCGTCTCGCGTTCACACGCGCGGCTCGACTGGCACAGCGGCAGTTTCCAGCTCACCGATCTTTCCTACAACGGCACCTATGTGCGCTTCAACGACGGCGAAATCGTCAGCCTGCGTCGCGGCGGCTGCACCCTGCATGGCAGCGGCAGCATAGGCCTGGGCGGCTCGCCGGCCGACCCCGCCTCGGCCTGTGTCAGTTTCGATGTGCTGCGCCTGGCCGACACCCAACCGCAGCCCTTGCTGCCCTTGCGCTAGGTTCCGCTTGCCCCCCATGCGCGTGCTCTACATCGACGACGACCGTATCAACAGCCTGTTGTTTGTTGAAACCTGTCGCTTCGCCGTTGGCGTCGAAACCGAAACCGCAGCCAGCGGTGCCGAGGCCCTGGAACTCGTGCAGCGCTGGCGCCCCGACCTGCTGGTGGTCGACCTGCACCTGCCCGACACCAACGGCTATGCCCTGCTGCCTGCGCTGCGAGCGCTGCTGCAGGCGCCCACGCTGCCGGCCTTCCTTTGCACGGCGGACGAAACCGCGCGCGTTGCCGAGCTGGCGCAGGCAGCCGGCTACGACGGCTGCTGGTGCAAGCCGGTAGACCTCCAATCCATCCTTGCCGAGTTGGCGCGCCGCAGCGAACGCAACGGCCCTGAGGCACAGCCTGCATGAGTTTTCGCCAAGAGCCCGGTTTCAAGCACGGCCAGGCCGCACGCACCGCGGTGCTGCTGGTCAACCTGGGCACCCCCGACGAGCCGACCGCGCCCGCGCTGCGGCGCTACCTGGCAGAGTTTCTCAGCGACCCGCGCGTCGTCGAGATCCCGAAGCTGGTCTGGTGGTTCATCCTCAACGGCATCATCCTGCGCACGCGGCCGGCGGCCTCGGCCGCCAAGTACGCCAGCGTCTGGACGCCCGAGGGCTCGCCCCTGGCCGTGTGGACGCAGCGCCAGGCCGCAGGACTGGCCGCCACGCTGCAGCTGGCCGGCCACCAGGTGCTGGTGAAGCACGCCATGCGCTACGGCAATCCGTCCGTGGCCAGCGTGATGGACGAACTGCGCGCCGCTGGCGCCACGCGCGTGCTGGTGCTGCCGCTGTACCCGCAGTACGCCGCCGCCACCACCGCCAGCGTGGGCGACGCGGTGATGCGCTGGGCACTGGCCGCGCGCCGCACGCCCGAGCTGCGCTTCGTCGGCGAGTACCACGCCGAGCCCGGCTACATCGAGGCGCTGGCGCAGCGCATCGAGTCGCACTGGGCCGAACACGGCCGCGGCGAAAAACTCGTGCTCAGCTTCCACGGCGTGCCCGAGCGTTCCTTGCACATGGGCGACCCCTACCACTGCCAATGCCACGTGACGGCCCGGCTGCTGGCGCAGCGCCTGGGCCTGAGCAAAGAGCAGATGGTGGTCACCTTCCAAAGCCGCTTCGGCAAGGCCAAGTGGCTGGAGCCCTACACCGAGCCCACGCTGGTGGCCATGGCCGGACAAGGCGTCAAACGGGTGGACGTGATGTGCCCCGGCTTCGTCGCCGACTGCCTGGAAACGCTGGAAGAGATCAACCAGGAGGCGCGTGAAGCCTTCCTGCACGCCGGTGGCGAGACCTTCCACTACGTGCCCTGCGTCAACGACTCGCCGGTGTTCGTGCAGGCGCTGGCCGACGTCGCGCTGCGTCACCTTCAGGGTTGGCCCACGCGCGCGGCCGCTGGCGAGGCCGAGGCCCTGGCCGCGCAACGCGAACGAGCGCTGGCGATGGGCGCGAAGCAGTAGCGGCGAAGGTCGAGGGCCGCGGGCACCTTCAGGCCGAGCCCGGGCGCGCACGGCGCAGCGCCCACAGGCGCCACAGCCTGGGCAGCAGCAGCAGCGCCAGCACCAGCGCCAGCAAGACCGCAGACACCGGGCGCTCGACAAACACCGACCAGCGTCCCTCGCCGATGGACAGCGCATTGCGGAACTGCGCCTCGGCCATCGGCCCCAGGATGAGGCCCACGATCACCGGCGCCGTCGGGAAATCGAAGCGGCGCATCAGCACGCCCACCAGGCCCACGCCCAGCATCAGGAAGAGGTCGAACACGCTCTGGCGCATGCCGTACACGCCCACCGTGGCGAAGGTCAGGATGCCGGCGTACAGCGGCGCGCGCGGGATCTTGAGCAGCTTCACCCACAAGCCCACCAACGGCAGGTTCAGCACCAGCAGCATCACATTGCCGATGTAGAGGCTGGCGATCAGCGCCCACACCAGCGCCGAGCTGGTCTGGAAGAGCTGCGGGCCGGCGTTGATGCCGTAGTTCTGCAGCGCGCTCAACAGGATGGCGGCCGTCACCGAGGTGGGGATGCCCAGCGTGAGCAGTGGCACCAGCGTGGCGGTGACGGCGGCGTTGTTGGCAGCCTCGGGGCCGGCCACGCCCTCGATGGCGCCGGTGGTGCCGAATTCCTCGGGGTGGGCGCTGAGCTTGCGCTCGACGCCATAGCTCAGAAAGGTGGGGATCTCCGCGCCGCCGGCCGGCAGCGTGCCGAAGGGAAAGCCGATGGCCGTGCCGCGCAGCCAGGCCGGCCAGGAGCGCTTCCATTCCAGGCGCGTCATGTGGGCACGGCCGGTGCGGTTCAACGAGGTCTGCGTGCGTCCTTCGTACAGCGCGGTGTACAGGCACTCGCCCACGGCAAACAGCCCCACCGCCACCAGCACCACCTCGATGCCATCGAGGAACTCGGGCACGCCGCCCGTGTAGCGCACCTGCGCGCTGATCTGGTCCAGCCCCACCAGCCCCAGCGCCAGCCCGATGAACAGCGCAGACAGCCCGCGCAGCGTGCTGCGGCCCAGCACCGCGCTCACCGCCGTGAAGGCCAGCAGCATCAGCAGGAAGTACTCGGGCGGGCCGAGTTGCACGGCCACGTCGGCCAGCAGCGGCGCGCACACCGTCACCAGCACCGTGGCGATGGTGCCGGCCACGAAGCTGCCGATGGCCGAGGTGGCCAGCGCCGCGCCGGCGCGGCCGCTCTTGGCCATCCTGAAGCCTTCCAGCGCCGTCACCATGGTGCCGGTCTCACCCGGCGTGTTCAGCAGGATGGAGGTGGTGCTGCCGCCGTACATCGCACCGTAGTAGATGCCGGCGAAGAAGATCATGCTGGCCGTGGGCTCCACCTGCGCGGTGATGGGCAGCAGCATGGCCACGGTCACTGCCGGCCCGAGGCCGGGCAGCACGCCAATGGCGGTGCCCAGGGCACAGCCGACGAAAGCCCACAGCAGGTTGACGGGGGTGGCGGCCGTCGCGAAGCCGCCGGCCAGAGAGGTCCAGATGTCCATCACAGCCAGCCCGTGCCGCCGAGGCCCGGCAGGTTGATGCCCAGGCCCTTGGTGAACAGCCAGAAGGCGGGCAGTGCGATCAGCAGCCCGGTGGCGGCGTCGAGCAGCAGCCCCCGCATGCCGCCGTGCGGCCGGCCTTCGGCCCCGCGCAGGCCGCGCACGGCGAGCACGAAGCACAGGGTGCAGCTCAGCGGAAAGCCCAAGGTCGTCAGCAGCGCGGCATTGGCGGCAATGCCACTGGCCACCCAGGCCAGCGCCGCCCAGTCACCCTGCGGCGCCCCCGAGGGCGGCTCCACGTCGCGCCAGCCGCCGTCACAGGCCTGCCACAGCAGCCAGGCGCCGCACAGTGCCAGCGCCGCCGCCACCACCCAGGGCAGGAAGTTCGGGCCCACGCCGGCGTAACCGGCCTGGCCCGGGATGCCGGCCGCCCCCCACGCCAGCAGGCCCGCCAGGGCCAGCGTGCCCAGGCCGATGAGGCCCTGGTGACGGCGCGTGCTGCTCGAAATGCTCATGCAGGTTGCCGCCTCAGATCATGCCGGCCTTGACCATGGTGGCGCGCAACGCCGCGAACTCGCGGTCGACAAAATCCTCGAAGGCCGCGCCCACCATCAGGGCCGGGGTCCAGCCGTTCTTGGCCAGGGCCTCGGTCCAGGCCTTGCTGCGCGTGGCCTGGCTCACCATGTCGACGAGGCGCTTGCGCTGCTCGGCCGTGATGCCGGGTGCGCCATAGACCCCGCGCCAGTTGCCGATCTCGACGTTGTAGCCCTGTTCCTTCATCGTGGGCACGGCCAGGCCCGGCAGGCGCGCCGGCGAGGTGACCGCGATCGCACGCATCTTGCCGCTCTCGATGTAGGGCTGGAACTCGCTGTAGCCGCTGCCGCCGACGCTGACGTTGTTGCCCAGGATGGCCGCCGTGGCCTCGCCGCCGCCGCGGAAGGGCACGTAGTTGATCTTCGCGGCATCCACGCCCACCTCGCGCGCCAGCATGGCCGCGGCCACGTGCTCGGTGGCGCCGCGCGAACCGCCGCCCCACTTCACGCTGCCGGGGTCGCGCTTGAGCTGCTCGACGACGTCCTTCATGGTCTTGAAGGGCGAGGCCGCGGGCACGACGAACACGTTGTACTCGCTGGTGAGCCGGGCAATGGGCGTGGCCTGGCTCAGGCTCACCGGCGGCTTGCCGGTGATGATGCCGCCCAGCATCACCGCGCCCATCACCATCAGCGCGTTGCCATCGCCCTTGCTGGCGTTGACGAACTGCGCCAGCCCGATGGCCCCCGCTGCGCCGCCCTTGTTCTCGTAGGTGACGGAGGCCGCCACGCCGGCGTCCTGCAGCGCGCGGCCGAGCGCGCGGCCGGTGGTGTCCCAGCCGCCGCCGGGGTTGGCGGGCAGCATGATCTTCAGGTTGGCGCTGGCCGCGCTGAGGCCAGGCAGCGCCGCGCCGGCGCCGAAGGCCAGCAGAGACTTGAGGAAAGTGTCGCGTTGCATCGTGGGTCTCCGCGTCGGGTTCAGAAGCTGTGCAGGATACCGAGGTCGTAGCCGGTCTTGGCCCGCGCCGCCTTGCTGTCATGGCCGGCGTTGGCGTAGAGCATCGTGCGCTTGGACAGCGAATGGTGGTAGCCCACGCCGAGCTTGTTGATCACGGTGCGGCCGTTGGTCTCGGCCTGGCCGTAGGCGGCCTTGACGATACCGGCGCCGATGGGCAGGTCCAGACCCAGCATCCAGCCCTTGGCCTTGAGGCCGGCATTGGTCTTGCCGCTGCTGTAGCCGGCGGTCAGCTTGTGGCCAGCCACCGTGTAGCCCACGCCCAGGCTGCTCATGGTGTCGCGCGCGCCGGCCGGGTCTTCAATGCCGCCGGCCACGAAGAAGGCTCCGCTGCGCCACGAGGCCGCCACCGAGGTGGCCTTCTCGACACCGCCGTTCTTGTCGCCCTCGGCCACTGAAGCCGCCAGGCTGAGGCCGCCGAAGCTGATGTCGTAGCGCAGCGAGCCGTCCACGCGCACCTTCGTGATGCCGCCCACGCGCATCACGCCGTCGCGCAGCTGCGCCACGGTGTCGCCGCCGAAGGGGTCGATCTGGTTCTGCACCAGCGAGAAGGCCGCCGTGTACTGCCGGCCAGCGCCGATGCGGCCGAAGTCGCCCTGCAGGCCCACGTGAGAGTAGCCCTTCCAGAACTGCGCGCCGTCCTGCGTGCCTGTGTCGGGGAAGAAGCGGTGCTCCATGCCGAAGAAGGCCTTCAGCCCGCCGCCCAGGTCTTCCACGCCGCGAAAGCCGAGTCGGCTGTCGCCGCTGGTGGCCACTTCCTTGACGCTGCTGCCCACCGCCTTGCGCACGCCGACATCGAGCTTGCCGTAGACGGTAACGTTGGACTGCGCATGGGCCAGCGGCGCGGCGGCCAGCCAGGCGGTGGCGATGAAGAAGCGGGCTTTCATGGTCTTGTCTCCTCGTGAAGTTGAGTGCGGGTTGTTTGGTGCTGGAACCGAGCGGCGTTTGCCGGGCTGGCTGCGCCGTCTTGACGACACCGATGCTCGACAGCGGCGCTGTCAATCGGCTGTCAGCACGCCCCGTGGAAACCCGCCCACCCTTTGCGCCACGCGCCGGGGCCACTAAGCTGCGCGCCCGCCCATGAAGATGCTCCTGATCGAAGACAACGCCGCGATGCAGCTCTCGCTGCAGCGCAGCTTCGAGCGCCGCGGCATGCACGTCGTGGCCTGCGGCGACGGCAGCCGCGCGCTCGACCGCTGGCTGGCGAGCGTGCCCGATGTCGTGGTGCTCGACCTCAGCCTGCCCGGTCGCGACGGCCTGCAGGTGCTGGAGGCGGCGCGTCGCGCCGGGCTGCACACGCCCGTGCTCATCCTCACCGCGCGCGGCACCGTGGGCGACCGCGTGCTCGGCCTCAACCTGGGCGCCGATGACTACCTCGCCAAGCCCTTCGACCTGGACGAACTCGAAGCCCGCGTGCGCGCCCTGGCGCGCCGCGCGCGCAGCAGCGAGGCGGCCGCGCCCGAGCCCGAGTTCTGCGGCCTGCGACGCAGCGCCGACAGCGACGCCGTCACCTGGCAGGGCACGCCGCTGGAGCTGACGGCGCGGGAAGCCGCGCTGTTGCGCGCGCTGCTCGCCCGGCCCGGCCAGGCCGTGGCCAAGGACAAGCTGGCCGAACACGTCTTCGCTGGCGACGCCAGCGTGCAGCCCGATGCCATCGAGGTGGTGGTCTACCGGCTGCGCAAGAAGCTGCAAGGCACCGAGGCCGAGCTCGTCACGCTGCGCGGCCTGGGCTACCTGCTTCGCCGCGGCAGCGGTGGCACCGGCGCCGGGCCCGCCACCTGAAGCCATGAAAGGCACCGGCCTGTCGCTGCGGCGCTACCTGCTGCTGGGCATCCTCGTGCCGGTGCTCGGATTCGTGCTCGTGGCCGGTGCGGGCCTGTACCGTGCCGCCCTGCAGGCCGCCGACCTCGCCTACGACCGCACGCTGCTGGCCACGGCCAAGGTCATAGGCGAGCACCTGCACCTGCGTGAAACCGAAGGCGGTCTGCAGGTGCGCGCCGACGTGCCCTACAGCGCGCTGGAGGCCTTCGAGGCCGACAACCGCAGCCGGCTCTTCTACCGCGTGCTGGGGCCGCGGCAAGACACCGTGTCAGGCTACGCCGAACTGCCGGCGCCCCGTCCCGACCGCAGCGGCCAACCCGCGCCCTACGCGGCGCTGGTGCACTTCTACGACGAACGCTTCCTGGGTCAGCGCGTGCGCATGGCCGTGCTGCTGCAGCCGGTGGCCGGGCCACAGGGCTACGGCATGGCCACCATCCAGGTGGCCGAGACGCTGGAGCTGCGTCACGCGCTCGCGCGCCGGCTGCTGCTGGACATGCTGTGGCCGCAGGCCCTGCTCGTGTTGCTGATCGCCGGCGTGGTGGTGCTGGTGGTGCAGCGCGCCACGCGCCCCGTGCGCCAGCTCAGCCAGCAGCTGCAGGCCCGCGCCGACACCGACCTGAGCCCCCTGCCCGCCGCCGGCTTGCCGCGCGAACTGATGCCGGTGGTGGAAGCCACGAACCAGCTGATGCACCGCCTGGCCCAGGTGCTGGAGCACCAGAAGCGCTTCGTGCGCGACGCCTCGCACCAGCTGCGCACGCCGCTGGCGGTGCTGAAGACGCAGCTGCAATCAGCGCGTCGCGGCGACGTCGAACCCCTGCAGGCGCTGCAGGAAATGGAAGGCACGGTCGACCGCGCCACCACGCTGGCCAACCAGATGCTGGCGCTGGCCAAGGTGGAGCAACTGCGCCAGCAGGGCCTGCAAGCGCCGCTGCCCGTGCTGGCCTGGGACGAGATCGTGCGCGCCGTGGCGCTGGACGTCTCGCCGCTGATCGCCGACCGCGGGCTGGATTTCGGCCTGCACACCGAGCCCGCGCCGGTGCGGGCGCACGAATGGGCCTTGCGCGAGCTGGTGCGCAACCTGCTGCACAACGCCGTGAAGTACAGCCCCCCCGGCGCCACGCTGGAAATGAGCCTGCAGGCCCGCGATGGCCAGGCCGTGCTGACCGTCACCGACGCAGGCCCGGGCTTGGCGCCCGAGCGGCGCGAGCGCCTCTTTCAACCCTTCGCCGTCGGCCTGGCCCAGGGGGCAGCGGCCGACGCGCACGGCGGATCGGGCCTGGGCCTGGCCATCTGCCACGAGATCGTGGCCTCGCTGGGCGGCAGCCTGGTGCTGAACAACCGGCCGGGCACGGGCCTGGAGGCCGTGGTCCGGCTGCCCATGGCGAGCCATCGCTGACAATCGCCCTGAATGACTGAACGCCCTCCCCTGGACCGCCTTCGCCTGGACAAGTGGCTCTGGGCCGCCCGCCTGTACAAGACCCGTGCGCTGGCTGCCGAAGAGGCGGGCCTGGGCCGAGTCAGCGTCAACGGGCAGGCGGCCAAGCCGGCGCGCGAAGTCAAGCCGGGCGATCTGCTCCTCATCCGCCAAGGCCCGGTGCAGCGTGAGCTGCAGGTGCTGGGCCTGAGCGCGGTGCGGGGCCCGGCGCCGGTGGCCCAGGCGCTTTACGCAGAAACGCCGCAGAGCCTGGCCGCGCGCGAAGCCGCGGCCGCGCGGCGGCGCATGGGCGTGGAGCCGGCCGACAGCCTGGCCCAGGGCCGCCCCACCAAGCGAGACCGGCGGCAGATCGCCGACTGGCAGCGCTGGAGCGCCAGCCTCGACGACGGGCCCAGCCGCTGAGTTCGGCGCGCTGCGGCGCACCGTGGTCGGCGCGGCAGCCGAGGCCGCCCCCGGCGGCCCGGGCCCCGAAACAGCGGGGTCTTGAAACCCGCCTCTCCATCCCCACTGTCCACGCAGGCTTTCTTCCCACACCATGAACGAGACACCGAACAACCCGTCCACCCCCGAAGCCGGCGCCCCGGCCGCGCCCGGCGCCACCGAAGCAGCCGCCCCCGCCCCCACGCTGGAAGAGCAACTGGTCGCCCTGCAAGCCAGGCTGACCGAAGCCAATGACAGCTTCCTGCGCGCCAAGGCCGAGGCCGAGAACACCCGCCGCCGCGCCGAAGAAGAGGTCAGCAAGGCGCGCAAGTTTGCCGTGGAGGCCTTTGCCGAGAGCCTGCTGCCGGTGAAGGACAGTCTGGAAGCGGCGATAGCCATACCCAACGCCAGCAACGAACAGCTGCTGGAAGGCACGCACGCCACGCTGCGCCAGCTGACGGCGGCACTGGAGCGCAACAAGGTGATGGCCATCAACCCGCCGGCCGGCACCAAGTTCGACCCCCACCAGCACCAGGCCATCAGCGTGGTGCCGGCCGAACAGGACGCCAACACGGTGGTGACGGTGCTGCAGCGCGGCTACCTCATCGCCGACCGCGTGCTGCGCCCGGCGCTTGTCACGGTGGCTGCGCCCAAGTAAGCGAATTCACAAGCCGGCCCCCTTGAAAGCCGGCGAGTTATCCACAACCTCAGAACGATCGAATTTCACTCTCCACGGAGCAAAAAATGGGCAAGATCATCGGCATCGACCTCGGCACCACGAACTCGTGCGTGGCGGTCATGGAAGGCAACACCACCAAGGTGATCGAGAACAGCGAAGGTGCACGCACCACGCCGTCGATCATCGCGTACCAGGAAGACGGCGAGATCCTGGTCGGTGCCTCGGCCAAGCGTCAATCGGTGACCAACCCGCGCAACACCCTGTACGCGGTGAAGCGCCTGATCGGCCGCAAGTTCACCGAGAAGGAAGTGCAGAAGGACATCGGCCTGATGCCCTTCACCATCGCTGCCGCCGACAACGGCGACGCCTGGGTGGAAGTGCGCGGCAAGAAGTTCG
>LNFM01013289.1_pt1 | contig 10532 bp, 7 predicted proteins | sample 596031 | NCBI WGS metagenome assembly LNFM01 (sample SAMN04254537, study PRJNA301005) | activated carbon metagenome | isolation source: dual media filters at the Ann Arbor, Michigan drinking water treatment plant | place: USA: Ann Arbor | reverse complement strand
ATCGAGCGCGCCCGCGATCGTCGTGACCTGGGCCCTGCCGCCGGCGAGCACGTGATGCGGAATGGCTGGCTGCCACAGCATGGAGAAGTATGGGGCGACGAGCTTGTCGACCTTCGGCAGGTTCAACCAGATCTGGAACAGCTCGACGCGGTTCTCGGCCGTCGTGTCGAGCAGCGGGAACATCTCCGCGTGCTGGATGCCGCGTCCTGCCGTCAGCCATTGCACGTCGCCGCGCCCGTAGCGCGCCTGCGCGCCGAGCGAGTCCGAGTGATCGAGCAGCCCCTGGCGCACCACCGTGACCGTCTCGAAGCCGCGGTGCGGATGGACCGGAAAGCCCGGGACCGCGTCGCCGTGATACATGCGCCAGCCATCGACGCCGGCGAAGTCCTGCCCACGCTCGTGCCCCGCGAGCGAGGCCTTTGGTCCGAAGGCGCCGTTCGAGGCCGGGTATCGGTCGTCGTGGTGCACGCAGAACAGGAACGGGTCCGGCGTCCACCACGGCTCGACGCCCGGACCGAGCGGCCGGATGTTCGTGATGGCCTCGCGCCGCGGTCCGCTGCGCGCCCCCTGACAGCCCACGAGGATCGCGCCCGCACCGAGGTACTTCAGGGCATCGCGCCGCGTCGGCATCAGCGGGAAGGATAGCCCGTTCTCTTGTCTGCGGCCGGTGCTGACGCGAGACGGAGAGTTGCGGCTCGTGCCCATGCACGTGCCCCATCCTTGTGCCCCCTCCTCGTGCCCCAGAATTTCAACGCCAAGACGCCATAGACGCCAAGCCCAGAAGGTTTTCGGCGCTCCGCGCCGGAAGAGCAGCCCAAGCCACGGCGTCCTCGCGCAGCCGGTGCGCGTAGCGGTGAACCCTTGGGCACCCGAGCGAACCACCGTGGCCGCGCGAAGCGCCAAATTTCTCCTTGGCGTCCGGGGCGTCTTGGCGTCCGAACTCTGGGGGCGCCACAACGTGGGTACGAGTGCGAGACCACCACGGCCGCGCGCAGCGCGAAGACCCTCCTTGGCGTCTATGGCGTCTTGGCGTTGAAGATCTGGGATCGCGACTACTTCTTCGCGGGCGGCAGTGCGACCACGTCGCCGTAGCCGATGCCGATCGCGTTGCGGACCCGCTCGAGCGTCGTCGCGGCCGTCGCGCGGGCCTTCGCCGCGCCCTTCGCCAGTGCATCATCGATCTGCGCGGGGTTCTTCATGAGCGCCTCGTAGCGCTCGCGCGGCCGGGCGAGCATCGTCTCGAGCGCCTCGAACAGCGTGGTCTTCGCGTCGCCGTAGCCAAGGCCACCCGCGCGGAAGCGCTCGGCGAAGGCCGCCGTGTCGGCCGCGTTGGCGACGGCCTTGTAGATCAAGAAGATGTTGTTCTTCTCCGGATCCTTCACGTCCTCGGGCGCGGCCGAGTCCGTCACGATCCGGTTCACGGCCTTCTTCAGCTGCTTGCTCGGCGCGAAGAGCGGCAGCGTGTTGTCGTAGCTCTTGCTCATCTTCCGACCGTCGACGCCAGGGACGATCGAGCCGGACTCTTCGAGCTTGGGGACCGGGAGGCGCAGCACTTCCTTGCCGGCGGTGTGGTTCACGCGCTGCGCGATGTCGCGGGCGATCTCGATGTGCTGGACCTGATCCTTGCCGACCGGCACCCAGTCGACGTCGAACGCGAGGATGTCGGCCGCCATCAGCACGGGGTAGCTGTAGAGGCCCATCGTGATGTTCTGGTCGAGGTCCTCGACGCCCTGGTCCTTGTTGTCGTCCTTGGCCGCCTTGTAGGCGTGCGCCTTGTTCATCCAGCCCTTGGACGTGAAGCAGGTCAGGATCCACGAGAGCTCGAAGATCTCGGGCACGTCGCTCTGGCGGTAGAACGTCACGCGATCCGGGTCGAGGCCCATCGCGAGCCACGTGGCGGCGACCTCGCGCGTGAGCGCGCGCAGCTCCTTCGCGTCGTGGATCGAGATCAACGCGTGGTAGTCGGCGATGAAGTACATCGCCGTGAGGCCCTGGTCGGCGAGCTGGAGAGCAGGCCGGATGGCGCCCAGAAGGTTTCCGACGTGGGGCAAGCCGGTGGGCTTGATTCCCGTGAGAACGCGTTCGGCCACGCCCACTCGTATCATGAGAAACTCGGGTCCGTGGGCGAGGCCGAGGACGACGATACCGGCGGACCGCAGACCGGTGTGACGGTGCGCGAAGGTCCCGGTGCGCCCGTGCATCCTCGCGCATCGTCGGTGTTCGACGAGGGCACACAGATCGGCCGCTACGTCGTGCGCGAGGTGATCGGCAAGGGCGGGATGGGCGTCGTGTATCTCGCGTTCGATCCCGAGCTGGATCGACGGGTCGCCGTGAAGCTCCTCAAGTCCCGCACCGCCGAGGGCACGCTCGATCAGGCGTGGCTGGTGCGCGAGGCGCAGGCGCTGGCGCGGCTCTCCCATCCGAACGTGATCGCCGTGCACGACGTCGGTACCGTCGAGGATGGGCACTCGGTGTTCATCGCCATGGAGCACGTCGAGGGCCACACGTTGCGGAGGTGGAGCAAGGACCAGGCGCGGTCGTGGGCGGACGTCGTCACCGCGATGCGGGGCGCCGGTGCGGGTCTCGCTGCGGCGCATGCGGCCGGGCTCGTGCATCGCGACTTCAAGCCCGACAACGTGCTCGTCGGCGACGATGGCCGGGTGCGCGTGATGGACTTTGGCCTCGCCCGGTTGCGGCCCACGGACTCCGAGCCCGTCGCGGTGCCGCTCGAAGAGCCGCCGACTCGCCCCAGTGACGCGAGTATCGACTCGTCGAAGTTTCCGCTCGCCCGCGACTCGGCCCCGAGCTTGACGCTCGCCGGTGAGGTCTACGGCACGCCGGCGTACATGGCGCCCGAGCTGTACGAGGGCAAGCCCGCCGATGCGCGCACGGACCAGTTCGCGTTCGGCGTGACCTTGTTCGAGGCGCTCTACCGGATCCGTCCGTTCGATCGCACGGCGCTGCAGTGGCCCCGCGACGCGCCCCCCGTGCCGCGGCCCGCGCCCCCGAGTGACGTGCCGCCGCGCATCCATCGCGTGGCGATGCGAGCCATCGCGATCGATCCGGGCGAGCGCTATCCCAGCCTCGAGGCGTTGCTCGACGATCTCGTCGTCGAGCTGCCCGGGACGCGGCGGCGCACGTTCGCCCTCGTGGGCGGCGGCTTGCTCGCGGCCAGTGGTGCGCTCGCACTCGTGCTCGCCCGCTCGCAGGCAGAGGCGGTGGCGCCTCCGGAGCCCTGCCAGGGCTTCGACGCCCGGCTCGCCGGTATCTGGGATGCGCCGATGAAGAGCACGATCGAGCGCGCCTTCACGGAGACCAAGGCGTCGTACGCGAACCAGACGTTCGCGAGCCTCGCCCGCTCGCTCGACACCTACGCCAGCGCGTGGAGGACCACGGCCACCGCGAGCTGTCGGGCCACGCGCGTCGCGCGCTCGCAGACCGAGGAAGCGCTCTCGCTCGTGCAGGCGTGCCTGGATCAGCGCCTCGAGGAGCTGGGGGCCCTCACCAGCGTGCTCGCGAAGGCCGACCCCGCGCTCGTCGAGAAAGCGGACAAGGCGGCGTGGCAGCTCGATCCGGTCGCGGAGTGCACCAACGTCGCCGCGCTGCGCGCACCCGACCAGCCCGATCCGGCCCTCGTGCCCCGGATCGCACCCGCCCTTGCCTACCTGGCCCAGGCCAAGGCGGCGCGCGCCGTGGGTCGCATGGAGGACGCGCTGACGGCGTGCTCTGCCGCGTCGGCCCTCGCGGAGAAGCTCGCGTTCGAGCCGCTCACCGCGGCCATCGCCCAGGTCCGCGGCGGCGTGCTGACCGAGCAGGGCAAGTACGAGGAGGCGATGGTCGCCCTCGAGCAGGCGGTGTGGGCGGGGATGCGCGGTCACCACGATGCGCTCGTGGCGGCGACCGCGATGACGGCCGCGCGGGTCTCCGCCGACGGACTCGGGCGGCCGCGCGAGGCCGATCTGTGGATCCAGCTCGGGGCCGCCGAGGGCGCGCGGGCGGGAGCCGATCGGCACTTCGTGATGGAGCGGCTCGCTGCCGAGGGCATCGTCGCCGCGGCGAAGGGCGACATGCTCGCGGCGATCGCGTCGCACGAGCGCGCACTCGCGCAGGCGGAAGGCATTCACGGCCGCACCGATCCGGCGATCTGGCAGTACGCCCAGGCGCTCGCGGCGACCCTCGCCAAGACCGGCGAGTACGCGCGCGCGCAGGCCTACTACGAACGTGCGCTCGCCCTGCGCGAGGGCAGCGCCGGGCCGAATCACCCCGACGTCGCGCTGATCCTCACGAGCCTGGGCGCTTGCTACGACCACGTCGGCGAGCACGCGCAGGCGCGGGCGGCGCTCGATCGGGCGCTGGCGATTCGCGAGAACGCGTTTGGCGCCGCGAGCCCGCGACTGGTCGCGACGCTCAACAACCTGGCCGATCTCCTCAAGCGCCAGGGCGATCTGCCATCGGCGCTCGGCCACATCACGCGGGCGAAGACGATCGCCGCCGACAAGCCCGGCACCGCGCATCCGCTCTATCACATCGTCGTGACCACCCTCGCGGAGATCCTGCACGCGTCGGGGCGCACCGCCGAGGCGAAGACGGAGCTCGCCGCCGTGCTCGAGCTGGAGACGGCCGGCAAGTCTCCCGTGCGCGCGACCACGTTGACGGCCCAGGCCGTGATCGCGATCGCCGAGAAGGCCTGGCCCCTCGCAGCGGCGGCATCGGAGCAGGCGATCGCGTTGTTCGAAGCGTCGGGCGGTCCACAGAATCCGGAGCTGTGGCGCCCGCTCGCGACGCTCGCCTCGGCCCGTGTCGCATTGGGACAGCCCGCTGTCGCACGCGACCACCTGATGCGCGCGATCAGCATCGCCGAGGCCGCAAAGCTTGCACCGGCTGACATCGCGCTTTTGAAGACCCAGCTCGCCGCGCTCTCTCCATAGGGTGCGCTAGGGTGCCGGCCATGAAACTGGCCACCGCACTCCTGGGCGGAGTGCTCTTCCTGGGAGCGAGCCCCGCCCGCGCAGACGAACCCCAGGCGCGGGCGCAGGCAAAAATCAACTACGAGAAGTTCACGCTCGCGAACGGACTCGACGTCTATCTCATCGAGGATCACGAGTCGCCGACCGTGTACGAGATCCTGTGGTTCGACGTCGGTAGCAAGGACGAGGCGCCCAAGCGCACCGGCTTCGCGCACCTGTTCGAGCACCTCATGTTCAAGGGCTCGTCGCACGTGCCCGATGGCATGATGGACAAGCTGCTCGAGGAGGCGGGCGGTTGGTCGAATGCGTTCACGTCGAGCGACATGACCGTCTACCAGAACGTCGCCGCATCGAATTTCCTCGAGCAGATGCTGTGGCTCGAGGCCGATCGCTGTGCGGGCCTGCTCGACACGTTCGACCAGGCCAAGCTCGACAATCAGCGCGACGTGGTCCTGAACGAGAAGCGCCAGGGCGTCGACAACCAGCCGTACGGGGTCTCCGAGATCATCCTCGCCGAGAACCTGTGGCCGGCCGCCCACGGGTATCACTGGTCGGTCATTGGCTACACCGCCGATCTCAAGGCCGCGGCGGTGCCCGACGTCTCGAACTTCTTCAAGACGTATTACGTGCCGAACAACGCGACGCTCGTCCTCGCGGGCGACATCGATGTGAAGGCGACGAAGGCTCTCGTCGAGAAGTACTTCGCGTGGATCCCGAAGGCGGCGACGCCGAATCGTCCGACGTACAAGACGCCGGCGCCGATCACGAAGGAGATCGTCGTCAACACCACCGATGACGTCCAGGTGCCGAAGGTGTTCCTTCAGTGGCGCGGCCCGGTGAAGTTCACCGCCGACGAGCCCGCCATGGATCTCCTCGGCGTGATCCTCGGCGGCGGCAAGTCCAGCCGCCTCCACAAGCGCCTCGTCTACACCGACAAGATCGCGCAGGGCGCCGATGCAGGCTTCTACGCCGCGATGATCGGCGGCACGTTCGGCGTCGAGCTCACGGCGAAGCCGGGCACCGATCCGAAGGCCCTCATCAAGGCCGCCAACGAGGAGATCGCAAAGCTCGCGAAGGACGGCCCGACGAAGGAAGAGCTCGAGCGCGCCCAGGCGACGCACGAGTCCGGGTTCCTCCACAAGCTCGAAGGGACGATGCAGCGGGCCATCCAGCTCGCCGAGTACGACGTGCAGGCGAAGGACCCCGACTACTTCGCGAAGGACCTCGCGCGCTATCGCGCCGTCACCACCGATCAGATCAAGCAAGCCGCCGCGACCTACCTGAAGCAGAACCAGCGCGTGACGCTCACCATCTCGCCGGGCGCGAAGCAGAAGGACATCAAGTAATGCGCGCTCTGACCATGTACGTCACCGCCGCGCTCCTCGCGTCGGGGGTCGCGTTCGCCGAGAACCCGGCCTTCAAGCAATCGAACATCGATTGGTCGAAGGCGCCGCCGCCGGCCAAGGATCCGACGTTCAAGCCGCCCGTCGCCAAGCGCGCGAAGCTGAAGAACGGCATCAACCTGCTCGTCATCGAGAACCACACGCTACCCATCGTCGCGATGGAGCTCGTGGTGCTCGGGGCGGGTCCGGCCGCGGATCCGAAGGGCAAAGGGGGCCTCGCCGGCTTCACCGCGGACATGCTCGACGAGGGCGCCGGTGGGCTCTCCGCACTCGGCATCACCGAGGAGACCGAGCGCCTCGGCGCCGATCTCACCGTGTACACGACGGCCGATACGGCTCGCGTGAACATGGGCACGCTCGCGAAGTCGCTCGACGCATCGGTCGAGCTGATGACGAAGGTCGTCACGCAGCCGGCGTTCGACGCCAAGGAGCTCGAGCGCGTGAAGGGTGATCGCGTGACGGCGCTGGAGCTGCGCCGTGACCGGCCGCGCGAGGTCGCGCAACTCATGCTCGACGCCGCGCTCTACGGCGCTGACAGCGCGTACGGACACGCGTCCACGATCGCGTCGGTGAAGCCCCTCGCCGAGGCCGACGTGAAGACCTTCTACAAGGAGCGCTGGTCGCCGAAGGCGATGACACTCGTCGTCGCGGGTGACGTCGATCTGAAGACCCTGAAGACGAAGCTCGACGCGACCCTCGGCGCCTGGAAACCGACCGGCGGCAAGGCCGTCGCGAAGGTCTCGGTGAAGGCGCAGAAGCTGACCGACCGCCTGCTGCTCGTGGATCGCCCGGGTGCGGCGCAGTCCGACGTGCGCATCGGCGTGCTCGGCATCGAGCGCAAGGACAAGCGCTTCTATCAGATGGAAGTGCTCCAGACCGTCCTCGGCGGGAGCTTCACCAGCCGCCTCAACAACCGGCTGCGCGAGACGCTCGGCATCACCTACGGGATCCGGTCGGCGATGGGCTATCGCGCGAGCAGGGGGACGTTCGTGATCACCTCGGCCATCGTGACCGCGGCGACGGCCCAGGGCATCGACGAGATCACCAAGCTGGTCGACGGCCTGGCGGCGGAGGACATCCCGGCCGCCGAGCTGGCCAAGGGGAAGCAGAACCTCATCCGGCAGTTCCCGGCGACGTTCGACACGAACGCGGGGACGGTCGACGCCTTTGCCGATCTGGTCGCCTCCGGCCTGCCCGACGGCTGGTATGCGACCTACGCCGCCAACGTCGGCAAGGTGACAGCCAAGCAGGTTCGCGCCCTTGCGAAGTCGTCCGTCCAGTCGAAGGCGATGGCGATCTCCATCGTCGGAGACATGACCGTCGTGAAGCCGGAGCTCGACAAGCTCGGGCTCGGGGCGGCGCGGATGCACGACCTGTATGGCGTCCCACTACAGGCGAAGTAAGTACCCCGCAACCTACCGAAGTTTCTCGGGCATCACGGGGCTTCGGTGATAGCCTGATAGCACCTCGTGAAGACCATCGGATTCGATCTGTGGGACGGGCAGCTGCGAGGCGGCCCGAATCTCCGGACGATGATGAAGCCCGCGGCGAAGCCGTGCGCGAGCGTGAAGGATCTGTTCGTGCGGGCCTACGGTCGCTTCGCGGACGCCTGCCGCAAGGTCGACGAGCCCGGGGTGGCGATCGTCGCGGTGGACGAGGTCTCGGGGCGCGCAGCGGGGATCGTCACGCTGCGGGCGCGCGTGCATCGGCCCGTGGCCGCGATCGTGGGTCGCCACGATCAGTGCGACCTCTACCTCGCCGGCAACGAGCGCCTCGCGCTGCGGCAGCTCGCGGTCGTGGTCTCACCGGTGACGAGCTACGAGCGAGGCGCGACCGTTGCCTACCGGGTGATGGATCTCCGGACCGGCGAAGGCATGCGCGACGAGGACAACCGTCCCTTGCGCGGGCTGCGCGCCGAGGGGCCCAGCATCCTGCGCTGCGGTGGCTACACGCTGTTCATGCTGGAGCTCGGCGATCCGACGGACTGGCCGGCACGCGGGGAAGACGCGTGGGCCGCACTGCCCGAGCGCGTGTACTTCGACGAGCTCGAGCACTCGCCAGCCGGCTCGCTGCCGCAGATGCGCATCCCTCGCCACGGGGTGACGCAGAGTGTGGTGTTTCGCACGCAGGGGCCGCGCGATACGGGGATGGGGCTGGTCGGCAAGCGCAGCGACGGGCAGGCCGCGGGCATGCTCACGATCCAGGGCCCTCACAAGCAAGTGATGCTCGAGGTCGGCCAGGAGGCGCTGCGCGATGGCGTCCTGATCGGGCGCTACGAGCGATGCGATGGTACCGAGGCCACCGACGATCCGTCGCTCTCACGGGTGCACGCGCTGTTGATCCACGTGGACGATCGTCTCGTCGTGATCGACACGGCCAGCTTCAACGGAACGCGCATCGGAGACGGCGAGCGCGCACGCCTCCTCGAGCTCGACAAGGACCTCGAGTTGCGGCTCGGCAAGGGCACTCGCTTGTCCTGGCGCTGGTTCGCGAGCTGACGGAGCGGCCGGGCGCTTCGCCCGCGAGTGCTGCGTTTTGCATCGATGCGTGCCGACTCGGCGAGCACCTCGGAGGTGAGGTGTCGTCCGGCGGTGCACTCCGGAGCGGGATTTCGTTTACGCTTGCACCGTAGAGCTGCTGATGGCCCGCATTCTGATCATCGACGACAACCCGACGAACCTGAAGCTGGTCGCGTACCTCGTTCGCTCGAAGGGCTACGAGGTCGACACCGCGCTCGATGCGGACGCCGCCATGGCGGCCATCGCGCGCACGCGTCCGGATCTGATCTTGATGGACCTCCAGCTCCCCGGCGTCGACGGGCTCGAGCTCACGCGCCGCCTGAAGAGTGATGGCACCACGAAGGACATCGTGGTCATCGCGGTAACCGCGTACGCGATGAAGGGCGACCAGGACAAGGCCGTTGCCGCGGGCTGCGACGACTACGTGACGAAGCCGATCGACACGCGGATCCTGCCGGAGACGATCGCGAAACACCTGGCGGCGCGCGCATGATCGAACGGGGCAAACGAGCGTCGGTGCTGGTGATCGACGACGAGGAGATCCTGGCGAACGCCGTGAAGCGGCTCCTGAGCTCGCTCCACGACGTGACCGTCGTGCACCGCATCGCGGATGCACGCAGCGCGCTGGCGAGCAGCAACTTCGACGCGATCGTCTGCGATCTGATGCTCCCCGACGGGACCGGCATGGAGCTCCACGCCGAGATCGTTGCCCGCGATCCCCGGCTGGCCGGCCGGATGCTGTTCACGACGGGCGGGGCGTACACGGATGTGGCGAGCTCCTTCCTCGCCAGTGTGTCAAACCCCCATATCGAGAAACCGTTCGACGTGAAGGCCTTGCGTGCCGCCGTCGGTGCGCTCGTCGATTCGGCATGACGCACGACTACGACTTCGTGGTGATCGGCTCTGGCTTCGGCGGCGCCGTGTCCGCGTGTCGACTGGCGGAGAAGGGCTACAAGGTCGCGGTCGTCGAGATGGGAAAGCGCTGGCGACCCGAGGACTTCCCGAAGACGACGTGGAACGTGCGGCGCTGGATGTGGCGACCGGGCCTGAAGCTGTTCGGCTTCTACAACATGCGGCCGTTCAAGCACGTCATGGTGCTGTGCGGGAACGGCGTCGGGGGCGGCTCGCTGACGTATGCGAACACGATGCTCATCCCGCCGAAGACGGTGTGGAGCGAGGGCGCGTGGGCGGGGCTCGCGAACTGGGAGCGCGAGATGCCCGCTCACTACGAGACGGCTGGCCGGATGCTCGGCGTCACGGAGAACAAGCTCCCCGGCCCGGCCGACGAGATGCTGCACCAGCTCGCGAAGGATCAGGGCTTCGGTGATTCGTTCTACAAGACGCGGGTCGCCGTCTACTTCGGCGACAAGCCCGGCGAGACGAAGGCGGATCCGTACTTCGGCGGCAAGGGCCCGGCGCGCACGGCGTGCGTTGGCTGCGGCGGCTGCATGGTCGGCTGTCGCTTCAACGCGAAGAACACGCTCGACAAGAACTACCTCTATCTCGCCGAGCAGGCCGGCGCGGTGATCCTCGACGAGACGCGCGTGACGACGCTGCGGCCGCTCGAGAGTGGTGGCTATGCACTCGACACGGAACGGTCGACGGCGTGGTTCGCGAAGGGGAGACGCACGATCACGGCCACG
>LNFM01014473.1_pt1 | contig 10533 bp, 11 predicted proteins | sample 596031 | NCBI WGS metagenome assembly LNFM01 (sample SAMN04254537, study PRJNA301005) | activated carbon metagenome | isolation source: dual media filters at the Ann Arbor, Michigan drinking water treatment plant | place: USA: Ann Arbor | reverse complement strand
TGAAGGCCACCACGAGCGAAAAGCTCGGCTTCACCGGCCGCGGCGAAGGCATTGCCGCTTATGCGACGGCGACGGTGCGCCTGCCGTGGAGCGCACTATGAGCGCCGACATCGAGGCCGCTGCCGTCGCCGTGCTCGAAGCCTGCCGGGCGCGCGGCTGGAAGGCGGCCACAGCCGAATCCTGCACCGGCGGACTGGTCGCCGCCGCGCTGACGGAAATCGCCGGCTCGTCCGACGTGGTCGATCGCGGCTTCGTCACCTATTCGAATGCGGCCAAGGAGCAGATGCTCGGCGTGCCGGCGCAAACCTTGATCGATCACGGGGCGGTCAGCCGCCAGACCGCCGAGGCCATGGCGCGCGGCGCCATCGCGCATTCGCTGGCGGACATTGCGGTGTCGATCACCGGCGTCGCCGGTCCCGGCGGCGGCAGCGCCGAGAAGCCGGTCGGCCTCGTGCATTTTGCCGCCGCGACGCGCGGCGGTGCGCTGATCCACGCCGAAAAGCGGTACGGCGAGATCGGCCGCGCGGCTGTGCGCCGCGCCTCGGTGTTGCAGGCGCTCGGCATGCTGCTGAGCCTGGCTCAAAAGACGGACGCATCATGACGGCGAGCCCAGCACCGGCATGGCGCCGCGATCTCGGTCTCGGCGCGCTGGCGCTCGCTGCCGTGATGGCGACCTTGGTGTGTGGCCAACTGGCAACGTCGCCGAATTCGGCCTGGTATAGCGGCCTCACCAAACCATCTTTCGGCCCGCCGTCCTGGCTGTTCGCTCCGGTCTGGACCACGCTCTATCTGCTGATGGCCTCGCCGCTGCGCCGCACCGCGCTGCTGTTGTACTTGATCCAGCTCGCGCTCAACGCCGCCTGGCCGTGGATGTTCTTCGCCGCCCAGAATCCCTTTCTGGGCCTGCTGAACATCGTGCCGCAATTCCTGTTTATTCTCGCCACCATTATCGCCTTCGCGCGGCTCGACCGCTATGCGATGGCGGCGCTGCTGCCACTCGCCGCCTGGGTCGGCTTTGCCAGCGTTCTGAATGCCGCCTTCTGGTGGCTGAACCGTTGATGCATTCATGAGCAGCGTCTCGGTTTATGCCGGGCTGTTTCTGGCCGCGCTGGCGGCCGCCACCATTCTGCCAATGCAGTCGGAAGCGGTGCTGGTCGGACTGCTGCTGTCCGGCTACACGCCCTGGCTGCTGCTGACGGTGGCGAGCGTCGGCAATGTGCTGGGCTCGGTCATCAACTGGCTGCTCGGCCGGAGCATCGAGCGCTTCCGCGACCGGCCGTGGTTTCCGGCACGCGGTGCCCAACTCGACAGGGCGCAGCGCTGGTACCGACGATACGGCAAGTGGTCGTTGCTGCTGAGCTGGGTGCCGATTGTCGGCGATCCGCTCACGGTCATGGCCGGCGTCATGCGCGAACCGCTGCCGATGTTCCTGCTGCTCGTCACCATCGCCAAGGTGGGACGCTATCTCGTGCTGGCGGCGCTCACGCTGGGGCTCAGTTGATGCCCTGCACCGGCTGAAAGATCGCTTCCCGCATCAGGTCATTGGCGCTTTTCCCGCGATGGCGCTCGACCGCCCTGGCGATGTCGTCGAGCATGTCGCGCGCCGGGCGGCCGTTCGCCTCTTCCGCCGCGACGAAGCGGTCGACCACCGTGCGCGTCGCCTCGACCACGCGGGCATACTCGGCCGCCGGCAACTGGCCGAACTGCATACCGCCGGCCTTGAACCGGTCGCGCGCCCGCGCGCCGGCGGCGCGATAGAACACCTGCGTCTCGGCCTGCGCCTCGGCCCGCAGCCACGCGTTCAGAATGGCCTGCAAATCCGGTGGCATCGCCGCCCAGGCCGTCTTGCTCAGGCCGAATTCGAGATTCTGCCGCACCAGCCCGAGTGCGGTGCGATAACGCGCCGTCTTGCCGATACCGAACACCTCGGCCGAGCCGTCGGCAAGATGCATGGCGTCGATGCGGCCTTCCGACAGCGCCGGATTCATTTCCAGCGACGACAGGCTGACCGGTTCGGCGCCAAGCGCGCGCATCACTTCGGCCTCGACGCCCTCGGTGGTGCCGATGCGCATGCCCTTGAAGTCGTCGCGGCTGCCGATCGGCTTCATGCTGAACAGATGATATGGACCGGACGACTTCATGCGGCCCATGAGGATGCCCTGCCGTTCGACATCGGCACGGAAATACTTGGCGCAGAGTTCTTCCGACACCACCGTGGCGGTCTCCGAATCCGGGAACAGGCCGGGCAATTGCAGCCCCTGCGCCATCGGATAGGCGGCGCTGTCCCAGCCGGAATAGATCGGCGCCATGTCGGAACGGCCGTCCTTGAGCGCCAGCGCGCCGTCACGGTCGCGATGCCGGCTGGCGCCCCAGTGATCCTCGACCTTGATCTTGCCTTGCGACATCTTCTCGAGCACGGCGAAGGCGGGCTTGAACACGTCGACCACGGCCGAGGCGGTCACCGGCGGATGACCGGTGACGGCGAACGTGATCGGCGCGCCGCTATAGCTGACCGGATAAGCAACCTGGTCGACGAAGGCTCCGTTCAGCCACGCCTGTGCCACGCTCACCTGAGCGCGCGCCTGTTCAAGCGTCGGATCGGATTCCGGCGCTACGGCCTGCGACGCAACCACGGCTCAGTTTCCGCCGATGTTAAGCTTCTTGACCAGCGGGCCGAGCTTCTTGGCTTCGGACTGCAGCGAGGACTGCAACTCCGCGCCAGTGGAGAAGCGTGCGACCAGCCCGGCGTCATCGAGGCGCTTGATCACCTCGGGATCCTTCAGCGAGGCGGTGATCTCGCGGCTGAGATAAGCCACCACATCCGCCGGCGTTCCCTTCGGCGCGAACAGCGCGAGAGTCGGCATGTATTCGTAGCCCTTCACGCCGGACTCGCTGACCGTCGGCACATCCGGCAGCGTCTTGGTGCGCTCGCGGTCGCCGACCGCGATGGCGCGCACGGTGTTGGCCTGGATGAACGGCAACGCCACCGAGGTGGCGATCCAGAACGCGTTCACCTCGCCGGTCGAAATCGCCTGCGTGGCGGCCGCGCCGCCGCGATACGGAACGTGCGTCATCTCGAAGCCGGCATCGGCCTTGAGCTGCTCCATCGCCAGATGCTGCGGGCTGCCGACGCCGACCGACGCGTAATTCAGCTTGCCCGGCTCCTTCTTCGCCAGCGCGATGAGATCGCCGACATTCTTCACCGGCAGCGCCGTATTGACGATCAGCACGCTGGGGAAGCGGGCGAGCAAGGTCACCGGAACGAAATCGGTGAAGGGATCGAAGCCGAGCTTCATGCCGGTGAAGGGCAGGATCGTATGGACGCCGTTGTTGAAAGTGCCGAGCGTGTATCCGTCCGGCTCGGCGCGCGCAACGCGACCGGCGCCGATGCCGCCGCCGCCGCCGGTGATGTTTTCGATCACCATGCTCTTGCCGGTGCGCGCGGTGAAGTTCTGCGCCACGACCCGCGCCACCAGATCGGACGCGGTGCCGGCCTGCAACGGCACGACCAGCGTGATCGGACGGTTCGGATATGCCGACTGCGCGGCGGCACCGAAGGTCGCGGCACCCAGCATGGCGGCGCTGAGACCAAGCGCGATAACGGAACGGCGACTGAACGATGACATCGAAACATCTCCCTAACGTGCCCGCCTGGCGCGGACTATTTTTGTGAAAGCTTCTGCTTGTACCAGCTGAAATCCTGACGGCCCGGCGCGAAGATGTCGAGATACTCGGCGTCCTCCAGCACCTCGCCGCCATGCACGACACCCGCCGGCATCAGCATGACATCGCCGGGCCCGACGATGCGTGCCTCTTCGCCGTCAATCTCCCAACGCATCTTGCCGGCCAGCATGTGGGTAATCTGGTCGAAGTCATGCTTGTGCATGTTGATCGGGCCTTTCGGCGCCTTGATCCGCGCCAGCATGGCGTTCGGCGCTTCCACGACCCGGCCGGTGATCAGCGGATTAAGCGCCACCTCTTCCATATCGGCCCAGCGATAGATCGGCATGTCATTCCCCGCGCACCTGGATCGGCTTGCTGCCGGCATCCTAGAGCAAACGCAGATGCCATGCTTTCACGATGGCAAATAGGAGCGACGTCGCTGCATGCAACGCGCGGGCGAGCAGCCGTTATTCCGCACTCTTGCCGTAAACATAGTCGGCCCGCTTCTCGAACGCGGCGGCGAAGCGCCGGAAGGCGGTGTCGAACATGGCGCCCATCAGCATGGCAAAGGTGCGGCTCTTGAATTCGTATTCAATGAAGAACTCGACATCGCATAAGCGGTCGGCGGGGGCTTCGCCCTTGGGCACGAAGGTCCAGCGGTTCTGCATGCGGCTGAACGGACCGTCGAGGTACTCGACGACAATCTGCAGTTTCGGCGGATCGAGCGTCACCCGGCTGGTGAAAGTCTGCCGGATCATCTTGTAGGCGACCGTCATCTCGGCGACGATCACGGCGGTCTGGTCTTTTTCGGTGCGGCTGCGCACGCGCATCGCTTCGCACAGCGGCACGAATTTCGGATACTGCTCGACGTCGGCCACCAGATCGAACATGTCGGTGGCGGCGTGCTTGACCCGGCGCTTGGTGGAAAACTCCGGCAAGCGATTACGCCCGTGCCGCCTGGCGCGCCGCCTTCAGCCGCGCGAAATCGTCGCCCGCGTGATGCGACGAGCGCGTCAGCGGCGACGCCGACACCATCAAGAAGCCTTTCGAATAAGCGATGGACTCCAGCGACTTGAATTCGTCCGGCGGCATGAAGCGCTTCACTTCATGATGTTTGCGCGTCGGTTGCAGATACTGACCGATTGTCAGGAAATCGACGTTGGCCGAGCGCAGGTCGTCCATCACCTGCAACACCTCGTTGCGCTCTTCGCCAAGGCCCACCATGATTCCAGACTTGGTGAAGCTCTTCGGGTCAAGCTCCTTGACCCGCTGCAACAGCCGCAGCGAATGGAAGTAGCGTGCCCCCGGCCGCACCGTCAGATACAGCGACGGCACGGTCTCGAGGTTGTGATTGAAAACGTCGGGCCGCGCTTCGACAACGACCTCGAGCGCGCCGTCCTTGCGCAGGAAGTCGGGCGTCAGAATTTCGATGGTGGTCTGCGGGCAATGGGCGCGGATGGCGCGGATGGTGTCGGCGAAATGCCGCGCCCCGCCGTCGGGCAGATCGTCGCGGTCGACCGAGGTGACGACGATGTGGGCCAGCCCGAGCTTGGCGGTGGCCTGCCCGACATGCTCGGGCTCCAGCGTATCGAGTGCGCCCGGCAGCCCGGTCTTGACGTTGCAGAAGGCACAGGCGCGGGTGCAGGTGTCGCCCATGATCATGAAGGTGGCGTGCTTCTTCTCCCAGCACTCGCCGATGTTCGGGCAGCCGGCCTCCTCGCAGACCGTCACCAGCTTGTTCTCGCGCATGATGGCGCGGGTCGCGGCGTAGCCCGGCGATACCGGCGCCTTGACGCGGATCCAGTCCGGCTTGGGCGCCAGCGCGGTATCCGGGCGATGCGCCTTTTCCGGATGGCGCGGGCGCGGGTTGTTGACGAGGTCGAGGACGACGGCCATGGCCCCTACTTACGGCTGCGGGCCGGTGGCTGCAAGGCCGGGAACCGCATAGCCGCCTGCATCTGCGCGAAAACGGCCGGTCCTGATCGCCGCCGTGCGGTGGACATGCGAATCTACTATAAAACCGGCGGCTCCTGGCGTGAGCCGGTCCCTCCCACAACCGCCGTCAGGACACCCATGACCGCTTCTCACGACCGATCCAGCGGCGGCGCCGGGGTGCTGGCCATCTACACAAGCGCGGTGTTCCTCAGCGCCCTGCTGCTGTTCGGCGTACAGCCGATGTTCACCCGCATGGTGCTGCCGCAGCTTGGCGGCTCCCCGGCCGTCTGGTCGGTGGCCATGGTGTTCTTCCAGACCATGCTGCTGCTCGGCTACGCCTATGCCCATTGGCTGACGCAAGCGCGCAGCCGGGTGCTGGCAGTGCTGGTGCATATGGCCTTGCTGCTGGTCGCCGCCTTCGGCCTGCCGCTGTCGATCGCGCAAGGCTGGGGCGAGCCGCCTGGCTCCGGCACTGAATTCTGGTTGCTTGGCCTGTTCACGGTGTCGATTGGCCTGCCGTTCTTTGCGCTCTCCGCCAACAATCCGCTGCTGCAGGCGTGGTTCGTGCGCACCGGCCATCGCGACGGCCGTGACCCGTATTTTCTGTATGCTGCGTCCAATGCCGGCAGTTTCCTGGCGCTGCTGTCCTATCCGCTGCTGTTCGAGCCGGTGTTCACCTTGCAGTCGCAGGGGCGCATCTGGAGCTCCGGGTTCGGTCTGCTGGTGGTGCTGATCGGCGTCTGCGCCTTTCTGCTGCTGCGCGCGCCCCAGAACGCCGAAGCGGAACACGCCCCGATCACACCAGCGGCAAGGCCAAGCTGGCTGACGATTGGGCGATGGATCTTTGTCGCGGCCGTTCCGTCCGGCATGCTGGTCGCCGTCACCGCGCACATCTCGACCGACGTCACCTCGGCGCCGCTGCTGTGGGTGATGCCACTGTCGCTGTATCTTTTGACCTGGGTGCTGGTGTTCCAGCGCCGGCCGTTGTTCTCGCACAATGTGATCCTGCTGCTGCAGCCCTTCGCCCTCGCCTGGATTGCGGTGCTGCTCTATCTCGGCACGCGCATTCCGCTGCTGCCGAGCCTGGCCGGGCATTTGCTGGCATTCTTTGTCGTCGCCATGGCCTGTCACGGCGAACTGGCGCGCAACCGGCCGCCGGCGGCGCACCTGACCTCGTTCTATCTGTCGCTGTCGTTCGGCGGCATGGTCGGCGGTCTGTTCGCCGGCCTGGTGGCACCGAACGTCTTCTCCTGGGTCGCAGAATATCCGATCCTCGTTGTGCTGGCGGCGCTGTGCCGGCCGATCGGCGGCGGCCGCTTCGGCCGCTACGAGCCCTGGTTCTGGGCCGCCGCGGCGGCGCTCGCGGTCGCGGTGATTGCGCCGGCTTTCCTTGGGCTCAAGCTCTCATACGCGCAGATCAGCTATCTCGATTTTTCGGTGCTGACGCTTGCCGCGCTCTCGGTTGTGCTGCTGCGCGATCCACGCAAGGCGGCCCTGACGGTGGCGCTGGCGCTCATCATCACCCCGCTCTATCCGACCGATGAAGGCCGCAGCGAGATGCTGCGCAGCTTCTTCGGCGTCAATCATATCTACGAGACGCCGGACCGCCAGTTCCGCGTGCTCAAACACGGCTCGACCATTCACGGCGCACAGCGGCTGCTCAACGAGGACGGCACGCCATCGACCGAGCGGCCGAAACCGCTGACCTACTATCACGACACCTCGGCGATGGCGGTGGCAATCGACGCCGTGCGCGCACGCAAGCGCGGCCCGATCAAGGTGGCGGCGATCGGGCTCGGCGCCGGTTCGCTGGCCTGCCGCGTCGAGCCCGGCGATCAATGGCGCTTCTTCGAAATCGATCCGCTGGTGATCGAGATCGCGCGCGACCCGCGCCGATTTAGCTTTGTCTCGCGCTGCGCGCCGGACGTGCCGATCGTGCTTGGCGACGCGCGGCTGACACTCGCCAAGGAGCCGGATGGCAGCTTCGACCTGATCATCATCGACGCCTATTCGTCGGACGCGATCCCGGTGCATCTGGCGACCCGCGAGGCGATGGCGATCTACAAGGCCAAGCTCGCGCCGCTGGGCGTGGTGGCAATGCACATTTCCAACCGGCACCTGGAACTGAGCACCGTCGTCACCGGAATTGCCGCTGCCAACGGCATGCAGACCTGGCTGTGGCGCAACGATGACGACGCCTACGATGATGCCAATTACATCTATCAGTCGGACGTCGCGATCTCGGCCGAATCGCCGGCGGCGATCGGTGCGCTGGCGGAGGCAAAAACGTGGGCGCTGACGCCGCCCGATCCGAAGGTCCGGACCTGGACCGACGACTATTCGAATATTGCCGGCGCGTTCCTGCGTCGCTTGTGGCCGTAGCCGCTCGCTCGCGGAAACGCGCCGTCAAGTCAGCGGATCTGAATGGTGCTGGGCCGCGGCTGCGGCATGTAGGCGCCGAGGCAATCCTCATCGCTATCGGTCACCACCCACGGATGCGTGGCGAACGTATCGACGACAAAGTTCCGGCCGGACGCGACGTTGCTGTAGAACTCCCGCCGGCCCTGGTAGTTGAGCCAGTAGATACGCACGGCCGCGTTCGTCGTGTTCACGAAAGTCAGCTTGGTCTCAAGTCTTGAGTCGGTCGACCGCAGGCTGCGCTCCTCGGGGCACTGCTTGCCGGCGGCCAGCGCCGGCTGGGACCCGATCGCAACCAGACCCGCGACGGCAACGACTTTCAGAATATGCACGCTTATCTCCATTGATGCCGCTCTCGCGGCTGTTACATGTTCAACACGCGCCCGTAGGCATCCAGCACCGCTTCCTTCATCGTCTCCGACAGCGTCGGGTGCGGGAAGATGCTGTGCATCAGTTCTTCTTCGGTCGTCTCGAGGTTCATTGCAACGACGAAGCCCTGGATAAGTTCCGTGACCTCGGCGCCGACCAGATGGGCGCCGAGCAACTGCCCGGTCTTCTTGTCGAAGATCACCTTGACCAGTCCCTGATCCTCGCCCAGCGCGATGGCCTTGCCGTTGCCGACGAACGGGAACCGGCCGACACGGATGTCCAGCTTCTTGTCCTTGGCCGCCTGCTCGGTCAGTCCGACCGAGGCGATCTGCGGCGCGCAATAAGTGCACCCGGGGATCATCAGCTTGTTCATGGGATGCGGATGCAGGCCCTTGATGGCCTCGACGCAGATGACGGCTTCATGCTCAGCCTTGTGCGCCAGCATCGGCGCACCAGCGACATCGCCGATGGCATAGATGCCCGGGATATTGGTCTTGCAGACGCCGTCGATCTTGACGAGGCCGCGCTCCATTGTGACGCCCAGTTTTTCCAGACCGATATTCTCGACATTGCCGACAACGCCGACCGCGGCGATGACCCGGTCGACGGTGATCTGCTGCGACTTGCCACCCTCCTCGATCGTCGCGGTGACGCTGTCGCTCTTCTTGTCCAGCTTGGTCACCTTGGCATTGGCGATGATCTTCATGCCCTGCTTCTCGAACTGCTTGCGCGCAAAGGCGGCAATCTCGGCGTCCTCGACCGGCAGGATCTGCGGCAGCACCTCGACCACCGTCACCTCGGCGCCCATGGTGCGGTAGAACGAGGCGAACTCCATGCCGATGGCGCCGGACCCGACCACCAGCAGCGACTTCGGCATCTTGTCCGGGTTCATCGCCTCGAAATAGGTCCAGACCAGTTTCTTGTCCGGCTCCAGACCCGGCAGCACGCGCGGCCGCGCGCCGGTGGCAACGATGATGTGCTTGGCCTGATACTGGCCGGGGCCTGACGCGCCCTTCGGCGCCTCGGTCTTCGAGGCTTTCACGGTGATCTTGCCGGGCGCGTCGATGACCGCCTCGCCCCAGATCACGGTCACCTTGTTCTTCTTCAGCAGGTAGCCGACGCCGGTGTTCATGCGGCCGGCGACACCGCGCGAGCGCTTGATGACGGCCGCGGCATCGAACGACACGTTGTCGGCCGACAGGCCATAGTCCTTTGCGTTTTGCATGTAGTGAAAAATTTCGGCCGAGCGCAGCAGCGCCTTGGTCGGGATGCAGCCCCAATTCGAGCAGATGCCGCCGAGGTAATCGCGCTCGATGACGGCGGTCTTGAAGCCGAGTTGGGCAGCCCGGATGGCTGCGATGTAGCCGCCGGGGCCGGAGCCGATGATCACCACGTCGAAGGAACTGTCCGCCATCTGTCTCTCAATGTCTGGTGAGGGGTCTGGTTGGTCCGCGCAAGGTAGCACAAGCCGGCGCGATCATAATTCCTTATCCATGATTTCGCGCGGATCACCGGCCCGTGATCCCTGTGCAACACCCAATCGTAACACTTTCGCGGCTATGCAACCCGGTCGGTTTTGCAGGGAGTGTCCCGTGGCGGAAGAAAGCAAGAACGTCCTCCTCAACCTGATGGCGTCGGCCGCCGATGGCAATAGCCCCGGCGGCGCCACGGTCAAGCGCGCGCTGGCAGTGATCCGGTCGCATCTCGGGATGGAGGTCGCCTACGTCTCGGAATTTGTCGATAACCAGTCGGTTTTCCGCGAGGTCGATGCCCCCGGCCTCGAAGCTTTGATCAAGCCCGGCGATTCGCGTTCGCTCGACGACGTCTATTGCCGGCACATTCTGTCGGGACGCCTTCCCGAACTGATACCGGATACAGCCGCCAACCCGATCGCGGCGGCCATGCCGATTACCAAGGCCGCCAATATCGGCTCCCACATGAGCGTGCCGATCCGGCTCGCCGACGGCAGCACCTACGGCATGTTTTGCTGTCTCGGCTTCCACGCCAACCCGACGCTCAACCAGCGCGACCTCGGCATGATGAAGGCTTTTGCCGAACTCGCCGCGTTCGATATCAACCGCGACATCGACATCAAGAAGGCCGCGACCGACAAGGTCGCCAGCATCAACAACGTCATCGCCAGCAACC
>LNFM01013288.1_pt1 | contig 10533 bp, 8 predicted proteins | sample 596031 | NCBI WGS metagenome assembly LNFM01 (sample SAMN04254537, study PRJNA301005) | activated carbon metagenome | isolation source: dual media filters at the Ann Arbor, Michigan drinking water treatment plant | place: USA: Ann Arbor | reverse complement strand
TGATCATGGTGAGTGCGAGCGGGCGGAATTGCATGGCATGGTCTCCAATGACGGGGATAGGGTCGAAGCATCGCGGTCGGCAGCGAGCACGCCGACCACGCCGGGTATGACAGGCGTGGGCAAGCTAACCGCTGCCCCGGAACCGAGGATACGCGATTAGCATTTCATTTACACGCTGGCGAAGCGCAGTCCGCGTAGTCCGAATCTGCTCGTTCGTGAACGTCCTAGGATGCGCTGGGCTCGTGTTGAAAGCGTGGGGTCGCACCACCGCAGCTTCCTGATGCATCGCGAATCTTGTCCCGCTTCAGAGGCTTCGTCGCCCTTGGATGGCCTATTTCCCCCCGATTGAACGGCCCTCAAGGCGACCTCTGGGCGAGGGGCAGCCTCTCCGGGCTAGTGCCACGATTTCGGTGGGGAAAAGTGGGCTCTAAGGCTCGTGCACGGCCGCGAAGCAGACACTCTCCTTCGAGAAACAGGCAGACACCGAGGTCCGACCCGCTGGTCACCCGGACCCGCTGGTCAACCGCATGAATCGGTCGCGGACCTTACTCAGCGACCGATTCCAGACAATGCGCATGACATGATTCCGAGGGCGTGAGGGCGGGGCGGATCGAGCCAGCGAGGCGAGCGTCGGGCCCGGCTCGCGAGTCCTCGTCTCGGGTCAGCCCACGGCAACCCACGGATTCCTCGTGATTCATGGGCTGTGGCAGTGGCTGTCCGCGCGTCGCCTAGCCTAGGTCGAGGCTGCTATGTACACTAGGGCGGACATGATTGATCCTTCCGTACTTGGCGCGTTCGTCGTCGTGGGCCTCGCCGCCGCCGGCATTGGTTGGGGGGTCTGGTCCAATCTTTTCGGCAGCGGGCGGACGGAGCGCGAGCGCCAGGAGAAACTCGCGGCGCAGCGTCCCGGGCGCGCGCGGGCGAAGGGCTGGCGTTTCGACGGCACGCCCGAGGGCGATATCCGCTATCGTATTCACGCCGAGAGCCCGGGGCGGCGCGAGTGGACGATCGCGTACGACAGCGATCATGCCAGCAGCACGTCCAGGCCGAAGCTGGTGTTCCGCGCGCCGCACGCAGGCCGCGGGGGTATGCACTGGCGACTTCGCAGTCGCAAGGCCCATGAGTCGATGATGGGGAGCGCGGGGCGGGTCATGATGGGCGTCATGGCCACGATGCTCGCCGGGCGCTCTTCGGCGTTGGCCGCGCATCGCGAGTTCATGGAGCGCGCGCGGGAGATCCCGGCAGGATCGAGTCGGTTCCGACAACGCTTCGTGCTCTTCGGGGTCGACCCTAGCGCCGCAACGTTGATCGATGCCGAGATCGAGCGCCTGGTGCTCGGTTGGCCCAGGTCGGCACCGATGACGGATGATGCGCTGAACGTCACGCTCCACGCAGACAGACTCGAACTGACGCTCGCGTGCGAAGGTCCCGACTTCGAGGTGATCGAGCACCTCGCGACACTCGGCGAGTCGCTGTTGAGCCGTCTCCCGGCGCACCGCTGAGGCCGCACGGCGGCGGGTCGGCTCACGCGAACACCCGGCTCGTGTGTTCGCTTCTGGCGTGCGCCGACGAGCACGTCGACACGATGACGAACGGCGACCATGGCCGCCGTTCCGGAGTGCCTGCGTCTTGCTTTAGCGCCTCCGGCGACGCGCAGCCCAGGCGACCAGACCCAGCCCCGCCAGCATCAGGGCATAGGCTTCGGGTTCGGGAACCGGAACGGTGCTCGAAACGAAATGCCCGTCGTCGGCAAGACCGTTGCTCGCGGTAAAGCCGTAGTAGAGCGATTGTTCATGGAGCAAAGAGCCGTCCACCATGGCGCTGACGCTGAACGACTGATCGCCGATGAACTGATTGATGCTGCCTTCGAGATTGCCCATCATGTCGTCGGCGCCCGAGGGCGTGTAGGTGAGCAACACTGTCCACTGAAAAAAGTTCGGATCGCGAATGTCCGCGAGGCCGGTTTCGGTAAACGCCAGCGGCGTCACGTCGCCGTCTTTCAGGATCTGGATGCTCGGCGCGACAGGCTCGCCGCCGAAGTTGAACGTATCGATGGCGAAGGCCAAGCCGGTGAGGCCGGTGTTGCCGTAGCCCAGATCGGAACCCCCGCCGGGTGAGAGCGGCTTGCCGCCATTAACGGTGTTCGGGTTGTCGGGGGTCAGCGCGAAGGTCATGCCGTCACCTGCCACTACCGAACCCGGGATCATGTAGAAATCGAACAAAATCGTGAACGCCTGATTGAAATCCAGGTTCACCGTGTTCGGGGCGAAGGCCGCACCGGCCTGGTTGCCCTTGCCGGGCGAGGTCAGGCTGAGGATGCTGTCGGTGAATCCGTTGTCGGTCGTGTTGACGGCGCTCGACGAGCCGAAGTGGTTCCACGTGGTGAAGTCGATGAAGTCGCTTGCGCCGACCCCATTGAAGACGGGGCCTTGCGCCTGTGCCGCGCCGGTCGCGAGACTGGCGGCCAACAACATCGATGACAAGATGCTCGATTGTTTCATGATCCCTCTGCAATAGTTGCTGGAACGCCTGTCGCGCAAGCTCGGACGAGGATCGCCTCGTCGAGCGCGTAGTGGCGATGGTTTCAAGCTTCGAGCAAGTCTTGTTCCAGATCCCGAAGGAATAGGTCTTGGCCTCGGCAAGACATTGATAAAAAGTGATTAAATGTTTGTTCGATCGTCGCCGCGCTCACGAGCGAGTACTTGATCGTGGCCGACCTGTAAAAGTTTGGGGTGATGCATTTGCACTATGGCAGCGTGAGTGGGTTCGGTGATCGAGCCATTCACTGGCGGCATGGTCGAAGCCTGCTGATGCGGGGCGAGCCCCCACTGGCAGGCGCGAGGTGCCGAGCCGGAACGGTCCGTCAAGTCTTGAAGCGCCTCGGTGCAATGTGGGAAGCGGCAGGGGGCTTCGCTGTGGGCATGGCGAGTCTTCATGGAAACGGCCGTCCCTGCCAGGAGATGAATAAACGGCCTATGCGATGATCATGCAAGGCTATGCTCACGACGCATGCAGTGGTTATGCGGTGAGCATCGAACGATTCACGGTCGTTGGGCCGGGCGATGAAATCATGACGAAGAAAGCAGGCAGCGTCGAACGCCCCGGCCGCTGCGGCCGCCCTGCCGCAGGGCAACTTTGTTGCCTCGACGTGGGCGGTCGGCCTATCGGGCGGCCAAGACGACGATTTCAGGAGCAATGCCGGTGAAGCGGCGTTGACCAGCAACGCGAACCTGTTCCAGAACGACTTGACGCTCGATCTGCTGGGTCGCCAGGGCCCTCGTGCAATCGACAGCCTCAACAGCGCGACAGCCAGCGCCACTCACTCGGGTGCGTGCGCGAAGCAGCACTGGGGCGTTCATGGAGGCTACATCCGGCATGGGCACCACCGGTGGCGGCACCACCGGCAATGCCAGAGCGTCGGTGCGAGTGCCGTTCATGATCGATGCGCCGGGGATAACGGGCACCCTGGGGACGCTGCAGGTGCCTTTTTTGATCAGCGGCAATGTGAGCGTCGATTTCGGCATACCCGTTACGCCGTTCGCCCCCTGGCCCGGCGATTCCAGCGGCGACGGTTTGATTGCGACATCTCGAAAAAAAACGGGCGACCGCTGGTCGCCCGCAATCCGCAGTCGAAGAAACCGCTATACGGCGTAGCGCAGGCTTCGCGCGCTTTCCTTGCGCTGGCGGCGACGCAGCCCAAAGCCCACGAGGCCGAGACCGCTGAGCATCAGGGCGTAGGTTTCGGGCTCAGGAACGGCAGTGATCTGGATTGTGCGATCGATGCCGCTCGCCGGATGCTGCACGTTGACATAGGCCACGTTCGGGTTGAACGGGTCGAAATACAGCCCGGTCGGCTCGGCGCCGTTCGTTTTCAGCGTTGCCCACACCCCGATCTCCTCGGCGATGCCGTCGCGATCCGCATCCTTGGCGAACCAGATATTGGCGTTTCCACCACCCTGGTCCTCGATGACGTAGATGTTCCCGTCGGCGTCGATGGCCAGGTTGTCCGGGCTATTGAAGGCAGTGCCCACGACGGCGCCGGTCTTCATGTTGACTGAATTCTGGCTGGCGAAGAGCGTGACTGTATCGGTCGTCAGGTCGATTGCGAAGACTTTGTCGTTGGTCGTCGTGGCGACGAAGAGCCGCTGGTTGCCGTTCGCCAGCGTTTGAATTTCGAGGTCCTCCGGCCGGTCGAAGTCGGTGCCGAGGAACTGAACGAGATTCGGCGTGGCACGGCCGTCGAGGATGCTGGTTCCAAGCACCGGGTCGGTCTTCACGATGGTACCGGCGAGGGCGTTGCCCGCGTTGTTCGTGAGGGCGATCCAACTCGCCGAACCGGTGGCCTCCTTGGTAAGCCCGTTACCCACGCGCAGCACGGAGACCACGCCGGAGCCGAAGTAATCCGCACCGTTGCTCGCATTGGGATTCGACGATGAGAAACGGAAGATGTGGCTATTGTCACGCTCGTCGATGAAGTAGAGGTTCTTGTTTTTGTCGAAGGCGAGACCTTCGTGCGAGACGCGAACGTCTGCGGGCGTGATCTTGCGCTGGACGAAGTTGATGTTGTTCGGGTCAGCCAGTGGATTGGTGATCTCGAACAGACGCCCCTTGGAGCTGGCCGGCTGGCTTGGATCGCTCCACGACTCCTCGGCCGTCAGGTACGTGCCCCACGGCGTCCAGCGGGACGCATCGCCGGCCACGAAGCCCTGCGTGCCGGGATGAACCAAGGTCACGACCTTGCCGGTCTTCAGATCGATGCGCTGCACGCCGGCTGCGCCCGTCTCGAACGGAGCGTAGAGGTACCGGCCTGCGTCGGTACCGGTTTCGTTCGCGGTTTGCATGTCCCAGGCGCCGCTGTTGAAGTAGCCGTTTGCGATCTGCGTGCCGCGATCGGCAATGCTCTTCTGGGAGAACTTTGGCGACGAGAGGACGAACGGGGTTGCCTCGAGGGGATCGTTGGTCGGCAATGGGGTCGCCGAAGCATCGAGCGGCGTAAACGTCGAAAAGAACGACGAAGCGGCGAGAGCGGACTGCGCGCCGAACGCCAAGCCGATAGCGAGTACGAGTGTTGACTTACGAAACATTTGGCCTCCTGGACCGTTTGGACCGCACTTTTCAATGCGAAAGCGCACTGATCGATGGCATGTCCATTTCAATTATCAATATTGTTCATTACGGTTTCGCTATGGTTGAGTCATGGACTGCCCTCGTGGACGCATGTGTTCGGCCGCTTCGCGACTGTCACCGGCAGGCTGCCTCCGAAGGGCACAAGCCTCTGAGCCCAGAGAATGGACGATGTGGATCGGTGGGTCGGCCGAACGAAGTTGCCGCAAGCGCTCGGCGCGCTACTTGCACGCACGCTTGCGATGACACTGATCAGACTGGTGCGCACCAGGGCGTGGGCTGCGGATTCCGCCGCGACGGCGACCGAATCGATGCCGACCTGGTCGACGCTGAGTTCGGATCTATCGATGCAAGCCTGGGGGTCGAGCCTGAGGTCGGACCAACGCAAGCCTGGGCAAGCCTGGGGTCGGACCAACGCAACTTACCGATGCATCAGCAAGTTGGCCCCGGTTCAGGGGTTTCTTCGCCCTTGGATGGCCTGTTTGCCCCCGATTTAGAGGTCCTCAAGGCGATTTCCAAGTGAGAGGCAGCCTCTCCGGCCAGCGCTAATAGACTTTCTGTACCTCGACTGCAAAAAAGTCGCGACTTTCTTGCAGTGACCATTAAAATGGTCGCCATGAAGCGTTATCTCGATGATCTGGTGGGCGCCGATCTGCGCCGAAAGATGGTTTTGCTGACGGGCCCTCGCCAAGTCGGCAAGACTACCCTCTCGCGTCAGCAGATGGCTGGATTCGGCGACGCCCAATATCTCAACTGGGATATTGCAGCCGATCGCGCGATACTGGTGCGCGGCAGTTGGAGCCCGCGCAGCAGCCTGCTGGTGATGGACGAAATCCACAAGATGCCGGGCTGGAAGCACTGGCTCAAGGGCGTCGTCGACGGCCGCCCGCCGACTCAGGCCCTGCTGGTCACCGGCAGCGCGCGGATGGAAACCTGGCGGCAGAGCGGCGATTCTTTGGCCGGGCGCTACCTGGCCTTTCGGCTGCATCCGATTTCCGTGCGCGAGTGGTGCGAGCAGCATGGGGGCAGCCCGGCCGAAGCGCTCGCCCGGTTGATGGAACGCGGCGGTTTTCCCGAGCCCTGTCTTGCCGAGGCCCCAGTCGATGCCGAGCGCTGGCGCAGGCAGTACTTCACCGATCTGATTCGCGAAGACATCGTCGAATTCTCCCGGCTGCACGAAATCAACACCATGCGCCTGTTCGTCGAATTGTTGCGCGAACGGGTCGGGTCTCCCCTGTCGCTGGCTTCCATCGCCCGCGACCTTGCCGTTTCACCGGCAACGCTGAAACGCTATCTCGACATCCTGCATGCCTTGTACATCGTGTTCACCGTGCAGCCCTGGCATCGCAACATCGCTCGGGCCATCCTGCAGACACCCAAGGTTTACTTCTTCGACATCGGGTTGGTTCGCGGAGACGAAGGCGTACGCTTCGAGAACGCGGTGGCCGCGATGCTGCTCAAGCACGTTCACTTTCGCCAGGACGCCTTGGGCAAAGAGAGCGGCCTGCACTACATCCGCACCAAGGACGGTGCCGAAGTCGACTTCGCGCTCAGCGAAGACAATCGACTGACGCACCTGATCGAATGCAAGCTCGCGGATCCTGGCCTGCACCGCGCACTGGCCGGCTTCGCCGCGAAGTTTCCCGAGGCCGAAAGCGTGCAACTGGTGCGCGACTTGCGTCAGGAGGAATCCCGCGCAGGCGTGCAGATCACCGACGCGGCGCGCTGGCTGGCTGGGCTGGATGCTTGAGCACGGGTTCACCGTCCGCCTGAACGCCCGAAGCGCTGCCTGATCAGTGTCGGCGGGCGCGATGCATCCGTCCCGGGGGAGGGTTGGTCAGGCCCGTCTCGCAAGCAGCTCAAGTGCAAGGACGTGACGGCGAAACTCGCACCGCTGCGATGACCGCAATCAGGCCTGCGAGCATCAGGGCGTAGGTCGCGGGTTCCGGCACGACCGCCACCGAATCGACGCCGACCTCGCCGATATTGAATACGTAGAACCCCGGTCCGGCTTCGACCTGGGTCAGAAAGCCGCCCTGGAACGCGCTCAGAATGACGGTATCGGTCGGTAGCCGATCGAGGCCGGTGCCGGCGAGTTCGACTCGGTCGTCGCAGCGACCGGACTGACAGGCGAGGCCGAAGGCTGCGCTGGAAAGCGCGAGCGTCTGGCCGCCGATCGTTACCGACCAACCCGTCAGGCTGCCTGGAATGAAATCGCCCGACAACGACGAGGGGGCGCTGCTTGCGTCGGGATTGCCGCCGTAGATCTGTACCGAGTTCACGTGCGACAGCGTATCGAGGCGCAGCGTGATCACCGGCCCGGTTGCCCGGTAAAAGAGCTGGTTGTCGGTGGTTTGCGTCGGGATGACGCCATCGTTGAGCGTGCCCGAGCCGCCGCTGTAGTTGCACAGGCCGGTGTTGTCGTCGCAAGTGATCGCGCCGTCGTAAACGTGACTCCAACCGCCCGCACCGCTGGGCAGGGTGCTGGAAATGTCATAACTCGCCACGCCGGCGCCGTGCGCACTTGCCATCACCGCAAGAGCCATCCCGCCACCGCACAGCATGCTGACGAAGCGGCGAACACTCATATCGATTCTCCCGAGGAACGATCCTGGCACGATGCTGCAATAGACCCGGCCGCAAGGGCGCGGTCGACGACATTGGTCAGCGCGCGCGGGTCACATCGATCATCGTAGGCGGTTCCTTCGCAGGCTTCCTTGCGATGGGTCAATCGGCGCGTGGCGGGGTCGCGGCCGATCGGTCTTACCGGGGCGCTGCGACGATGCCGATCCGCCGCTTCACCCGCTGCGCTTCCTCCTGCTGCCCGGCTTGTTCGAGCACTTTCGCTTGAATCTCCAGCCAGGCGAGCAGCGGTCGGCGCCATCCTCGCTCCGAGGCCGTGTCGACCCCCAGGGCGATGGCGCTCGCGCTGGCGCGCCCGCTTCTGAACAGCACGCCGAGCGCGACCAATCGGCTCAAGGGATCCTCGATTGCCTGCAATGTGCCGATCGCCGCTTCGCCCGCGAGCGCGTCGGCGGCGAACGGACGGTGGGCTGCGGGGAGCAGGTTGCCGGCCTCCCCGCGGAGGCTGCCCGCGAGATAGTCGGCGTAGGCGTGCTCGGCGGCCCCGGCATCCTGACGCAGCGTGTCGAAGCCGGCGCAGGGTTCGAAGACGGCGCTGGCGACGGCCGCGGCACAACGCATGAGTTCCGCGCGCGCGAGCAGATCGATGCGCCCGCTGCTGGCGATCTCGCGGCGGCCGCGCTCGAAGGCGGCATCCGAGGCGGCGGTCGCGCCATCGAGATAGCTGTCGATGCCCTGATCGAGCCAGGATTTGGCCTCGGCGCGCCATGGCGGCGGAGGCGGCGTGCTGGCGCATGCACTCAGCATGACGACGATCGACAGTCCGACGAGGGTTTTCTTCGTCGCAGCGGCGGATGAACGAGCCTCGGTGCGCATCATGGCAGCTTGAACTCCACCTCGCGCGCGAAGGGCCAGCGCCGGTTCACTTCATCGATCATGCGATTGAGCTTGCGCAGATTGGCGTCGACCTCCGCGCGCAGGGCGCCCAGGTCGGTGGTCGCTTCACGAGCGTTGGCGGTGATGGCTTGGGCATCGACCAGCATCGCGTCGACCTTGCGCAGGCTCTCGCGTGCATCGGTGAGGCCGCCCTTGAGTTCGACGATGGCCGCGCGCGCTTCGGGGAGCAGGCCGCCCGTGCCGAAGACTTGCGCATCGGCCTTCGCCGCGAGGCCTTCGGTGCCGAACACGCGGGTATCCGTCTTGGCCACGAGGGCGTCCACGCGTGCGATCAAGGTGTTGGTTCTATCCAGCGCCGCGCCGATTTTCTTGCCTGCGGCATCGTCGCCGAGGAGTGCCGCGAGCGCGCCGTTCGCGCCGGCGAGCTTGCCGGCGAACCTCTCCATGTGGTCCAGGCTGTTGGCGAGAGAGCCGCCGGCGGCCGTGAATTTGGTCAGGTTGGCGATCAGCTCGCGGGTCTCGGTGAGCATGCGCGGGATATCGCCGGTCGCATCGCCGATCAGCACCGGGCGCTCCGCGCCATCGGGCAGCGGCGGATCCTCGGGAATGCCGGTGTAGGCGCGCAGATTGGTGTTGCCGAGCAGGCCGCGAGTCAGCGTGAAGACGCTCGTGGTGCGCAGCCACCGGGCGTCCTTGGTCGGCACGTCGAGGATGAGATGAGCAGTGCCGTCCTCGGCGAGCTGGATTTCTCGCACGCGCCCGATGGGGAAGCCCGAGAAGGTGAGATCCATGCCGACCGTGACGCCTTCGCTGTCCTCGGCTCTAAGCACCAGGGTCTGCGTATCCTCGAACAAGCCGCGGGCGAAGAGCAGGTAGAACACCGATACGCCGATCAATGCGACGAACACGGCAATCAGCAGCGAGGCCTTGAACGCGACGCGGGCGCTGGTTCTTGGGTCTGTGGAGTCGTCTTGCATGCGGTGTCTGTGGAGGCCGGTGATGGGTGATGGCGCATCAATAATAATTGCCGACGAGCGACGCCACCTCGATCAGCAGGATCACGAACAGCAGACGCACGAGCGCTTGCACCATCACGCTTGCGCGCGGTGCGGCACCGATGCGATCGACCAGGGCGGAGGCCACGGGCAGCATGCCCGCCGCCAGGGCGAACAGCAGCGTCTTGAGTCCGAAGAGCAAGGACACGGTCGGGTCGAACACGCGCCCGAAGGTGCGGGTGAACGAGGCGAGGCCGCCGGCGGTGATCCCGTGTACCGAGAAGTAGGCGAGCACCGCCGCGAGCACGCAGCTGACCGTCGCCAGCAGCAGGACGGCGAAGGTGGTGGTGATCGCGATGGGCAGGGCTTCGCGGGCGAGGCGTTCCGGATCGAGGAGACGGGCATCGGGGCGCTCGGGGCGAGAGCTCGCGATGCGCACCAGCGAGGGCACGGCGATGCGCACGGCGACGAAGAGCACGGCGGTGAGCGGGATCAGTTCCAGCACCAGCACGCGAATCAACATCTCCAGCGCGTATTGCGACAAACCGTAGCTGATGGACGTCACCAGCACGATGCGGATGATGACGATGCTGATCAAGGCCGAGAGCAGGCTCGACCAGAGCAGGTTGCGCGCGCAGGCGGCGACCAGATTGCGGGCGATGGCATCCCGATGGGCGCGTGTGTAGCTCGACGGGGAGAGCGCCAGGACGAGCAAGACCGCCGAGGTGTGCACGATGCGCCATCGCACACCCAGCCAGGCCAGGGCGCGGTGGCGCATGAGCCTGGAAGGTTCGGGCAACGTCGGAGTCGTCTCGGACATGGGGGGATGATAGTGCGTCCGGGGCTCGGGGCGAAGGGCGCCAACGGTGGCGTACTCCCGCTGCGGGCTTGTCGCTGGGTGAGATATCAATAGAGCGAGGTCCTTCATGGATGC
>LNFM01013286.1_pt1 | contig 10533 bp, 6 predicted proteins | sample 596031 | NCBI WGS metagenome assembly LNFM01 (sample SAMN04254537, study PRJNA301005) | activated carbon metagenome | isolation source: dual media filters at the Ann Arbor, Michigan drinking water treatment plant | place: USA: Ann Arbor | reverse complement strand
CTTCGAGCACCGTCACTTTTACTTTTTGCTGAACAGCAATGGCTTCGTTAGGATCTTTAATAAAACGATCACTCAGGTGACTAATGTGTACAAGCCCGTCCTGATGAACACCAATATCAACAAAGGCCCCGAAGGCCGTTACATTGGTTACAATACCCGGCAGCACCATTCCTATTTTCAGATCCTTGATTTCATTAACGCCTTCTTCAAATGAAAATAATTCAAACTTTTCGCGCGGGTCACGACCTGGTTTTTCTAATTCAGCAAGAATATCGGTTAACGTAGGCAACCCTACGGCCTCGGTCACATATTTTTTTAGTTCTAACTTTTTGCGCAGCTCGGCACTCGTCATCAAATCCTTAATTGTGCAGCCTAAATCTTTAGCAAACTTTTCTACCAACTCATAACGTTCTGGATGAACGGCACTTCCATCCAACGGATTTTTAGAATCGCGAATGCGCAGGAAACCCGCACACTGTTCAAACGCCTTGTCGCCCAGTCGCGGAATTTTGCGCAGCGCCTGCCTGTCAGTGAATGCTCCATGTTGATTGCGATAGTCAACAATACTTTTAGCCAACTGCGGACCGAGGCCCGACACATAACTCAGTAATTCTTTACTGGCTGTGTTAACCTCCACACCTACTGAGTTTACACAACTCATCACTACATCATCCAGTCCGGCCTTTAATCTTGTTTGATCAACATCATGCTGATACTGACCCACACCAATGGACTTCGGATCAATCTTCACCAACTCGGCTAACGGATCGGTTAATCTTCGGCCAATAGAAACTGCGCCCCTAACGGTAATATCATGATCCGGAAATTCTTCGCGTGCCACATCCGAGGCTGAGTATACCGATGCCCCGCTCTCATTCACCATGACAATCAGAATTTCTTTCGGCAAGCCTATGCCTTTTACGAACGTTTCGGTTTCACGACTTGCCGTCCCGTTGCCGATCGCGATAGCTTCAATCTTAAACCGATCGCATAAGCCCAATACGATAGTCGCAGACTTGGTTGTTTCACGTTGAGGCTCGTGCGGATAAATCACCGTATTAAAAAGTAAAGCACCCTGTTCATCGAGACAGACCAATTTAGTACCCGAACGAAAACCCGGATCGAGAGCCAGCACACGCTTCTGGCCCAGCGGAGAGGCGAGCAATAATTTTTTCAGATTGAGTGCAAACACCTGAATCGCTTCGGCATCTGCTTTCAACTTGGATTCCACACGTACTTCGGTCTCGAGTGAAGGTTTTAATAATCGCTTATATGAATCTTTAACAGCAAGTCTTACTTGCTCAGCTGAAGTAGACGAAGATTTTACAAATTGCTTTTCTAATGTCAGAATAACCTGTTCTTCGGTTGGTGCAATGTCTAGTGTGATGTATCCTTCTTTCTCTGCTCTACGCATGGCAAGTAGTCGGTGCGAGGGCACTTTCTTCACCGGTTCTTTCCAATCAAAATAGTCTTTAAATTTTTGCGCCTCTTCCGTCTCGGCCTTTGACTTGATCACCGAAGCCTCCACCACACCAGCTTCCCAAAACAGTTCGCGCACCTTTTGCCTCGCTTCCTGATTTTCACTGATCCACTCAGCCATGATATCGCGAGCTCCTTCCAACGCTTCTTGTTCATTAGCTACACCTTTTTCAGCATCGACAAATCCTGCAGCAATTTTATCTAAATCAATTTTGCCTTGGTCAAAGATCGTGAGCGCCAAAGGTTCAAGTCCTTTTTCCCTGGCCACGCTGGCCCGCGTCTTGCGCTTGGGTTTGTACGGCAGATAAATATCCTCCAGTTCGTTCAACGTTACGGCTTCATCAATTGCTTTGGCCAGTGCAGGCGTTAGCTTCTCTTGCTTTTCTATAGATTTAAGAATTGCCTCCTTGCGTTTATCTAATTCAATCAACTGTTCATGTCGATCGCGGATCGAAGCAAGCACAACTTCATCCAGACTTCCTGTAACTTCTTTCCGATACCGGGCGATAAAAGGAATTGTGGAACCCTCGACAAGTAATTCAACAACTCGTTGTACCTGCTCGGGCTTTAAGTTTAACTCAGCAGCAATTTTTAAGATATTCTTCTCCATGAAAATCAATTGGGCCGCCAATCAACAAAATATTTTTGAAAATGCAGTGATAAATTTTCACTTGACTGAATTATTAAATCTGGCTTTTGAAAATTTCAGCTACAATCAAAATTAGACAATATGTCTAATGAATTGCCATATTTAATAACTTGCTCGTCCAACCTCTATCCGTTGTTTATGAAACGAATTTTAGTTTTTCTTTTTTTATCAATTATTGCAATTTCTGGTATTTGCCAGAAGAAAAGCAAGTCGCCAAGCATCGCTCACTATTATCCTGATAAAGAATGGATTCACAAACAACCAGAAGAAACCGGAGTTGATAGCCAGAAATTAAAGGCTGCCATTGACTTTGCAATTGCGCACGAAACAAAAAATCCCCGCAGCATGGAGCAAAACCACTATCAGACTTTTGGCCGAGAGCCTTTTGGTGATGCCATTGGCCCGATGAAAGATCGCGGTGCACCAACCGGAGTAATTATTAAAAATGGCTACATCATTGCAGAGTGGGGGGAGCCCCTTCGGCCAGATATGACCCACAGCGTTACAAAAAGTTTCCTCTCTGCTACTGTAGGTCTTGCTTATGATCGTGGATTAATCAGGAGTATGAGTGATACCGTTCACTCTTATGTGGCTCCTATTCATTTGTATTCAGCCAGCGAAACCGGAAATAAGGCCGATCGGTTTGGTAAACCGGAATTGTTAAATCTGTTTGATACCCCTCACAACCGAAGCATCACATGGAATGACCTGCTACGACAAACCAGTGATTGGGAAGGTACCCTCTGGGGCAAACCCGATTGGGCAGACCGGCCCAGTGCAGATCCTAAAGAATGGTTAACACGAAAAAGAAATGCACCGGGCACAGTTTATGAGTACAACGATACGCGTGTGAATGTGCTTGCCCTTGCAGCATTGAATGTGTGGCGCAAACCCCTGCCACAAGTAGTAAAAGAAAATATTATGGATGAAATTAATGCTTCTGCCACCTGGCGCTGGTATGGTTATGATAATTCATGGATTGTACTTGACGGAGCCATTGTTCAATCGGTAAGTGGTGGTGGCCATTGGGGAGGCGGCATGATCATTAACGCGTATGATATGGCACGCTTCGGGTATCTGACACTTCGCAACGGTAAGTGGAATGGTAAACAACTAATTTCTGAGCAATGGTTAAAATGGTCAACTACTCCAACCCCAGCACAAATTGGGTATGGCTTTATGAATTATTTTTTGAACATAGACAAAAAATATTTGCCGTCAGCGCCAGCCACAGCATTCACACACATTGGCAATGGTACGAATATGATTTATGTAGACCGGGAGAATGATATTGTAGCCGTAGTGCGATGGATTGACAACTCATCGCTGGATGGCTTTGTAAATGCGCTTCTGAAAGCAATTAAATAAAAACGGTGGCCACTCAAGCCACCGTTAATAAATATTTAAATTCACCTTTTACAAAGAGCGAATCTTAATGGATCTATAATACACAGGTGCACCATGATCCTGTAAAGAAATAGCTCCTACCTTAGATTTATTCCAGCCTGGATAATCCACCCACTTGCTCTCTTGATACCGTTTGTTGTACTCTTCACTATTTTCGTCAAACTCAACAGTCTTCTCGCCATTGAGATAATGCTCCACATGGCCATTATTGTAAACAATCCGGCTGGTATTCCATTCACCTACAGGCATCACCTTTTTGGTATCAGGCGCTTCAAACATATCATAATTGCTTCCCACCTTTTGCTGTGGAGTTAAAGCTCCACCTTTCCAACCGCCATCGTCCATTACCTGGTACTCGGGGCCGGTTTCATAATCATGACCATATTCAGGGCTTTCGACAACATGATAAAGTATTCCACTATTGCCTCCGGGGGTAATCTTCCATTCAACAACCAATTCGAAGTTACCAAAGGTCTTTGTGGTCATCAGCGAACCACCCACATCGCCAGAACCTTCGCCAAAGCCGGTGCCATCACAAATAATTACACCATCCTTTACGGTCCACAAAGGGCCAATCGTATCATGGTTGTATCGTTTCCATCCGTTGAGTGTACTTCCATCAAAAAGAAGTTCCCAACCCGCAGCTTTCTCCTCTTCGGTTAAGGCATTAATGGTTACTTCAGTGGTAGTTGATGCTTCCTGCGTTGCAGGCTTCGAACAAGCAAAAACAACCCAAATTAGCAGGAGGGTAGCAAATGCAGTGATATAAGTGGATCTTTTCATAGGTAGTTTAGTTTAGAAATTCAAAATAACATTCCTGGTGATTTTATCAAAGCTACTTTCTTCTTCCGGGAAACTGACATAGTTCTTACAAAACATTATTCAATTGTTCTTTGATCTTTTCAAGCTCCTCCTTCATCGTCACTACATGCTTTTGCATTTCAGCATCGTTGGCCTTACTCCCAATCGTATTGATTTCCCGACCGATTTCCTGTGCTATAAATCCAAGTTTCTTGCCATTCGATTGTTTCTCATTCATTACTTTCAAAAAATAATCTAAATGAGTTTTGAGACGCACACGCTCCTCGTGGATATCCAGCTTTTCTATGTAAAAAATTATCTCTTGTTCTAGACGATTGGCATCAAATCCTTCATTTCCAAAAAACTCTGTAATATTTCCTTTGATGCGACTGCGGATTTTTTCAATGCGCGTGGGGTCAATCTTCTCTACCGCCAATAATTCAAGGCGAATTGTTTCCAGATAACTTTTAAGTTTTACTTCCAGCGATTTACCTTCTTCGGCCCGAAAGTGTTCGCATTTGGATATTGCTTCTGTCAGCAAAGTAAGTACCTGCGTCCATTCAACAGGGTCCAGTTCTTCTTTGCCATTGCTTTGCACAACATCCGGAGAATTAAGCGCCAGCTGAAAAAGAGATTCATACCCCGCATTAACTTTATCGGCTAATTTTTTTAACTCCTGAAAATAAGAATCGAAAAGCGCCTCGTTATACTGCTGCCTGATCTCTTGTTTTAATCCAGATTGAAAATCAATACTAAGTGAAACTTTTCCACGTTCAAGCTTTTCAGCCATCAGGTTGCGAAGCTCCAATTCCTTTTCAGAATACTTCTTGGGCAGCCGAAGACTTAGGTCGAAAAACTTAGAGTTCAGACTTTTCACTTCAACCGAAAGCGTTCCCTCGCCAGAACCGGATACGGCCTGGCCAAAGCCAGTCATTGATTTAATCATACAATAGGATAAAACGGATGATTTGAATTAATCACCCGCGAAGGTATCCATTTTTATTTAATTGGATTTTCTAAAAGTCAAACCCTATGGTTACAAACACGCGCGGATCTTTAACCGTATAGTTCTCAACAGGCCAGGCAAGATCAAATTTTATATAATAACCTAACATCATGGTTCGTAACCCCAAGCCATAACTATATAGCCAGGGATTGAGATATTCATTTAACTCAATAAGAAACGGACTTCCAGATGGATCGTCTGGAACAACTCGCTTACGTACGCTGTTCTGTGCATTGAATGGTAACGCACCCGTCCAACTCGTGCCTATGTCATAAAAAGCAGTGAACTGCAGATTGCGAAAGAAATTGGAAGTGATAGGCCCACTGGATAGCGCCCGAATTAAAGGAACTCTAAATTCTGCATTTACCATGGCTACACTATTACCATATAAAGTAGCATAATCGAACCCTCGCAAGTTTGTTGCGAATTCAGCAAAGAGCAGGTTTTCATTATAAGATCCTACGGCATTTGTTAATGGATTTTGTAAGCCTTCGTAGTTAATACTGTTTGAGAACCAATTATCCATACCTCCGAGCAGGTATTTCTTGGGGGAATTCCCCATAAAAGTACCTGTATAACCACGCACAGCAAATACAATTTCACGGTAGATTTTCTGATAATGTCTTACATCCAATGAAACTTGCGAGAAACTCTTCTGGTTATTTCCAATGGCCTGATAATGAATAGCCCGTAGTTTTGCCCGTGTACCTTCTATGATGTTCATGCCCGTAGAAAGTGAGTTGTCGTACACAAGTTCTGCTTTTGCGCCACCATAAAATTGCTGTTCAGCAGGACGGAAAACAGGAGCACCTTGCGGAGATACGAAGCCGCGATCCAGAAACTGTGTAAACCCTCCGAAAGGTTTAAGTGAAACACGCGTGCGCACAGATAATGGAAGTGATGCGCCAAATTCAATTTTCTGGAACGAATACTTTTGTTCTTCAACCTGGCTTATGCTTTCCTGGGGTGTTTCCCAAAATATTACTTTACGATCAAAACGAACGCTAAAATCAATTAGCCGTGGCAGGTATTGAACTTCTGCATATACATCACCACTTTTAAAATCAAACGCAGTTTGAATTCCACCCAGAATACGGTAATTCTCCAACATGTCGTTCATCTGCGTTTCAATTCGCATACTAAATCCACGCAGCGGATCAATCACAAAGTTAGTCGCAACATTTTCGTAGGTAAATTTAGGTGTGTATGGAAAGGGACCAGTCACCCGATTGGATTCCCGGGCTTTCATGTAGCGGGTCAGGAAAGTTTCACTGGGCTGCTTGGCTTTTACAACTTCGTCTTCAAAAACGTAATCATCTGTATTCAGTGGCTTGTCTTTAATTGGAAGTGGTTTTTTTAAGGTATCGACTTTTACTCCATCATCAAACTGGTAGTCATCGACATTAACTACGTTAGATTTAATCTCAGTTGTATCCTTTTTAATTTCAGGGAGCGGGGGTTTCTGTTGTGTGGTATCCTGCTTCTCTTTCAGTCTCGCATTAATGAGGTCTTTAATCGACATGTTTTTTACCGGCTCCTGCTTCCTCTTCTCCGTTACACTTTTTGCTTGTTGAATTTCTTTTCTGCGAGAAGCAGGCGTAAATATTTGACGGTCAAAATTAAAATTATTGATGATGAAGATATCTTCGCTCATTTGCTTGGTAGTAACCAGAGCCAGGGATCGATTATAAAAGTCGAGATCAAAATCTTTTATACTAGAATTAAAATTTGTGATCTGCGAGTAAATGCCATTTTGCCGGTTGAACTTAAACAGGTTGACGATACCCCGTTGGTCACTGAGGTAATAAAAATTATTTTCATCCAGTGCTTTTGGGTGATAGTCCTTGCTTAAGGTATTGGTTACCCGCGAAACCTCAACGGTTGTTGTATCGAGGTTAAATAAAAAAAGATTATAGTTTAAAGAGAGCTTATTATAGTTGCTCACCTTCGTATTCACTGAATCGACCGTGCGGTTAGAAGTAAAAACAATCGTATTGGAATTCGGAATAAACGAAGGATCAAGGTCATCAAACAAATCATTAGTTAATCGTCTGGTGCGGTCTCTCCGGCTGCTAATCAAAAACAGATCATTCTGACCCATCAGGTCTGCGCTCAAAACTGCCAATCTTCCGTTTCCGGAAAAATTAAAACTGCGAATGTTGCTGAATCGATCAAGCTCACGTGGCAGTTTACTTTTGGTTACCAGATCATACAGCCAAAAAACATATTGACCATTCTTTACACCAATCACCCCCAACGTATTTGCATCCGACCAACTTAAAAGTGGTATGCTATAATCAACAGCCTGCTTAATTACTTTATTTCCTCCATTTAGGATGACCGTCTCCTTTCCATTTTCTAATGACTTAACACGCACTGTAAAATTTCCACGATCGTTTTCTGCGTAAGCTACTTTCTTGCCATCGGGGCTTATTTTAACCGTAGTGTAAACAACTGTCTTTTTATGTTTCGGGCTAAACAAGGCTGTATCCGATGGAGCTATATAGCTTTGCGACACACGATTCTCCATGGAAGAATAATACTCCTTCCACTCCATCATCAACTGCTTAAACGGAATACCCAACGTAATCAAAACACTCTTTTCTTCATTGCGAATAATGCGCGTGTAGTTGAGAATGTTATTGATACTGCTTTTACCATATTTTTCAACTATAAAATTCCAGACGGATTGACCTACAAGAGCTGCGTCATGGCCGGTAAGTTTCAGTGCTTTATTTACTTTTTTACTGGCAATTAGCTGACGCGCAAAGTCATCCATCTCTTCGTTCCACCCTTTCGAAACATATAACGAAGCGCCATCAACAAACCAATCGGGTAAGTTTAACAGAACTGCATTCTGAAACATATCTTTCAAACTGCCGCCAAACATCATTTCGTTCAGCATCAAGTCTGAGAATTTAAAAATCAATTCTTGTTTAAATTCCGAAAGTGTGCCGGGGTGTGCTATTTCAACATAAGGTTTAATAAATTCTGTTTCACCACCCGAACTAAACTGGGTATGATTGAGACCAATATTACTTTGTTGTAAATCGGTTACTGAATTGTATAAAAAAACTTTTGTCTTTTGGTAGGGATAAAATCCAATCAGGTCGGTAACCCGGTCGAATTCAGTTTCAAGGTACTCGAGTGCTTCCTGAGCAACCTTTTTTCGGTCGTCATAATAATACACATCAAAATTTTCTGAGCTCAGATAATTCCAGCGAAACTGCTTATACTGAATCCGGTTTTTACCAAAGGTTTCGAGTGCTTGCTGACCAAACGATGCCCCGCAAAAAATGAATACAAACAGAATTACTGCCAAAAATCGAAACATGCCTCTCATACTACTTCACTGAACTTCGAAGATAACGTTTTAAACCTCTTAATATTGACTTCTGGCTGAATTTCACCCGATCCCAATAGCCACTCAGCCAACCGGGCCGAAAAATAAGGCGCAAGGCTCACACCTTTTGTCCCCAAACCATTAAAAATAACAACATTTTTTGATTCAGGATAATACCCCAAAATGGGTTTTCTGTCAGGCGTGGTTGGCCTAAATCCCCAATCCTGCTCTACAATCCTGTAAGGAATCTTAAGTAACTCCATCAATTTTTGCTGTAACTCCATGCGCCCTGACTCTGTAATTGCTTCGCTCAAATTCTTTGTCTCATAGGTAGCCCCCACCCGATAACGGTTTTCGGATATCGGAACTATATAAACACCCCGATTGAAAATGAGTTCAGGTGGCTCATCCAATTCAACGGTCAATGTCTCGCCTTTTAAAGGTCGAATCGGCACACCACCGAACCGGGATGATCGCAATTGTGCCGTACCACAACAAAAAATAATCTTGTCAGCCTTAATGCCTGAATAAGAAACGCAATCATTTTTAATTTCTAGTAACTCATCATTAAACAGATCCTCAACATAAGATTGATTCTTTTCAAGTTCTTCCCTTACCAAATTCATGAACTTCCTGACATCGAGATAGCCACATTGCTTTAAAAGAACGCCACCTAAAGGATCATGAACCTGGGCACCAAATACGCTGTCAGAAAAAACGTTGGCAACATACGAATGCATCAAAGAGGCTGAACTTTTCCCCATCCATTCATTTTGCTCTTCAATGGTGAGAAATGGTCTATAAAGTGATTGAGGATAATAGAATTTCTGCCCTAATGTTGTCTCCGCATCCTGATAGAATTGATGTAATTCAGGAAAAAGGTTATCGGCCAGCCAGGTGCGCGTCATCAACTTGCCGGTTATAGGATTAAACAAGCCCGCGGCTATGGCTGAACTTCTATTTTGGTGAGGCTGATCAAACACAAGGATACTCTTACCCTGCTTTATCAGCCGCAAGGCTAAACAAGAACCGGCCAGGCCCTGCCCAACAAGAATAAAATCAACCTTTTGAATACTGTGCTATTAAAAGGTCAAAAATACAATACATCTCAATAAGCGTAGAAGCCTTTACAAACCTTTCTTTAACCATCCTGTTTTTAAGAAAAGCAGTACTTTTACCGATTATTATGATTCAGATTCAAGCTTTTACATTTAATCCGTTTAGCGAAAACACGTATGTCGTGTTTGATGAAACCGGTGAAGGTGTTGTGATCGATCCGGGTTGCTATGAGCAACAAGAAAAAATTGCCCTTGCCGCATTCATAGAAGATAATGGCATCCGGATCAAATACCTGTTGAACACCCACTGCCACATCGATCATGTGCTGGGCAATGATTTTGTTAAAGAGAAATACAAAGTTCCCTTTTTGATTCACGCATTGGAAGAACCCGTTTTGAAATCTGTAAAAGCATATGCACCCTCTTATGGATTTGCAAAATACCACGAAATGCTCCCCGACCAGTTTATGAAGGAAGGTGACCTGATTTCGTTTGGCTCAACGCAGTTGGAGATTTTGTTTCTACCGGGCCACTCACCGGGTCATGTAGGTTTTTATCATCGTGATTCCAAATCCCTGTTAAGCGGAGACGTTTTATTTGAACAGAGTATTGGTCGCACTGACTTACCGGGTGGCGATTTCAATACATTGATCAATAGCATTCACAAAAAGTTATTTACTCTACCCGATAACGTTGTTGTCTATTCAGGCCATGGCAACCCTACCACTATTGGAGACGAAAAAGTTTCTAATCCTTTTTGCGCCTTAAGCCTTATCAAATGAATTTTCTA
>LNFM01014286.1_pt1 | contig 10534 bp, 3 predicted proteins | sample 596031 | NCBI WGS metagenome assembly LNFM01 (sample SAMN04254537, study PRJNA301005) | activated carbon metagenome | isolation source: dual media filters at the Ann Arbor, Michigan drinking water treatment plant | place: USA: Ann Arbor | reverse complement strand
AGAGGCGGGGACGTAAGCGGGAGGAGGGGGTTAAGGATGAGGCTGGTCAGATGGTGCTGGGTTTGTAGGGGATGGCGATGGAAAAGAAATTGACACCGGTACCTTTAACGTTGCCGGGGCTCATGGGCGGGATGATAACGCCGGGTGGCGAGAACCCACGCAAGGCAGGAGGTTGTCCTTTTGCATTACGTGCTGGCGGGCTGGGTGGCGGAGGGGGGGGCTTGGTGTCATGGCAGGTATCAGGTTCGGGTGTGCATCAAGGGTTGCCATGTTTCCTGAGCGGATATTTTTGGGTTCACGTAGCCTTTGCGCAGCCTGTTATAGGACTGTTAAGAGAAATTCTATAAATAATTGATTTTATGATATTTTTTACATCTACTCAGCCGATACTCTGATCGCTGGTTGGCCAAACCTATCATTTTGGTAGATTTGACGGCCCCCAAGTTCGCTTACATCATCAAACAACAATAAACGGCCGGCAGCGCAATGCTGCGGCCTTGCACAGGGGTGTGTGCATGCGGCAGGAGGGGGATTACTGCGGCAAGAGCAAAGCCGGGCCATTCTGGCGCCGGCGGGCGGGTTTTCTTTTTCAAACGAATCGTTACTCACGGACTTTGATCGCTGATCCCCGAGGCGTGTTGCCGGCGATCGTGCGCGGCTGTTTGATCAATGCGGTTTTTGTTCACGGGCGATGTATGAATGCAAGACCTGATGCCATTCCTTTCGCGCTGCTCCGGGCGCATCTCGATAAACCTGCGCTGACGGTGATCCGGGCGGCGGTCAATCGCGGTCAGCCGGTGGTAGGAGATCATTTCAAGGAACAAGTGGCGGCAGCACTCGGGCGGCGTGCGCTCGCGCGCAAGCAGAGGCGTCAGCGATAAGTCGTGGCTGCGCCGTTGCCTGAGCAAATGGGATTGGATTTATATGAGGAGAGGATGCGCAGAAAAGAAATCGACTCCGGTACATTTAATTTTGGGGATTAATTGGCGTTGGGTTTATAGAGAAGGAGGGGGCGATGGTAAAGAAAGCGACTCCGGTACCTTTAACGAGATTCTTGCGGCAGCGCGGACTTAGCTTGCTCGGGAAATTGCTGATGATTCCTGCGGCATTGATTGCCGCGTTGATCGTTGTCGTAGGATTTTACGAAGGGCGCAAGGCGTATTGGGATGCGAAGGTTCAGGCAATGTGTGCAAAGGATGGGGGGGTGACGATTAGTGAGCAGATTGTTCTCAGTGAGACTGAATATGATCGGCTAGGCGGACAAGGTGGAATTATTCCTATCCCTAGCGAGGAACAGCGATCTATTAACGCACCTTTTTTTACCAAAAGAATTGAATCGATTATTAATGAAATAAATCCTAAGGTTTATAAAGTGCAAAATTTAGTTGTTCGAAATGGCGATCAGAAAATTCTAGCAATTTCGGTGCGCTATGTTCGTTCTGGCGGCGACTTTCCATCTTTTGCACATCCTTCGTCGTTACTTTGTCCAGATCAAGCTCAAACGGTTGCACAAGAACGAAATATCTTCACTATTGAGCGGGGCGCCAAATGAGCGACGTCGATATTGTTCTCGAAAAAGCTGAATTATCGCTTGCATCATACGCGGCGCTTGCGAGCGGTATTCCAACTAATACTGCTGCACAGAGGGAGGCACTCGTTGCGCAGGGGTTTACCGTAAAGCAAGCTGATGAGTTTTCTGTCCGTTACCCCACTATCACCACTCAATTCAACGACACTGCCGCCGAAGGCGGCATGGGTACAAGTTTCAGCGCTACGATTTTCAAGGATGCTTCCGGAAATTTGACGTTGGCGGTGCGAGGAACTTTGGAGGCGGGAGATTTTATTCCCACTGACGCTGATATTTTCTTAAGTGGCGCCGCCTACGATCAGATCGTGGCGATGTACAACTGGTGGAAACGAGATGCTTCCGAAGGTGGGTTGCTGGTTGAGCAATACCAGATTGTGTCGAGGCCACGCGAAGAAGATCAGCCATTGAACTCGGTTTTTCTTACGGCTGATCCGTTACAGGCATTTTATTTGGTTTTAGCGCCATTGGTCGTAGCGACCGGAGAGCTGTGGAGCGAGCTCAGTACCGATTCAAACGGAAGAATTGACATAACCGGTCATTCACTCGGGGGCCACCTCGCGCTGGCATTCAACAGGCTGTTTTCCGGTGTTGCCGGTGAAGTGGTGGTATTCAACGCGCCAGGTTTTATCGACAGCACAATTAATCAGGCATTTTTTAGTCATTTGGGCGGTGAGGTGCCGACGGTGGCCAACAGCGACGGCGTCCTTAACATCAGGGCTGACGAGGCTCAAGTGGGGCAAGCCCCGTGGAGAGGAATTGCGGGTTTGCATTCTCGCCCTGGTATTGCTATTGACTTTCCAATAGAGGATCAATGGTTTTCCGACGAGCCTTTCAATACTAAATTTTCTTCGCTTAATCATAGCCAAGTCGCTTTAACCGATTCGTTGGCGGTGTATCACTTGCTGGCTACGCTTGCACCTTCGATCACGACTACCGATTATAAGGCGATCCTGGGGGCTGCCGCCTTGGGCACTGCGGCGAGTTATGAGCGCATCGTCGATGCACTGGAAAAGCTGATCGGCACCGATAGATGGCCGATGCCGGTGGGTAACGATCAGCGCGATGCCCTTTATAGGGCAATTTCCACTTTACATGCGGCTATCAATGACCGCGGACTTTTTGGTGCGGTTTCGATCCTGCCGATCACCACGATTGATGCCGCGAGTCTCGTGGAGAGTGCCAACGGCCTGTCGGACGCCATACCCGAGGTGGTGATTGCCTATCGTTATGCACTCAAAGAACTCAATCCCTTTATTGTTACAGGCAATTCTGGCCTTTATGCCATCCATAATCCCAACGGCGAACTTGATTTCTATAATCCTGGCACTCGCGCGGGGTCGCTGACTGCGGACTGGATCGCTGACCGCGCAGCATTTTTTACATGGAAGAATCTTGCATACCGTAATGACGTTACAGCACTGAACGGGCCGATCAGCGAGCACTATCGATTCATCGACCTGTCGCAGAACATCAACATTACTGCAGTGCCTACAGGTGCGGGCACACCGGTCACGGCGCTCACCCGCCGTTTCGTCTTCGGTGGCGATGGCAGCGATGTGCTGACCGGCGGCGTCAGATCCGACCGTCTCTACGGTGGCGGAGGCATTGATTATCTGGCCGGCAAGAAGGATGACGATTATCTGGAAGGTGGCGCGGGTAGGGACATCTATGAATACAACGGCTACGCCGGTCTACTGGGCTCCAGCAATGATGGGGCCGACCTTATCCGCGATATCGACGGCAAAGGCGTACTGCGCTACATCTGGAACGACAATCCTGCGCCCACCAGTACCGTCATCGCGGACGCCAGCATCAAGATTTCGGCCACCGAGTGGCGCAGTGCCGACGACAGGTTCCAGTATGTCAAGAGCACCAACGCGGAGGGCGGCACGGATCTGACGATCACCATCCTGGCCGATGCCGGGGGCGCGATGCTGATCAAGGACTTCCGGGACGGGGATTTCGGAATCTATCTCGGAACCCGTGACGCGCAGACTGTGGTCACTGGCAGCGGTGGTGCCGGCCGGAACACGCTGGAAGGCAGTGTGGGCAGTGATCTCTTCGAAGGTGGTGCCGACGGCAATAACCCTGGCATTGGAGGCGATTTTGTCTATGGTCGGGCCGGTGACGACGATCTGTTTGGCGACGTCAAGACTTCTGTGCAGGCCGCCATCACACCTACAGGCGTAGCCGCCATCCCTACCGGATTGCGGGGCGACTGGCTCAACGGTGGCACGGGCAACGATTATGTGGTTGGTTATAACGGTAATGACATCGTGCTGGGCGGAATGGGGGCCGATCTTCTGGTCGGTGGCGCGGGTGACGACGTGCTGGCCGGAGATACCGATTACACCAGCTTGCAGGCGGATTGGTCGGTAACCCAGGGCATCAATGTTTTTTTCCGGGTGCTGGGCGCGATCAATGACGAAAATGCCGGTGTGCCACTGCTCAGCGGCGGCGCGGATGTGCTTTATGGCGGGTTGGGCAACGATTTTCTGAGTGGCGAAGCTGGCAACGATATTCTGTTCGGTGAGCAGGGGAATGATGTGATGGGCGGTGGTCATGGTGATGACATGCTCGTCGGCGGCATTGGTAATGACACGATGACGGGGGATTTCGGGGTCCTGGCAACTATCGACGATGAGTCAGCTCCACACGGTGATGATTATCTGGATGGTGGTGCTGGTGATGACTGGCTGCAGGGAGAAGGGGGCAATGACATTCTGCTGGGTGGTTCGGGAAACGATACTTTATGGGGTGACGCATCCTATGTGCTTGAGGCTTCCTTCCAGGGGGATGACTACCTTGATGGTGGGGATGGTGCGGATTATTTGAATGGGGGCGGGGGAAATGATTTTCTGGTTGGTGGCGCAGGAGACGATCAATTGCTGGGGGGTGACGGGAACGACACTCTGTTTGGGGGCACAGGCGCAGATATCCTGATAGGCGGTGCCGGAAAAGATACTTATGTATTCAATCGCGGAGACGGTACGGAAATAGTTTTTGATACCGCAGATACTGCAGGAAACCCCGAAGCCAGTGTCATCGTATTTGGTGAGGGTATTGAGAAGGGTGACATCAAATTTCGCCCCGGCAGCCTGATGATCGACCTCGGCCCCTCCGACCCCGACGATCCCCTCGCAGGCAACGACCAGATCCACTTCGAGAACTTCAATCACGACTCCCCCGAACTCACCGCGGCCATCGGAGAAATCCGATTCGCCGACGGGACTTCGATGAACTATGCCGACATCCTGGCGCAGGGTTTCGACATTGATGGCACGGCATTGGACGATGTCGGTCCTGCGGCACTGATCGGCAGTTCGATCACCGACCGCATTCGCGGTTTTGCGGGCAGTGACGAACTGGAGGGGCGCGATGGCGACGATGTGCTGACCGGCGATGGCGGTGCGGACCGGCTGGATGGCGGCAACGGCAACGATGTGCTGGATGGCGGTTCCGGCAATGACTGGCTGGCCGGAGGCATGGGCAGCGACGACTACCGGTTTGTCAGTGGCGATGGCCTGGACACGCTGACGGAGGGCTCCCTGTTTGTGCGCGGGCTGGCTGATCCGGGGCATGTGGACAGGATTGTGTTCGGCGAGGAGGTGTCGCGGGAGCAGGTGTCCCTGTTGCGTTCGGCCGACGGCAGCCTGAACGTGCGTTATGGCGCGGGCGATGAAATCCTGGTCGAGGGGCAATACAGCACGGCGGGTGCGGATATCGAGCGCATCGTGTTTGCCGACGGGCAGGCCATCGAAAAGGCCGAGCTCGATGCCCTGGAGGTCGGTGTTCTGGACGGCACCGGCGGCAATGACGAGTTGTACGGAACTGCGGGGAATGACGTTCTGCGGGGGCACGAAGGCGACGATTATCTGGATGGCGGGCCGATGCCCGAGCGCAGGGTGTCCGGTGTGACGCCGGTCACCGGCAACGACGTGCTGGAGGGCGGTGGCGGAGCCGATACCTACGCCATGTACTGGGGCATGGGGACGGACCGGATCATCGATATTGCCGACGGCGAGACCAATACCCTGCAGTTGCTGGACGGCGCGACTTTCGACAGTGTAAAAACTTCGCGCGATGGCGGGGATCTGCTGGTGACGATGCGCGGTTCGACCGACGGTGCGCGGATCGAGGGATTTTTCTCCGGTGGCGGCGCAACTTCGTGGCAGATCGGGAGTGCGGCGGAGGGCAACCAGTCGCTGCTGGATTTTTATGATGCACGGAGTTCGACCGCGAATGCTCACGCCGTCGAGGCCATGGCTGATTACAAGCAGCGCTTGCTGGGCGAATGGCGGGCCCGGGGGCAGTCGACTTTCGATCTGCCCACCCACGTTTATGTCCGATCGACCTGGTCGCAGACAATATCCGAATGGACCCGGCTGGAACCTGCCTTGCCTGAGCCGGTATTGCAGACCCAGACCTTTGTCCATGCTCCGGTGACTTCCACAACGATCAATGGTTACGGGGTCAGGCAGGGCAACCGTTTTCTCCCGCTGACGTTAAGCGGGAATTCGGTTTTTCAGCTTCATGTGGCGCCGGTTGTGTTTACCCGGGAATCCGATGACAGCCATATCGGAGTTGAACAATCCCCGGACGGGTCAATGAACTCGCAGTCCTTCAGCTATTTCGCGGGCATCAACGGGCCTTTCGACAACGAGCGCAGTTATTCGTATACCAGCGGTTTCATGGTCAACACCGTGACCGAGTCCAGTTACGAGGCGTGGATTCCGTTGTTTTTGCGTGAGGACGGAGCGGGGAATTTCAGCTTCAGTCGCCACCAGATCACCGAAAACCCGGTTATCGAGGAAATTGTTGCCGGCGCCGGAAACAATACGATTTCCGGTGCCCTGGAAAGTGCGGGTGACCATGCGGTATTGATTGATGCCGGCGCCGGAGATGATTTTGTGGAGGCGGGGCAGCACGATTTTGTATTCGGCAACGAGGGTGACGACGAGATCCTCGGCGGCGCTTATGCCTATGGTGGTGATGGCAACGACAGCCTGTCGGGCGGAAGATTTCTGGCCGGTGGAGCGGGCGACGATGTGCTCAGTGGCGGCGAAGGCGGGACGGCTTTCCATTTTCGGGCTGAAGAAGCGGGCTGGGACCGGGTTGAGGACCGGAATGGCATCTCACTGAACGATTTCGCGGTGAAGGCGGGTCTGGTCGATTCGTATTCCAACCTGATTTATGGCGGCAAGGTTCGTTACCTGAACAGTAATATTTCGTATGAAAACGCGTTCAGGAATTGGGTTGACAGGAATCCGTCATGGCCGGGTTTTTCTCGTGTGGAGTTGGATCATGGGCTCCCCTATCACGAGGCGCCGCCGGGATACTACGCGCTGGGTAACTCCAGTGGATTCCCCCGGGGCGTCCCGGATGAACTGGCGAGGGGCTTGGCGCCTGCCTGGGGAGATGGTTACTACACCTGGGTGTTCAATTCCGTCGAAGACATGATGCGGGATTTTGCGGAGATTGGTTTTTCGTTTAATCCTGCGGAAGTTCAATTCATTCCAGAACTGGCTGATCTGGCGGAATTTACAGCGGACAACCACGATGCACTCAGGCCGTATTTTGATCAGGGCATTCTGGAAAAGGATGTCGTGGAACTCGCCGGTTTCCGCACCGAAACTGATTCCCTGGAAGTCGGTTTTGTTCCCCAGGAGGACGCAGATGACAGGCGGGCCCTGCGCCTGGTCTGGGGCGAAGACAAGGTCATCGACATTGAGTTGCCTTCCGCCGACGACCTGATTGGCCACGGTGTCGAAGAGATCAGTTTTGGCGGGGCTTCGTTTTATATCGGCGAGATGATCGAGTGGGCGGAAGAGACCGGGATTCTCGGTACACAGCTTGAGGATTACATCTCCGGTACGGACGCCAGCGATGTGATTCGCGGCCTGGGCGGATGGGATTACATCAACGGCGGCGCAGGCGACGACTTTCTGTCCGGCGGTTCCGGCGCCGATACTTTTGCCTTCTTCGAAGGCGCCGGTTCGGACACGATTCTCGATGGCGATGCCGAAGATGTCATTGAATTCGATGCCGGCATCACCTCCGCGCAGTTGCGCCTCGGCCTGGGCTCTCTTCGTCTCGGTTATGGGGCGTCGGGCGACCAGATTCTGTTCGCGGGATTTGATCCGGACGATGTTCATGCCAATGCCTTGTTCTCGGTGCTGCAGTTCTGGGATGCCGAGGAGGTGGAGCTGCCCGACGGTTCGCCTGATTTTGTCTGGACGCTGGTCGAGGAGCAGACCTACGGGCAGGTGCTGGAGCGCGGTTTCGATATCGCCGGCACCGCCGGGAGCGACGTCCTGCGGGGGACCAATATCCACGATCGTTTCGAGGGTGGCGCCGGCAACGATGTGCTGACCGGCGGTGCCGGCGGCGATACCTACTACTTCAACGCCGGCGACGGCATCGATACGATCAACGATTTCTGGGAGTCCGGGGAAACCAACCGGATCGTGCTGCGGGATTATCTGGAGACCGGGGTCGCCGGCAGCAGGGAAGGCGATTATGTGGTCCTGAGCGCCGAAGGATCCGGTGACGAGTTGCGGATCCGCTGGGATGACGCAACGGGTCTCGGTGTTGATGAGGTCGAGTTTGCCGATGGCGCGGTCTGGAACAGGGCTTATCTGGGCAGTCTTGAGATTTCGGGCAATCGGCCGCCGGTGGTGGCTGTGCCGATCGGGCCTGCCGCTTTCGACGAAGATGCGGCCTCGGGTTTTGTGGTTCCTGCCCACACATTCCAGGATCCCGATGCCGGCGATGTGCTGGGTTTTTCCGCCGCGCTGGCCGAGGGCGGAGTGCTGCCGTCCTGGCTGTCGTTTGATCCGGAGACGCGGATGTTCTCCGGCACGCCGGCGAACGGAGACGTGGGCACGATCCAGATCCGGGTCACGGCAACCGATGGTGCCGGGGCATCGGTGTCCGACACCTTCAGCCTTTCGGTGCTGAACACCAATGATGCGCCGGAGCTTGCCGCTGCGCTGGCGGACCAGAACGCCGTGCAGGGACAGTCCTTCAGCTTTGTATTGCCCGCGGGAAGTTTTGCCGACCAGGATATGGGTGATCTGCTGACCTACACCGCGACCCTGGCCAGCGGTGCACCGCTGCCCGAGTGGCTGGTGTTCGACGATGTCACCCATGCCTTCAGCGGTGTTCCCGGCAATGCCGACGTGGGCATGCTGAATGTCAGGGTGACGGCGACCGATGGCGAGGGTGCAACAGTGTCCGACACCTTTGCGATCACCGTAGACAATGTCAACGATGCACCGGTACTGGGCAATCCGCTGGATGACCAGGCTGTGACTGCAGGCAGCTTGTTCAGTTATGTCGTGCCGGCCGATACGTTCGCCGATGCGGATGCCGGCGACAGCCTGAGCCTGACCGCGCGCCTGGCCGATGGCAGCGACCTGCCCGGATGGCTGAGTTTTGATGCGGCGACCGGCACATTCAGCGGGACCTTCAGTGGCACGCCGTCAGCATCCAACGTGGGCGTGCTCGACGTGGAAGTCGTGGCGACGGATCTTGCCGGCTCGGCGGGAAGTGACTCTTTTACGCTGACGGTCAATGCGGCGCCAGGTCAGATCCTGACGGGCACTGCAGGGGCAGACGTGCTTGCGGGCGGTTTCGGCAACGATCTGATCGACGGCCTCGCCGGTGCTGACCGGATGACGGGTGGTGATGGCGACGATACCTATGTGGTTGATCATGTGGCTGATGTGATCGTCGAACTTCCTGACGAAGGACGTGACTCGGTGCTGAGCAGCGTGACCTATACCCTGCCCGACGAGGTGGAGAACCTGTCGCTTACCGGCACCGCCAGCCGCAATGCCACGGGCAATGTGCTTTCGAACGTCATCACCGGCAATGCCGGCGCCAACCGGCTGGATGGCGGCGCGGGGGCCGATGTGCTGATTGGCGGACTGGGCAACGATACCTACGTCGTCGACGATGCGCTCGATATGGTGTTCGAGGCGGCTTCGTCCGGAACGGATACCGTGTTGTCTTCGGTCTCTTATGCGTTGTCGGCGCATGTCGAGCACCTGACCCTGACGGGCGAGGCCGCCATCGACGGCACCGGCAACGAACTGGCGAACACGATCACCGGCAATGAGGCCGCGCGGCGGTGGCCTCGACATGCTGGCCGGGGGCTTGGGTAACGATACATATGTAATTGATTTAATTGATGATTTGTTGGTTGAATTGGCGGGCGAAGGCACGGATACCGTGCAGGCGCCGTTTGACTACACGCTGCCTGAACATTTCGAGAATCTCGTGCTGACCGGGGAGGCGCTGGCGGGCACGGGCAATGCCGCAGCGAACCGGCTCACCGGCAATGCGCTGGACAATGTGCTGTCGGGGCTGGACGGCAACGACGTGCTGAACGGCGGCGGCGGCGCGGACATCCTGATCGGTGGCGCGGGCAACGATACCTATGTCGTTGATGATGCGGCCGATGTGACCGTGGAACTCGCCGGCGAGGGCACGGATACCGCGCAGGCCGGCGTGACCTATGTGATCGGCGAATACATCGAGCGGCTGGTTCTGACCGGCAGCGCGGCAATCGACGGCACGGGCAATTCGCTTGACAACCGCCTCACCGGCAATGCCGCGGCGAATACGCTGTACGGCCTTGACGGCAACGACATCCTCGACGGCAAGGCGGATGCTGACATCCTGATCGGCGGCCTCGGCAACGACAGTTATATCGTCGACCAGGCGGATGATGTCGTCGTCGAGTTTTCTGGCGAGGGCATTGATACGGTGACTTCCGGCATCAGCTACGCCTTGTCGGAGCATGTGGAGAACCTGACATTGTCCGGAAGCGGAGCTGTCGACGGTACCGGCAACGTGCTCGACAACCGGCTCACCGGCAATGCCGCAGCCAACGTGTTGTACGGCATGGATGGCAACGACATTCTCGACGGCAAGGGCGGA
>LNFM01013285.1_pt1 | contig 10534 bp, 13 predicted proteins | sample 596031 | NCBI WGS metagenome assembly LNFM01 (sample SAMN04254537, study PRJNA301005) | activated carbon metagenome | isolation source: dual media filters at the Ann Arbor, Michigan drinking water treatment plant | place: USA: Ann Arbor | reverse complement strand
AGCATGGCCTGGCCGCCGCAGGTGCGGACGGCCTTGGCGGCGATGGCGTTGGCGTTCTCCATCACCGTGTTCTGCGCGGCCAGCGCGCGCAGCATCTGCTCCTTGGACGGGTCGGGCCCGGCCTCGCTGATCGCCTGGAACCAGAGCGCCTTGGTCTGCTCCAGCATGATCCGCATCTCGGCCAGCGCGATCTGCTTGGTGGGATACATGCGGCGCTTGACCGGCGGCGTGCCCGGCTGCTCGCCGCGCAGGTAGCGCACCGTGAAGTCATAGGCCGCCTGCGCCAAGCCCATATAGGTGGGCGTCAGCGTCATGAACATGTGCGGCCAGCGCGAGGCGGCCTGGAAGTAAAGGCCGGGCGGCATCAGCGCGGCACTCTCGGGGACGAAGACATCCTTGAAGATGAGGTTGCGGCTGACCGTGCCGCGCATGCCCAACGGATCCCACTCGCCCTCGACGGAAACGCCCGGCGCGTCCTTGGGGATAGCAAGGTAGAGCGTGTCCCGGCGCGAGAGTTTCTCCGCTCCATGCACCTCGGTGCAGAGGATGCCGTAGCAATCCGCATGACCAGAGAGCGAGGCAAAGATCTTCTTGCCATTGATCCGGAACCCGCCCTCCACGGGCGTCGCCGTGGTGCCGAAGGCGACCGCCCCCGCCGCTGCCGCCCCGCCCTCGGAGAAGGGCTGCGAGAAGATGGCGCCGCGCGCCAGGATGTTCTCGTAATGCAGCTTGCGGCGGTCATGGTGCAGCGCGCGGGTCGCCGCATCCATCTCCAGGTCATCGGTCAGCAGCCCGGTCCAGAGCGTGCTGCAGACATGCATGTTCCAGGTGAGGGCGGTGGCGCCGCAATAGCGGCCGAACTCGGCGGCGGCCAGGCAATAGGCGCGGAAATCGGCGCCCATGCCGCCATCGGCGCGCGGGATGCAGATGCCGAGCCAGCCTTCGCGCCGCATGTCGTCGTAGTTATCCGTGGGGAAGGCAGCCTCGCGGTCCCAGCGGGCGGCGCGGGGTGCGAGCACGCGGGCGCCGAATTCCCGGGCGCGGGCGCTGAGATCGGCCTCGAAGGGCGAGAGGCGGAAACCGCGCGGATCGAAGATCGGCGCATCGGCGGTGAGGGGGAGTGGCATGTCCATGGGCGCTCTCCGTCAGGTCAGGAAATCATGCAGGGCGGCGTGGAAGGCGTCGGGCGCCTCCAGCGGCAGCAGGTGGCCGGCGCCGGGGATGATGATGATTCGCGCATCGGGCATGGCGTCCGCCATGCGGGCCATGCCGCGCGGGGGGGCGGTCTGGTCGGCCTCGCCGGCGATGAGCAAAGCGGGCTGGGTCACGCGCGGCAGGTCGGCGCGCCGGTCGAAGCCGGTCAGCACCGCGAGTGTCGCGCGATAGGCGGCCTCATCGACGCTCGCCATGGCTGCCATGGCGGCGGGTGCCGCGGCCGGATCGGCGGCGCGGCCCAGCATCGCGGGGACCAGGGCGGCGGCGACGCCGGCCATGCCGATGCCCTCATCCAGCGGCTTGCGCCGTGCCGCCAGGAAGGCTTCGCGGAAGGCCGGGTCGCGGCTGCCGAAGGCCGGCGAGCTCGCCACGATGACCAGGCGCCGCACGCGCTTCGGGTGCCGCAGCGCCATCTCCAGCGCGATCATGCCGCCCAGCGAATGGCCCACCACATCGGCGGCCGCCACACCGGCCGCGTCCAGCAGCGCCACCGCCGCATTGGCCAGCGCCTCGAAGCTGGTGAGCGCGGGGCGCGTGCCGTCATAGCCCGGCATGTCCATGGCGATCACTTGGCGCGGGGCCAGCGCCGCGACGCTCGGCGCCCAGAGGGAGGCGCGGCCGCCAATGCCGTGCAGGAGAAGGACGGGCGTCACAGCAGCACCCCCCCGCGCACCACATCCTCGCCATCGAGCGAGATGGTGGTGTTGAAGACGGGAATGTCGAAATGTCCCTCGGTGAAGCGGCCGGCAAATTCATTGGCGCCGGTGGAGAACAGGAAATTGCCGGCGACGGCGCGCAACTCCGTCCCGTTGGTGTCCTCGCGGTCGTAGAAAGTGAGCGCCTCATAGCGCGCGGCCCGGTTCAGTCCCCAGCCGACATGGCTGACGGCATAGGCGGCAGGGTCATTCCAGGCTTCGAGGTAGCGGCGCATCATCTCCGCATCGGCGCCGCGGCCTTCGATACGGGTGATGTGGTCATCCTCGATGGTGAGCGTGATGGCCTGCTCGATGTAGCGCTTGAAGGTCAGGTTCACGTCGCCGGCATCGAGCACGAGCCGCCCCTGGACCGAGCCCGCGCGCGGGAAGGCGACGAGGATGCCGCCCGGCCAATGCGCGATGGTGCCCGGCCGGTTCGTCCAGCCCCAGACGCCCACGCTGGGGGCGCCTTCCATGTTTACGTCCAGATCGGTGCCGGCGGCGGAGGTGACGCGCATGCGCTTGGCCGCCCGCGCCCGCTTCACCGCGGCCTTGGCAATGGTTTCATCGGCATCCTGCGGCACCAGGCGCTCCAGCGCGTCCGGGTGCTCGTTGCTGACCATCAGCACGCGGCTGCCGGCGCCCAGGATCTGCTTGAGCTCCGGCGCGTGCAGCAGCCCTTCGACCGTCAGATCCACGATGAAGGGGCAGGCGGCCAGCGCGGCCAGGGCGGCCGGGTGCCCGGCGATCGCCCTGGATGCGCCGGTGGAACGGATCGGAACGGGAGCGGTCTGCGGGGGCGTGGGGAGAGACATCCGGATGAATTTCGCCCCGATTCGGGCCAGCGCCATTTCCGCCAGGGCGATGTTCAAGGGGCGGGAACGGCTTTCGGTCAGCACGCAGGCCAGTTCGCCGGGGGCCAGGCCGCAACGCCGGAACACGGCCTCAAAGGCCGAAATCCAGCTGGGTTCCAGGGTCATCAGGGACATGTCGGGCCTCCGCTCTGGGAGGAGGATAACAGATGAAAATTCATATGTCAGGCATCCGTATTTCCCCTAATTGCATGCCAGCGAAACAGGGCCAATATCCATGCCTCCAAATCTTAAGCTGAGGTTCTCAATGGAATCCGCCGGTCCCAAGTCCGAACGTTTCGTGGATGATTATCTGCTCTACCTGCTCGCCCGCGGGTCGCATGCCGTCTCGGCGGAGTTTCATTCGAAGCTCCGCAAGGAAGGGATTTCCGTGCCGGTCTGGCGCGTCCTTGCCACCCTCTCCGGCAGCCCCGGCGAGACGGTGACGGGCCTGGCCGAGGCCTGCCTGCTGCAGCAGCCCACCATGACCAAGCTGCTCGACCGCATGGTGCGCGACGGCATCGTCAAGCGCATGCCCGATGCGCGGGACCGTCGCGTGGTCCGCATCCAGATGCTGCCGCGGGGCGAGCACATGGTGAAGGACCTGCTGGTCGCCGCCAAGGCGCATGAAGCCGAGGTGCTGGCCCGCTTCCCGGCGATCGACCAGTCGCAGCTCAAGCAGCTGCTGCGCGCCATGATGGTCAAGCCGCCCAAGGTCCGTCGCAGCGCGATGGCCGCGTGAAGCTGCCGCATCCGAACCAGCTCGGCGGGATCATCCTGGTCCTGCTGGTTGTCTCGGCGATCGTGCAGATCCTCGTCCTCGTCACGGGCTGAGGCACAGGCACGAGCCTCGTGGCTCCGCCGGGCGGGGCCGGAAGGCGCAGCAAGCAACGGCCGCGGCGTGATCAACCCGTGACGGGTCGCGCCCCAGCCTCGCAACCCTGACCGGTCTGGGGTAATTCATGAGGGTGACCCAACAGACCCCCGATTTCCTCGACCATGACCGCCCCCCGGTGCCCGACCTCGTGGTGCCGAGGGGCGTGACGCCCTTTCACCTCACCGGCCGGCCGGTGCGCGGCCGCCTGGTGCGCTTGGGCGCGCTCGCCGATGCGCTGCTGACCCGGCATGACAATGCCGACCCCGTGACGCGCCTGCTGGGCGAGGCGCTGGCGCTGACCGCGGGCCTCGCCTCCGCCCTGAAATTCCGCGGCAGCTTCTCGCTCCAGGCCAAGGGCGACGGTCCCGTCCCCATGTTGGTGGCCGATTGCACCGACCAGGGCGAGCTGCGCGGCCATGCCCGCCCGGATGCCGCCAAGCTCGCGCAATACGGCAGGAATCCCTCGGCCCGCGCCCTGCTCGGCCGCGGCTACCTCGCCTTCACCTGCGACCAGGGCGAGGAGATGGAGCGCTACCAGGGTATCGTCGCGATTGAGGGTGCGGACCTCACGGAGATGGCCGGCTCCTACTTCGCCACCTCCGAGCAGCTGCGCACGCATCTGCGCCTGGCCTGCGCCCGCACCGAGAAGGGCTGGCGCGCCAGCGCCTTCATCATGGAGCGCGTGGCCGGCGCCGGCGGCATCGGCGAGGAGCTGGACGAGGAGGCGCAGGAAGAGGCCTGGCGCACCGCCACCGTCCTCGCCGGCACCTTGACCGAGGCCGAGATGCTGGATGACGCCCTGCCGCCCGAGGCGCTGCTCAACCGCCTCTTCGCCCTGGAAGGGCTGGAGGTCGGCCAATCCCGGGCGCTGGCCTATGGCTGCCGCTGCTCGCGCTCGCGCCTCGCCCAGGTGCTGGAGGGGTTCCCGCAGCCCGATCTGGACCACATGGCGGAATCAGGTGTCATCACCATGACCTGCGAATTCTGCAACCATGGCTTTCGCTTCGACCGCGAGGGGATTCGCGGGGCCACCACATGACGCAAGGGGGAACCATGCCGCAACGTCGCGCCCTGCTGCTGCTGCCACTCACGCTCTGGGCCTGTGCCGCCACGCCGCCCGCGCCCCAGGGCGATGGCCCGCCCATCGCCTATACCCATCTCACGCAGATCCGGCTGGATGTCTCGCGCATCGACATCGAGGACCGCATGCCCCTGCCCGGCCCCAATGACGCAGGGCGAGAGTTGCAGCCCAGCCCGGGCGAGGCCGTGCGGATCATGGGGCGGGACCGCCTGGCCGCCTTCGGCACCGAGCACCGCGCCCGCTTCGCCGTCACGCGCGCGCAGATCATCCGCACCCGCAACCAGGCCGGCGGGGGCGTCTTCGCCAGCGATCCCGGCGAGCGGCTGGTCTGCCAGCTCACCGCCCGACTCGACATCCTGGACGGCAATGACCGCCGCCTGGGCTTCGTCGAATCCTCGGCCGAGCGCACGCGCAATGTGGAAAGCACCAACGCGGCCCGCCGCGCCGGGGCGGAAGCCCTGCTCCGCCAGACCATGTTCGACCTGAACACGGAATTCGAATTCCAGATACGGCGCGCCCTGCGCCCCTATATCGTGGATGGCACGGCGGCCCCCCCGGCCCCCGTCGCTCGTGAGGAGCTGCCCCGCACATGATCACCTTCTCCAACCCGCCCGGCGTCGCGCCCCCTGCCTCGCGCTACTCCCACGCGGCGCTGGTCGAGGGGCCGGGCCGGCGCCTCGTGCTTTCGGGCCAGGTGGGCATCGCGCCGGATGGCAACATCCCGGAGTCGGGCGAGGCGCAGATCGCCCTGGCGCTGACCAATCTCCGCACGCTGCTGGCCGCGCATGGCATGGGGCCGGCGCAGATCGTGAAGCTGACGGTGTTCCTGACGGAAACCTCGCTCATCGCCCCCTGGCGCGCCGCGCGGGACGAGGCGATGGAAGGCCATGCGCCCACCAGCACGCTGCTCATCGTCGCCGGCCTCGCCCATCCCCGCTTTCTCGTCGAGGTGGAGGCGGAAGCCTTTGCCCCCCTCTGAAGACCGGAACCCCCGCATGACCCTGACCCGCCGCGCCTTGCTGGCCACCCCTGCCCTTCTGCCGCTCGCGGCCGGGGCGCAGACCCCGTGGCAACCGAACCGCCAGTTGCGGCTGATTGTTCCTTTCTCTCCGGGCGGCAGCACCGATGTGGGCGGGCGCATCATCGCCGAACGGCTGAGCGAGACACTGGGCCAGCCCGTGGTGGTGGAGAACCGCACCGGCGCCGGCGGCGCGGTGGGCGTGGAGGCCGCGGCGCGCAGCGCGCCCGATGGCTACACCATGCTGGTCGCCACCAATGGCGTGATGACCCAGGCGCCGCATCTGGGGCTGATGCGCGCCGTGGATGTCCGGCGGGAGCTGGCGATCCTCTCCAAGATCTTCACCACGGATGTGATCGTGGTGGTCCACCCCTCCATCCCCGCCCAGACGCTGCAGGATTTCGTGGCCTTCGTGCGGGCGCGGCCAGGGCAGCTCAGCTTCGCCACCTCGGGCGTCGGCTCAGGCACGCATATCTTCACCGAGCTCTTCATGGCGGTCACCGGCACGCAGATGGTGCATGTGCCCTATCGCGGCTCGGGCCAGGCCATGTCGGACCTGGTGAATGGCACCGTGCAGGTGATGCTGGACCAGCCGGCCTCCTCGATCGGCCAGGTGCGGGCGCGCGCCATCCGCGTGCTGGCCACCAGCGGGCCGGCGCGCATCGCCGTACTGCCGGAGACGCCGACCTTCACCGAGGCCGGCTTTGCCGATGCCACGGTGCAGAGCTGGGGCAGCATCGCCGTCCCCGCCGGCACGCCGGCCGCCGCGCAGGAGCGCCTGGGGGCCGCGGTGCGCGAGGCAGTGTCCCACCCCCCGGTCATCTCCCGCATGGCCGCCGCCGGGCTCGTGGCCGTCGGCAATTCCCAGGCCGAGATGGAGGCCTTCACCGCGCAGGAATTCCAACGCTGGGGCCAGGTGATCAGCGCGCGCAACATCCGCGTGGAATGACGGCCAGGCGGGCGGCACATTGGGCAGGAAAGCCCAGCGCCCCCTCGCCCGACGCCATGGGCGCGCACGCATGACGGCGGCTAGGACCGCTTCGGCGGAACGGGCTTGCCCTTCTCCGGCCTGGGCTCAAGCAGCGCCCTGACCTCCGGCCGCAGGCGCTTGCCGTCCCGCTCGTCGAACATGTCCCGCAGGCTGCGGTCCAGCCATCGGTCGAATGCGTCAGGGACATGGTCCGCTCCGCGCCGCCGGCCCGGCCGCTGCGGCGGGGCAAGATATCCATGCGGACCCTGTAGAATCGGGGCCATCGCCATTTCTCCGGAGCCAGGGCGCTACCGACCTGGCGGTCGCGCGGCACAAGGGGGTGTGTGCCCCCTTGGCGGGGGCGGGTTCAGTTGAGTGCGGGTGCTGCCACCTGCAACGCCGGCGCGGCGAGGAAGGCGGGCTTCCGCCGGACCGGCTCCTCGCCGAGCAGGGCAACGCGCAGTGCCCTGCGTGCCCGGAAGACGCGGCACTTCAACGTGCCGACCGCGACGCCCAGCTCGGCCGAGGCATCCGTGTAGGAAAGCCCTTCGACCGTGATCATCAGCAGGATGCGGCGCTGGTCTTCCGGCAGGGCGGCGAGGCATCGGGCAAGTTCCTGCATCGCCAGCCCCTCCTCCTGGCCACCGCTGCGGCTGAGCCGCGCCGCGGGCGCATGCTCAAGCTCCACCATCTCGCGACGGCTGCGAAGGTTGGAGAAGAAGCGGTTGCGCATGATGCGCGTCATCCATGCACGAAAATTCGTCCCTGGCTCGAAGGACGCATGGGCCGCCAGCGCGCTGGCAACCGCGGTCTGCATCAGATCCTCAGCATCGGCTCGGTGCCTGGTCAGCGCGAAGGCCCGCTGACGCAAAACTGGCAAACTCGCCACCAGCAGCGCCTGGAAAGACTGAAGGGCGAAAGCCGATACGCTGGGAGTGATATTTGTCATGCATCCAGTAACGCGCTCCCACCCAAATCGTTGCATAGAAAATTGTAACTGATTTATGTTTCCTTAAAAGAAAAAGATGGCGCGGTTTTTTTGAACCGCGCCATCCGATATTTCCTCAGCGATTGCGCAACATGCCGTATTCGAAGGCCGGACGCGCACCGAGGCTTTCCTTCGTGGCACCCGGCATCACGATGTGCTCGCGCTCCGCATTCCAGTGCAGGTCACCGAGCGGCAGCGTCACCAGCCGACCGCCCAGGCCGAGGAAGCCGCCCACCTGGATGATGGCCGTGGGGCCGGATGCCGCGCCGGGCATGGCGCCGGCAGGGGGCACGAGCAGGATGTCATCCACCTCGCCAATGCGCTCATTGCGCTCGCTGTACACATTCGCGCCGATGAGTTGGCTCAGGCGCGGGCGCGCGACGGCGGCGGTGCCCGCCGCCATGCCCGCGGGCGGCAGCAGGGCGGTGGTCCCGGTGCCAGCCGCACGGTCCGCGGCGCGGCCGAGGGCCGTACCGGGCGGGTTGCCAGGCGTGCCATCGGGGGTTGTGGGCGTGCCCGTCACGCGGTCGGCGGCGCGGCCGGTGGCGGTGCCGGGCGGGTTGCCGGGCGTGCCATCCGGCGCGGTCGGCGTGCCGAGCGCGCGATCCGCAGCGCGGCCGAGCGCCGTACCAGGCGGGTTGCCGGGGGTGCCATCGGCCTGGGCCTGCGCCAGATTCGGCGCGACCAGCGGCATGAGGGCGAGGCCGGCTGCCAGGGTGATCCGAAGGCGGTTCAGGCGTCGTGCGTCAGGGGAGGTCATGGCGTGTTCCTTGCCGATCATGGAGGCAACGCGTTGCTGCTCCTTGCCCCACTCAAACGCCCGGCACGGAAAAAGTTGCCTCGGGCCCTGGCCCGGGCCGCCTCAACCGGCGGCGAGTTGCAGCGCCAGAACCAGGGCGGCCGTCGCAGCCAGGCCGGCGAGCAGCGGCGCCAGGAACCCACCACGCCGGAGCATCACGGCGATCGCGACCACCAGGCCCAGCATGCGGGCCGGAAAGGGAATGCTGGCGAGCATCCCCGTGGGTGCGAAGACGGCCGCCGCGATGAAGGCCGCCAGCGTGGCCAGCGCCACCGAGGCCGCCCAGCGCACGAAGGGGTGGTCCGGCCGCAGCCGCCCCGCCACCACCAGCCCCGCCGCGCGCAGCACGAGGCAGGCCAGGATGAGCAGCAGAAGTGCCAGGTCAGCGCCGGCCATGCCGCTCGCCCCAGAGGAAGGCCAGCGTGCCGCCCAGCAGCCCGGCCGCCAGCAACGCCCAGGCCGCCGGCAGCACCAGCACCAGCGGCGCCGCGCAGCAGCCGCCGATCACCGCGCGGCGCGACGGCAGCGCCCGCATCTCACCGGCCAGGATCAGCCCGAAATAGAGGGGGTTCACAAAGAGCAGCAGCGCCAGCACCGGCCCCTGCACCAGTGGTGCGATGGCATGGCCCAGCAGCGTCGCCGCCCCGGCCACCAGCCAGGAGGTGAGCCCGAACCCCAGGAACCAGGCGAGGCGCTGTTCCACCGGCAGGCCCGGTAGGCGGCGCATGGCCATGGCCCAGGGTGTGACGGCGATGAAGGGCAGCCCCCACCAGCGCCGCGCCCCGCCACCCAGCCAGGGCGAAAGCGCCACCGCCATCGGCAGGAAGCGCGCATTGGCCGTGGCCGCGCCCAGCACGGCCGGAAGCGCGCCGCCCGGCATGGTCACGGCGGTCACCAGCACCATCTGCCCGGGCATGCCATAGACCAGCAGCGCCGCCGCCAGCCCCCAGCCCATGCCCAACCCGGCCGCCTGCACGGCGGCGCCGAAGGCCAGGAAGGTGGCGGCCATGGCGATGGCAGGCGCGCCCAGCGCCTCCCGGCAGGCGGTGCGGAAGATCATGGGTTCGAGCCTGACACCAGGCCCCGGAAACGACCAGTGTGGTGGCTACCAGCGCAGGCTGCGCAGCGCGGCGATGGGGGCCTCACCTTCCTCGGCCAGCACATGCGCGAGCAGGCCGGGGGAAGGGTCTTGCCCATGGGCATCGGCGGTCAGGCCAGTCAGCGCCCAAAGGCTGTCAATCCCGGCATGCCGCGCGCCCGCGAGGTCGGTGTGGGGCGTGTCGCCGATCGCGACCACGCGGCTCCGGTCGGTCATGCCCAGCAGGTCCAGCACGGGGCCATAGACGGCGGGGTCGGGCTTGCCGGCCTCGAAGACATCGCCGCCCCATTCCAGGTAGATATCGGCCAGGGCACCCGCGCAGATCAGGCGCTCGCCCGCCACCATCACGGCGCGGTCCGGGTTCACGCAGAGCATGGGCAGGCCGGCCTCGAAGCAGGCGCGCAGCTCGTCGCGATAGGGCTCGACGGAAACGGACTTCCGGTCAGGGTCGGGGCCGGTGTTCAGCAGCCAATCCGCGTCCTGCGGGCGCTTCACCAGCTCGGCCGCGCCGTCCTCGGCCACCGAGAGATCACGCTCCGGGCCGATGTGATAGGCGCGGGGCCCGAGCTTCTGGAACCACGGCAGGTCGCGCTGCTTGAGCCAGAGCCAGGAGACCTCGCCCGAGGACATGATGCCCTGGTAGAGGTCCCGCTCGATGCCCATGCCGTCCAGCATGGTTTGGATGAACCACGCGCGGCGGGGGGCATTGGTCAGGAAGACGACGCGCTTGCCACGCGCCTTCAGCTCGGCCAGGCAATCCAGCACGCCGGGATAGGGCTGGCGGCCATCATGCACCACACCCCAGAGGTCCAGCACGTAACCATCATAGCGGTCGGCCAGGGGGGCGAGATTCTCATGGATTCGGATCGTCATGCGCCAGCCCCTACCGCATCGGCGACATGGGCGAAACCATCCTGCGCCAGCAAAGCGGAGAGTTCACG
>LNFM01013284.1_pt1 | contig 10535 bp, 13 predicted proteins | sample 596031 | NCBI WGS metagenome assembly LNFM01 (sample SAMN04254537, study PRJNA301005) | activated carbon metagenome | isolation source: dual media filters at the Ann Arbor, Michigan drinking water treatment plant | place: USA: Ann Arbor | reverse complement strand
CACTGGTGACGCCGGATAGATGTTGGCACCCAAGTTCGCCGGAAAACTGCTCAAATCGCTTGCACCGGGAGAGCCGTCCATAGATGTAGTACGTCTGCTCCGAGATCCCGAGGCTCCGGCAGATCTTGCCCACCGTCTCGCCCTGCCCGATCCGCACCTCCGCTTCACGCAGAGCCGCTATGATCTCCTCGGTCGTTCGTCCCTTTCGTGCCATGTCCACGTCTCCATTCGAGAGATTGGAAATAGCCCGATTCGAAACTCATCCTCGGCCTCACTTCAGGGGAGCAGGCCAAGTGCGTGTGCTGGCCAAGCGGAGATCCGCGGCAAGCCACGACGTCTATAGCGCGACAACGCTATTGCTGGGTCGTTTGGAACGGCTGCGGCCGTGACGCGACGCGGTTCGCGTGGCTGTCCACGGGCAGCACAGGCTAGCTGCGTTCGCGAGAATGAGCGCGGCTTTGCACCGGAGGATTGACTTACTCGGCGGGCTTGGGTGGCTGCACATCGTGGTTGCGCCCTGACAGTTTTCTAGCCCACCGTTCAGTCTGCGCTGAAAGTCACGACCTCGACTTTGTTGCCATCCGGGTCACGTAAGAACGCCGCGTAGTAGTGGTTGTCGTATTCGGCGCGTGTCCCTGGTTTCCCGTCATGGGAGCCACCGTTCGCTAAGCCTTTTCGGAAGAATTCGTCGACAGTGTTCCGATGTCCCGCGTGGAACGCGATGTGCGAGCCGTTACCAGGGCAGCATTGCTCGCCATTAACTGGCCGCTCCACACTGAAGATAATCTCGGTCAACCCGTACCCTATCAGCCTCTCCGATCTCTTGATGCGCCGGAGGCCCAACGCTTCCATAATCGGATCGTAGAAGGCCTGGGCACGATCGAGATCGTTCGTGCCCACTGATACATGATGAAGTATCACGGCCTCTCCTCAGCTATTGCCGGCCCCGGGTTGCCGTCTTACGTGGCCGAGCGCCTTCGCCGCTCTCATCGGCCTCAAGATTGATCTCACTTTCGGCCAGATCGGTAAGCTTAAGGTCGGTGGCCTTCTCCTCCTTGAGCGTGGCGTCGAGAAGCTTCGCTGCTTCTGACATACCCATCTTGCCGGCCCACGACTTCAGCGTGCCATAGCGCGTGATTTCGTAGTGCTCGACAGCCTGTGCTGCGGCAAGCATGCCAGCATCACGCACGGTGTCGTTGTCGGCCTCCTTCATGATCTCCTCGCCTTCCTCGATGATCCCATCAATGGCCGGGCAGGTCTTGCCGCGCGGAGCCTTGCCAATGAGATCGAATATCTGGTCCAGGCGCTCGACGTGGGTTTCGGTCTCGTCAACGTGTGCCTGGAACGCTTGGGCCAGCTTGGGCGAGCTCGCCTTCTTCGCCATCTTAGGAAGCGTCTTCAGGATCTTTTTCTCGGCGTAGTAGATATCGCGAACGGTCTCTTCAAAAAGTTTCTCGAGGCTGTCCATGTCGTTCACTCCGTTAGTGTTGGGTTGACGGGCCAACGGAACATGCAACCGCGAGTTCCCTGCCGCAGAAGTTTTTTGCCCGGCCCCCGAGCGCATCCAAACATGTCCGGTCATCGGGCGGGGCGGCGTGCGTCGGGGCTTCGGCGGACCGCGTGCAATTTGACCACGACCTGCCTGATCACATAGCCACGCGCCCCGGCGATCACGCGCGATGCGTTGGCGCTGGAATGGATTGCCCGAAAAGGGCTCGGAAATCTCTGGGGCGTAGCGCAATGCTCGCCAGCGTATGCTGGTCCAGCTCGGCCAGGAAAGCAGAGAGCGCGCGGCGCAGAATGGCCGGTAGGCGGCAGCAACCGCCGATTACGCACTGATGTCCACTGGCGAAGCATTCTACGAGCGCAAAATCAGGTTCCGTGATGCGCACTACATCACCAAGCCGGATTTCCTCAGGCGGCTTGGCGAGCTTCAAGCCGCCAGCCCGGCCCCGCACGGCAGTTAGATAGCCGCCACGCGTCAAAGCATTGACTACTTTCATTAGATGAGTGCGCGAGATGCTGTAGGCGCGCGCGATCTCCTCAATGGTGACAAGTCGACCGCCAGCAGCGTCTGTGAACATCAGCACGCGCAAGGCATAGTCCGAAAACGTGGTGAGCTGCATCAGCGATCCTGCGACACTCTGGAATAGATTCATTCTTGACACATGTTAGTTCGGGGCGCAACCATGAGAAAGATGAATTAAAAATACATCTATGGAGCTTGCCCAATGCTGAAGCGTGTGGAGAGTGAGACGTTGGCCGACACAGCGGCGTACTCCGGACGGAACGATTGGCGCACGGATGAGGACGACGGCCTCCTGGCGACCGCCGCTCCGATTATGATCGGCGCCTACTTGATGGCCCTTGCAGTCGTGACGACGACTTTCTGGAGCAGCGGAGAAACACTGCTCTCCCTTGCCATCTGCTTCGTATACGGCGTCATGTTTTTTGGTGTCCCGATCGCAATAGCCAAAGTCCGGAACAAGCATGATGCACGGTGGCTCCCCGACGGCCCTAAGCGCACCGCGGATCTGGTCGAAATCCAGACCGGGACGCTTCGCCGCCACGAAGCATTGGTGCAGATGGTCATCGTTCCCGTCTGTGTGGCGTTCGCATTCACAGGTTTCGCTATCGTCTGGGTTGCTGTGCGGCCATGACCTTCGTCGTCACCGAGAACTGTATCAAGTGCAAGTACACTGACTGCGTGGAGGTCTGCCCCGTCGACTGCTTCTATGAAGGCCAGAACATGCTCGTCATCCATCCCGACGAATGCATCGACTGCGGCGTCTGCGTTCCCGAGTGCCCAGCGGAAGCGATCGTGGCCGATACAGAACCGGCCGCGACCGAACACTGGCTGCACCTCAACCGCACCTATGCAGAGATCTGGCCGAACATCCTTGCGCGTAAGTCGCCACTGTCGGACGCGGAGCTGCACAACGGCAGGGCGAACAAAGCCATCGAGTTTTGTTCAGATCCGGTAGATGAGGGCACGAATCTGAACGAGCCAGGAGTGCAATCGACGTCGATACAATCGCGGTAGCGACCCCAGCCGGTTCTGGCCACTCGGGCGATGGAAAAGGTCAACGATGTCGACGAGTGCTAAGCAAATTCGTAGTTATCGCGGGCCTGCGTTGTTCAGTTACGGCTTCCGTCCTTTCTTCCTGTTTGGCCCCGGCTGGGCCGCTCTTGCGGTTGTATTGTGGCTGCCGATGCTCAGCGGCCATCTCGCGCTTCCTACTGCCCTATCGCCCGTCGAGTGGCACGTCCATGAACTCATATTTGGTTATGTTCCCGCCGTAGTGGCGGGGTTCTTGCTTACAGCCGTCCCAAATTGGACCGGTCGTCTCCCGGTTGTGGGCGTGCCGCTCGCCTCCTTATTCGCGTGCTGGCTCGCCGGCCGGACTGCAATGGCGACGTCTGATTTGATCGGCGTACATACGGCGGCCATGATCGATGTTACATTCCTTGTCGCACTTGGAAGTGTGATTGCCCGTGAGATTATCGCGGGTCGCAGCACGCGGAACCTCAAGGTCCTGGCTGGCGTCGGTTTGTTGCTCGCGGGAAATGTGCTGTTCCATGTTGAAGCCCTGTCAGGCAGTCATGGAGGCTACGGCACGCGTCTCGGGATCGGCGCGACCATCTTGCTGATCATGTTGATCGGAGGGCGCATCATTCCGAGCTTCACGCACAACTGGCTCGCTCGCAGAACTGCGGGGCGGCTGCCGGTCCCGTTTAATCGGTTCGATGCCGCGATCATGGCCGTGAGCGCAGCAGGCCTTTTGTTTTGGATTGTTATTCCTACGGCGGAGGTCACCGGCTGGCTCTCGCTCACGGCAATGGTGCTCAATAGTGCTCGACTCGCGCGCTGGGCAGGAGAGCGTACCGCGGCCGAGCCGATCGTACTTATTCTGCATATTGCGTATGCCTTTGTGCCAGTCGGATTCGGATTGGTTGCCTTGGGAATTTGGCGGCCGGACGCCATTGCGCCGAGTGGGGCTCTGCATGCATGGACAGTGGGGGCCATCGGATTGATGACCATCGCGGTTATGAGTCGGGCCAGCCTCGGCCACTGCGGGCAGCCGCTTACTGCCTCTCGTGCAATCCAGGCAATCTATGCTGCGGGCGTCGTCGCAGCCCTGGCCCGCATTTTCGCGGCGCTCGACGTCATGCGCGAGCCGATGCTTTACGTCTCCGCTTCGGCGTGGACTGCAGCATTCCTTGGGTTTGTAATCGTCTTTGCTCCACTACTCTCGCGCGCAAGATCGTCTGAAATTGCCGTCATCACAAACCGCTGAAGCCGCTCATCGGCTGATTTCGCCCCTATCGAGCAGGTACAATAATCGTGGGGAGCGCTTGCACTGACGTCTCCCTCCGGTGAGCACCGCCTTGTCGTGGCGAATCCCATAATGGCTGGCACGTTCATCTTCGATGCGGACGCGCGCCTTTTGACCGCCTTCCGTGGCGATCAACCCGTCGCGATCACGAAGCTGGCTGTGCACAAGGATTTCCATCCGTCGTTGACAGCGAGGAACTTCCGCTCGGTCTCGATCGCCATGCTGGACCTTCCTGTAAGCTGATTATCCTTCGGACCGCAGTTCGCGATTAATTTGCGTTTCGACCGCACGGGCCGCCACGGGGACGTTCAACGATCGACCATCGGCACGGATCGGGTCGAATAGGAGGCGCAGGCCATTGAGGACCACCAGAACCGTACCTCCCTCATGACCAACGACGGCCAAAGGTAAGGGCAGGTCGAAGAACAATGCGCCGGATACCAGCAACAGCATCGCGCCGATCGCGAAGGTCAGGTTCTGGCGAATGACACGGGCTGTCCGGCGTGCAAGTCTATGTGCGGCAGCCAACCGGGCCATGTCCTCCGACAACAATGCCACATCGGCCGCCTGAACAGCCACTTCGCTGCCCGCCGCCCCCATAGCTATGCCGACGTCCGCACGGGCCAGCGCCGCTGCGTCGTTGACGCCATCGCCCACAAAAGCAACCTTCCCGCTTCGCGTCATGGCCTCGACGAGGCGCACCTTGTCGTGCGGCAGGAGGTCGGCTTCGATGTCCTCTTCTTGCACACCAAGTTCGCGTCCAACACGCAGCGCCACAGGCCGTCTGTCGCCTGTCATCATCGTGATCCGGACAATCCCTGCCGCTCGCAAGGACGCGAGGGCTTCGCGCGAGGTTTCCCGCACCACGTCGGCGACCGTGACAGCGCCGAGAACCCGGTTTCCGCGCCCCATCCAGATGACGGTCTCCGCCCCACCCGTCATAGCCTTGAAGACCGGGTCGATAATATCTGCGCCCATGTGTGCGACCATGCGCGGATTGCCGGCCCAGATCTCCCCCGCCTCATCCCGCCCGGTGATGCCCTCGCTCGGATGCGCCGTCACGTCCGCTATGGTGGCGGGCGTGAGCGCTCTGCGCTCAGCTTCGCGGCGCACGGCGGCGGCGATGCCATGCTCGGAATGCGCCTCCAGTCCTGCGAGGAGACGCAGGAATGCGCTTTCGGACATGGTCGGCGACACAATGGCTGTCACCTCCGGCCGACCGGTCGTCAACGTCCCGGTCTTGTCGAACGCGAACTGGGTGACGGCGGCGAAACTCTCAAGCGCGGCACCGCCCTTGAACAGGACGCCGCCTCTCGCCGCGGCTGAGAGGGCAGAGAGAATGGCTGCGGGGACGCTGATGACGATCGCGCAGGGGCTGGCCGCGACCAGGATGACGGCCGCGCGATAGGTGGCCTCCTGCCATTCCTGGCCAAGGACCAGGAGTAAGCCGAGCACCAAGATCGAGCCTGCCAGGACCGCGATGGTGTAGCGCTGGCCGAACCACTCGCTGAACCGTTCCGAGGGTGCGCGCGCCGCTTGCGCCTCCGTGACCAGCCGGATCATGCGGGCGACCGTGCTGTCGCTCGCATTTGCGGTGACCCGCATCTCCAGCACCGCGCTATGGTTGACGGTGGCCTCGAACACTTTCGCCCCGGCCGCTTTGCGGACCGGCATCGATTCACCGGTGACCATCGACTCATCCAAGTGGCCATCGCCCTTGAGAAGGACGCCATCAACGGGAATCTTGGCGCCCGGCCGGACAACCAGCACGTCGCCGATTGCGAGCGCCGAGATCTTGACCTCCTCGATATCTCCCGACGCCGTCTTGCGTAGCGCGGTCTCAGGGCGCAGTGCCAGGAGCGCCTCGACCTCGCGTCGCGCGCGGCCCATGGCCAGTGTTTCCAGTGTCGTCGAGATGCTGAACAGGAACAGCAGGACCGCACCTTCAGCGGGTGCGCCCACAGCGGCCGCGGCCAGTGCCGCAATGACCATCAATAGATCAATATCAAGTGTGCGCGCGCGCCAAAGCTCGACCAGAGCGCGCTTGGCCGCCGGAAGCCCTCCGGCGATGTAGACCAGCCCAAAGCCAACCGCGGCGAGGCTGTCAGCGCCCAGATAAGGTGCTGCAAACCCCGTCACGACGCCGACCAGTGTCATGGCACTGAGAGCGATACTGATCTGTTCGGATGTTCGGTCGCTCATTTCCATCATTGCAGGTCAAATTGTTCTTCGACAACAGTCGCATGAAGGCGCGTGCCGAGTCACAATTTTCAATCATCTCCCAAGAACGCCCCAAAAGGCTCGTCGACGCTTCGCGACGGCGGACAGCTGAGGCGTCGAGCGAACTTATCTGAGGCACCCCAAGTGCCGCTTCTTTGCGCCGTAGGCACGCATAGGCACTCAATCATTGCGGCCGCCGCGTATCTCCACGCGGCGGGTGCATCGCGCAGCGACGTGCTCGTCATGAGTCGAAATCAGAAAGCTGGTTGCGGTTGTCGAGTTGATCGACTTGATGAGATCCAGAACTTGATCAGCCGATTGCCGGTCGAGATTCCCAGTTGGTTCGTCTGCCAGCACCAGTGCCGGGTTGTTGATCAGCGCACGAGCGACCGCCACCCGCTGGCGCTGGCCACCAGACATGGCCGCCGGGCGGTATTCCCGTCTTTCCCGTCCGAAGGCCGAGGCAGCCGTGATCGCATCAAGGTGCCGAGGATGGACGCACCCGTTGACTGCAAGCACACGGGTCGCCGGCGCCGATTGAGCAAGAAACGTGTGAACCACTTTTTCGCGAGGAGACAGCAGCCAATACCCAGCTGTCGCCAGCGAGACGGCCGCCAGCATAGTAACAACAAGCTGTTTCGATTTCATGGCCCCTATCATTCCAAGCGGTGCCAGCGAACCCATCCGGCATCGCAAGGAGCCCATGATCTACATTACTGATCCCAGTCGAGCTAGGTGATGTGGTGGTTAACCTGGGACCGACGAACGCCCGACATGCTCTTGGCGTGCCTTTTAGAGGAACATTGACGTGCTCACACGCACGTCGGCCCTCCCTCTGTGAGAACAGAGGTTACCCCGGGATATTAAGTTATACCCTGACGTGCCCCGCCTCAGAAACGGTGACGGTCCGATCGTACGCGAGACGGGATCGCCAGGTTATCCGGTTGAGCGCGCCAAAGCGGCAGCGATGGCTTCCTTGATCTCCAGGCGCCGTTTGCGAAGTTGAACTTCCTGCAGATTCTCAACAGGCTTTAGGTTGGTTTCCGCGAGGTGGATCTCATCATTCACCGCGTCGTAGTCCCGCAGCAACTGCGCAAAGTCGGGGGCGCTCACTTTCAGCTTGTGAATGGCCTCGAGTTGATCAGGAAATTCTTCGGCGAGCGTATGCGGCGTGTTCGACATGACGTCCCTTTGGTATCGTACAGTTCAACAACATGCAGATAGTTACTGTTCCTTGCTCGCACAGGAAAAGCACAGCGCGGCCTCGGGTCGCGCCTCCATGCGCTTTGGCGCGATCGTCGCTCCGCACCGTACGCACTCCCCGTAGACACCTTGTTCAATCCGAGTCAGCGCGCGCTTCACAGAAGCAATCTCGCGCAAGATGAGCACGGCTTGGCCTGCCAGCGATTGATCGTCTTCCATCTCAATTGCCCGTTCGGATGAATCTTGACTAAGCGGTTCGTCCAAACCCTGAGCGATCCGCTCCTGCCGTTCTTCAAGTTCGGCAAGCTGCGCTTCGAGACGGACCTTGGCAGCGGCGGGATCGGGCATATCCAACTCCATATTTGCCACCACCTGATCAGCGAAGGCGGGACGATGTTGCGTTAGAAGGGCTCAAACGCGCTCGATGAGCTTATTCTTTTGATAGCTGCGCCGAGCGCAGTCTCTAGTCTTTGCCGATCGGAATACGGTTTCAACCTTTGAGGTGTCTGTCCTCTTCGGCAGCGTAACCCTCAGAACACCTCTTTCGAGATCCGCCGTCATCTTCTCGACATCGACGATGGCGTACCGATCCTCCGATGAGGGTGAATTGCGGCTGCTTCATACGCAAGCGCGTCCGCTCCTGCGCAATCCGAACTAAGTTCACGCGAACCGCAATCTCAGCATTGATCTCAATCAAGCTCTCGCGGACTGGAAATGAGCGTCCTCCTGTTTGGAGGCGTGCACCTTATGGGCTGATCGCAATTTTATCGTGCGACGGTGTCGCGCGGGATCGACTGCGTACCGCCAATTGTTGTTGGCTCTTGTGGGCTCCAGCAACTGCGTCGGCGCTCGGCTGGACCGCGGCGCTCAGCGTCACGACACGGCCGCCGCCGCGATCATGCCGACTGATAAAACCGCGCCGGCGAGCGGCACCCACCGCGGCACCGTGAAGATGTCATTGCCGGCCGGCTGGCGCGCGTGGATTCGCCAAAGCGCAATGTCCACGGCCGCAAAAATGCCGAGCGTCAACGCATTTGCCAGCGCAAGCAGATGCTCGAAAGGCATGAGCAGGGCCGTCACCAGAACGATACCGCCCGCCATAGCCGTAGCCTCGACCGGCGTTCGGGTGCGCTGGTTGACGCGACCGAGTACGGCCGGCAGCTGCCGGCGTTGCGCCATGCCGTAGAACAACCGCGCCAGCATCATGATCTCGACCAGCACGCCATTGGCAACCGCCAACGCGCCGACCGCGGCGAACAGGGTCGCATAAGGACCTTGAAACAGATCGAGCAGCGGGCTCTCGCCGCCGCGGCCGGCAAATATAAGGGATGCCGCAACCACCACATACAGAATCGTGCTCACCAGGATCGCGCCGATAATGGCATAGGGCACCGTGCGGCGCGGATCCTTGGTCTCCTCGGCCATGTTGACCAAGCTTTCAAAGCCGATAAAGGCGAAGAACGCGATGAAGGCGCCGGCAACAACGCCCTGCCAGCCAGCAAGGTTCGACGGCAACATGGCCACGACATCGAAGCTCGGCGCCGCAAGAAATCCGGTCCAGGCGGCAATGAGGAGGCCCAAGATCTCAACCGTGCCGATCGCGGCGGCAAACATGGCGCTTTCACGCACGCCGGCGATGGCCAACAAAGTGAAGGCTATGACCAGGATCGCGATCAGGGCTGCCGGCGGCAGACGGATGAAGACGGAGAGATAATGGACGGCGCCGCTTGCAATTGAGGCGGCGGCGACCGCCACCGCAAGTGTCAGCGCCACGCCGATGATCTGTGCAGCGCGATCGGAGCCGAACCCCTCCTTGACGAAAGCCGCCGCGCCGGCAGCTTCCGGAAACCGGCTGGACAGTTCCGCGTAGCATAAGCCTGTTAGGCTCGCCGTGATGCCGGCGAGCAAGAAGGACAAAGGAGCGGCTGGACCGGCACGACCAATGACAGAAGCGATCGCAACAAAGATGCCCGCGCCCACGATCACGGCGAGGCCGTACAACATCAGCGGCCCCAAGGTCAGCGAGCGCCGCAATCCGACGTGCGCGGGTGTTTGATCAATGTCGATGGTCATTCCAGCATCCTAAGCACTCACTCCGCGATTCGAATCTCGCGTAACGCGTGATTCTAACATGTCCACTCTGACATCCGAAAGCGCCCCTGCCGTCGACAACTGCGATCCGATGGCGACTGTGTCAACAAGTTCGGGCCTTACGTGATTGGCGCTGTAACTCAGTGGGGCCGGGCAACGAAACCGCGCGAGGCCGAGACGACTTGAGCCGAATGGATGCGATCTGCGGTTCCAGAAGTTCCTGATGGAGATATACAAAGTTAAGCTGGATGCGGCCGCGTGAGCATTATCTGTGTCCGATCATGAAGGGCGTCCCCTTCAGCGACATGGAGTCAGCTCTGATGATGGCCGACATCGCCCACGCCAAGATCGCAAATGACAAGTAACGACGGCGACATCCCAGCCCGGCTAGTCGCGAGGCACGACGCGACCGCAATGCTTTTCATGCCAGGCGACAAAGGCCTTCACGTTGCGATTAAAGAAGCTTGAGGGCAAGAAGCCGTAGCTGTAGCTGCTGGCCTGCTCCCCTGAAGTGAGACCGAGGATGAGTTTCGAATCGGGCTATTTCCAATCTCTCGAATGGAGACGTGGACACGGCACGAAAGGGACGATCGACCGAGGAGATCATCGCGGCTTTGCGTGAAGCGGAGGTGCGGATCGGGCAGGGCGAGACGGTGGGCAAGATCTGCCGGAGCCTCGGGATCT
>LNFM01013282.1_pt1 | contig 10535 bp, 10 predicted proteins | sample 596031 | NCBI WGS metagenome assembly LNFM01 (sample SAMN04254537, study PRJNA301005) | activated carbon metagenome | isolation source: dual media filters at the Ann Arbor, Michigan drinking water treatment plant | place: USA: Ann Arbor | reverse complement strand
TTCTGCAGAATGCTTTTTTCTCGGCATTCGGACCTCCGTTTTGGGGCCCAGACTAACATATCATCTGGACCGGTTTAAGCCGGCCAGGTCACTGGTCGCAGAGTACTGCTTGGGAGTTATGTCGTTAAGAGGCGATAAAATTCCGATTATCGATTTCGCCAAGTTCTTAGCCTGCGCGGACACATCTCTTAAAGAGAAAAAAAACGCACAGGTCTTAATGGTCTTTGTTGAAGGATATAAACTTGGGCTATTGATTGATCAGGTCTTTGGGATTGAAACTTTTTATGCGGAACAGCTCTTGAAAATGCCGCAGATCCATCAAAAGGATTACGAATTTCAAATATTCTCGGGTGTTCTTGAGCTTGAGGATCGCGAGGACCTTCAGATTCTAAATAGCGAAGAGCTTCTCAAGCAGCCCGAGCTCCTTGAAATCTGTCGAGGTTACTCGAATATTTATTCGATCGGAAAAAAAACGACGAATGAGAGCTTTAAATCAGTCCGACGCTACTATTTGCTTTTCCAGCTTCAGGAAACCTTGGCGATTCCAATCAGTGAGATTCAAGAAATCATACTCAAACCCGAAGGTCTATCAAGTCCGCCGGGACTTCCTTCCTACGTACATGGACTTTATAATTTGCGGGGCGAAATGGTGACCCTGCTTGATTCGCGCAGTCTTTATGGGCTTAAGCCTTCGGCCATGAACGAGGATTCCCGAATTTTGATCCTCCGGCACGAGGGGGCCAAATTCGGTCTGATCGTTGATGCCGTCAGCAGCATTGTGCATGTCGAGGAGGGAAGGAAAGTCCGCTTACCTGGGACCCTTCTTTCCAACGGCGACGGCGACATGTTCAGTGACCTGAAAGAGTATATTGAGGTCGAGGAAGTTGCCTCAAGTTCAAAACTAAACCTCGCTGTGATGGACTTCACCCAAACGCTCAAGCGCATCCACGTCAGCAAAAAAGCACTCGCGGCTTAGAGAGGCAGCCACAGTTTTAGTGAAACAAGTGAAGCGGATTAGATCTGGAGAATACAAATCGCCCGAACTTGGTCTTGTGGTGGCTCCCTCGAAGTAGTAAATCCTACGCTTGTTAAAAGAGAGAGTAGGTTTTAGTTATGCAGGATGTGGACAAACCCAGAGTGGTTGCGATAGGCGCTTCGGCGGGGGGGCTTGAGGCTTTTCAGAGGCTCATCAAAAACTTGCCCGTCGATACGGGCATGGCCTTCATTTTACTCTCACATATTCTGCGCAATTCTAAAAGTTTGCTGCCTGAAATTTTATCGCGTTCAACGAAAATGCAAGTCATTCAGGTTACAAAAAGTATGAAACCTCTTTCCAATCATATTTATGTTCTTCCTCCAGATAAACTTATGGAAATTCGAGACGGAACACTCGTTCTCGTGCCCCGCCCCCTCAAAGGAGCAAACGATGCCATCGATCATTTTCTCTTTTCGCTCTCGGAAGACGGAAGCTATGGATCAATTGGGATTGTTCTTTCCGGAGAAGGCTCGGACGGTGCTGAGGGGATTAAGATTTTAAAAGAGGAAAGCGGAGGCGTCACGATGGCTCAAGAGCCCACGACCGCGGCCTCTCAATCCATGCCCATCAACGCCATTCAAATTGACCATGTCGACCACATTCTCTCGCCAGAGGACATTGCCCAGCAGCTTGCTTCGATGGCGTGGTGTGATTCAAACATCAAAAATACACCGCTGAAAGTACTCTGGATGAAAACTTCTACGTAAACGGCAGCCTCGGATTTTTTCGTTTTATGGTGGAACCGAAACGTAGAACCTGAATTCTTGATTTCTTGAATACGCGAATACGCGAATACGCGAATTCGCGTATTCCATTTTGCCTTAGGCAAAATAGACGGGGAGAACTTCATAACATCTTCTCCCGAACGGACCATTCGTTGGCAGAGGTTTCCAATATGAACGATGTGACGGCGAGCTCGATTTTCAGAGCATGAAAAGTCAGAAAAAGCGCTGCGGTCGACCAAGGCCGCCCGAAGAACCGCGTCGATCCCGCTGTCGTTTCAGCAACTCATTGGTTTGTGGAGCGCAGTGTCTTGCGGGGATTATCCGGGACTGGAACGATCAACGCTAACGTTTCACGGGGGCAAGGCATGACTGCATTTAGTTTCATTTTTGCTACACTATTTAGTTTTTCTGTCTTTGCAAATTCACATCAAGAGCAAAGTCTTTTCCAAGCCGTAAAAACTGGGGATGTCCAGTTGGCGACAATTCTCATGGAGTCCGGAGTCAGCCCAAATATTCGTAATGAAAATGGGCGAACCCCTTTGATAGAATCAGTGTTTTTCTGGGGCCAGGTTAAGGAGGCCACCATATTGAATCTTTCTAAAGTTCTCATTGAGCATGAGGCAGATGTAGATGCGGATACAGCTGGATGGACCGCTCTGAATTTGGCTGCAAACCGTGGCTACCTGAATGTGGTGCGGTTTTTGATTTCTGAAGATGCTAATCTCAATGCGATGGATAGGCTCTGTGGTCGTTCGGTCCTATGGCTTGCTGCCTATGCTGGGCAGGATCAAGTTGTATCGGAACTTTTAAATCACGCCGTTGAAGTCAATCAGCGCAGTTGCGATGGATTCACTCCATTGGGAATCGCTAAGAAGCAAAATTTCCTAAGCACTGTTGAGATTCTGAGATCTAATGGTGGGATTGAATGATTATGCCGCTGAATACGGACGGTCTTTTCTATCGGCTCTCACTTTCAATTTCTTTTCTTTAATCAATTCTTTCGCCACTTGCAACGGCACGCCAAGGCTTCATCGGCCAGGACCTAGGTATTGGTGGGTTAAAGATATTGACGGCTCAAATGCCTTGATTAACGATACATCGAACTGCGAGGTATTTCTATGGCTGTAGACAAGGAACTTCTGAAGGGTACAACGTCGACGCTGGTGCTCCAGCTCCTGGCGAGAAAAAAGATGTATGGCTACGAGATCATAAAAGACCTGGAATTTATGTCAGGCGGTCTTTTTGAGTTTAGGGAAGGGACGCTGTACCCGCTGCTCCACAACCTAGAAGAGAGCGGTTTCGTCAGTTCCGAGTGGGTTGGCGAAGCGGGGACTCGTCAGAGGAAATACTACTTCATTACAAAAGATGGCCGGTCTCAACTGAGAGAAAAAAAAGAAGCCTGGCTTGAGTTCAGTCGGACGGTTGAAAAAATATTTTTAGGTAAGGAGGCTTAAAATGAAAAACCAAAGGGATCAACAGCTCGGCGAGTACTTGGAAACTGTAACTGATGAGATGGCTTTCACCGAGGCCCGTGAAGGGACCCGTAAAGAACTTCGTTCCCATATCGAAGAGCATGTTGAGATGGCTTTGTCTTACGGGGTTCCTGAAAACGAAGCCATGAGCGAGGCTTTGAGAAGAATGGGAAGCGCGCGGGATTTGGGAATTTCTCTTAATAAAATCCACCAACCAAAGTTTGATTTTGTTTTACCTCTCATCGCAGTGCTGTTGTCGGTCATTGGTCTCTGGAATTTGTCGGGATCACGCTGGATGGAACTTCAGGCAATGTGGATAGCTATCGGTGCTATCATGGTTGGCGTAATTTATATTTTACCTCTTAAGAGCTTTAAGAATCTAACGGCATCGCTTTACGGCATCGCAATTCTTAGCCTGGTCTTGTCGTATTTTTCGGGCGTTGTGGAAGATGGGCAGCCCTATTTGTCGATTGCAGGATTGAACATAAAAATTGTGGATCTTGCCGGTGTTTTATTTGCGATTGGGTTTCCGGCTCTTGGTTCGCGATTGAAATTTTCGAATCACGTGTCGCACATTTTTCGGCTGGGCCTATTTTTACTGCCGATGGCTTACTTTTCTTTCAATGGATTTGTTTGGCCGGGACTCTTGTTTTTAGTTTCGGGTCTTTGCTATTTGGGAATGTCGGGCGTCTCGACGCTTATTTTTACTGGTACAGGTCTTATCGCAAGCGGAATGTTGGCCACGCGTTTTGCCGATGGCCTTGTACCAATCCAACATTTAAATCAGGCGATTGTCGCCAATTCTCATACGGATTTTGCTCTTAGATCTATGCAAGAGGCGATGCTTGCAGAAGGACTCGCGGCTTCACTGTTGGTCATTTTGGCTATGTACGGAATTAAGAGTTCTGTCGCGATAAAAGATTTTAACTTGCGCGCACTGGCCGTAGTTGGAATCTGTTTGATGACCGTGCAAGTTTTTGCAAGCGTCCTTGCAAATCTTGGTGTACTGCCGATGATTTCAGCCGGGATCAATATTCCGTTTGTGAGCTACGGTGGTTCAGGGGTTATTGCGAATTTTCTTATTATCGGAGTTTTGGTCGGGTGCTTAAAAAGAAAATCCCTTAGAGAAGTCAGTTTTAGATAGTGTTGAATTCTGGTTTGAAGTCGGTCAGATGCGCGACTTCGTCTTTTGTCAGATCGAACTCATACAGGGTGCTGGATATTACGATCGGCTCCTCAGGATATTTTTTGCTTCGAAGGCTGACGACGTAATCTTGACCATCATTACTGACCACAAGCGGCTTAAAGGGAATCATTACGGGCGTTGCCATGCCTTCAGGGTCACGCCGAAGGTATCTGTAGGTCGTGATCCCGGTGTCTTTTCCGTCAGCGCCGACGAGAGGTTCCATCATCGCGGGCAGAAATTCGCGAGTATATTCCCGAGCACAGGCTTTATAGAGCGCGATCTTTTTCAAACTTGCTTTGGCGGCTAGGAAGAGCAAACCAAATGAAAGTAGGCCAAGTAGCAAATGCATCCCTGCGTAAGCAAGACGCCCAAAACCTAAGTTAACGGACCAAGAAAGCGCAATGCGGTTTGGATCGTCCGGTCGATACCAGACAGCTGCCGATTGAGATTGATCGATCGGTTCCGTTGAGAAAAAGCGGACATGACTCGTTCGTTGAACGTTTGCGTTGTCCAGATACGAAACCTTCAAGTCGTAATCATTGAATTGAAGAAGACCAAGAGCGATCAACGGATAAACGGTGCGTCCGTCTCCTTCAACAACGACCGATGTCGCTTCTATTCCAGACTCCCGAATTGAACGCTCTGAAAGGAAATCCGAGATATCAGAAAAACGTAGGGCCGCAATCCAAAATAAGCCGATGAAGATCGGAGCCAGAATGACCCACCCCGTGAGGATCCCTTTATAAAAGGCAGCGGAAAGCTTAATTTTGTTTTGCATAGTATTATCTCCGTAAGAATCCAGCCTAGCTGCCGTGCTTTACTTGTCAACAAACGCAAAGCGTTGGGATCCACGAGACCGTCCATTACTGAATCAGAAAATTTCGCATCATCGACATGTCTTCATGTTCGAGGTTGTGGCAGTGATAAACGAAAAGTCCACGATGCGTGTTGAAGCGTTTAATCAAACGGACTTTGTCGCCCGGGAGCAGCAGCACGGTGTCTTTCCAGCCTTCGTCCATGGCGCCGACGATTTTACCGGAGGTTCGTGAAAGAATCTGAAACGGCGTCCCGTGGATGTGGATGGGGTGAGGCATGCCCGCCAATGTGTTGTCGAACTCCCAAATTTCAGTCGATCCGAAGGGTACGGTTTCTTTCAGTGTCGCGCCGTGCATGTCGTAAGGAACGCCGTCGATCGTCCAACCAAATTCGCGGGTCGGTATGAGTTTAAACAATTTAGGCGAGCTCAGATTTGCAGCTTCGATTTCAGAAATTCGCTCATAGCTGGAAAGAACTGGCGGCAAATTAAATTTCGTTCCGGTCGCAGTCGACGCTTCGAAAGTGGCGACATCAAACGATGACCCTGCCGCGCCAGACACGGGCACGCTTCGAAGCGAAAGACGCTCGCCCGGGGCAAGGTCGCTTAGGTCAACGATCAGATCGAGCCGTTCGGCCGGCGCAAGAAACATCGTTGTCGCGGTGAGCGGTTTTTCTAACAGCCCTCCATCCGTACCAATGATCGAAAGAGGCCTTCCGTCGGACCATGCTAAATTGTAGATTCTCGCGTTCGAGCCGTTCAGAATTCGCAGTCGCTGAGCGCCTCGTCTTACGACGGTATTCAAATTCAACTCACCGTTAAGAAACAACTGGTTTCCGTGAAAGCCCATCATTCGGTCGTGCATTCCGCCGGTCATGTACTCGAACTGGCGATCCGAATTCACGCGGCGATCTTGGATGCACACCAGATGTTCGTCTTCACCTGATGGAAGCCCTAGGCTGTCCTCAACATCATCGCGAACTATCAGAGCACCTACGAGTCCCTTATTGACCTGTCCGCCAAGTTTTCCATGGGGATGCGGATGGAAAAAATAGAGCCCCGCGCGATTTGCAATTTCAAATTCATAGGAAAATTTGCCGCCGGCCGGAACCGCGTGGTGTGGATGGCCGTCTTGATCGGCCGGCACATCAAGTCCGTGCCAATGGACGATGCTCTCTTCAGGAATTTCATTGCTGTATTCGATGGCGACGCGCTCGCCCGTTCGAACTTCGAGAATCGGCCCCAAAAATCCGCGACCCGAAGGCCTCACTCGCGACGCGGCACCTTTGGTGACAGACGCTTCGTACGACCAGACATCGGTCGCTTTGTCGGAATAAAGCTGAACGCTTCTTGGCACCGCGCGAAGATTCACCGCCAAATCTATCGCACGTCGACCCAGCATCCGTCGTTCCAAACTCTCAGCCGCTCGCGCCACCGTGGGCCACGAGAGATTAGCCAATGCCAATAGGCACAATCCTTTTAAAAAACTTCGGCGTGCATGTATTGAGTTCGGCATTTTTGAATTCGGCATTTTTGAATTCGGCATTTCGTCCCTCTTCACGTTCCGTCGGATATGAGCTTAGTTCTAAAAGTTAAATCATTTGAGCTCAAATGAATCTGAGGTGATTTCGTGGTTTGACGCGTCCTCGTCGCTCGCTCGGGGCGGCAACACGAATAAACTGTGCCTAAGAAGCCTATCTCGACGAACTGCAATGTCTCAGCGTCGCTGGAAATTCGACGTTGGGCCGCTGCCGTTCGGTGCCCGTAGCAATTAGTCCTCAAAGTCATAATACAGATACCAGTTACCCCGAATGTGACGAAGTGCCGTGAACGATCGTCCGTCTGGGGAATGATAGTTATCGAGGTTTTCAACAGTGAGATCGGGTTTGTCTTCGGAATAAACATAGCCCTTTGCAGATCCTGAAATGCTCAGTCCGGAATTGCTGGCGATGAATTCGACTTTCACGGGACTTTGAGAAGAAGAAAAACCTCGTGGAATTTTCAGATCTCTAAATATTTCGCGATACTTCAGTATTCTCTCTGCGGGGATTCCGATCGAGGCTGGATCGTCGGGGCGAGTCCAATCGGCATCGACTCTTTGAAGACCCTTGTCGGCCTTAATCATTTCAATCAGTTCGGTGAAAACCGTTTGGTTTTTTTCAAGGTTCTCTATCAATGAGTTATCACTGGGGTGTGACATCCAAAAAATTAAGCTCTTGCGAGCGGGCTTTTGGACTGAAATAGTCTTGCGGATGAGTTTGCATATGAACCTTCAGCCCTCGGCACCAGCCAGTATCCTTTCGATTTGGAAACAGTTCGACAGCTTTCCCATGGAAACACTGACGAAGGCTTGGGTCTTGAAGAATAAGCCTCATCTTGGCCAGCGCGATGTCGCTGAAATGAAATCTCATCGAGAAAAGACGGGTGCCTCAGGAAACTGTTTCGATCTGGCCATTTGGTTATTACACGAATTCGAACAAGCCGCGATACCTGCGTACGCCGTCGGTGATTTTATGGGAACACCAGAAGCCCACGTCGGAGTGATCGCGGTCGATGGTGAGGGCCAAAGATTTCTTTGTGATCTCGGGGATCAGTGGATTCAGCCCATCGCAGTTGATTTACAGTCCGACCAGCTTCACGAAGGATTCTTCGCTGGCGCCAAAGTTAAACTCGCGACTGAAGGACGTCGCCTCAATGTCGACTATCATCGGCCCGGTGGCAAAGTCAGTCATCAGACCTATGATCTTTCCCCGGTTTCAAAAGCCGATTTGCTGGAAGCTGGTGAAGTTTCTCAAAAGAACTTAAGCCCACCTCTGGTTGAAATGAGATTGGTTGAAAACGGCGAAACCATTCACTGGGAGTTCGACAAGTATAAGTCGTGTTTGAGTCGAATGAGTGGACTAGAAAACGAAGAGCCTTGTATCACTGACGAAGCCTGGGCACAGCGAATCGCGCTGCGCACTGGAGCTAACGCTTCGTACGTCCTCGGAGCCTTAAAATTGCTGCGATTTCCCTAAAATGTTGTTCATAAAAAAACCGCGAACATCGACTACATCCTATTGGCTTACGCCGCGGCAATGACTTTCGGCATACCGACAGTGGCGAAGTCGCAATTTGGGTTCAAACGACTGTCGATTCATGGAAGGGTGGCTGATTCGGCATTTATAGAAGAGCAACTATTTCTGCTTCGTGTTTCGAATACGAATCACGACCTTTGCTGATGAGTCTGTCGAGGATAGTTTTCCTGTGCTCAAAAAGACTGGTCGCCAGCTCAGGCTCTGCAAATGTATCGTTCACTCGTACTGTCCTAATACCCTTCGACAGAAGTTTGAAAACTATTTCTGTCGAGTTTGCGTTCGCTGTAAACTGCATCGAAATCAGTTTCAAAGTGGGAAGTAAAATTGCTCCTTGAGGAAAGGAGGAAATGGGAAAGCTTTCCGGATAGGTTCCGGTGCCAATGCTCAGTATTCGAACGCTAGAATCCGGAATTTTCAACGCTTCTCGCACATCAATGAGTGCATAAAGAGCAGGGTTGTTTGCAACAAATCCGCCATCCACAACGGTGACTGCTGTATTGTTAGATGGCGTAATAAGTTTCGGTTGGAAGAATGGGTATGCCGAGCAAGAGGCTTCTACGGCGTCGGCAATACTTACTCCAAAGCCAGGTTGAAACGATGATTTCATTCCGTGTGCAAGGCTTGGAAGGCTCTTAAAAATTATTGCTCGTTTGTCGTCACGGTTTGTGCCAACAATGCCCAGCCCAACTTTTAAATCAGAGAATTTTCGTTCCTTAAAATAATCTTGAAGTGCCGCATTTAATGCAGCGGAACGTCTTTTACTTCTAAATTTCGCCATGATGGTCGGTAACTTCAAAAGATAAAAATCCGTGATTTCCTTTACAGTGGCGCCGCAGGCAAGCGCGGCCGCAATGATCGATCCAGTACTAGTGCCGTAGAATAAATCAAAGTGCTGATTAAGCGGATTTCCCAACTTGGCTTCAATTTCTCTAAGTACACCAAGTGTGTAAGCCCCCTTTCCTCCGCCACCGTCTAGTGATAAAACTCTGAAAACGTTTTCACTCATAATCGAAAACTCCTTGAGTTCTGGGCTTGTTCGAGAAGCCCAACAATCTCCTCAATAATAACTTTCAATTGATCAATCTTTGCCCCGTCGTCACAAAAAATAAGTCGAGTCTTGTTTGGAACGTAAAGTCCCTGCTGCAGCTGGACGTCGAGTCGAACTTTGTCTGCAAATGAGAGGAACTCTGCTGCAAGCAAAAAGTCACTTCCGTTTGATCGTCTAAACGCCTCGGAAGGCAAATTGAAGCACAATGCAGCTATGTCGTAGCTCGAAAATTTGATATCTTGTTCAGCATCATATCGAACTGATTTTGCAAATCGTATAAGACGCTTAAGAGAACCTGATGTTTGCTGATCTTTAGAGTTGATTTCACGATTGTGAAGAAACGGAAAGTTAGCAATCCTTTTCGGGCCGTCAAGGTCGAGAACTTTGATTCCCTTGTCTTCCTCTTTGCGGGTAATACGATAGTCGGCGGTCTCCAGCCAGGAGGCGGCAATGACATCAATTTTGCGGCTTAGGGATCCACCGGAAATCGAAACCGACTTTTTTCCTGTTTTATCTATTTTTGCTTTTGGGAACGATGATTCAAGGCGATTCTCGACCAGCGACCTAATTTCGAGCAGATCGGCCATTGGATCGCCCTTGTAAGGGTTCGTAGGTTCTAGGGGACTTTTAAGGTCGTGAAACTTATCAGTGATAACAAGAAGATCGATATCACTGTAGAACTTTATATGGGTGTCGGTAGTGACGGAGCCTTGATGGCGAAAGTCGACTCCAACTCTATTCGTATCGCAGGCTTGCTGAATCTGTGCTTCAACCCGCCTACATTCTTCAAATGTGAAATCTGTATATTCAGATTCAACTGCCACCATTGTTTCAGAAATGTAATCAAGAGCGTCTTTTGGCGACTCAAAACTGCTATTTGATTTTGCGAGAGATTCGGAATGAGTGCGGACGCCTCGGTTGAGATCGCTCTTCCGGAGCCGAAGGTTATTAACTCTGTAATCTAGACGCGTAGCCATTTAGGCGCCTCCTTAAAAAATAAAATCGAAATTACTATAGATGTCTAAGTTTGTTAGTAATTTTTAGTTTACACAACTAGATGCAACAAATGAGTCGGCCGCGCCCATTGGACTGCGCCCCGGAACTTGGACAGTTAATTTGTAGAGTTTAGGTGGTTTTTTGATCCTCCGAATTTTCCCTGGGCAATATGATAGACTGC
>LNFM01013281.1_pt1 | contig 10536 bp, 5 predicted proteins | sample 596031 | NCBI WGS metagenome assembly LNFM01 (sample SAMN04254537, study PRJNA301005) | activated carbon metagenome | isolation source: dual media filters at the Ann Arbor, Michigan drinking water treatment plant | place: USA: Ann Arbor | reverse complement strand
CGCCGTTGATGAACAGCTGCGGAAAGGTCGGCCAGTTCGAGAAGCGCGGCAGGTTGGCGCGCACTTCCGGATCCTGCAGCACGTTGATCGCATGGAACCTGGCGTTGCAGCCCTTCAGCGCCTCGACGGTGCGCGAGGAGAAGCCGCACATCGGGAACTGCGGGGTGCCCTTCATGAAGAGGACGATGGGGTGTTCGGCCAGCACGGCCTTGATGCGATCGACGGTGGCGTTCATGCGGTCTCCATCGCGGCCCGGCGTGGGGGCGGGTGCGGTCTTGGTGGAAGTCGGAAGCGGCCCTGCGCGAACCTCACGAACGGGTCACGCGGCCTGCTTGCTACAATTTTCCCACACCAGCCGGCCCCGCAGCGATTTCATTCTGCGCGGCCCTCCGCCTCGCCGGCTGCGTGGCCCGCCGGCACCGCCGCCGGGCGCGATGCGAAGCACCCTTCCCTTTCCACGCTCGCCTGAAGGAACCGTCATGGCCATCGAACTGCCAGCCCTGCCCTACGCCCGCGACGCTCTTGCCCCGCACATCTCGGCTGAGACCATCGAGTATCACTACGGCAAGCATCATCAGACCTATGTCACCAACTTGAACAACCAGATCGCTGGTACCGAGTTCGAGGGCAAGGATCTGGAAACCATCATCAAGACCAGCAGCGGTGGCATGTTCAACAACGCCGCCCAGGTCTGGAACCACACCTTCTACTGGCACTGCCTGAAGCCGAACGGCGGCGGCGCGCCGACCGGCAAGCTGGCGGACGCCATCAACGCCGCCTTCGGCAGCTTCGAGGCCTTCAAGGAGAAGTTCACCCAGACCGCGCTGACCACGTTCGGCTCCGGCTGGGCCTGGCTGGTGCAGCGTCCGGACGGCAGCCTGGCGCTGGTCTCGACCTCGAACGCCGCCACCCCGCTGACCGGCGAGGACCGCGCCCTGCTGACCTGCGACGTGTGGGAGCACGCCTACTACGTCGACTACCGCAATGCCCGCCCGAAGTACGTCGAGGCGTTCTGGAATCTGGTCAACTGGGATTTCGTCGAGAGCCAGATGGCCTGACACAGCCTCCACGCGGGGCGTTTCGCGACGAACGTTGTGATTCGCGAAAGCGCTGTGTTAGAGTTTGCGCCCCGCATCGACGGGCAGTTAGCTCAGCGGTAGAGCACTACCTTGACATGGTAGGGGTCACAGGTTCGATCCCTGTACTGCCCACCAGCTTAAGACAAAGGCCTCGGCTCACGCCGGGGCCTTTTGTTTTTTCACGCCAGCGTGGTCGCGATCGCCCCGCGGACTCGCAGCTCGATGCGGGGTGGAGGCCATGGAGGGCCAGGGCCCACCCTATCCGCGGCAGAAGCAGGTGACATCCCGGCGCCCACACGGCAGGCTGCGCGGCTTGTCTCAACGACGCGCGAGCCCCGCATGCAGCCCCGCTTCAATGCCTCAGGTCATCTGATCTCGGCCAGCCACGGCCAGGCCGACATCGACCCCACGGAAACCCGCGAATGGCTGGACGCCTTCGATGCGCTGATCGCGCGCGAGGGTCGCGAGCGCGCGCAGTTCCTGTTCGACCGGCTGGCCGACCATGCGCTGGGCCGCGGCGTGCAGTCGGCGCGGGCGCGGGTCACGCCCTACTGCAACAGCATTCCGCTGGCGCGGCAGCCACACTATCCGGGCGACGAGGCGCTGGAGGCGAAGCTCAACGCGGCCCTGCGCTGGAACGCGATGGCCATGGTGATGCGCGCCAACCGCGACGGGCTGGAGCAGGGCGGGCACATCGCTTCGTATGCTTCCGCGGCCGATCTGTTCGAAGTCGGCTTCCAGCATTTCTTCAAGGGCGATGGCCATCCCCACGGCGGCGACCTGGTGTTCTTCCAGCCGCATTCCGCGCCCGGCGTGTACGCGCGCGCCTTCCTCGAAGGCCATCTCAGCGAGACGCAGCTCGACCACTACCGCCGCGAGATCGGCGGCCAGGGCCTGAGCTCGTATCCACACCCCTGGCTGATGTCGGGCTTCTGGCAGTTCCCCACCGGCTCGATGGGTCTAGGCCCGATCAATGCGATCTACCAGGCGCGATTCCTGCGCTACCTGCACCACCGCGGCCTGCGCGAGGGCGGCGAGCGCCGCGTCTGGGGCTTCTTCGGCGACGGCGAGATGGACGAGCCGGAGTCGGTCGGCGCGCTGGGTCTGGCTGCGCGCGAGGGCCTCGATCATCTGACCTTCGTGATCAACTGCAATCTGCAGCGTCTGGACGGCCCGGTGCGCGGCAATGGGCGCATCGTCGACGAGCTTGAAGCCCTGTTCACCGGCGCCGGCTGGCACGTGATCAAAGTGCTGTGGAGCTCGGACTGGGACCTGCTGTTCGCCCGCGACACCACCGGCGAGCTGCTGCGCGCGTTCGCACAGACGGTCGACGGGCAGTTCCAGACGCTGTCGGCCAATGACGGCGCCTACAACCGTGAGCGCTTCTTTTCGCAGAACCCCGAGTTGGCCGCGCTGGTCGCGGACCTGTCGGATGCCGACATCGACCGCCTGCGCCGCGGCGGCCACGACGTGCGCAAGCTGCATGCCGCCTACGCCGCAGCCGTGGCGCATCGCGGCCAGCCGACCGTCATCCTGGCCAAGACCATGAAGGGTTATGGCATGGGCAGCCTCGGCCAGGGCCGCATGACCACGCACCAGCAGAAGAAGCTCGACGTCGAGCACCTGCGCGCCTTTCGCGATCGCTTCGGCCTGCCGCTGCGCGATGAGGATCTGGAGTCCCTGCCCTTCTACCGGCCCGCCGAGGACAGCCCCGAGCTGCGCTACCTGCATGTGCGCCGACAGGCGCTGGGTGGCTATCTGCCGCGCCGCCGGCGGCAGGCCAGCGCGACGGTGCCGGTGCCCCCGCGCGCGCAGTGGGCGGGCTTTGCGCTCGATGCCGAAGGCAAGGAGATGTCGACGACAATGGCGGCGGTGCGCATGCTCGGCAACCTGCTCAAGGATGGCGCGCTTGGCCCGCGCATCGTGCCCATCGTCGCCGACGAGGCGCGCACCTTCGGCATGGCCAGCCTGTTCCGCCAGGTCGGCATCTACTCGCCGCACGGCCAGCTCTACGAGCCGGAGGACCTCGGCTCGATGCTCTACTACCGCGAGGACACGCGCGGCCAGATCCTGGAGGAAGGCATTTCCGAGGCGGGCGCGATCAGCTCGTGGATTGCGGCTGCCACCAGCTACAGCACGCACGACGTGCCGATGCTGCCGGTCTACATCTATTACTCGATGTTCGGCTTCCAGCGCGTCGGTGATCTGGTGTGGGCGGCAGCCGACCAGCGTGCGCGCGGCTTCCTGCTCGGCGCCACCAGCGGCCGCACCACGCTCAATGGTGAGGGCCTGCAGCACCAGGACGGCAGCTCGCTGCCGATGTTCGCCAGCGTACCCAACTGTCGCAGCTACGACCCGGCCTTCGCCTACGAGGTCGCGGTGCTGTTCGAGCACGGCATGCAGGCCATGCTGGAGCGGCAGGAGGACGTCTTCTACTACCTCACGGTGGTCAACCAGAACCTGCCGCAGCCCTCGTTGCCGGCCGGCGTGGAGACCGATGACATCGTGCGCGGTCTGTATCGCCTGCCGGCTGTCGATGCTGAAGCTGCTCAAGTGCAGCTGCTGGGCTCGGGCGCGATCCTGGCCGACGTGCAGCGCGCCCAGCGCCTGCTGCGCGAGGACTTCGGCATCGAAGCGGCGGTGTGGAGCGCGACCAGCTACAGCGAGCTGCAGCGCGAGGGCATGGCCCGCGAGCGCGAGGCGCGGCTGGGTGTCAATGCGGCAGAGCCCTTCGTGACCCGCGCCTTCGCCAACACCCGCGGGCCAATCATCGCCGCCAGCGACTATGTGCGCGCTTGGCCCGAGCTGATCCGCGCCTACGTGCCGCGGCGCTTTGTGACACTGGGCACCGACGGCTTCGGCCGCAGCGATACCCGCGAGGGCCTGCGCGCCTTCTTCGAGGTCGATGCAGAGTCGATCGTCATCGCGGCCCTGCAGGCCCTGCATGCGGAGGGCGCGGTCGCCGCCGCGGCTCCGGCGTCCGCACGGCATCGCTATGGCCGCCAGGAAATCGGCGCTCCACCTTGGACGCGCTGAGCCCGCAGCGCTAGCAGCGGAAACGCCTGACACAGGGCGCAGGCAGGAAATCTCCTACAGGGATCGAGGCAGGTCGGGCAGGAACTGTGCGCTGCAGCACAGCGCGCCATGTGTCTGGCTCGCATTTTGGCCGGCGCCTTCCCGCCTCGACCGCCACGCTCTCCATGCCCGATCGCCAGACCCTCCTACGCGCGTCGCAGCAGCGGTCGAACGCTCCGGCATTGGCCTGCCTGCGACAGCTCGCGAGCTGGCTTCTGGGCTGCAGCGCACTGCTGGCAACGATCGGCGGCGCCCAGGCACGGCCCCAGCACTACGACACCGGCGATGGCCTGCCGCAGCAGCAGGTGCTGGCCCTGCACCAGGATCAGGACGGCTACCTCTGGGTCGGCACCTACAGCGGCCTCGGCCGATTCAATGGCCGCGAGTTCAGGATCTTCAGCACCGCCGAGGGGCTGGCCAGCAATTCGGTGCAGGCCATCGCCAGCAGCGCCGATGGCCAGGTGTGGATCGGCAGCACGCGCGGCCTGTGCAGCCTGAAGCAAGGCGCCACGCGCTTCACCTGCCCCGACGTGCCGGGCATCTCCACCAGTTCGGTGCAGGCCCTGAGCGCGCGCGGGTCCAGCCTGCTGATCGGCACCTCGCAGGGGCTCTACCAGCTGGAGCCGGTCGCGGGCTCCGAGGGCCTCGACCCGCCTGCCGTCCACACGATCATTTCCGACCTGAACATCACCAGCCTGGCCCGCGATGAGGACGGCAGCGTCTGGGTGGGCACGCCCAATGGCCTGCTGCGCTGGTTCGCGGTCACCGGGCAGTACGCCTCCGTGCATCTGCCCCTGGCCAGTGCGCCGATGGTGTCGGCCCTGCACGTCGACGGCGAACAGGTGTGGATTGGCACCAGCTCCGGCCTGCTGCTGCTCGAAGGCGAAGCGCTCGGCCCGCCGGCCGGGCTGCCGCCTGCGGCCGAGGGCATGGCGATCAGCGGCATCGCGCGCGACAGCGCGGGAGAGCTGTGGATCACCGGCAACCGTGGGCTGCTGCGCGGGCCGCAGGACCGCCTGCGTCTGGAGACGCCCGAGGACGGCCTCGCCAGCCTGGTCAACCACAGCGTGCTGCGCGACAGCGAGGGCGCGATCTGGGTCGGTAGCGACGGCGGCTTGAGCCGCTTCAAGGTCGGCAGCTTCGGCGCCTACACGCGTCGCGAGGGGCTGCTCGCCGATTTCGTGCGCACGCTGGACGAGGACAGTGCCGGGCGACTCTGGCTGGGCACCCGCGAGGGCGTACAGGTACTGCCCCTGCACGCAGGCGAGCCGGACCCGCGCCGCAGCTTCACCCTGAGGGCGGCGGACGGACTGATCGACGAACGCGTCTACGACATCGAGCTGCCGGCCGTGGGCCAGGCCTGGATCGGCACCGAGCACGGTCTGGCCGAGTGGCGCGCGGGCCGCGGCATCGTTCGCCTGCTGACCGAGAGCGAGGGCCTGCCCGCCAATGCGGTGCGGTCGCTGCGCGCAGAGCCTGATGGCCGACTATGGATCGGCACCATGACCGGCGTGGCCGTACTCCAGGACGATGTGCTGCGGCGCGCCGCCGACCCGCTGCTGTCAGTCGCGCGGGTGCTCGCCATCGACGCCACCCGCGACGGCAGCCGCTGGTTCGCGTCCCTGCATCACGGCCTGCTGCGGATGCGGCCGGACGGCAGCGTCCAGCGCCTCGGCCGCGACGAGGGCCTGAGCAACGAAATCCTCTGGGATCTCGATGTCGACGCAGAGGACGGCGTCTGGATCGGCAGCAATGGCGACGGCGTGTTCCGCCTCGGCGCGGACGGCAGCATCCGGCAGTACACGCGCGCGGAAGGCCTGCCCGACAACTTCGTCTGGAGCGTGCTTGTCGACGCCGAGGGCCAGGTCTGGGCCTATACCAGCCGGGGCCTGGCGCGCATCCGCGGCGATGAGGTCCAGGCCTATTCCGAGGCGGACGGGCTGCTGCATCCCGAAGGCACCGCCACCGCGGCGCTGCGGGCCACCGACGGCAGCCTGTGGTTCGGCAGCGGCTTCGGTCTGGTCCGCCATGTCGGCAGCGAGCGCGACATGGAAGCACCGCCCCGGGTGCTCATCGAGCAGGTCACCGCCGCTGGCGTACGTGCCCTGCCCGGCGAACAGCTCGGTGCTGGCACCCGCGACATCAGCTTCAGCTTCGCGGCGCTCAGGCTCGGCCACAGCACGCAGCTTCGCTACCGCTATCGCCTGCGCGGCGATGGTGGCGAATGGTCGACGCCACAGCCCTACCAGCCGATCACCTTCGCCGCACTGCCGCCAGGCAGCTATGTGTTCGAGGTGCAGGCGCGCGAGGGTCTGCGCGAGTGGGGGCCGTCCAGCGAGTTCGCCTTCGCCATCGAGCCGGCACCGTGGCAGCGCCTGTCCTCGCGCCTGCTGGCAGCATTCGTGCTGGTACTGCTGGCGGCCCTGCTGGTGCGTCTGCGCCTGCGGCAGCTGGCCGCGCGCAGGCAGGCACTGGAGCAGCTGGTCGAGCAGCGCACGCAGGCCCTTGCACAGGCCAACGCCCAGCTGGAGCAGGCCTCGCTGACGGACCCTCTCACCGGACTCGCCAACCGCCGCTACCTGCTGCGGCAGATCCAGGCCGACCTCGCGCAGTGTCGTCGCAGCTATCGCGCGCCGGCCGCACCCGGGCTGCAGCGCGACATCCTGTTCCTGCTGGTCGACATCGACCACTTCAAGGCGATCAACGACCGCTACGGTCATGCCGCAGGCGACTGCGTGCTGCGGCAGTTCGCGCACCTGCTGTCAGAAGCCGTGCGCGAGTCCGACTACGCGGTGCGCTGGGGCGGCGAGGAGTTCCTGGTGGTGGCCCGCCAGGCGGATGCGGCGCAGGCCCACGTGCTGGCCGAGCGCATCGTCAGCGCGGCGCGTGAGCGCGAGTTCCAGCTCGACTCCGGTGAACGTCTGCAGTGCACCTGCTCGGTGGGCGCCGCCGCGCTGCCCTTCCTGCCCGGCGATCCGGACGCGCTTGACTGGGCGCAGGTGGTCGACCTCGCCGACGCCGCGGTCTACGCCGCGAAGCGCCGCGGGCGCGACGGCTGGGTGGTGCTTGAGCCTGCTGCGGGCGTGTCTCCCAGCGACCTGCCGGACCTGCTCGATGCCGCACGGAACCGGCTGGATGCCGCGGCGTCGGAGGGATTGATCCAGCTGCGGACTTCATCGCGTTCCGAGGCCCTGCGCTGAGGGCAAGGCGGCAGCGGGCGGCGATCGAAGATGCGCTGCCGGCCCTGCAGTCGCGATTCAGCCGTCCAGATCGGACCAGCGGGCATACGCAGCCTCCAGCGCGGCCTGCAGGCTCGACAGTTCGGCACCGGCCTCTGCGACCTCGGCCGCAGGCTGCTGATAGAAGCCCGGATCGGCCATGCGCTGGCCCAGCGCGGCAATGCGGGTTTCGAGCTCATCGATGCGCGCGGGCAGCAGATCGAGCTCGCGCTGGTCCTTGTAGCTCAGCTTCTTTTTTGGCGCGGCGACTGCAGCAGGTGCACTGCTTGCGTTCGAGGAGCTGCTCGCCGCGGCCGCCGCCGCGGAAGCAGGCGAGGCCGCAGCCGCCGCCCTCTGCGCAGCGCGTGTCGCCAGCCAGTCGCTGTAGCCGCCGACGTAGTCGCGCACCACGCCCTCGCCTTCAAACACCAGGCAGCTGGTCACCACGTTGTCGAGGAACTCGCGATCGTGCGAGACCAGGATCAGGGTGCCGGGATACTCGCCGAGCCTTTCCTCCAGCAGCTCCAGGGTTTCAACGTCGAGATCGTTGGTCGGCTCGTCCATCACCAGCAGGTTGCTGGGCTGGGCGAACAGCTTGGCGAGCAGCAGGCGGTTGCGCTCGCCGCCGGAGAGCATGGTGATCGGCGCGCGCGCGCGCTCGGGCGTGAACAGGAAGTCCTGCAGATAGCCGAGCGCATGCTTGCGACGGCCGTCGAGCTCGATGTACTCGCGGCCTTCGGCGACGTTCTCCAGCGCGTTCCAGTCCTCGCGCAGGCTCAGGCGGTGCTGGTCGAAATAGGCGATCTCGAGTTGGGTGCCGAGTTCGATCTCGCCGGCATCGGGCTTGGTCTCGCCGAGCAGCAGCCGGATCAGGGTGGTCTTGCCGACGCCGTTCGGCCCCACCAGGCCGATGCGGTCGCCGCGCTGGATGCTCACCGAGAAATCGCGCAGCAGCGCCCGGCCGTTGTAGCCGTGGCTGACGCGCTTGGCTTCGGCCACGCGTTTGCCCGAGGGTGCCGCCGAGGCCATCTGGATGTTGACCTGGCCCTGCAGCTCGCGGCGCTGCATGCGTTCGTTACGCATCGCCTTCAGCGCACGCACGCGGCCCTCATTGCGGGTGCGGCGGGCCTTGATGCCCTGGCGGATCCACACCTCCTCCTCGGCCAGCTTGCGATCGAAATGGGCTGCTGCCTGGGCTTCTGCATGCAGGCGCTCCTCGCGCCGGCGCAGGTAGTTGTCGAAGTCGCCCGGCCAGCTGGTCAACTGGCCGCGATCGATCTCGAGAATCCGCGTGGCCAGCGCGCGCAGGAAGCGGCGGTCATGGGTGATGAACACCAGCGCCGTCTGGAGCGACTTGAGCGTCTCTTCCAGCCAGTCGATGGAGTCGATGTCGAGGTGGTTGGTGGGCTCGTCGAGCAGCAGGATGTCCGGCGCCGACACCAGCGCCTGGCCCAGCAGCACGCGGCGCTTCATGCCGCCCGACAGCGCCGCGAACTGCGCTTCACCGTCGAGGCCAAGGCGCGTCAGCACGGCTTCGACGCGCTGGTCGAGATCCCAGCCCTGGGCGGATTCGATGCGTTCCTGCAGGTCGGAGATCTCGTTGGCGATGGCGGGCTCCTCGATGCGCGGCAGCAGCGCGTGGTAGCGCGCCAGCCAGTGGCCGAGATCGCCCAGGCCCGCCGTCACGACTTCGAAGATGCTGCCCGAGGTCGCCTGCGGCACCTCCTGCGCAAGCCGCGCGACTCGCACGCCCGAAGACACCCGCCGCTCACCCTCGTCCGGGGTGATCTCGCCCGCGATGATGCGCAGCAGGGTCGACTTGCCGGCGCCGTTGCGGCCGACGATGCAGACCCGCTCGCCGGCTTCGATGGTGAGGTCGATGTGGTCGAGCAGCGGCGGACCGCCGACGCTGTGGCTGAGGTTGAGCAGTTGCAGTAGGGGCATTGGGGAGCCGGGATTCGGGAGTGGGGATTCGGGATTCGGAGCCGGCGAAGTCAGGCCTCTCGCCTGACCGGCCCCTCACCCCTGCCCCTCTCCCGTGGGGAGAGGGGTTCAAGAGCACAGCCGCGTATTGTGCGGCACGAACGCGTTGGGGCGGGCAGTGGCGAGGTTCAACGCCTCGCTGGCGATGCTCCAGCCCTCGCATCCGCTCCAGCTCTGCGCTCCAGCTCTGCGCTTCGGCTCTGCGCTTCGGCTCTGCGCTTCGGCCGTTGCTCTTGCGGGCAGGAGCCCGCGCTCTTAACGGGGCCCCTGGGCAGCGGCGAGGCTCGGACGATCAGCCCGCAGGGTCGCCGGCAGGGATGCCGGCGATGTTCGTGACAGGCCAAGGATGGCCTGTCCACGAACACCGGCCGAGACTCGCGAACCCTCTGCGCACGGATGCGCAGAGGGCGCGGACGAGGGGTGGCCTTTCTTTTGGTTACTTTTCTTTGGCCACTCAAAGAAAAGTGACTCGGACAGCCCGAAGGGCTGACCGAAAGCTGTTGCTCTTCGCTTTGCGCAACAGCACGACCAAACAGGACCGAGGCGAGTGCGGAGCTCATGGTGGGTCAAGACCCACCCTATGGACTCGCTGCTGGGTTTCAGCCCAGCAGGGCGACAACATCGCGCTCGATCGACTCCGGCGTATCCGTCGGCGCATAGCGCCGCACCACCCTGCCCTCGCGATCGATCAGGAACTTGGTGAAGTTCCACTTGATCGCCTCGCTGCCGAGGATGCCCTTGGCTTCCTTCTTCAGGTACTGGAACAGCGGGTGCGCGCCCTTGCCGTTGACCTCGACCTTGGCGAACAGCGGGAAACGCACGTCGTAGTTCAGGCTGCAGAAGTTCTTGATCTCGGCCTCGTCGCCGGGTTCCTGGTGGCCGAACTGGTCGCAGGGGAAACCCATGACCGTCAGGCCCTTGCCCTCGTACTTGCGGTGCAGGGCCTCAAGCCCCTTGTACTGTGGGGTGAAACCGCACTTGCTGGCGGTATTGACGATAAGCAGCACGCGGCCGGCGTAGTCGCGCAGGGGCTGCGGCTTCGCATCGATGTCCTGCACGCTGAAGTCGTAGAGGGTACTCATGGGGCGCGGCCTCGCTGTGGGTGCATTGATGTTGGGCGCTGTAGTGCCGGGAATCGGGAATCGGGAATCGGGAATCGGTAATCGGGAATCGGATGCGAG
>LNFM01013280.1_pt1 | contig 10536 bp, 8 predicted proteins | sample 596031 | NCBI WGS metagenome assembly LNFM01 (sample SAMN04254537, study PRJNA301005) | activated carbon metagenome | isolation source: dual media filters at the Ann Arbor, Michigan drinking water treatment plant | place: USA: Ann Arbor | reverse complement strand
TCGCGGGAGTTTGGCTGGCTGAACAATCTGGTGGCCGTCGGCGCCGGGCGCTATACCGAAACCGGGCTGGCCTACAGGATGTATGCCGTAACCTGAAGCCGAGGACGATGACCAAGCCACTGCCAAAGTTCCTTCCCATCGTCGCGATCCTCGGCGAGGTGTTTCAACTCCATTGGCGGCACGTGCTGATGCTGTTCGCCATGACCGCGGCCTACGCGCCGCCGCTGATCTTCGGCCTCGGCCCGGCGATGATCGAGATTTCGAAGATCCCGCCCGAGCGCATGCAGGAAATCGACGGCGCGCTGCGCGGCAGTTTCATGGCCAGCTTCGTCGCGGTCATCGTCCTCAGCGCGGCGATCTTCGTGCTCTGGGTCCGCGTGACCCTGATCGGGGCGCGCGCCGCGCTGCTGGGCGATCCGGCGAGATGGCCGATCCGCATCCTCCGGGTCATCGGGCTGTTCGCGGTCGCCAGCCTGGGCGGCGTCGTCGCGCTGTTGCCGCTCGGCATGTTCACGCAGCTGCTGGCGACGCTGGCGATCTCGTTCCTGTTCGCGCTGCTGTCGCGGCGGCTGGTGGTCGCCTCCATGGATATTCCAAAGGGACAGGGTCGAACCGCCGTCACCATGGAGGACCACTTCCGCCTCGCCGCGCTTCTCGCCGCCGCGAGTTTCCTGCTGCTGCTGGTCCAGACGGTGGTATCCGGCGGGCTTGCCCTGGTCGGCGCGACGCTGACGGCGAAGGTGGCCGCCGGGCTGTTCTCGGTGCTTGCGATCACGGTGATGGCGTCGCTCCACGCCGTCGTCTACCGGTTGCGGACGATGGCGCCCACGGTTCCCTAGGTCGCTTTCGTCACGGCCGCCGAAGTCTCGTGGTCGGCGTCCTGGTCCCGAGGCTTCTGCTCGGACTCGCGCCGGCCCTGCATCCATGACGCGTTGTCGTCGGAAACCAGCGCCTCGACATTCTCCACCAGCAGCCGGAGCGCCTTGGCCTCGGGCAGGTTGTAGCTGCCGGTACGACCCATATAGAGGAACTTCTCGCGCCGGAGCTGCTCGCAGGTCTGCCGGTACTGGACCCAATAGCGGTGATGCTGGTTCATCTGCTGCAGCCCCTCGACGATCACCACGACGACGCCGAGCGCGCCGGGGATGAAGGGCCAGTCCGTGACCGCCGCCGTCAGCGGCACCAGGGCCGCGGCCACCATGCTGATGACCTTGAGTATCTTGTATTGGGCCTGGTGCCACAGGCTTTTGCGATCGTACCAGGCGATCTGGTCCTCAAGCCGCTCGTAGCCGCTATCCATGGTCATTTCGCCCTCAGGCCCATGACGAACAGGCACACCGACAATCCCAGTAAGAACAGCGCGCCCAGCAGGGTTTCCGAATCGCCTGTCGACATCACCTCGACGCAGCTTCCGAGCGAGAACAGCAGGCTGGCGGCGGCACCGATAAGCAGCCAGGTCTTCTTGTTGCCCTTGCGCACGGGCGGCGGCGTGGGAGTGGGAGTGGGAGTGGGAGTGGGAGCCGGTGTTGGGGTAGGCGTGGGCGGCGGCTGTGGCGGACGGGGCTGCTTGAGTATAGCCGCGACGGCGTCGACCAGCTGGTTGAAGGATTCGTTCCGCGCCGACGGTTCCCAGCCGATCAGGTCGGCGGCCTGGATGCGGCGGAACTCGAACGGAATGTCGGTCTGCGTGATCAGTGCCGGTACCAGGATGCCCCGGTCGGCGGCGGCGCCAGCCTCGTTCACCACCCAGCGCGACGCGGCGGAATCGGTCGACCAGAGCACGATGACGCAGCGCGCGCTGTTCAGTGCGTTCTCGATGACCCTGGCATAGTCCTGTCCGGGCGGGATGCGCCGGTCCCACCAGGTCGTCCAGCCGAAGGCCTCGAGCCGGCGGGCGAGCTTTTCCGCCTCGCCGCGATCCTCGCTGGCATAGCTGATGAAGATGTCCGCCGCACCCGTCATACGCCGCGCCCCCCGCGCTGAGCGCCCCAAGCGAACCGATAGTAACGCAAGGGCACCGGAACTCGCAAAGCATTCGGCGCGCTCGCTGATTCCCGTGCGAAAACGCGGAACCGCCGTTCAAAGGAATACTTGGCAATCCGCCTGCGCGCGGGGCAAACTACGCACCAACGGCTCAGGCCGCTTGATACCTCCAGGGGAGCACTTCGACATGCAGAAATTCGGCATCGGCCAGCCGGTCCGCCGCACCGAGGACGTCCGTTTCGTCACCGGCAACGGCGCCTACACCGACGACATCAACATCCCCGGGCAGGCGCATGGCTATGTGCTGCGGTCGCCCTATGCCCATGCGCTGATCACGTCGATCAACACCGCGGACGCAAAGCGCGCGCCCGGTGTCATCGGCGTGTTCACCGCCGCCGACCTGGCGGCGGCGGGCGTCAACGACATCCCGTGCTTCGCCGGCGGCTTCATCAAGAACAAGGACGGCAGCGACATCTTCGCGCCCGGCCGTCCCGCGCTCGCCAAGGACCGCCTGCTCTATGTGGGCGACGGCATCGCCTTCATCGTCGCCGAGACCGTCAACCAGGCGAAGGACGCCGCCGAGCTGATCCAGGTCGATGTCGTGGACCTGCCGTCGGCCGCCAATTTGAAGGACGCCGTCGCGCCGGGCGCACATACCATCTGGGACGGCGCGCCGGGCAACCTGGCGTTCGATTGGGAGATGGGCAACGACGCAGCCTCGCAGGCGGCGTTCAAGGGCGCCAAGCACGTCACCAGGATCGACCTCGTGCACAACCGCATCGCCACCAACGCCATGGAGCCGCGCGCGGCCATCGGCGAGTTCAATACCGGCGAGGACCGCTACGTGCTGCGCACCTGCACCCAGGGCGCCAACGGCATGCAGGCCGGCATCGCCGGCGCGGTGTTCGGCATCGATCCGTCCAAGCTGCGCATCTTCACGCCCGACGTGGGTGGCGGATTCGGCATGAAGACCTTCATCTATCCCGAGCATGTGCTGGTGCTGTTCGCCGCCAAGGCGCTCGGCCGGCCGGTGAAATGGAACGGCGAGCGCATCGAGGCCTTCACCAGCGACACCGGCGGCCGCGACATGTTCACCCATGCCCAGCTCGCCATCGACGCGAACAACCGGATCACCGCGTTCCGCGTCGTCAACGAGGCCAACATGGGCGGCTACATGTCGGCGAACGGCCCGTTCATCCCGACCATCGCCCACGCCCGCATCCTGGGCGGCGTCTACAACATCCCGAACGTCTACGTGAACGTGAAGGGCTACATGTCCAACTCGGTGCCGGTGGACGCCTATCGCGGCGCCGGACGCCCCGAGGCCGCCTATATCATCGAACGCGCCATGGACCAGGCGGCGCGCGAGCTGGGCGTGGCGCCGGACGAATTCCGTCGCATCAACTTCATCACGCCCGAACAGATGCCCTACCAGCATCCGTTCGGCTTCGTGTTCGACAGCGGCGAGTTCGAGCGCAACATGGAGGACGCCAAGCGCAATGCCAAGTGGTCGACGCTCGCCGAGCGCAAGGCGGCGTCCCGCGCCAGGGGCAAGGCCCGCGGCATCGGCATGGCCTATTACATCGAAACCACGCTGGGCATGCCCACCGAGGCGGCCGAAATCCTGTTCCTCGAGGACGGTACCGTCGAGATCGTCACCGGCACCATGTCCAACGGCCAGGGCCATGAGACGGCCTGGGCGCAGGTCGTCTCCGAGCAGCTCGGCGTGCCGTTCGAGAACATCCGGCTGGTCCAGGGCGACACGGACCGGGTGAAGTCCGGCCAGGGCACCGGCGGCTCGCACTCGCTCTACATGGCGGCGGGCGCGTTCCAGGAGACATCCAACGTCGTCATCAAGAAGGGCAAGATCATCGCCGCGCTGATGCTGGACGACCAGCCGCAGAACATCGACTTCAACGAGGGACTGTTCCGCGTCCCCGGCACCAACAAGTCGGTCGGCATCATGGACGTGGCGGCCAAGGCCCGCCGGGCGAACGAACTCGACCTGCCCGCCGAGACCAGGGAAATGTTCGTCAACGGCCTCAACAGCGCCGCCAGCTACAAGTACAACAACTCCACCTTCCCGAACGGCTGCCATATCTGCGAGGTCGAGGTCGATCCCGACACCGGCAAGGTCGACATCGTCGGCTACACGGTGGTGGACGATTTCGGCAAGCTGGTGAACCCGCTGCTGGTCGCCGGCCAGGTGCATGGCGGCGTGGTGCAGGGCATCGGCCAGGCGCTGACCGAGGACTGGCTCTACGACAGCGACAGCGGCCAGTTGATCACCGGCTCGTTCATGGACTACGGCATGCCGCGCGCCGACGACATGTGCCACATCGATTTCTCGTACAACGAGATCCTGTGCAAGACCAACCCCTACGGCATCAAGGGTTGCGGCGAGGCCGGCACCATCGGCGCGTGTCCGTCGCTGATGAACGCCATCGTCGACGCGCTGCTGCCCTACGGCGTCACCGCCATGGACATGCCGGCCACGCCGCTGCGGGTGTGGAAGGCCGTCCAGGCCGGCACGCGGCAGGCGGCGGAGTAGGCAACCTGCCATGTCCATCGAGGTCCTCAAGACCGCGCGGGACTGGCGCAAGCAGGGGCGCGGCGTCGCCATCGCCACCGTATCGAGCACCTGGGGCTCGGCGCCCTTTCCTGTCGGCAGCCAGCTCGCCGCCGACGACCAGGGCAATTTCGTCGGCTCGGTCTCGGGCGGCTGCATCGAGGGCGCGGTGATCGGCGAGGCGCGCAAGTCCATCAGGGACGGCCGAATCCGCAACCTGGAATTCTCCGTCTCCGACGACCAGGCCTGGGAAGTGGGCCTGGCTTGCGGCGGCACCATCCGCGTGTTCGTCGAGCCGGCCCCCGCCGAGATCGACACGGTGCTCGACGCCGCCGACCGCAAGCAGTCGGTGGCGTTGACCACCGACCTGGAGACCGGCGCCCACCAGATTTTCGACACGGCCAGCGCGACCGAGCCGATCCGCGACGCCATGCGCGACGACAGGAGCCAGAAGCTAGACGAACACGGCTTCGTCCGCGTGTTCAACACGCCGCGCCGCATCGCCATCGTCGGCGCGGTGCATATCGCCCAGGAGCTGGTCCCGATGGCGACACGCGCCGGCTTCGACGTGACGGTGATCGACCCGCGCCAGGCCTTCGCCAGCCCGGAGCGCTTCCCAAACGTGAAGCTGTCGACCGAATGGCCCGACAAGGCCATGCGCGACCTGGAGATCGACCCGCGCACCGCCATCGTCACCCTGACCCACGACCCGAAGCTGGACGATCCCGCGCTCGACGTGGCGCTGGCGTCGGATGCGTTCTATGTTGGCGCCTTGGGCTCGACGCGCACCCAGGCGAAACGGGTGGCGCGGCTGACGCAGGCCGGTTTCACCGACGCGCAGATCGGCCGCATCCACGGCCCCATCGGCCTCGACATCCGCGCCCAGTCGCCCGCCGAGATCGCCGTCTCCATCCTCGCCCAGATCATCGCCGTCCAGCGCGGCGCGATGAAATGAGGCCGATCCGGACAGGTTTGTCCCGGCCGAGGCACACCCCTCACCCTACCCTCTCCCACAAGGGGAGAGGGGAAGAAGGTATCCGCCTCAATGCCGGCGCCCCCTCTCCCCTTGTGGGAGAGGGTTGGGGTGAGGGGCCGCCGCGCAAGCGGCAACGGAAGACCCCATGATCTACGCCGACATGCCTGTCGACGAGGCCGAGGGTGCCATTCTCGCCCACGGCCAGTTCGCCGGTTCGCGCAAGCTTCAAAAAGGCCACAGGGTCTCCGCCGCCGACATCGCCGCGCTGAAGGCGGCCGGCATCGTCTCGGTGGCCGGGTTCCGGCTCGAGCCGGGCGATGTGGGCGAGGACGAGGCCGCGGGCCGGGTCGCCGCGATCAGCGCCGGCGCGCTCATCCGGCAAAGCGCCGCGTTCACCGGCCGCTGCAACCTGTTCGCCGAGGCCGACGGCGTGCTGGTCTATGACCGGGACAAGCTGGATCAGCTCAACCTGCTCGACGAGGCGGTGACCATCGCCGCGCTGCCGCCCTACGATCCGGTGCGCAACGGCCAGATGCTGGCGACGGTCAAGATCATCCCGTTCGCCGTGCCGCGGGATGTGCTGGCCCGCAGCATGGACCTGCTGGCCGATGGCGACCTCTTCTCGGTCGCGCCCTACAAGGGCCTGCGGGCCGGGCTGATCGAGACGATCATTCCCGGCGGCCGGAACAAGCCGTCGGACAAGCTGGTGAAGGTGACGCGCGAACGGCTCGAAGGCGTCGGCGCCAGCCTGCTCGGGTCGGCGCAATGCTCGCACGATGCCGGCGACGTCGCGGACAACGTCAGGCTGCAACTTGAGTCGGGCTGCGACCTCGTCCTGATCGCAGGCGCCAGCGCCACCACCGACCGGCGCGACGTGGTGCCGGCCGGCATCGTCGCGGCGGGCGGCGTGATCGACCATTTCGGCATGCCGGTCGATCCCGGCAATTTGCTGCTGCTTGGCCATATCGGCGACGTGCCGGTGATCGGCCTGCCCGGTTGCGCGCGGTCGCCGAAGGTCAACGGCTTCGACTTCGTGCTGCAGCGGCTGGCCGCCGGGCTGACGGTGACGCCGCGCGACATCATGCGCATGGGCGCGGGCGGTCTGCTGAAGGAGATCGGCGTGCGCCCCCTGCCCCGCGCCCAGGCGACCGGCGACGCGCCCACCACCGGACGGGCGCCGCGCATCGCCGCCGTGGTGCTGGCGGCAGGCATGTCGAGCCGCATGGGCGGCCGGAACAAGCTGCTGCGCGAGATCGGCGGCATGCCGATGATCCGCCGGAGCGTGGACGCGGTGCTGGCCAGCGGCGCGCGCCCGGCCACCGTGGTGACCGGCCGCGACGAAGCCGAAATCAGGGCGGCGCTCTCTGGCCTCGACGTGAGCTTCGTTCACAATCCGCATTTCGCGGCGGGCATGGCCGGCAGCCTGAAGGTGGGCATCGTTGCGGTGCCGGACGACGCCGACGGCGTCGTGGTGGCGCTGGGCGACATGCCGTTCGTCACCGCCCATCACATCGACCGGCTGATCGCCGCCTATGACGAAGATGAAGGCCGGACGATCTGCGTTCCCACCCATGACGGAAAATGGGGCAACCCGGTGTTATGGTCGCGACGCTATTTCGCGGAAATGCTGGCCATCACCGGCGACAAGGGCGCCCGCGAGCTGCTGCACACCTACGCCGACAAGCTGTGCGAGGTGCCGATGGAAGACACCGGCATCCTGCGGGACTTCGATACGCCCGAAGCGTTCGAGGAATCGGACTGATCCCTACCGGGCGGCGCGCAACGCCTGCCAGACCCTGAGCGGCGTTGCCGGCATGTCGAGTTCGGTCACCCCGCGCTCGGCGAGGGCATCGAGGACCGCGTTCATGATCGCCGGACAGGCGCCGGTGGTGCCGGCCTCGCCGCAGCCCTTCACGCCATAGGGACTGGTGGTGCAGGGCACCTCGTTGTAGCTCGACTCGATGGTGCACAGATCGTCGGCGCGCGGCAGGGCGTAGTCCATGAACGAGCCGGTGATCAGCTGGCCGGTTTCCGGATCATGCAGGCTGTGCTCCATCAGCGCCTGGCCCAGACCCTGGACGATGCCGCCATGGACCTGGCCGTCGACCACCATGGGGTTCACGATCCGGCCGAAATCGTCGACCACCAGATACCGGACGACCTCGACCTTGCCGGTGTCCGGATCGATCTCGACCTCGCAGACATGGCAGCCGTTCGGAAAGGTCGAAATGTCGTGGTTGAAGGTAGCGCCGGAACCCAGCCCCTCGCCGTCACGGCGCGCAGCGGCGGCCGTTTCCATGATCGACAGGGACTTGTTCGAGCCGGCCGACCGGAACATGCCGTCGGAGAATTCGATGGCCTCACGCGGTTCGCCGAGCAGTTCCGCGACGAGCGTCTTGCCCTTGTCGATGACCTGATCCGCCGAGAGCCGGAATGCGCCCGCCACCATGTAGGTGGAGCGCGAGCCGGCGGTGCCGCCGCCGGTCTTCACCCGGTCGGTATCGCCCTGGACCAGCCGGATCGCCTCGAACGGCACACCGAGCTGGTCGGTGACGATCTGGGCCCAGACGGTTTCGTGGCCCTGCCCGGCCGACATGGTACCGGCGACGATCTCGACCGTTCCATCCTCGGGAAAGCGAATCTCGGCCGCTTCGTAGCCGAAGCCGACCGAGCTCTCGATGTAGGTAGACATGCCGATGCCCCGCAGTCTGCCGCGTGCGTGCGCCGCGGCTCGGCGCGCGGGAAAGGATGTCCAGTCCGCGAGCCGCATGGCCTCGTCCATGTTCGCCTCGAACGCGCCGCTGTCGAAGACGAAACCCAGCGGATGGCGGTAGGGCAGCACATGCTGGCCGATGAAGTTGCGGCGCCGGATCTCGTCAGGGGCCAGCCCAAGCTCTCGCGCCGCCTTGTCCATCAGCCGCTCGATCACGTAAGCCGCCTCCGGCCGGCCTGCGCCCCGATAGGCATCGACGGGCACCGAGTTCGAATAATAGCCGGTGACGCGGACGCTGATCGCCGGGATGGCGTAGACGCCACCGGTCAATCGTGCGCCGCCCAGCGTCTGGATTCCCGGCCCGAACAGCGACACATAGCCGCCCATGTTGGCCCGGTTATGGACGCGCATGGCCGTGGCGCGGCCGTCGGCATCGAACGCGATTTCGGCATGGCTCATCACGTCCCGACCATGCAGGTCGCTCTGAAAGGCCTCCGAACGGTCGCCTGTCCACTTGACCGGCCGACGCAGCCTTTCCGCGGCGAACAGCACCAGGATGTGCTCCGGATAGATGAACTCCTTCATGCCGAAGCTGCCGCCGACGTCGGCGGTGACGATGCGCAGGGAGTCCTGGTCGATCCCCAGCACGGGAGCGATCACCCGCTGGAACAGGTTGGCGCCCTGAGTCGAGGTGCGTAGCACATGGCGCCCGCCCTCGTGCTGGCCCAGCGCGGCGCGTGGCTCGATCGGGCTGGGTGCCAGGCGGTTGTGGACCAGATCGATGGCGGTCACATGCGCCGCCCGGGCGAAAGCGGCCTCGACCGCGGCGGCATCGCCCCCTTCCCAGTCGAAACAGATATTGCCGGGCGCGGAGTCGCGAAGGCGTGGCGCGGACTCTCGCACCGAATCGGCAAGATTCGCGGCGGCCGGCAGTTCCTCGGCGTCGACGGCGATCAGCTCGGCGGCGTCCTTCGCCTGCGCCAGGGTCTCGGCGACGATGAACGCCAGGCCATCGCCGACATGCATCGCCCGGTCGCGGACGAGGACCGCGCGGCCGGCGACGTCGAGCACCGATCCGTCCCGGTTCCGCAGCACACTGCTGATCGCGCAGGGAAGATCGCCGATGCCGGCGGCGGCAAGATCGGCTCCGGTCCAGATGCCGAGCACACCATCGGCGGCAAGAGCGGCGGAGACATCGATCGACCTGATTACGGCGTGCGCCCAGGGCGACCTCAGCACGCAGCCGAAAGCCTGCCCGGGCAGAGTCAGATCATCGGTATAGGCACCCGCGCCGGTGAGGAACCGTACGTCCTCCACCCGGCGCACCGGCTGGCCGATACCGAACTTCCGCATGCTGCCTCCCTCGCGGCGTCCGGGAAGCGGCGGGAGAGCTATGCGATCTCCGCCACCGCCCGCTTCGCGCCGACGACGACCAGGCTGGCCCGGTATTCGGCCGAGGCGTGGATATCCTCGTTCAGGCCGTCGGCCTTCTGGCTGATGCCGGACAGCGCGTCGGCGCTGAAGTTGCCCGACAGCGCGCGTTCCATGTCGGGCTGGCGGAACACGCAGGGTCCGGCGCCGGTCACGGCGACGCGGATGCCGCCCGCGGTCTTGGCCACCATCACGCCGACCACCGCGTAGCGCGACGCCGGATTGGGGAACTTGAAATAGGCCGCCTTCTGCGGCACGGGAAAGCGCACGGCGGTGACGATCTCACCGTCGTCCAGCGCGGTCTCGAACATGCCGGTGAAGAAGTCGTCGCCGGCGATCTCGCGCTTGTTGGTCACCACCGTGGCACCCAGGCCGACGACCGCCGCCGGATAGTCGGCCGCCGGGTCGTTGTTGGCGATGGAGCCGCCGATGGTGCCGCGGTTGCGCACGGCCGGATCGCCGATCAGGCCCGCCAGCTTCGCCAGCGCCGGGATCGCCTGCTTCACCTCGGCCGAGGCCGCCACGTCGGCATGCCGCGTCATGGCGCCGATGGTGACCGTGCCGCCCGCTACCGTGATGCCGTTGAGCCCGGCGATCTCGTTGAGGTCGATCAGGTCGCTGGGCTGGGCCAGCCGCTGCTTCATGGTGGGCAGCAGGGTCATGCCGCCGGCCAGCAGCTTGGCATCGCCGCTCTCGGCCAGCTTGGCGGCCGCCGCGTCGACGCTTCCGGCCCGGTGATAGGTGAAGTTGTACATTCTCAGCTCCCTTTGGCGGCCGCGCTCCCGGCCTGCAATGCGGTCCATACTTTAAGCGGTGTGGCGGGCATGTCGAGTGTCCGAACACCGATGGCGTCGGTAATGGCGT
>LNFM01013279.1_pt1 | contig 10536 bp, 7 predicted proteins | sample 596031 | NCBI WGS metagenome assembly LNFM01 (sample SAMN04254537, study PRJNA301005) | activated carbon metagenome | isolation source: dual media filters at the Ann Arbor, Michigan drinking water treatment plant | place: USA: Ann Arbor | reverse complement strand
CGTCTTCCATGTCCACGTGCAGCGCGCCGTCCTTGTTGACGATGAGCTTGAGGAAATCGAGCACGTTGCGCGCGTACAGCGCCGAGGCGTCGGCACCCACCAGGGCGGCCAGGTTGGTCTCGCCCACGATGGTCACGCCGTGCTTGACCACGGTGCGATCGGTCTCGGTGATCGGGCAGTTGCCCCCCACACCGCCCGCGCCCTTGCCGGCTGCAATGTCCACGATCACGCTGCCGGGCTTCATGGACTTGACCATGTCTTCGGTGATGAGCACCGGCGCGGCGCGCCCGGGGATCAGCGCAGTGGAAATCACCACGTCGGCCAGCGCCACGCGCTTGGCCACCTCGGCCTTCTGGCGTTCCAGCCAGCTCGGTGGCATGGGCCGGGCATAGCCGCCCACGCCTTCGGCAGCTTCCTTTTCTTCGGCGGTCTCATACGGCACGTCGATGAATTTGCCGCCGAGCGACTCCACCTGCTCCTTCACGCTGGGTCGCACGTCGGAGGCTTCGATCACCGCGCCCAACCGCTTGGCCGTTGCAATGGCCTGCAAACCCGCCACGCCCACACCCAGAATGACGACGCGCGCGGCCTTGACCGTGCCGGCCGCCGTCATGAGCATGGGGAAGAAGCGTTGGTAATGGTGCACTGCGAGCATCACGGCCTTGTAGCCAGCGATGTTGGCCTGCGAGGACAACACGTCCATGCTTTGCGCGCGGGTGGTGCGTGGTGCGGCTTCGAGTGCAAAGGCGGTCAGCCCAGCAGACGCCATGCGCTGAAGGCCTTCGGCGTCGAAGGGGTTGAGCATGCCGACCACGGTGGCGCCCGGCTTCATGTGGGACAGCTCGTTGTCGAACGGGGTGCGCACCTTGAGCACCAGATCGGCACCCAACGCACCTGCGGCGTCGGTGATCTCGGCCCCCGCCACTGTGTAGGCCGCGTCGGTCACGCTGGCGGCAAGGCCGGCCCCGGACTGAACGCGCACCGTGTGCCCCTGGGCCACGTATTTTTTGGCTGTCTCGGGCGTGACGGCCACTCGGGTTTCGCCCACTGTGGTTTCAGTGGGTACGCCAATCATCATGAACGTCTCCTCGCTCGCGGGTTGGGAAATCAGCCCGCAAGCTTAACTGAAGGTCCACTGCCCGGGCAGGCGTGGGTGAACTGCCCTGACCCGACCAGCGCGTACCGTCAGTCGGCAGCCGATTCCAGCGGCACCAGCAGCTGGAAGCAAGTGCCCCGCCCGACCACTGAGCGCATGCTCACCTGAATGCCCAGCAAGTGTGCGCAGCGGCGCACGATGGACAGCCCCAGCCCCAGACCCGACTGGCTTGCCTGAGAAGCACCACCCCTGAAGTATTCCTCGAAGACGGCACTTTGTTCATCCAGCGCAATGCCCGGGCCGGTGTCCCAGACCTGCAACAGCAGGCCTGTGCGACGCACGCGGCACGACAGCAACACGCCGCCCCGCTCGGTGTACCGAATTGCGTTGGCGACGAGATTGCAAACCATGCGCTGCAGCAACATGGGGTCGCTCTTCACCCAGGCGACGCAAGGGGTGACACGCCAGTCAAGATTCCGTTGCTGCGCCAACGGTTCGAACAGCAACTCAACACGCTCGAGCATCTCCTGAACGCAGTGGCGCGTGATGGACGGCATGAAATCGGCGCGGTCGAGATGAACCGCCGTTGCCAGAGAACCCAGCAGGTCGTCGGTCAGTTGCATGGCCGAGCGGATTTGCGCGATCTGGGCGCCCAGCTGGGGAGAGGCCGGCGGAAGCACCATGTTCTGCATGGCCAGCCGCATGGCGTAGAGAGGCTGCTGAATGTCGTGCGTCACCGTGGCCATGAAGCTGGATCTTTCAGCGAGGGCGCGTTGGGCTGCGTCCCGCCTGACGGTCTCTGCAGTCCTTTCGGCAATGGCACGTTCCTTGGCCAGACGATCCGACCGTATCCGGTCGGCCAACGCGAACGACAGCAGCACCAGCTCAAGCGAAGACCCCAGCATCATGATGTTGGCCAGCACAGGATGGTGAGGAAAGGCCCCGAGCCGGAACAGGGCGAACAAAGCGCCTGCAAAAAACAGGGTGACCCAGGCCAGTGCGAAATACTGCGCCCCGGGCCGACGCTCGCGCACAGCGTTCAATGTGATCAGCGTCAGGAAGACCACTGTGAGAAAGCCGGCGGGGCCCAGGATGTACCCCGCCACCACGTTGTCCAGAAAGGGAAGTACCACCAAAAGGACCAGCCAGGCCGTAGCACTGCCGCGCAACCACCGATCGATGCGGGGTGCGGTCTCGGGCGTCTTGAGAAACGCGCGCAGGAACAGCATTGCCAACGCGGCTGAACAGGCGATGGACGCGTTGTTGATCAACGTGCTGGAAGCTGCCCATGCGGGCCATACCCACTGCGCGCCCAGTCCGGTGTTGGCCAGCTGGCTCAACGTGAGTGCGAGGATGCACCCGAGGTAGTACAAGTAAACACGCTCACGTATCAGCAGGTAGAGAAACAGGTTGTAGGCAAACAGGCCGGCCACCAATCCGAAGTACAGACCCGACAAGCCATAGCGCACCTGATCCGCCTGCCAGAACGCGTGGGGTCGCCACAGGCTCAAGGGAACGTAGAACACACCGCTTGAATGCACGTGCGTGTACACCGTGTATTCGGTGCCGGCTTTCAGCGCCAGGGGTGCCAGCAGAAACGGGTGTGCGCGAGCGGTGTCGGCGCGTCCAGCCGAGGCGTTGCCGCCGCTCCATCGCGCCACAGTCTGGCCGCCGATCATCACGATGACATCGACCTGATCAAGATGCGGGTTCGCCACCACCCACAGCCAGTCTCCCCCGCCCGTGTCACCGGTGGCGAGGGTGGTCCTGAACCAGACGTGCGCTTCACGGGTACCAAAGTTGTCCCGGCTCCATCGCCCGCCCACCGGGCTGAAACCGGAGCCCGGTGTGGGCATGCCAGGCTGCCAGTTTCCTGCGTCATCCACCAGAAACTCCAGCCGTTCGGTAAGCGCCAGCGTGTCGACCTGGCTCGACAAGGAGACGACCGGGCGCGGCAGGGCAGAAGCTGGCACCCACGCCAGGCTTGAAGCCAACACCAAGAGCACCCAGCGCATCGCCCACGACAGGTGGGACACGCCCCATCCACGCCATGTCATAGATCCACCCCATTTGTTTGGCTTTTTCTGCCGACGCCGCATTTTTTTGTAGATCAAAAGTGCGACTTTTTGAGAATACCGTCCGGGGTCTGCTCTGACAAGCATTTCAGCGGCCACTTCATACCAATAATGCATGGATGAATACACGATGGAAACCCAGCGTCACCGTGGCCGCCGTCATCGAGCGCGACGGTCAGTACCTGCTGATAGAAGAGCACACGCCACAGGGTCTGCGCCTGAACAACCCGGCCGGCCACCTGGACCCGGGCGAGAGTCCGGCCGACGGTGTGGTGCGCGAAACACTCGAAGAAACCGCCCACCGCTTCACCCCCACCGCATTGGTGGGCGTGTACCTGTCGCGGTTTCAGCGGGCGGGCCTGACCCCTGCCGAGGACGAGGACATCACCTACCTGCGGTTTGCCTTTTGCGGCGAGCTGGGGGAAGCGGTGCCGGGGCTGAGCCTGGACACCGGTATCGTCCGCACACTGTGGCTCACGCCCGACGAGGTTCGCGCCAGCGCAGCGCGCCACCGCAGCCCACTGGTGTTGCGATGCATGGAAGACCACCTCGCGGGCCTTCGGTATCCGCTGGAGCTCGTGCAGACCGACGCCACGGTGGCGCACACCATATCTGGCACCTGAAGCCGTCCAAGGGAGGACAGCAGGGCCTGCAGTGCAGGTCGATTCAAGATACTGCCTGCGGGGTATGGGCGAACGCCGCTGCAAAAAATAGCATCGGGCCCGTACTGCAACTGGTCAGGTTCGCGCTCGTCAGAGGCCACCCTGACAGCCCGACACCCCATGAACACCCCCTCCAAACCCCGCGTCCTGTGTGTGGACGACGAACCCGGCGTTCTGCGCTCGCTCCACGCATTGCTGCGCGGCCGGTTTGATGTGTCCTCCGCCAGCCGTGCCGACGAGGGCCTGGCGCTCATGCGCAAGGGCGAATTCGACGTCGTGATCAGCGACCAGCGCATGCCCGGCATGCCAGGCACCGAGTTCCTGGAACAGGTCAAGGAGATATCGCCCCAGACCATGCGCCTGCTGCTCACCGGCCACGCGGAGGTCACCGACGTACTGCAATCGGTCAACGACAGCGAGGTGTTCCGATACATCCACAAGCCCTGGGACAACCAACATCTGGTGGACATGGTGACCTACGCCGCCACCGTGGCCCGAGAAGTCCCGTTGCAACGGCCCGCGACCCGCCACGCAAACCCAGGAGCCGAGATGCTGGGGGACCCGGACCACCGCATCGGAAGCGGCACTGAAGCGGTGCTCCTGATGGACGAAGACCCGGCCACCGAGCACCAGCTGCGCACGGTACTGGGGCAGGACGTGCTGCTGCTGTGGGCACGCAGCCCGGGCGAAGCGGTCAGCCTGATGCACCGCCACAAGGTGGCCGTGATCGTGGCCGACAGCCACTCGGGCAGCGCTGCAACCCTGGACCTCATCCGGGCCGTGAAGCGCAGCAGCCCCAACATCGTGGCCGTGATTCACGCTGCCGAATGCGACAGCACCACCATCGGCCGACTGATCAACGAAGGCCAGATCTTCCGCTTCATGTCGAAACCCGCAGGGCCAGCCTGCATTGGCCGGACCATCAAGGCCGCCTTGAAGAAGCATCGCCAGCTCATGGCGCAGCCATCCAGCATCGCACGCCACGCGCTTGACATCTCGCGCATGGCGCCATTTGCACGCTCCCGACACGACCCCGTGAACGACCTGGAAATCGCTGCCGTGGGCGGGATGGCGCACGCCGACAGCAAGCCGCCGCCGGTGCCCGTCTTGTCCCGTTCCCGGCGCTTGGGCGTGCGCTGGCTCAGGCGACTGTTGGGCCAGGTCTGAACCCTCAGCGACGCGCACAGCCGGCACTTTGGCATACAGTCGAGCAGCCACAACTTCCCGTTCAGCGCCCATGAATCTGCCCTTCCCTGCGGCCAGCAGCCCTGCAATTCAGGGCGCCCTGCCCCCCGACGATGCGCTGCGCGAGGAGCTGCACAACGAGGTGCATGCCCGACCCTCAGCCCGCATCCGCCTGCCTGCGCTGATTGTCTTCGTGGCGGTGCTCAACGAGGGCGTGAGCCGCGAGCAGGAATGGGCCCACCTCAAAGAGCTGCCGGGCCAGGACGATCTGACGCTGGAGCAGATGAAGGGCAACTTCCTGCGCCTTCGCCTGAACGAACACACGTTGAAATGGGAACGCCACACCGAGTTCACCCGCTATTCCATCGTGCAGCACCTGCCCGAAGGTGCCGGACTGGGCGCCTCCGACCCGGTGCTGCTGGACAAGCTGGTCACACCTCCGGGCTGGTTGCGCGGAATCCCAGGGCGAACGGTGGCCGCCATCAAGCTTGTGATGCTGAACTGCGACCTGCCTGATCAAACTCCGCAAGCACAGGCCAAGCTCATGGAGCCAGCCCAGCAGTGGTTTGGCAGACGCGCCGTGGTCGCCTCGCAGATCGGTGGGGGGCATTCCTGGGCCTTGACCGATTTCCGTCTGCACCCCTCCGGCTTTGAGCGCATGCTGGTTCTCACCCCACCAGGCACCACCGACACACGTGCCGGTCGCATCTCGCAGCGCCTGCTGGAGATCGAAACCTACCGCCTCATGGCCCTGCGCGGGCTGCCGGTGGCCAAAACATTGGGGCCCACATTGAGCGCGGCCGAAGCCCAGCTCGCGACCATCACGGCTCAGCTGGAGAACAAGTCCACCTCGGAGCAGGAGCTGCTGGACCAGCTGGTCTCGCTGGCCGCTCGGGTGGAACGCGCCACGGCCGAAAACACCTACCGCTTTGCCGCCACCCGCGCCTACGACGCCGTGGTCACGCAGCGCATTGCCGAGCTTCGTGAGAAGCCGATCCCGGGCACGCAGACCATCGGCGAGTTCATGCAGCGCCGGCTCTCACCGGCCATGGCCACGGTGGCGGCCAGTGCGCAGCGCCTGACTTCGCTGTCCGAACGCGTCTCACGCACCAGCGCACTGCTGCGCACGCGGGTCGATATCGTCACCGAAGCGCAAAACCAGGAGCTGCTGGCCAAGCTCACGCGCGGGCAGGAATTGCAACTCCAGCTGCAGACCACGGTGGAAGGCCTGTCGATCGCGGCCATCACCTACTACGTGATCAGCCTGTTGCTGTACTTCGCCAAGGGCGCCAAGGCCGCGGGGCTGCCGATCCAGCCGGAGATGGCAGCGGGCGCGATGGTGCCGCTGGTGTTGTGGGTTGTGTGGCGCGCCACGCGGCGCATTCATGCGCGTTTGAATGCGCCGGCCAAGGCGCCCTGAAGCTCGTCAGGCGGCGGCCGCGTCGGTGGTGATCACGCCACCGCCCAGACAAATGTCGCCGTCGTAGATCACCGCACTCTGGCCCGGCGTCACGGCCCATTGGGGCTCTTTGAATTGCAGGTCGAAGTGGCTCTCGCCCTGCGGCCGCAGCACGCACGGCGCGTCGGCCTGGCGGTAGCGCGTCTTGGCGCCCACGTCGTCCGGTGCCGGCGCAACGCCCGCCACCCAGCTCACGTCCTGCGCGCTGAGCCTCGGCGTGAGCAGCCACGGGTGGTCGTGCCCCTGCACCACCCACAGCGTGTTGCTTGCCATGTCCTTGCGCGCCACAAACCAGGGGGCGTGGTCGTTGCCACCCTTTTGCGCGCCTTTGGCCTTGACGCCTCCGATCCCCAAGCCCTGGCGCTGGCCCAGCGTGTAGAAGCTCAGGCCCACGTGCTGACCAAGCACCCGGCCTTTTTCGTCCTTGATCGGGCCAGGTTCCTTGGCGATGTAGCGGTTGAGGAAATCGCGAAACGGCCGCTCGCCAATGAAGCAGATCCCGGTGCTGTCCTTCTTCTTGGCGTTGGGCAACGCGATCTCGGCGGCGATGCGGCGCACCTCGGTCTTGGGCAGCTCGCCCACCGGGAACAGGGTCTTGCTCAGCTGCGCCTGATTCAAGCGGTGCAAAAAATAACTCTGGTCCTTCAGCGGATCCAGCCCCTTGAGCAGCTCGAACGAGCCGTTGCGTTCGCGCACCCGGGCATAGTGGCCGGTGGCGATCTTCTCGGCGCCCAGGCGCATGGCGTGGTCCAGGAAGGCCTTGAACTTGATCTCGGCGTTGCACAGGATGTCGGGGTTGGGCGTGTGCCCGGCCTGGTACTCGCGCAGGAACTCGGCGAACACACGGTCCTTGTACTCGGCGGCAAAGTTCACATGCTCGATCTCGATGCCCAGCACATCGGCCACGCTGGCGGCATCCACAAAGTCGATGTTCGACGAGCAGTATTCGCTGTTGTCGTCGTCCTCCCAGTTCTTCATGAAGATACCGATGACTTCATGGCCCTGCTGCTTGAGCAGGTACGCACTCACCGCAGAGTCCACGCCACCGCTCAATCCCACCACCACACGCTGCTTGTTTGCCATTCAAGGATTATCCCAGCCGTGTCCATCCCCGGGTTTCGCCAAGGCTGTCACCGAAACGTCACGCCATGGTCGTACTGTCGCGCTGCCTACCCTGGCACCAGCGCAGCTTGACATGGCTTGCCGTTGGACCATAGTGGCGCCTGTCCTGGCCGCTTTGTCATCAACCCAGGGCCGTGTCGTCACCTCCTTTTCACCGATCTGTCACCTTTGAAAGCGAGTTTTCCCATGAACCGTTCCCTCCACCGCATCGCTCTGGCCACACTGGTCCTGTGCGTGACCACCGGCGCCAGCGCGCAAGACAAGACCCTGCGACTGCTCACCTGGGGCGGCTACGCGCCCAAGGAAGTGGTGGAGCAGTTCACCAAAGAGACCGGCATCAAGGTCGAGGTGACGCTCTCGAACAACGAAGAAATGATCTCCAAGCTGCGCGCCACGGCCGGTGCCGGCTTCGATCTGGTGCAGCCCAGCCAGGACCGCATTGCCGGCCCGCAGACCGAGTTCAAGATCTACAAGGCGATGGACCTGAAAAAGATCAAGTCCGACCTGTTCATCCCGTCCATGCTGGACGCCACCAAGAAAAACACCACCGTGGCCGGCAAGGTCTACGGCGTGCCGCACATCTGGGGCACCGATGGCCTTGTGGTCAACACCAAGACCTCCAAGGCCACCGACTACGCCGACCTGTGCGCGGCCGAGAACGCCGGCAAGGTCAGCATGCGCCTGAAGCGCCCCACGCTGATCGCCATGGCCTTTGCGTCCGGCAAGGACCCTTTCAAGCTCTACAACGACCCCAAGGCCTACACCGTGCTCATGGACGACATGGGCAAGAAGCTGGCCGAGTGCAAGAAGAACGTGAAGTTCTACTGGGACGGCAAAGACCAGTTGCTCGCGGGCATCCGATCGGGTGAACTGACCACCGCCATGATGTGGGACACCGGCGGCTGGGAGCTGAACAAGGCCAACCCGGACATCAAGTTCGTCGCGCCCAAGTCGGGTGCGCTGGGCTGGGTGGACACCTTTGCGCTGCCCGCCAAAGGCAAGAACGACGAGGCCGCCTACGCCTGGATCAACTTCAACATGCGCCCAGAAGTGGCCGCCAAGGTAGCGGGTGCAGCGGGCAACTTCACCGCCAGCAAAGGCGCCGACCAGCTGGCCGACGCCACGCTCAAGAAGCAGTTCGCCGACAGCTTCCCCGACGCCGCACTGAAGAACATCAAGTGGTACCCGCCCGTGCCGGCAGGCATCGAAGACATTGAAGGCCGCGTGCTCGACCGCGTCAAAGCCGCCCAGTAAGCGGTGCCGATCCCTGGCGCCGCTTCCACCGGCGACAACGATCTGGAGGTGCTCGCCGTCGACAAACGCTATGGCGCGTTTGCGGCGGTGCAAAACCTCAGCTTCAACGTCGGGCGTGGCTCGTTCTTTTCCATCCTCGGCCCATCGGGCTGCGGCAAGACCACGCTGCTGCGCATGATCGCGGGCTTCATCGCCCCAGACAGGGGTGATCTGCGCATCAAGGGCGCGTCCATGCTCGGCGTGGCGCCCAACAAACGGCCGGTGAACATGGTGTTTCAGCATCTGGCGCTGTTTCCCATGATGAGCGTGGGCGAGAACATCGCCTACGGGCTGGAGCGCCGCGGCTTGAAGGGCCCGGCGATCAAGGCCAAGGTCACCGACATGCTCCAGCGCGTGGGACTGCCCGGCAGCGCCGACAAACGCATCGACCAGCTCTCGGGCGGACAAAAGCAGCGCGTGGCGATCGCCCGCTCGCTGGTGCTGGAGCCCACCCTGCTGCTGCTCGATGAACCGCTGGGCGCGCTCGATTTGAAACTGCGCGAGCACATGAAGGTGGAGCTCAAGCAGCTGCAGGCCGAGATCGGCACCACGTTCGTCTACATCACGCACGACCAGTCGGAAGCGCTGGTGATGTCGGACCAGGTCGCGGTGATGAACCAGGGCCGCTTCGAGCAGGTGGGCAGCCCTCAGCAGCTCTACTACCAGCCCGCCACTTCGTTCGTGGCTGGCTTCGTGGGCAACAACAACCGCTTCGAGGGCCTGGTGGAGCAAGTCAACGGCGCCCAGGTGCAGCTGCGCACCGCCACCGGCATGGCGCTGTGGGCGCAGGCGGTGGGGCACATCGCCGTCGGCCAGACCGCCGTGGTCTTCGTGCGCCCCGAGGCCATCGAGATCGGTCGTAACCCGAACGAGCTGCCCGCCAGCGACCCGGCCTGGAGCGCGGTGGTCGACAGTGTGTTGTTCGACGGTGGCAACTCCACCGTGCAGGTGCGCGAGACACGCAGCAACACGCCGCTGCACATTGCCCTGCCCCTCACTGGCCGCCTGGCCGACCTGAAGCCGGGCGAGACGGTGCACTTTGCCTACCAGAGCGCGCAGGCCTGGTGTTTTGCGGCATGAGCGAAAGCACCCACCGCCGCTTCTTTCTGGGCGTGCTGCTCGCGCCGGCGCTGCTGTGGTTGCTGGGGCTGGTGATCCTGCCGCACGTGGAGCTGCTGGTGCTTTCGCTGCAGGCGCGTACCGGGCCGGGTGAATACGCGCTCAGCTTTGAGCAGTACCGCACCTTCGTGGACGAGCCGCTGTACTGGAACACCTTCGTGCGCACCGCCACGCTGTCGGTGCTGGCTACCGCGCTCACGCTGTTGCTGGCCTTCCCTGCCGCCTGGTACATCGCCAAGGTCGCGCGTGGCCGAGCCAAGACCGTGTTGCTGGTGCTGTGCCTGCTGCCGTTCTGGGTGAGCGAGATGGTGCGCACGCTGGGCTGGCTGATTTTGCTGCGCGAGACCGGCGTGGTCTCCAGCGTGCTGCAAGGCCTGGGCCTGGCCGGTGCGCCGGTGGAGCTGCTCTACCGCGACACCACCATCCTGGTGGGTCTGGTCTACGCCTCGCTGCTGTTCATGGTGATCCCGCTGGTCAACAGCCTGGAGAGCCTGGACGACAGCCTGATCGAAGCCGCCTACGACC
>LNFM01013278.1_pt1 | contig 10537 bp, 12 predicted proteins | sample 596031 | NCBI WGS metagenome assembly LNFM01 (sample SAMN04254537, study PRJNA301005) | activated carbon metagenome | isolation source: dual media filters at the Ann Arbor, Michigan drinking water treatment plant | place: USA: Ann Arbor | reverse complement strand
GCCGACCTGCCGGTGCAGCCGCTTGCTGAGCTTGTTGGCCTCGAAGGCCGCCTTCTTCGCCGCTTCGGCGTCGCTCATCACGTTCATGTCGCACCTTCCTTGAGGCCGAAGACCTCGCAGCCTACCGCGTCGCAATCCGGGTACACGTCGGGCTTCTCGGTCGAGACACGCGCTGCGCGCACGCCCGGGTGCGCCAGCATCGCCCGCAGCAGCTCGTCGACCAGGGTTTCCTGCAGCTGCACGTGGCCTTGCTGCACGCGGGCCTGGATGGTCTGCCGGATGAAATCGTAGTCGACCACCTCGTCGATGCTGTCGGCAGTGGGCGTGCTCTGCGCCAGCGGCACATAGAGGTCGACGTTGAAGAGCAGCCGCTGCGCGCCCAGCTTCTCGAAGTCGTGCACGCCGATGTTCACCTGCACCTCGTAGTTGCGCAGGAAGAGGCGGCGGCAGTCGGTCAGCGCGGGGTGGGTCAGCAAGGTCATATCAGGCCTGGTTCTGTCTGACGAGGAACATCACGTCGCGTGACTGCGGCTGCAGGTGCTGCCCGCCGTCGACCAGCAGCGTGGTGCCGGTGATGGCGGGCGATTCCAGCAGGAAGCGCACGGCGCGTGCGACGTCGTCCGGCGTGGAGGAGCGCTGCAAGGGGGTGAGGCGGTGCGAAGCCTCGAACTCGGCGCGGTTCATGTCGCCCGAAGGCAGCGTGACGCCCGGTGCCACGCCGCACACGCGAAGCTGCGGCGCCAGTGCCTGCGCCAGCATGGTGGTGGCTGTTTCCAGCGCCGCCTTGGACAGCGTGTACGACAGGTGGTCGGGGTTCGGGTTCCACAGCTTCTGGTCGAGCAGGTTCACCACCACGGCGCCGCCGGCGGCGTGCAGCGCGCGCGCCAGCACGATGGCCGGTGCGGTGTTGGCGCGCCAGTGGCGCTCCATCGCGCCGTACGTGAAGCTGGCCACGTCGTCGTGCTCGAAGAGCGACGCGTTGTTGACCACCGCGCGCAGGCTGCCGAAGTGCCGCGCCACCGCGGGCACCAGCGCCTGGCATTGCGCCTCGTCGGCGAGGTCGGCGACGAAGGCCTCGGCGCGGGCGCCCAGAGCACGCAGCCCTGCCAGCGTCTCCTGCGCCTCGCCGGGCGAGCTCCGGTGGTGCACCGCGACGTCCCAGCCGTGGGCTGCCAGATCGAGCGCGATGTCGCGGCCGATGCGTCGGGCACTGCCGGTGACGAGGGCGACGGGTCTCATGGGGATCTCATGGTGAGTCTCGGGGCTTCCTACAATGCGGCGGTGCCGAGCAGGGAACCCGACAGTTTATCGACGCTGCTGCGCCGCCGTGCGCAGCAGGCCATCCGCGATGCCGGCGGCTGGTGGCCCTTCGATCGCTTCATGGCGCTCGCGCTGTACGAGCCGGGCCTGGGCTACTACGCGCGTGACAGCCGGCAGTTCGGGCTGATGCCGTCCTCGGGCAGCGACTTCGTCACCGCGCCCGAGCTGTCGCCCTTGTTCGGCGCGGCGCTGGCCCGCCAGGTGCTGCAGGCCTTGCAGGCCAGCGGGACGCGGCAGGTCTTCGAGTTCGGCGCCGGCTCGGGCGCGCTGGCTGCGCAGCTGCTTCAGGCGCTGGGCGACCACATCGACGGCTACGGCATCGTCGACCTGTCGGGCGCGCTGCGCGCCCGGCAGCAGGTGTGCCTGGCGCCCTGGGGCGACAAGGTGCGGTGGCTCGACACCTGGCCCGAGGAACTGCGAGGCGTGGTGGTGGGCAACGAGGTGCTCGACGCGATGCCGGTGCAACTGCTGCACTTCGACGGTACGCAGTGGCTGGAGCGCGGCGTGGCGCTCGACGGCGAGGTCTTCGTCTGGGCCGACCGCCCGACGAGCCTGCGGCCTCCGCCCGAAGGCGCCTCGTTCGTGCCCGGCACCGTCACCGAGATCCACCCGCAGGCCGAGGCCTTCGTGCGCACGCTGGCCGAGCGCCTGCACTGCGGCGCCGCCTTCTTCATCGACTACGGCTTTCCCGAGCACGAGTACTACCACCCGCAGCGCACCGGCGGCACGCTGATGTGCCACCGCGCCCACCGCGCCGACGCCGACCCGCTGGCCGACCTCGGTGACAAGGACATCACCGCGCACGTCAACTTCAGCAGCATCGCGCTGGCCGGGCAGGATGCCGGGCTCGACGTCATCGGCTACACCTCGCAGGCGCGCTTCCTGCTGAACTGCGGGCTGCTGGCCGACCTGCAGGCCGCCGACCTGCGCGAACGCGCCACGGCGCAGAAGCTGGTCACCGAGCACGAGATGGGCGAACTGTTCAAGGTCATCGGCTTCGCGCGAGGCGTGCGCTTCGAGCCGATGGGTTTCGCTGCCGGCGATCGCGTGCACACGCTCTGACCGGCGACCCCATGCGCTGGCTGATCGTCTTCCTGCTGGCCTTCCTGATCTTCAACGGCCTGCGCGGCTGGCTCACGAAGATCGGCCTGGGCCACCTGCCCGGCGACTTCAGCTTCAGGCTGCGCGGCCGCGAATGGCACGTGCCGCTGGGCAGCAGCGTGCTGCTGAGCGTGGTGGCCATGGCCATCGGATTCTTCATCTGATCTGACAAGGCGCCGTCCTACAGCGCCACGGCGTGGCGGCCTGTGTTCGCGCAGGTGAGCTCTGCCTACATTGAGACACGTCGGAGCCCTGTGCGCCCGACGGTCCCGCCGATGCCCCTGACAGGGCGCGGCGGGGCCGGCGCGCCACGGGCCCGGCAGCTCATCACCTCACTCGATCGGAAATACCATGCAAGTACGCACCCTGCTCGTCGCCGCCTTTGTTGCGGCCGCCGCCATCACCACCACCGGCTGTGCCGTCTCGCGCGGCCAGGAGTCGGTCGGCGCCTACATCGACGACTCGGCCATCACCACGGCCGTCAAGGCGCGCTTCGTCGACAACAAGACGGTCGATGCGGCCGCCATCAGCGTCGAAACGATGAAGGGCACCGTGATGCTGTCGGGCTTCGCCAAGAACAGCTCCGAGAAGAGCGTCGCCGAGAGCCTGGCCTGGAAGGTCGACGGCGTGAAGGCGGTGAAGAACGAAATCTCCATCCGTCCTTGACGTGAACCGGGGGCGCGTTCGTTGCGCCCTTGACCGCCCCGTCCCTTGCCCGACCCGGGGCAGGACGGCGGCCCGCGCCGCGGGGCTCAGGAGCCGGCGGCGGCCCGACGCAAGATGCCGTCCACGGTGTCGATCAGCTCCAGCGGGCTGAAGGGCTTCACGAGGTAGCCGTCGGCGCCGGCCCTCTGGCCGGCCTCCCGGTCCGTGGCTTGTGCACGCGCGGTCAGCAGCCACACCGGAACGCCCGCCAGCGCGGGATCGGCCTTCAGCCGGACGCAGACCTCCAGGCCGTCCATGCCGCCCGGCATCATCACGTCGCACAGGATCAGGTCGGGCCTGATCGAGGCCGCCAGCGCCAGGCCTTCGGGGCCCTGGGCCGCTTCGTGGATCTCATGGTTCTCGAACTCGAGCGTCATGCGGATCAGACGGCGGATGTCGGATTGGTCTTCGATGATCAGGATGCGGCTCATGGGCTTCCGGTCGGCAGCGGCGTGCACAGACTCGCGCGGGGCCCTGCCAGACCGGGCCCGCGTCTTCTCGTATGTGAACTCGTCTTATCGGCCGCGCCGGGCGCGCCTTGAGCGACAACCGGGCCGGGCACGACAACGTCGGCCCTTCCCGTCGACCGCAGCGCCCGGGGCACACTCACGGGCATGACCCGGCCCCCCGATGCAACGACCCCGCCTGCGGTGCCGCGCATCCGCGTCGAAGCGGCGCTGGTGGTCATCGTAGCGGGGGTCTGCGCCGCGCTGCATGTCGGCAAACTGCCGCCGGCCATTCCCGCGCTGCAGCAGGCGCTGGGCCTGTCGCTGGTGGAAGCCGGCTTCCTGCTGTCGATGGTGCAGCTGGCCGGCATGTCGCTGGGTCTGGCCTTCGGCGCCGCGGCCGACGGGCTCGGCGCCCGGCGCAGCATGGTGCTGGGCCTGCTGGTGCTGGCGGTGGCCAGCGCGCTGGGCGGCGCGGCCGCCAGCGTGCCGGGGTTGATGGCGCTGCGCGTGCTGGAGGGCTTCGGCTTCCTGCTCGTGGTGCTGCCGGCACCGGGCCTCGTCCGGCGGCTGGTGGCGCCGGCACGGGTGGACGCCATGCTGGGCATGTGGGGCGCCTACATGCCCCTGGCCACGGCGCTGGCGCTGCTCACGGGGCCGCTGGTCATCGGTGCGGTCGGCTGGCGACCCTGGTGGTGGGGCCTGGCCGTGCTGACGCTGGGCATGGCGGCGTGGTTGCAGGCCGCCGTGCCCGCAGACGCTGCCAGGGCGGCGCCTGCGGCCCGCCCCACCGGTCCGCCCCTGATGCAGCGCCTGCGCCAGACCCTGGGGGCCCGGGGCCCCTGGCTCGTGGCGCTGGCCTTCGCCGCCTATTCCTCGCAATGGCTGTCGGTCATCGGCTTCCTGCCGGTCATCGTCACGCAGGCCGGCGCGGGTGCGGGCGCGGTCGGTGCGCTGACCGCGCTGGTGGCGGCCGTGAACATGATCGGCAACATCGCGGCCGGGCGCCTGCTGCAGCGCGGCGTGGTGCCGCGTGTGCTGCTGGTGACGGGGTTCGTGTCGATGGGGCTGTGCGCGGCAGCGGCGTTCGCCACGGTCGGGTCCACGCAGACGGGCCTGCCGCCGGTGCTGCGCTACGTGGCGCTGCTGGCCTTCTCGATGCTGGGCGGTCTGGTGCCGTCGACGCTGTTTTCGCTGGCCGTGCGGGTGGCGCCCGGGGAGAAGACCATCTCGACGACCGTCGGCTGGGTGCAGCAATGGTCCTCGTTCGGGCAGTTCGCCGGGCCGCCGGCCGTGGCCTGGCTGGCGAGTCACATGGGCGGCTGGCAGTGGACCTGGGCCGCCACCGGCCTGTGCGCGGTAGCCGGCGTGGGCCTGGCGCTGGCACTTTCACGCCCGGGTTTGCGCTGAAACAGGGGTTCCGGCGCCCGGGTGGCGTGAAGATGTCCTGAACGCGACGCTCAGGAACCCTCCGGAACCTGCCGATAGGCATTCTGCATGGCGGGCATCTGGTCAATCAATCCATTGAATGCCGGGACGCACACACAATCTGGCTCGTCGCAAGTTTGTTCCCGCTGTCCCACTCACTCATTCAACCCGAGGAAACCACCATGTCCCTGATCAACACGTCCGTCCAGCCGTTCAAGACGCAAGCCTTCCACAACGGCAAGTTCATCGAAGTCAGCGACCAGACCCTGAAGGGCAAGTGGTCGGTGCTGATCTTCATGCCGGCAGCCTTCACCTTCAACTGCCCGACCGAAGTGGAAGACGCGGCCGACAACTACGCCGAGTTCCAGAAGCTGCAGACCGAGGTCTACATCGTCACCACCGACACGCACTTCTCGCACAAGGTGTGGCACGAGACCAGCCCGGCCGTCGGCAAGGCCAAGTTCCCGCTGGTGGGCGACCCCACCCACACGCTGACCAACGCCTTCGGCGTGCACATCCCCGAAGAAGGCCTGGCCCTGCGCGGCACCTTCGTGATCAACCCCGAGGGCGTGATCAAGACGGCTGAAGTGCACTCCAACGAGATCGCCCGTGACGTCAAGGAGACGCTGCGCAAGCTGAAGGCCGCCCAGTACACCGCCAAGAACCCTGGCCAGGTGTGCCCGGCCAAGTGGAACGACGGCGCCAAGACGCTGACCCCGTCGCTCGACCTCGTCGGCAAGATCTAAGCGGCTCTTTCCAAGCTCCGCTTCGACAGGACCCGCGGGCCCTGTCGACAACCCGCCGCGGTGCGCACGCGGGTTGTCGACCGGGTCTGCTCCCAGACCCCCTGAACCCAAGGACACCACCATGTTGGACGACACCCTCAAGGCCCAGCTCAAGGCCTACCTCGAACGCGTGACGCTCCCGGTCGAACTGGTGGCGTCGCTCGACGACCGGCCGGCGTCGCAGGAAATGCGCGCGCTGATCGCGGACATCGTGTCGCTGAGCGACAAGATCTCGGCCCGCTTCGACGGCGCCGACGCACGCCGGCCGTCCTTCTCGGTCAACCGCGTGGGCGCCGACATGGGGTTGCGCTTCGCTGCCATCCCCATGGGCCACGAGTTCACCTCGCTGGTCCTGGCGCTGCTGCAGGCCGGCGGTCACCCGCCGAAGCTGGAAGCCGACGTCATCGAGCAGATCCGCGCGCTCGAAGGCGACTTCGTCTTCGAGACCTACATGTCGCTGACCTGCCACAACTGCCCCGATGTCGTGCAGGCGCTGAACCTGATGGCCGTGCTGAACCCGCGCGTGCGCCACGTGGCCATCGACGGCGGCCTGTTCCAGGACGAGGTCGAGGCGCGCCAGATCATGGCCGTGCCCACCGTCTACCTGAACGGCCAGCCTTTCGGCTCGGGCCGCATGGAGATCGGCGAGATCCTGGCCAAGGTCGACACCGGTGCTGCCGCGCGCGACGCCGCCCGCCTGTCGACCAAGGAAGACTTCGACGTGCTGATCGTCGGGGGCGGCCCGGCCGGCGCCGCGGCGGCGATCTACGCCGCACGCAAGGGCATCCGCACCGGCATCGTGGCCGAGCGTTTCGGCGGCCAGACGCTGGACACGCTGGGCATCGAGAACTTCATCTCGGTCAAGGAGACCGAAGGCCCGAAGTTCGCCGCGGCGCTGGAAGCGCACGTGCGCGAGTACGAGGTCGACATCATGAACGGCCAGCGCGTGGCCTCGCTGCAGGCCGCGGCCGAACCCGGCGGCCTGGCGACGGTGACGCTGGCCAACGGCGCAGCGCTGAAGAGCCGCACCGTCATCCTGGCCACCGGCGCACGCTGGAAGAACGTCAACGTGCCCGGCGAGGCCGAGTACCGCACCAAGGGCGTGGCCTACTGCCCGCACTGCGACGGCCCGCTCTTCAAGGGCCGCAAGGTGGCCGTGATCGGCGGCGGCAACTCAGGCGTCGAGGCCGCCATCGACCTGGCCGGCGTGGTGGCCCACGTCACGCTGATCGAGTTCGCCGACCAGCTGAAGGCCGACGCCGTGCTGGTCAACAAGCTCAAGAGCCTGTCCAACGTGACCATCCACGTGAACGCGCAGACCACCGAGATCACCGGCGACGGGCAGAAGGTCGACGGCCTGCGCTACAAGGACCGTGCCACCGGGCAAGAGCACGCCATCGAACTCGCCGGCGTGTTCGTGCAGATCGGCCTGGTGCCCAACACCGAGTTCCTCAAGGGCACGGTGGAGCTCAGCCGCTACGGCGAGATCGTGATCGACGCCAAGTGCGCCACCAACGTGCCGGGCATCTTCGCCGCGGGCGACGTCACGACGGTGCCCTACAAGCAGATCATCATCGCCACCGGCGAAGGCTCGAAGGCGGCCCTGTCGGCCTTCGACCACCTGATCCGCAGCCCGATCGCCGCTGCGCCCGCCACGCCCGCGGCGCAGGTCGAGGCCGTCACGGCCTGAGGGCTGCCTGCCGTGGCGCGGGGCAGTGGCTGCCACCGCGACACCCAGCGGACGCCACGGACGGGCTTGGCCCGGCCGTTGGCGGCGCCCCCTTGAGGGGGAGCGCCGCAGGCGCTTCGGGGGTGGACGTGATCAGTTCTTGTCTTTCTTCACCTGGTTGCCGATGACGCCGCCGACCGCGGCGCCGCCGATCGTGCCGGCGGTGCTGCCGCCGGACAGCACCGCGCCGGCCACGCCGCCGATGGCCGCGCCGGTGGCCGTGCCCTTGTCGCGCTCGCTCATGCCGCTGCAGGCCGACATCGCCAGGATGACGATGGCCGAGGCCGAGAGCCTGGAAAGTGCATTCATGTCGTGCTCCTTGGGGTGCGGCACGATCGCGCCGCGGGTTGCTGGAGAGGTGTTCACGGCAAGGCCCGCTCCCGGCGCGACAGGCAACAATCGCGCACACTTGCCGCCCGACCCCTGCTGTTCCTGATGGCCGTCGCTCCGCTCACCCACCACGAGATCCTGTCGCTGATCGCCCCGCTGGTGCGGCGCGGCCGCCAGGTCGACCTGGCGGCCAGCGAACGCGCCGAACGGCGGCTGAAGTTCAAGCCCGTCGAACACCCGGACGACGGCCCGGGCCGACCGGCAATGACCGAGGTGCTGCAGCTGGAGCACCCGCATGACGGCCGTTTCGCGCTGACGCGGCTGCTGAGCCTGCGCGACGCCCCACACGAGGGGCTGCAGGCGCGGCTGGAAGGCGAGGGCGACGACCTCGAAGCACTGCTCGCCGCCATCGAAGCCGTCGACCTGCGGCAGCAATTCACCCTGGCACCGGGCCTGGCGGTGGCGCGCTGCCACCGCCTGGACCCCGGCATCGGCTCCAGCAACAAGATCGGCCCGAGCACGCCGCGCATCCTGACCAGCGCCACGGCACAGGCCGGCGGCCTCACGCTGGCGATGCGCGTGCCGCGGGTGCAGGGCATCCCCGCCGAGATCGAGCTGCACGCCGCGCCCGGCGAGCGCCTGGACCTGCCCGAGGACCTGCTGGCCGTGCTGGGCTGGAGCTGGACGCGCCTGGCCCAGGCCAAGACCGGCTGGACCGCCACGATGCAGCTGCGCAGCAAGGGCCCGGAGCGCAGCCGGGACGCCGAAGCCAAGCTGCTGCGTACCGTCGAGCACCTGGCGAAGACGCTGGCCGAGCCGCCGCGGCACTTCCATGAACGCCACCTGGGCGCGCGCTGGGTGGTGGTCTTCCGCCGGCTCATCCCCCTGCTGGCCACGCTGGGCATGGTGGCGGGTGCGGCCTACGTGCCGCAGCTGGAACTGGCGCAGGACAGCGTGTTCCGCATGCTGATCTTCCACCTGCCGCCGCTGCTGCTGGCCTTCTTCTTCACGCTGCGCGAGCTGCCGCGCATCGAGTTCCCGCCGCTGCCGTCGGCGTCGCCCGCACCGGCCTGGCGCGTGGGCGGTACGGTGGTGACCGAGACGACGCCGACGTCCGATCCGACGCCGGGTTGATCTGCTCCCCTTTTCTGAAGCCACGGACCTGAACATGCTCGGCAACCCGATGAATATCCCGCCGGTGTCGATCGCCGCGGCCAAGGCGGCGCTGATCGAGCAGTACCGCAGCCCCGTGCTGCGGCGCCGCGCGACCATGCTGTGGGGCACGCGCGGCGTGGGCAAGTCGTCCATCGTGCGCCAGCTGGCCGAGCAGTTCGGCGTGCCGCTGGTCGATCTGCGGCTGACCACCATCGAGCCGGTGGACATCCGCGGCGCCATCTACGCCGACGACCAGCTCGAGCGCACGGTGTGGTTCCCGCCCGAGTTCCTGCCCACGGCCGAGCAGCCCGAGGGCGTGCTGTTCCTGGACGAGCTGACCGCTGCCGACCAGCGCCTGCAGATCAGCGCCTATTCGCTGATCCTCGACCGCAAGGTGGGCCACTACGTGCTGCCCGACGGCTGGCAGGTGGTGGCCGCCGGCAACGCCAGCTTCCATGGCGCGGTGAGCCATGACATGGGCACGGCGCTGGCCGACCGCATGTTCCATTTCAACGTGCAGACCACCATCGAGGCCTTCCTGGCGCACGCGCTGCAGCAGGAGTTCGCGCCCGAGGTCCTGGCCTACCTGAAGGTGCGGCCCGACAAGCTCGACGACACGCAGGCGCAGCTGGCGGCCGACCACCTGGTGGGCGCCAGCCCGCGCGGCTGGGAAGACATCTCCAACGTGCTGAAGTCCGGCCTCAGCGAGGACGGCAAGAAGCTCTTCGTGCAGGGCCGCATCGGGGCGGCCAACGCGGCCGAGTTCTTCGGCGTGCTGCGCGAACTGCAGGCCGCCGTCGACGTGCTGAAGCTGCTGGCTGCCCAGCCCGGCCCCGACACCGCCGAGCTGCTGCCGCGCACGCTGGACGGCCTGTACGGCATGCTCTACGGCCTGCTGGCCGCCGTCGACGAACCGCGCACGATGACGCGTGCGCTGGAGATCGTCGAGCAATGGCCCGACATCCGCGGCAGCACGCCGCTGCCGGTGCGCGAGGCGCAGACGCTGGCGATGGAGCTGCTGATGCAGAGGGGCCTGGAGCGCGGGCTCGAAGCGGCCATCCTCGACAGCCCCGTCTACGCCCGCTACATGAAACAGAGGGCATGACGCCGCCGGGCGGCAGCGCCGCGGTCGCCGCAGCCCAGCCGGGCCTGTACGTGCACCGCGGCACGCGCGCCGTGCAGCGCCTGGTGGAGTACGCGCCGTCCACCGGCGGCCTGGCGCTGTGGGTGCAGCATGCCGACGTGATCGACGACGCGCCCGACGCCCCGGCCGTGACCACCGACGGCCACACGCTGCGCTACGGCAGCGCCTTCGACAAGCTGCCGCTGGACCTGCAGGCCGGGCTGGTCGCGCACGAGGTGCTGCACATCGGCCTGCGCCACCCGCAGCGCTTCATCGAGCTGCAGCAGCTGCTGGGCGACGCCGACCTGCAGCTCTTCAACGTCTGCGCCGACGCCATCGTCAACAGCACGCTGTCGCACCTGAGCTGGCTGCAGCTGCCGGCCGGCTCGGTGATGCTCGAGCGCCTGCTCGACAG
>LNFM01013277.1_pt1 | contig 10537 bp, 12 predicted proteins | sample 596031 | NCBI WGS metagenome assembly LNFM01 (sample SAMN04254537, study PRJNA301005) | activated carbon metagenome | isolation source: dual media filters at the Ann Arbor, Michigan drinking water treatment plant | place: USA: Ann Arbor | reverse complement strand
CGCTTTTCGCTGTAGTAATCGGCCTCGAGGACCATTTCGCCGCGGGTGGTGAGAACCAGGAACCGTCCGGCCTCACTGCGCCATTCTTCGGGCAGTTCGCGCACCGGGTTATTGAGGTCACTGCGCTCAGCATCGAGATCCTCATACTCGGCCTCGAACTGCCCAAAATCGGCCTCACCGCCTTCATGGCCCCCGTCATCGCTGTCCTCGATGATTGCGCTGATTTCTTCCATGCGCGCATCGATCGCGTCAATTCGGGCTCGTGCTTCTTCGGAGAGCGGCGCGGGCGGGAGGCGGACCGCGTTGACACCCATTTCGCTGCGCGCCTGCCATGAATTGGTCGACGCCACCGGGCTGATCCAGGCAAGGCCCGTTTCAGCAGCAATACGCTGGGCTTCGGCTTCCATTTTCTCCGCCGCAAGCCTGTGGGCGATCTCGATGTCGATCCAGCGATCATCTGCCGCTTCGCTGAAGAGGTCGCGCTCGATCTTCCCGCCAGCGGCGACATAGGCATCTTCGCCGATCAGCAGCGCGATTGGGTCATTGCCGCGCATGGAGCCGCTCGCCACCATACGCCGGATGGCATCGGCGCTTGGGTTGTAGGCGTAGCGCATCTGCTCAAAGACCCGCAATTGCACCTCGTGCTGATCGGTCGCAGCATAAGCCTTGGCGATCTCGAGGGTGACATCGCCCTTGGCGAGTGCTTGGAAGATCGGCTCGGCGAGGTTGGCAAGCCGCAGACGGCCTTCCACAAAGCGCTGGGTGAGGCCAAAGCGTTTGGCGACCGCGGCAACATCGCTGCCTTCCTTGATGAAGTGCTGGAAGGCGCGGCATTCCTCAGCCGGTGACATGCCGACGCGCTGGAAGTTCTCGGCAAGCGAGGCCTCGCCAGCTTCCTCTTCGCTGCCCTCAAGCAGCTTGCATTCGATCTCGGTATCGGGGGCCCAGGCACCGCGCGCGACGATCATCTCGATGGCCCGCAGGCGGCGACCACCGGCGATCACGGCAAACTTACCGCGCTTCTTGCTCTTGGTAACCAGCAGATTCTGCAAAAGGCCGCGCGCTTCGATGTCGGCGGAAAGCTGGATATCGTCGTCTTCACTGCGCGTTTTGCGCACATTGGCATCGCTCAGATAGAGCCGGGAAAAGGGAATAAGCATCGTCGTCACTCCTGGTGTGCACCCGGCAATCACCCGGGCACACATCCCCTCCCCCTCCCCTTCTGATCTGCGTTTCACGCAGACCTTAGGGTTATTCTTTGTCGCCCCAGGGTTGGACGCAGAGGTAAACCGGCCCTGAAAAGGCGCAGTCAATCGACGTTTCCGAAGTTTTCGAAGCAGTAGAGTGGCTGAGATCGCGATCGAGGCGGCGTGATGGCTCCGAGATAGCTGTGTAACTATATCTTTGGCCCAACCGAAAACCGCAGTATGGTCCTGCCGGTGACAAAGCGCCTCTTCCTTTATCTCGCGGCATTTCTGGTCGCGCTGCTCCCCGTAGAGGCAACCTACGCCGCGAACGGTTGCGCACCTATGGCAGCGATGACCTCAGATGATAGCGACTGCGGCGATTGCATGGACGACGAGCGCGGTCAGTGTCAGAGTTATTGCCTCGCCTTGTGCCAGACGCTTCCAGCATCGCGCATTTTGCCGCTAGAAGTTCGCGATCAGTCGGCGCTCACGTTTCTTGCGCTTCTCGCCAATTCTCCGCCCTCGCCAAACGCAGGGCCGGAACCGCCGCCTCCCCGAATTCTCCGCTGATCCAGTCAATTCAACATCAACGGAGATACCATCATGAAAAAGTACATTCTTACCGCAGCGGTGCTGCTTGGTTCCAGCTCGGCGGCATTTGCCGCTGCGCCGGATCAGATTGCCTCCCTGGCCATGTCCTGCTGCGACCTCGTGCTCGCTTGCTGCGATGCGGCCATGAGCTGCTGTCCGTAAGGGAATAAACAGAGCATAAGGGCGGGCGTCCGGTCATTGACCGGGCGCCCGCCTTGTTTCGCGCCGCTATCACGCATCTGCCATCCTGCAAGCTCAAGACAGGCAAAGGTAGGCTGGCTCCTAAGCCGCACGGCGAAACGTACTGAACTGAAATTGCTGGACCGAGCCGCCCGGTGTCAGATGCTCGTGGCGCTGTTCGTTCACCAGCTCAAAGTCCTGACCAATAATCGCGGCGATACTCGCTGCGTCATGCCTCGCAACGGTCAGGCCGCTGCACCGCTCCGGGCCGTCGGGCGCGAAAGTCCCGATGATAGCAACGCCATGACTTGCGAGAGCCGAACGCATCGCTTCCACGTAGCCTTGTTGCTGCACAGGATCGGTAAGGAAATGGAACGCTGCGCGATCATGCCAGACATCGTATTGCGTGGTTGACCGCCACTGCGTCACATCGGCAACGATCCATTCAACCGAGCTGGACGCAGCCCCAAGCCTCGCCTTTGCAACGGCCAGCGCACTGGCTGACAAGTCGAGAACCGCCACCGGTGCATATCCCGCATCGACTAGCGCGCCCGCTAGACGTGACGCGCCGCCGCCAATGTCGATCACGCCGCCATGCCCCGGATAAGCAGCGGAAATCAGCTCAAGCGAAAGCGCGGGTGTTTTCTCGAACCAACTTACCTGCGCGGAATCTTTGGTTGCATACACATTTTCCCAGTGGGAACTTGGCTCGTCGATCATAAGCTTGTCCTCATTATGTGGTCCGGCCCGGCCCGAAGAGGATCAACCCGGCCCCGGCGAGGCAAATTGAGGCTCCGATGACATCCCAGCGGTCGGGCCGTGCGCCTTCCACCGTCCAGAGCCATATCAGCGAAGCGGCGATGTAGACACCGCCATAGGCTGCGTAAGCGCGCCCCGCGACGGGCGTATCAACCAACGTAAGAAGCCACCCGAATAAGGCTAAGGAAACCATGCCCGGAAACACCCACCACACGGGCTTGTCGAGGCGCAGCCATGCCCAGAAGGCGAAGCAGCCCGCGATCTCGGCTAGCGCGGCAAAGGCATAAATGATTGCCGTTGGCAGGTTAGACATCGTCATAGCTTCAATCCAAATTTCGGGCCGGCCCAGACCATTGACGCATAGAGCGCCATTGTCAGAACGCACCCCGCAAGCAGCGCGGGCCAGAATCCGACACCACGCTTGAGTAGGGCAGGTATGACGAGAAACATCGGGAGACTCGGAAGCACATACCAGAACGTCGCGGCGGAATGCTCGGCCAGGCGCGCCACGTCTTGCGTGTCGCGCCAAATCCAGATCATGCCGAGCAATGAAATCAGCGGCAGCGAAGCGATCAGCGCCCCGGTACCGGGATTGCGCCGCGCGGTTTCTGAAACGATCACGATGATGATGGCAGATGCCACGGCTTTGATGAGCAGATAATACATCAAGCTGTGTCCTTTCCGCGCGGGGCCAGGGTTTCGATGATCTTGCAATCGGCCACGGTCCCGTGACGGCAGGAACCGATGATCCGGTCAAGTTCGCCGCGCAGCGCGGTCAGATCGGCAACCTTGCGGTCGATTTCGGTGAGATGGACGCGCGCAATCCCGTCAACCGCATCGCAGGATTGGGCCTTGTCATCCGACAACGTGAGCAGTTCGCGCACCGCTTCGAGCGTGAAACCGAGATCGCGGGCGCGGCGGATGAACGACAGGCGCGCCAGATGATCATTGCCATAGGCACGGTAATTGGCACTTGTCCGTGCGGGTGGCGGCAACAGCCCGATCTTTTCATAATAGCGCACTGTCTCGACCTTGGTCGCCGTGGCGCTCGCGAGCTCGCCAATCTTCATCGCCACTCCTTCGGGCTTGACCCTGTAGTTGCTACAGGGTGTAGATAGAGTGCCGACTCGGGATTTGTCGAGAAGGCAAGATGATGGCTGATGATTGCTGCAAGGCCGCGTGCGGGACGACGGCAACGCTGAATGACCCGCGTTGGCGCAGGGCCTTGTGGATCGCGCTCGGCGTGAACGCCGGCATGTTCGCTGTCGAGATGGCGGCAGGGGCGGCTGCTGATAGCCGTGCATTGCAGGCAGATGCGCTCGACTTTCTGGGCGATTCCGCCAATTATGCGATCAGCCTGATGGTTGCCGGGATGGCGCTGGCATGGCGGGCCCGGGCCGCGCTGGCCAAGGGTCTCACTCTCGTCGGTCTCGGTGGTTGGGTGATGATCACAGCAGTGTTGGCGGCATTGGGCGGAGCTGCACCCGAGCCTGAATTGATGGGGATCATCGGCGCGCTCGCGCTGGCGGCCAACACCGGTGTCGCCATCATGTTGTATCGCTTTCGTACGGGTGACGCGAACATGCGATCAGTCTGGATCTGCTCACGCAACGACGCGATCGGCAATATTGCCGTGATGGCTGCTGCGCTCGGCGTGTTTGGCACTGGCACCGCCTGGCCCGACCTTATTGTTGCTGCGCTCCTGGCGCTGCTCGGCATCAGCGGCGGCATTCAGATTGTTCAGCAGGCACGGCTTGAATTGCGGAGCGTTGCGACATGAAGGTTTCCCGTTCGACACATATCGCGCTCAAGCCGGAAGCTGTCTGGGCAGAAGTCCAGACGGCGGGCCTGTTGCAGCATATCGCTTGGCCGCTGGTGTGCTTTATCCCGGTCGACGACGCGGCGTTCGAGAGCTTTCAGCCCGGCGGGCGCTACCAGGTTAAGCTCCGGCTGTTCGGCATGATTCCCCTCGGCACCCAGTGGATCGTGAGCTCGCTGCATGAAGCTGGCGGCACCCAATGGCCCAAGCGACTGCGTGATGATGGCTATAGTGCCCTCATCTCGAAGTGGGATCATTGGATTACGGTCGCGCCGGACAAGGACGGCGGGACGCGTTACAGCGACGAGGTCGAAGTTTCGGCCGGAGCCCTGACCCCGTTCATCTGGGCCTTCGCGCAAATCTTCTATTGGCACCGGCAGCGGCGCTGGCGGGGGCTTGCCAACAGCTTTGCTGCGCGGCGGGTGATCGCGGATGAAATGGCGGCATACCGGTCAGCATTGGAAGAAGGCGACGAGGATCGTGCCTGGCACCATCTGGAGCGGGTGCATATCGTTTCGCAGCCCTATCTTGGCCCACATCTCGCCAGTCATGGCGCCATGCTGGGGTTTGCGATCCGACGGCGCGATTGGAACGAAGTTCTGGGCCAAGTCATCCGGATTTTGCTGGCTCCGCTGGGTTCGCTGACGGGCCGGTTGCCGGTGGGTAATACCGGGCGATCTAATGTGAGCGCGTTTGCGCCGATGCCGATACCTGCCGATCTGGCGGAAGCGTTGCGCCAGCAGGAACTGATTTCGTGACATCGCAGCTGTCAGATTGCTTGATTAACCCTTTCAAGCTAGTGCGGCCATAATGGCGCGCGTGCTTCTTCTGTTTTGGCTGGCGGTTGGACTGGCATTCGGCGGTGTAGAATCGCCGTCGATGGCGCATGATGCCTTGCCTTTTAGTGCTGTCATTGCTTCGTCAGACGTAAGCGGCCATGCCGAAGCAGCGCATCGCGACCATGCTCCCGACGATGAAAATTCTCCCTGCCACGCCGTGGTTCATCACCATTGCAGCGTGGGTCTCAATGCCGGCGCGCCGGTCATGGTCGAAAGCCTGTCGCTGGCCCGTGTCGCGATGCGGCCACAAGACAGCGCCATCCTGAGCTCTTTGGCGCAAGCCCCGCCGCTTCAGCCACCTTCTGCCTGAACTTGCACCGTAACGGCGCACGGACCTGTGGGTTCGCGCGCTGAACGCATGTCAAGTTCAGGAGTTTTCCATGCCCATATACTTGCGCGCCGCCCTTATGGCTGCGGCGCTGGCCACTGCCTTTCCGGCCTTGGCCGAACCCATAACGCTAGAGACTGCGATCGAGCGTGCCATTGCAAGTCAACCGCGCCTTGCTGCAGCTGCGGCGCGTGTCGACGCTGCCGAAGCGCGCGCACGTCAGGCCAATGTTGGACCCAATCCGCAGGTCAGCCTCGAGGTCGAGGATTTTGCCGGAAGCGGTCCCTTCCGCGGTTTGGACAGCACACAAACCACGCTGGCGCTTAGCCAGCAGCTCGAGATCGGGGGTCAGCGAAGCGCCCGGCGGTCCGTTGCGGCAAGCGAGCGTGACGTGGTGGCCTTGGCCCTGCTGCGCGAACGCATTGATCTGGTTCGCGACGTTGAACTGGCTTTTGCCGAGCTGGCGGCGGCGACGGATCAGGCAACGCTGGCGCGCGACAATGCTGTGCAAGCGTCATCGCTTGCCAACACGGCGCGCATTCTGGTCGAAGCGGGCCGCGATCCGCCGCTAAGGCAATTGCGTGCCCAAGCGGCGCTTGCCGAAGCTCGTGCCACCGAGGTTGAAACATTCAGTCTCATGCTTGCCGCACGGCGGAACCTCGCAGTGCTGGTTGGGTCAGATGATCCGGAACTGACGGTTGCAGCCGGTGCGCCGCAGCCCCGACGATCAACCAACGATACTGCCTTCATCGGCATCGACGAGCGGCTTGCCGATGCAGAACGCCGCGTTGCTGCTGCGCGGGTGGCGCTGGCGCAGTCGGCCGCTACTCCCGATGTGACTGTGAGCGGTGGGCTGCGGCGTTTCAATGACGGGCGCGATACCGCGTTTGTTGCTGGCGTATCGCTGCCAATTCCGATCCGTGATCGCAATCGCGGCGGGATCGAGGCGGCGCGAGCGGACGAGACCGCAGCCGAATATCACGCAGAGCGGGTGCGAGCCGAGGCGCGGCGTGACAGGGCGCAGGCACCAATGCTGGTTGAAGCTGCCGAGACGCGGCTTGCCGCGCTTGAAGGACCGGGCCTTGCCCAAGCCGAGGAGGCGGTGAGGCTAGCGCAGGTCGGCTACAATGCCGGGCGCTTCTCGCTGCTTGAATTGCTCGACGTTCAAGGCGCGCTGACGACGGCGCGCCGTTCCATCATTGAAGCCCGGCTCGACCGGGCCCGCGCGATTGCCGCGCTCAATCGCGCCTATGCGCGCGAGGAGAACTAATCATGACGATTGACCGGAAAATGCTGGCCCTGATCGGCGGGGCCGCGATCATTGCCCTTGTAGGTGGCGGCGCGGGCTATGTGCTGCGCGGCGACGCAGCACATAGCGACGAAGCTGCCCAAGGCGTTGAGACTGGCGGCGATGCAGAAGCCGAGGCGGCGCCAGGGGAAGGCACCATCATGGTGACCGAAGAGCAGCTGCGCACAGCAGGGATCGTGGTTGCGGCAGTCGGCGAAGGCTTTGCCGGGGGCGAAGTGACAACGGCGGGCGTGCTCGTGCCGCCGACACAATCGGTGGGTCATGTCACCGCACGCACATCGGGCGTTGTCGTGCGGATCTTGCGCCAGCTGGGCGACCGGGTCGCGGTAGGTGATGCGCTCGCTGTCATTGACAGCCGCGAGGTTGCCGAGGCGCAGGGCGCATCGGCACGCGCACGGCGCGCAGCCGAAGCCGCACGCACTGTTCTTGCGCGAGAGGAAAGTCTGTTCCGCCAGCGTGTCACGGCACGTCAGGATTATGAAGCAGCGCAAGCCGCCTATGATGCGGCGCGAATTGATGCGCAGCAAGCCGAGCAAGCCTTGCGCGCGCTGGGTGCAGGGACGGGAGGAGGCACCACCCGGCTGATGACGCTGCGCTCGCCGGTTGCGGGTGAGGTTACTTCGGTGACCGTTACGCCGGGTGAATATGTTCCGCCCGAGCGCGAGCTGTTTCAGGTTGCCGATCCGCGCACGGTCTGGGCGGAATTGATGATCCCTGCGCGCGATATCCAGCGCGTTCGGGTCGGCCAGACGATGATGCTTTCTGTTCAGGGTAGCGATCACCCGCACACGGGCCGTATCCGGTTCCTCTCTCCCGCTGTTGATCCGGCCACCGGGGCGGCCAAGGCGATCGCCACCATCGACAATCGCGATGGCGACCTTCGTGTCGGCCAGAATGTCAGTGCGCGGGTCACGACGCCCGGGAGCGATGGCCAGCGGGTGCCAGTGGTGCCGCGCAGCGCGATCCAGGAGGTTGACGGGCGCAGTGTTGTTTTCGTGCGCACGCCGCGCGGCTTTGTCGTGCGGCCGGTGACGGTGGGCACTGGCAGCGATTCCGCCGTGCCGATCATCTCGGGTCTGCGCGTCGGCGAACGCGTCGCGACCGTCAATGCCTTCGTCCTCAAAGCGGAACTCGGCAAGGCCGAGGCCGAACATGATCATTGAGAGGACGAACCATGATTGAAAAAATCCTCGCCTTCGCCGTCGAGCGAAGGGTGCTGGTGGTCCTCCTGACCGCGTTTGCCGCCATTTATGGTGCGACCCAGCTTGTACAACTGCCTGTCGATGCGGTGCCCGACATCACCAACCGGCAGGTGCAGATCAACGCCGTCGCGCCCTCGCTCGGGCCGACGGAGATGGAACGCCAAGTCAGCTATCCTATTGAAACTGCCATGGCGGGCATGCCCGGCCTCGTTGAAACCCGCTCGATCTCGCGAAACGGGTTTGTGCAGGTCACGGTGATCTTCACTGACGATACCGATCTCTATTTTGCCCGCCAGCAAGTGGGGGAGCGATTGACGCAGGCGGCGGGCACATTGCCGCCCGGAGTGGACCCACAAATCGGACCGGTATCTACCGGCCTTGGCGAAGTGCTGATGTGGACGGTCGACTTCGCGCATCCCGATGGGCGCGGGGCTCCGCGCGGGCGGGCCGGGCAGCCGGGCTGGCAAACTGACGGCAGCTATCTTACTCCTGAGGGACAGCGGCTGACGACGCCGGAAGAGCGGCTGACCTACCTGCGCACGGTCCAGGACTGGATCATTCGGCCACAGATGCGCCAGGTTGCCAATGTCGCGGGTGTCGACGCCATCGGCGGTTTCGTGAAGCAATATGAAGTCGCACCCGATACGGTGCGTCTGGCCGCCGCCGGTCTTTCGATGACCGATCTCGTCGACGCGCTCGAACGCGGCAATGTGTCGAGCGGTGCGGGCGTGGTCGAGCGCAGCGGGGAAGGACTGGTGGTTCGCGCCGATGCCCGGGTGTCACGCGGGTCTGAAATTGCCAATATCGTCATTGCCCAGCGTGGCGGGGCGCCGGTGCGGGTCATTGATGTGGCGACCATTTCGTCGGGCCGCGAGGTCCGCACGGGTGCAGCCAGCGTCAATGGTCATGGCGCTGTGGTGGGCACTGCCCTGATGCTTGCGGGCGGCAACAGCCGCACGGTGGCGGCCGAATCCGCCGCGAAGCTCGATGAGATCGGTGCGGCCCTCCCGCCCGGCATTGTCGTGACGCCGGTGCTTGATCGTTCGGTGCTGGTCGATGCGACGATCAGCACGGTGGCCAAGAACCTGACCGAGGGCGCGCTCCTTGTTATTGTCGTCCTGTTCCTGCTGCTCGGCAATTTCCGCGCTGCCATCATCACGGCGCTGGTGATCCCGCTGTCAATGCTGCTGGCGGCAATCGGGATGGTCAAAGGGGGTGTGTCAGGCAATCTGATGAGCCTCGGCGCGCTCGATTTCGGGCTGATTGTCGATGGCGCGGTCATCATCGTTGAAAATTGCCTGCGCCGTCTGGCCGAGCGTCAGCATCATGAAGACAGGTTGCTCAGTTTGCAGGAGCGGCTTCACGAAGTGATGGTTGCGGCGCGCGAGATGATCCGCCCGTCTGTGTTCGGTCAGGCCATCATTATCCTGGTGTATCTGCCGCTGCTCGCGTTCGACGGGGTGGAAGGCAAGATGTTCGCGCCGATGGCGATCACGGTGATGCTGGCACTGGCCGCAGCCTTTGTCCTCTCGCTGACCTTCGTCCCAGCGATGGTGGCGCTGCTTGTGACCGGCAAGGTCGAGGAGAAGGAGCCGCGCGTGCTGGCAGCAACGCGGAGCCGTTATGAGCCCTTGCTCGACAAGGCGCTGGCCCGGCCATGGGTGGCCATCGGCTCGGGAGCGGCGATTTTCCTTGTCGCGCTCGTCGCCTTCACCAGCCTTGGTCGCGAGTTCATTCCCCAGCTCGATGAAAAGAATTTCGCGCTCCACGCGATGCGGATCCCGTCGACGAGTGTCGAGCAATCGGCCTCAATGCAGTTGCAGGTCGAACGGGTGATTGCTGGCTTTCCGGAAGTCGCGACGGTCTTTTCAAAGACGGGCACGGCGGAAGTTGCGACTGACCCGATGCCCGGCAATGTGTCCGACACCTTCGTGATCCTGCGTCCACGCGAGGAGTGGACCGATCCGTCCGAAACAAAAGCCGCGCTGATTGCCCGCGTGGAAGCCCGGCTGAACACGCTGCTCGGCAACAATTACGAGTTCAGCCAGCCCATCCAGATGCGCTTTAACGAGCTGATTTCGGGCGTTCGATCCGATGTAGCGGTCAAGGTCTATGGCGATGATTTTGAAACACTCAATGCCACGGCGCAGCGCGTTGCAGCTGCGCTGCGCGCGGTCGACGGTGCTTCGGATGTCAAGGTTGAGCAGACCGAAGGATTGCCGGCGCTGGTGATCGATTTCGACCGGGCGGCGATTGCAGCCTATGGTCTGTCGGTTGGCGACGTGACTGATGTGGTGCAGATCGCGCTCGGCGGCCGCGAGGC
>LNFM01013276.1_pt1 | contig 10538 bp, 9 predicted proteins | sample 596031 | NCBI WGS metagenome assembly LNFM01 (sample SAMN04254537, study PRJNA301005) | activated carbon metagenome | isolation source: dual media filters at the Ann Arbor, Michigan drinking water treatment plant | place: USA: Ann Arbor | reverse complement strand
GCACCAAGTGGCTGGCGCTGTCGGTGGCCAAGCTAACGCCGGTGACTTGAGGGGTTTGGGGCCGAGCTGAAGGTGTCCATAGTGTGCTATCGACCCAAAGCAGCCCGTCGGAGACCAATAAAGCAGACGCTCAACGTTTGAGGTAAGCCGACCTGCGGAGGCAGGCGCCGGCTAGCCGCGGAAGGACAGTATCTACCATGGTTTGGAGCGGCCAGACGGTGCTTGCCGTAGCGGGCCGGCGCTTGAAGCGAGGGGTTAGGCCACACTAGTGAATGCACCCCAACCAAATTTCTTCGAAGTCCTTCAGAAAGGCTATACGTACTCGCTCCTCCACGGCTCCTCGAAGAAAAGCTCCGTAGCCTAGAACTCGGTGCATGTAGTTCAAGTCGTGGAGATTGTCGTCCCAGGGCTTGCTTTCGCAGAAGAGTGCGTAGCGTAGGTTCGCGCGCAGAACCCAGCGGAGCTCGGCATCGAATTCATCAGCGAAGCCACTTTCGAGACCTACGCGTTGCGTCTTCCTCTCTCCTTCAAGAGCGGTCTTTAGGATATAGGACAGGTGGTACGCAGAGTGATCTGCAAGCTGCAGCCCGAGGACGTGTCGGGAGTCAGATTCGGGTATGAGCTTCAATCCATAAGCGACGTAGGCAGCGTCTGCCGCGGCTCTCGTCACGATCCCAGTGTCTACGAAGCACTCCTCATCTACTGCCAACGAGTTGGCTCTCACGATCTGCGCGAGTGTTTCGACGACATGCTCCCCCAGATTGCCGCGCTCGGAAGCGGGGGTGACTAGCACGGCGATGCGCGCTGTTTCTCGGATCAGCGACGCCAGTTCCTCGCGGAGCAACTGCAGTTCCGGCCTTGAGGCCATCCGCGCACCGCTCTTGTACTCGTCAAAGTACGCTACGAGGCCAGCCCGGCCGAGAGCTTCCGCGATGGACACAGACGGGTCCTCCGGGCAATGCACGAAGGCAGTGCAGATGTAGCCCAGGGAGTGTTGGATGCTCTCGTCAACGTAGATCACGGGGTGTCTTGTGTGTGGCCCAACGTTTGACGTGAGGGACCGCCCATAAGCGCAGCTTGTGGGCGGTCCCTCTCGACGAAGTGGTTAGGTGTAGAACTCTGTGTGTACAAAATCTCTGAACAGCTTTTTGGTCTTTGTGAGCCCAAACTCAACAAAAAGAAATTGCCATACTTGATCCTCCTTCGGAAGCTTCTTTGCCTGCTTAAGGTAGGCGAGCTCCTTCGCAATCTCTACTCGCTTAACGTCATTGGTTCTTATTTTTTTGTCTATTTCTTCAACGATTTTGTCAGCTGCTTCAAGAGCGGAAAACAACTCTTGCCATGTAAGGCCGATCAATGCATTCAATGGCAATTTCAGCGAAGGGATTTCTCTTAGTGTCCGTGCTGTGACCACGCCTCCGTTGTGCGCAAGTGCGCATCGAAGCTTGTAGAAGTGATCCCAGTCCGTTCTCGGTTTTCCTAATGAAAGCCCCAACAGGCTCTCCGCGTACTCCAGGGGATCGGGCAACGATGATCGTTCAAGGATAGGGGCACCTAGTGCCCCCCCGACTGCGTCCAGTTTTAGGTGGCATTTGGTTGAATGACCTTTAGAGGCAATGTATGCAAAGCAAGCCTCTTTCAGATATGCCTCCACATTTGCAGAGCAAACAACCAGAAGATGAAGTCGGGTTCTTGACAGCATGTCCGCAGAGGCTGCATTAAACTCTGCGACGCTGATTGGCAGCATATTTCTCTTGAAACTTGGGCCAACAACATCAACAACAAAATCAGTGGGTTTTGCCGACGCACAGAGTTTTGTAGTTGCCTCTGAGGCCAAGACATATCCCCAGTAAAGCCGACTGAGCTCCGTATGCTTTTTCCTAAAGCGACGGAAGCACAATGTTGATTCGGTAGTCATCGGACACCTAACGTGATGTAGATCGAAAAACCTGCGAAATAAAACGGTGCCTGCGTGATAAACCGTTAATTGGATCCGCCTTAACTGCCTTTCACGACTGAAGAAATCGCCATTTTCGTGGTTGTTTGTACAGGTATAAGTGAAACCAACAAACCACGCAGTCGGCTGCACGCATTGTAGGAAGCTGACGGGTCAAGTGATATCCCCCAAAAGGGTCATTGGGCGACAGCTTTCGCGCCAAATCTTGGACCTCTGCTTTGGGCCGACAGCCGCCGCTGCAGGCGGCCTGGTGCCCATAAACCGGAGACTCAGTTGCCGAGTCCTACGAACATGTTCTGCACGTCATCGTTCGCATCGATGGCCGCCAGAAACGCTTCCACCTCCTCCAGCTGCTCCGCGCTCAAGGTGGTCGGGTCCACCGGGTTCTTGGGCTTGTAGCCCAGCTTGGCGGAAAGCACGGTGTAGCCCTGGGCTGGCAGGGCGCGGCTCACCAGGTCCAGGTCGGCGGCGTCGGTGATGAAGGTCGTGACGCCATCTTCACCCGCCGCTTCGAAGTCCTGCGCCCCGGCTTCGATGGCGGCGAGTTCCGGGTCGGCGCCGGCAGCGGCGGGTTCGGCCTCGATGAGGCCCACGTGGTCGAAGTCCCAGGCCACCGAGCCGCTGGTGCCGAGCTGGCCCTTGCGGAACAGCACGCGCATTTCGGGGGCGGTGCGGTTCACGTTGTCGGTCAGGCATTCCACCATCACGGGCACGCGGTGCGGGGCAAAGCCTTCGTACATCACGTGCTCGAAATTCACGGCGTCACCGCCGATGCCGGCGCCTTTCTTGATGGCGCGCTCCAGCGTGTCCTTGGGCATGGAGACCTTGCGAGCCTGCTCCACCACCAGGCGCAGGCGCGAGTTCAGTGCCGGGTCGGCCCCGCCGCGTGCCGCGACCATGATTTCCTTGGCCAGTTTGCCAAACAGCTTGCCCCGGGCATCTGCGGCCTGTGCCTTGCCTTTTGCTTTCCACTGCGCGCCCATATGCGGTTTCCTTGGTGTGAGACGGCGCCGCCGGGCGCCGGGGTTGATTCAGGGGGTGGCTGCGGGCCCGTCGTCGGGCGCCTGCGCCGGGGCTTCGTCGTCGGTGACAAAGCTGTCTTGGAAGGTGAACCACATCGAGCTGAAGAACATGGCGGCCAGCAGCATGGCGGTAGGGAACATCAGCGTGTTCATCAGGCCGGGCTGGCCCAGGGTAACGGTCACGATCATGACGACCACCCCCACGGCAAAGAACAGGCCCAGCCAGCTCAGCACGTACAGTGCAAAGGCGCCGAAGTTGCGCGTGCAGGCCACGAAGCTGAAGAACACGCTCTTGCCCGGCGCAACGGCGTGCCAGTGCACCAGGGCAGGTGCGTGCCAGAACATCATGGAGAAGGGCAGGTACAGGGCCAGGGCCACCCACATGGCGTTCTGGAAGGCCGCCGACTGCAGCAGCTCGGGCGTGAGGGCGCCGCCCACCAGGTACATGCGGGCAAAGGCGCCACCGTCGATCAGGGCCGAGGCGCCCAGCACGAGCAGGAAACCCGTGGCGTACATGGCCCCCAGCAGCAGCATGGCCTGGGCTTGCGGGCGACCGGCGCGCAAGGCGATGACCAGGATGGAGGGCATGGGGAAACGGCCCTGGGCCGCCTCGCGGGTGGCGGCCATCAGGCCCAGGGTGGCGGCCGGCAACAGCACCAGCGCCAGCACGCTGCCCACATAGGGGATCAGGCTGGCCACCGAGACCAGCGAGATGAACATGAAAAACAGGCCGGCCAGCGCCAGCGGCTGGCGCCAGAAGGTGCGCACACCGGCGCGGGCCCAGTTGAAACCGGCGCGGGCGGGGACGATGTTGAGTTTCATGCCAGGGCCATTTCCACGTCGGCCACGTGCAGCGGGTGCAGCACGCGTTGTCTGAGCACGCGCTCGAAGTGCGTGGGGTCGTGCGGCTGCAGCATGCTGGCTTCGCGCGGCAGGTGGAAGTCCCACAGGCGCGAGATCCAGAAGCGCAGGGCGCCGGCGCGCAGCAGGGCCGGCAGCAACTCGCGCTCGGCGGCGGTGAGCGGGCGCACGGCGGCGTAGGCCTGCACAAAGGCGGCGCTGCGTTGCAGGTCGGTCTCGCCGGTGGACAGGTGGATGCACCAGTCGTTCAGGCAGACGGCCAGGTCGAACAGCCAGGTGTCGATGCCGGCGAAATAGAAGTCGAAGAAGCCGCTGAGTTCGGGCGCGTCGGCGGGGCCGTCGAACATGACGTTGTCGCGGAAAAGGTCGGCGTGGATGGGGCCGCGCGGCAGGGCGGTGTACGCGGACGAGACGGCCACATGGTTCTGGTAGGCCAGTTCGCTGCGCAGCAGCGCGGCCTGCTGTTCGTCCAGGTGGGGGAGCACCAGGGGCACGGTGTCGTTCCACCAGGCCAGGCCGCGCAGATTAGGCTGGCGGCGGCTGTAGTCCTGCCCGGCCAGGTGCATGCGGGCCAGCATGGCGCCCACGGCGGCGCAGTGCGCCGGTGTGGGGCTGAGTTCGCTTTGGCCGCGCAGGCGGTTCACCACGGCGGCCGGTTTGTCCTTGAGCTTGTGCAGGATGTCACCGTCGCGGTTGGCGGCCGGGTCGGGCACCGGGATGCCCTTGAGCGCCAGGTGCTTCATCAGGTGCAGGTAGAAGGGCAGCTGCTCGAAGGACAGGCGTTCGAACAGGGTCAGCACGTAGGCGCCCTGTTCGGTGGTGGCGAAGTAGTTGGTGTTCTCGATGCCACCCTGGATGCCGCGCAGTTCCTGCAGCTGGCCCAGCTTGAGGTCCTGCAGCAGGGTGCTGGCCTCGTCGAATGAGACTTCGGTGAAAACGGCCATCAGTATTTGAAGATGTTCCAGCCGCCGGAGCCGCTGCGTTCGCGGTCGGTGCTGGCGGGGTTGCGGTTATTGCTTTCGGGCGGGACCTGATACGCCGGCGTATCCCCCTTGGGGGTCACGGTGATGCTTTTGGTCTCGCCGCCCACGCGCAGTTCGTCGATGCGCGTGCTTGCATCCTCGTGGCGGATGCGCTCGATCTTCTGCTCGGTGCCGGCGGTGGGGGGCGGGGCGGCGTCGCGCGGCAGCGTCGCCGGCGTCTGGGCCAGGGCGGCGGTGGCGACCAGGCCGCACAGGGCCACCAGCAGACGGGGAAAACGTGGGAGGGCGGCGGGCATCCTGCAATTGTAGAGGGCGCCGCTGCAGGGCCCGGGCACAGGCACAATCGGCGTCTGCCCTACGGACCCTGCTCATGAGCGACAAGAAAACCCTGCTGCTGGTCGATGGTTCCAGCTACCTGTACCGCGCCTTCCACGCCATGCCGGACCTGCGCGCCGTGCCGGGGGACCCGACCAGCCCGCCCACGGGCGCCATCCGCGGCATGATCAACATGCTGCAGAGCCTGCGCAAGGAAGTGCACGCCGACTACGCGGTCTGCGTCTTCGACGCCAAGGGCCCGACCTTCCGCGACGAAATCTACCCCGAATACAAGGCCCAGCGCTCGCCCATGCCGGACGACCTGCGCGCGCAGATCGAGCCCATCCACGAGGTGGTGCGCCTGATGGGCTGGAAGGTGCTGGACGTGCCCGGCGTGGAGGCCGACGACGTGATCGGCACGCTGGCCGTGGCCGGTGCCAGCCACGAGGTGGAAGTCATCATCAGCAGCGGCGACAAGGACCTGGCCCAATTGGTCACGCCGCACATCACCATCGTCGACACCATGAACGGCAAGCGCCGCGACATGGCCGGGGTGGAGGCCGAGTTCGGCGTGCCGCCGCACCTGATGATCGATTTCCAGACCCTGGTGGGCGACACCGTGGACAACGTGCCCGGGGTGCAGAAGGTGGGCCCCAAGACGGCTGCCAAGTGGTTGCAGGAATACGGCTCGCTGGACAACATCGTGGCCAACGCCGACGCCATCAAGGGCGCGGCCGGTGAGAACCTGAAGAAGGCGCTGGACTGGCTGCCCACCGGCCGCCAGCTGCTGACCATCAAGACCGACTGCGATCTCAACGGCTGGGTGCCCGGTTTGCCGGCGCTGGACGCCGTGGCCGTGGGCGAGCCCGACACGGCGGCGCTGAAAGACTTCTACGAGAAATACGGCTTCAAGGGCCTGGCGCGCGCCATCGGTGGCGAGGCAGCGCCCGCGCCGGCGGCCAAGACGAAAGTCGACGCCAGCAACCCCGGCCTGTTCGACGAACCGGCCGCACCGGTGGCCCCGCGCGTGAGCCAGCTGAAGTACGACACCATCCTCGACTGGGACAGCTTCGAGCGCTGGTTCACCAAGCTGCAGGCCGCCGAGCTGGTGGCGCTGGACACCGAAACCACCTCGCTGGACGAAATGGTGGCCGAGGTTGTGGGCCTGTCCTTCAGCGTGGTGCCCGGCGAGGCAGCTTACATCCCGCTCACGCACGACTACCCCGATGCGCCCGCGCAGCTGCCGCGCGACGAGGTGCTGGCCAGACTGAAACCCTGGCTGGAAAACCCCGCGCACAAGAAGCTGGGCCAGCACGTCAAGTACGACCGCCACGTCCTGGCCAACCACGGCATCGAGGTGCAGGGTTATGCGCACGACACCATGCTGCAGAGTTATGTACTGGAAGTGCACAAGCCGCACGGTCTGGCCAGCCTGGCCGAACGCCACCTGGGGCGCAGCGGCATCAACTACGAAGACCTCTGCGGCAAGGGCGCCAAGCAGATTCCCTTCAGCCAGGTCGCCATCGACAAGGCGGCTGAGTACTCCTGCGAAGACTCGGACCAGACCCTGGACGTGCACCGCGTGCTATGGCCGCAGCTGCAGGCCGACGAGAAGCTGAAGTTCATCTACGAACTGGAGATGGCCAGCTCCGAGACGCTGTACCGCATCGAGCGCAACGGCGTGCTGATCGACGCGCCCACGCTGGCCAACCAGAGCCACCAATTGGGCCAGCGCATCCTGCAGCTGGAACAGGAAGCGTACGAGCTCGCGGGGCAGCCCTTCAACCTCGGCAGCCCGAAGCAGATCGGCGAGATCTTCTTCACCAAGCTGGGCCTGCCGGTCGTGAAGAAGACCGCCACCGGCGCACCGAGCACCGACGAGGAAGTGCTGGAGAAACTGGCTGAGGACTTTCCCCTGCCGGCCAAGATCCTGGAGCACCGCGGCCTGTCCAAGCTCAAGGGCACCTACACCGACAAGCTGGCCCAGCTGGCGCATCCGCGTACCGGCCGCGTGCACACGCATTACGCCCAGGCCGTGGCCGTGACGGGGCGGCTTTCCAGCAACGACCCGAACCTGCAGAACATTCCCATCCGCACGCCGGAGGGCAGGCGCGTGCGCGAGGCCTTTGTGGCCCCGCCCGGTTGTGTGATTGCCAGCGCCGACTACTCGCAGATCGAGTTGCGCATCATGGCCCACATCAGCGGCGACGCTGCGCTCTTGCTGGCCTTCCACGACGGCATGGACGTGCACCGCGCCACCGCCAGCGAAGTGTTCGGCGTGCCCACCAGCCAGGTCAGCAGCGAGCAGCGCCGTTACGCCAAGGTCATCAACTTCGGTCTGATCTACGGCATGAGCGCCTACGGCCTGGCGAAAAGCCTGGGTATCGACAACACCGCCGCCAAGAACTACATCGAGCGTTATTTCGACCGTTATCCCGGCGTCAAGCGCTACATGGACGAGACCCGGCAGCAGGCCAAGGCCCGCGGTTATGTGGAGACCGTCTTCGGCCGCCGCCTCTACCTGCCCGAGATCAACTCACCCAACGGCCCGCGCCGCAGCGGCGCCGAACGCGCCGCCATCAACGCGCCCATGCAGGGCACGGCGGCCGATCTCATCAAGCTCAGCATGAACAAGGTGCAGGAGGTGCTGGACGCCGAAGACCGCAAGACCAGGATGATCATGCAGGTGCACGACGAACTGGTCTTCGAAGTGCCCGAAGATGAAGTCACGTGGCTGCGCCACGAGATCCCGAAGATCATGGCCGGCGTGGCCCAGCTCAAAGTGCCGCTGCTGGCCGAGGTGGGCGTGGGGCCGAACTGGGACAAGGCGCATTAATCGAAGCACCCCCTGAGCCGCTGCGCGTCTCCCCCCTCAAGGGGGGCGCACCCGATGGCCCGGCGAAGCCGGTTCCATGGGTGTCCGCGCATCTTGTGGCGCGGGTATCGGTCCTCAGGCCCCCAGCAGCGACTGCCCGCACACCCTGAGCACCTGTCCGTTGACAGCCCCGGCATCGGGCCGCGCGAGGAAGGCGATGGCTTCGGCCACGTCTTCGGGCAGGCCGCCTTGTTGCAGCGCATTGAGGCGGCGGCCCGCTTCGCGCACCATCAGGGGCATCTTGCGGGTCATCGCGGTTTCGATGAAACCCGGTGCCACGGCGTTGATGGTGCTGCCCGAACCCTGCAGTTCAGCGGCACGCGCACGCACGTAGCCGATCAGTGCGGCCTTGCTGGCGGCGTAGTTGGTCTGGCCCGCGTTGCCGGCGATGCCGCTGATGGAGGCCAGGCAGATTTCGCGGGCGCCGGGGCGCAACGCACCGGCCGCGCCCAGCGCGGCGTCGATGGTGAGGATGGACTGCAGGTTCACGGCCAGCACGCTGTCCCATTCGGCGTCCGACATGCGGCCCAGGGTGCGGTCGCGGGTGATGCCGGCGTTGTGGACCAGGATGTCGATGCCGCCACGGTTGCGTGTGGCTTCGATCAGGCGTGCAGCGGCATCGGGCGCGGTGATGTCCAGCGCCAGGGCCGTGCCGCCGATTTCAGTGGCCAGGACGCCCAGCGGCGTTTGCGCGCCCGGCACATCCACACAGAGCACATGCGCACCATCGGCCGCCAGGCGCCGCGCCGTGGCCGCACCGATGCCACCGGCCGCGCCCGTGACCACGGCCGTCTGGCCCTGCAGTGCGGGCTGGGGCAGGGCCGCCAGTGCGCTGGCCGGCTGCTGCAGGCGCAGCACCTGGCCCGAGACATAGGCCGAGCGGGCGGTGCCGAAGAAATCCAGCAGCGGTGCCAGGGCGGATGCGTCCAGGTCTGCGGGCAGCTGCAGCAGATTGGCCGTGGCACCACGGCGCCCGATCTCCTTGGCCAGCGAGCGCACAAAACCTTCCACCGCAGCAACAGCCGCTGCGGCCTGCGTGCCTGCCGCTTGTGCCGGGGCCAGCACCAGCACGCGGGCGCCGGGGGCCAGGCGGGGAATGGCGGGCTGCAAGTGGGTGCGCAGCTGGTCCAGCTGGGGCAATGTGTCCAGTGCACGCACATCCAGCAGAACGAGGTCCAGCGCACCGGTGGCGTTCAACAGGGCCCCCTGGTGCTGCACCCAGTCGTGCAGGGCCTGCGCAGCCGCACTGTCCAGGCTGGCCAGCAAGACCCGCCGACCTGACAACTCACGCGCCTGATAGGCGTGTTGCCGGCGTGGCAGCGCCTGGGGTTGGGGCAGGCCCAAGGCGCGCACGAAGGGTGCGCTCCAGCGGTGGTTGGCCAGGGTGAGCAGGCGGTCGGTCATGGGGTTCATGGATCAGCAGAAGGCGCCGATCCTAAAGCATGAAAGACCACCGACCGGGCGACTACTCCTCGATCTTGAGGTTGGTGTCCTTGACCAGGCGTGTCCACTTGTCGACCTCGGTGACGAGGAACTCGCGGAACTGCTGCGGCGACAGCTGGGTAGGCTCGACCGCCAGTTCGCCCAGGCGCTGTTTCATCTCGGGCTGGGCCAGCGCGTCATTGAGTGCCTTGTTCAGCTTGGCCACGACATCGTCAGGCGTCTTGGCCGGTGCGCACAGGCCCCACCACTGGATGGCGCTGAAGCCGGGGAAACCGAGCTCGGCAATGGTGGGCACATCGGGCAGCAGCGGGTCGCGCTTGGGCGAGGCCACGGCCAGCGCGCGCAGCTTGCCCGCACGGACCTGCGACAGGGCTGCCGTCAGGCTGGGAAACATGGCGTCGACGGTGCCAGCCAACAGGTCTTGCATGGCCGGCGCGGCGCCCTTGTAGGGGATGTGGACCAGATCCACCTTGGCCTGGTTCTCCAGGTACTCCATGATGAGGTGCGTGGCCGAGCCGCTGCCGGCCGAGGAGAAGTTGAGCTTGCCGGGGTTGGCGCGGGCCTGTGCGAGGAACTCCTGGAAATTCTTGGCGGGGCTCTTCTCACCCACGACCAGCACGTTGGCGGTCTGGCCCATCATGCCCACGGGGGCGAAGTCGGCGATCGGGTCGTAGCGGATCTTCAGCACCGCCGGGTTGGTGCTGTGGGTGGCCACATAACACTGCATGAGGGTGTAGCCGTCGGGCGCGGCGCGCGCCACCTCCATGGCGGCGATGGTGCCTGAGCCACCGGCCTTGTTCTCGATGACGAACTGCACGCCCAGGCTCTGCCCCATCTTTTCGGACACCATGCGCGCCACCTTGTCGGCACCACCACCGGCCGCCACCGGCACCACGATGCGGATGGGTTTGCTGGGGAAGGCGGCCTGGGACCAGGCGGCCCCGGAAAGAACGAGCAGGGACAGGACGGTGGCGATGCGGGTGAGTGCGGGGCGATGGATCATGGTCGGGCGGATAGGCAAAGTTGGGACCCTGCCATCCTAGTGCCGGTGCGGGCCCGCGAGCCCTGTGAAAACCCTGAAC
>LNFM01013275.1_pt1 | contig 10539 bp, 5 predicted proteins | sample 596031 | NCBI WGS metagenome assembly LNFM01 (sample SAMN04254537, study PRJNA301005) | activated carbon metagenome | isolation source: dual media filters at the Ann Arbor, Michigan drinking water treatment plant | place: USA: Ann Arbor | reverse complement strand
CGTGCTCCTGTTCGAGCGCTCGATCGAGCCCGGGCCGCCGGGGATGTGAGACGGTGGCCGGCGGTCATCCGAGCGACGCCGACCGTGCGGAGGCATCGCTTCCGGCCCTGACGGCGGTGATCGAGGCGGTGGGCGCGCACGACGCGGGCGCGCTCGCGGACCTCTATCGGGACGACGTCGTGTGGCTCGCCCCCGACGGGGTGCATACCGGGGTCGACGCGGCGGTGGCCCGCCACATGGAGATCGCAGCGCGCGCCTCCTCCTGGGATCCGCCCCAGCAGCACGGGGCACGCGCTGCGCTGCGCTGGACCGGCGACGACGGCTCACGCGGCGCCATCGTCGTGGAGGTCCGTCGCGGCATGATCATCTTCGCGGCGGTGTAGCCGGGCGCCCGTCATCCCGGCACGACGGACGGCGCGTCGGCGGCACCGGGGACGGCTCGACCTCGGAGCCCTGAGGCCCGCGACGATCGTGAATTGCGCTCGCGTTGCGGCCCGCTGCCATCGTGGCCCGCCTCACCGGTGGCAACGAAGGCGGGAGAGAGCGCAATGGGCACGAGTGGACCGCACCGGCACGTATCCGCGGTGGCGGTCGCCATCGCCATCGCCATCGCCGGCGCGGTCGCGGCGGTAGCCGGCGCACCGGGCGCGACGGCCGCGGAGAGCCCGGTGCGCATCGTCACACCCCGCGCAGGCCTCGTGACCTCGACGGAGATGCGGGTGGTCGTCCGAACCGCCCCCGGGCTGAGGACGTTCACCGCGCGTCTGCGGGGCCGCGACGTGAGCCGCCACTTCCACCGTGTCGGCCCGGGCCTGTGGCAGGCCACCCTGACCCGCCCGAGGGTCCTCAGGCCGGGACCGGCCGAGCTCGCGGTGCTCACCCGGGACTCGCGCGGCCGGGAGGGGGTGGAGACGGTGCGGCTGACGATCGGCCGGGCGCACCCCGGCTACGTGCGCAGCGTTTCGTCCGCTCGCCGGTTCACCCCGGGCTCGTTCGTGAGGGTCACCGTCGGCTCTCGCCCGACCCACTTCGAGGCCCGCCTCAACGGCCTGGACGTGACGCACGTGTTCCCCCACTTCGGGCGCGAGCGGGCAGCGCGGCTCTCCGCGGACGACGGTCTGCGCTTCGGCGTGAACCGTCTGGTGGTCGTTGCAGCACGCAAGGACGGCACCTACGGCCGCGTCTCGCGCACGCTGCGCGTGCCTCGCTCGCGGCCACTGGTGGCGGCCGGCAACGATCAGCTCACCATGTCAGGGCAGCGGGTACGGCTCAGCGCGCATCGGACGCGCCCGGCGCGCGGCGGCACGCTGAGCTACTCGTGGACGCTCACCCGACGCCCGCCAGGGTCGAAGGCCACGATCCGGCGCGCGGACTCCAGGGTCGCCACGCTCACTCCCGACGTGCCGGGAAGGTTCGTCACGCGGGTGACCGTCACCGAGCGCCCGCCGGCGGGCGCTCGCCCCAGGGCGGGTGCCCCGGGGCCGCGCCGGGCGGTCGACGAGGCCACGATCGGCAACCAACCGTCCTTCGCGCCCATCGGCGCTCCGATCAACACGATCGCGATCCTGCCGAACGGTGAGCCCGCGGTGACGATCGGGACCGGACCCTCCGACCCGAACTGGGCCTTCTACCCGACGCGGGGCGTCGTCGAGCAGCTGGTGTTCGACCGTCAGCTCCTCTCGCTGGAGGCACGGAACTTCTTCGACGGACCGAACGCCGCGGCGCAGGCGCTCAACGACCTCAAGCAGCGCGACTCCAGTCAGCTCGTCGTGCTGACCACCGGCGGCGTGTCCAACCCGGCGGCGATCGGCGGGGACTGGCCGAAGGTATGGGCGCAGCTGGGAGCGACGCCCAGCGATGATCTGAGCAACGGGAACTGGTCGGTCATCGGCGTCCCCGGCGCCGCAGACGGAGGCGCGTCGAACAGCGACGGCGGGATGACCGGATACCTCCAGTTCGACGCCACCGGCGACTACCCGAGCTACACCTTCGTGGCGGGCCAGTACGCCAACTACTCCACCTCCATCGCGTCCACCTCGTCCTCCAACACGATGCAGGTGAACGGGCAGTCGTACCCGTCGGAGGCGCTCAGCTGCCCGGGAGGCGGCGGTCTTCAGGTCGTGGCGGTCTCCTCGCGCACGCTGGCTCCCGCCTTCAACTCGACGTACGCCACCAACTGCGGTGACGCCACCGCGAACGCGGGCGCTCTGGCGAACCTCCACGCCCAGCTGACGGCGCTGCCGTCTGCGGCCGGTGGTCCGCACGTGCTGCTCGTGCAGAGCATCGGCACCCCCTTTCCGGCGAACGCGACCGACGCGTGGTACCAGGTCGGCCTCGACCTGGACGAGCTCGGCGGCACGGCCGGAGTGTTCAACACCGCAACCGGCGCATACGCCCTCGTCGGCGGGGACGGGCTCACCGAGCCCGGCTCGATCGCCAGCCGTGGTCCCGAGACCTCGAGATCCCTGACCAACTCGGGCGGCACGCTGACGGGCGTGCTGCGCCGCAACGGCCAGTACCACTACGAGGTCATCCTCGGCACGCCGGGGGGCGACTTCACCCAGACGCTCACGAGCATCGTCTACCCGCAGCAGCCGCTGCAGCCGTGGGCGCCGACCGACTCGCCGGCGCAGCGGTCCATCGTCTCCTACATCACCGCGAAGGTTCTCGGCATCCCGCAGATCCCGAACGCGGGCGCCGGGTGCTATGTGCCCGCTCAGCCCGACATCCGCGCGTGGTACTGCGACATCACCACCTACACGTCGGCGAACTGGACGAACATGTCCGAGAAGGTGGGGGCGCTCATCAACACGCCGCCGCCCGCGGGCACCGGGTTCGCGCAGGACGACTGGAACAACGTCACCACCGAGCTCTCCAACGAGATGGCCGCGGTGCCGTCGGTCTACAAGCTCGTCTCGCAGCTCCAGCAGGTGTACGGCACGAGCGAGGTGCAGGCGGCGGTGCAGGTGAACGAGGTCTTCGCCACCGTCAGCGACGCGCTCACTCCGCCACCGGCCGCGCAGCCGGAGGGAACGGACTACTGGACGACGTTCGCGGGCGAGGTGCTGGACATCGGCGAGCTCCTGGGTGGGGAGGACCTCATCGCGGGCCTCCTCGCCAACGGCGTCCACCTCGTGGCGGACTCCATGACCGACTCCGACGGCACGCCCGTGCTGAACAGCCCCACTCTTGGCGTCCCGGCCGCCCAACTCGGCTCGGAGATCGCCAGCCGTTACCAGCGCATGTCCGACGAGCTCGGCCACCTCGCCGACATGATCGTCACAGACGGAGGCAAGCTGCGCGCGTTCACCCAGTCGCCGAACGTGGGCGCCAACTCGACCGCGCTGACCGAGCTCGAGCAGAGCCTCAAGCTCAGCGCCAAACGCGTCGCGTGGGGGAAGATGCTGAGCGCCGCCTACCGCCTGGACATGCTGCACCAGGAGGCGAACAACAACCCGCCCTGGTGCCCGGTCGCCAGCCCGGTGGCTCAGTGCGACCCGCCGGCCTCGGGGTTCCTCTGCTCGCTCGAGAACTACCAGTGGTTCCCGTTCCAGAACGCGCCGGCCGACGCACAGTTCGTGGTCCCGACCCCGGTCGCACCCGGCACAACCGATCGCGGCCGGCTCTTCGTCGTCGCCGACCCGACCGTCAACGGAGGCTGGTACCCGAATCAGACGCCCTGGATGAACCCCAACACGATCGTGAGCACACCATCGGCGTCACTCCTCGCCCCCCTCTTCCAGCCGCTGTCGGCAAAGGGGCTCGGGCTCTACAAGCAGTGGTTCTACGCGCGCAACTTCAACACCGACGTCGAGCTCCCGGCCGCGGCCAAAACCGGAGCGCAGCCCTACTACTTCAGTTGTCAGGGGTAGGAGGCATGCGTCGGACGATCAGCGTGGTCGTCGCCACGCTCGCGCTCCTCGCGGCGTCGGCGATCCATGCGGCGGCCGCCCAGCAGATCTACTGGGCGAACGCCGACGGCGACAGCATCGGGACGGCCCAGCTCGACGGCACGGGGGCGAACCAGGCGTTCGTCCGCGCGTTCGGGGGCCGGCCGACGGGCGTCGCCGCGGACGGTCGCTACGTCTACTGGACCAATCACGACCGCAACACCATCGGACGGGCCAACCTCGACGGAACCGGGGTCGACCAGAACTTCATCACGCAAGCCAGTCAGCCGTCCGCAATCGCTGTGGACTCCGGGTCCATCTACTGGATCAACCACAACCCGGCCGGCGGGAGCTACTCCGTCGGCCGGGCCGACCTGGACGGCGGCAACGCGATACGCAGCTTCCTCCCCGCGCAGGCCGGCGGGGGCATCGCCGTCGACTCCACATACGTCTACTGGACCGGGAGCACGACGATCTGGCGCGCGCGGAAGGACCGCACCTCGATCAACCCCGCCTTCATCACCGGCCTGGTCCGACCGACCGGCGTCGCCGCCGGCCGCAACTACCTCTACTGGTCCGACGCGGGCGACAACAGCGCTCCGGCCATCGGCCGGGCGAAGATCGATGGAACCGGCGTGGAGCGGCAGTGGATCAGATCCGAGACCGGCGCCGGCGGGGTGGCCCTCTCTCCCGGCCGGCTCTACTGGAGCACGAGCGCCGACGCGCTCGCGCGCGCCACCACCGGGGCGGCCGACATCGACATGTCGTTCGTCACCGGCGCGGCGGGTCCCGTCGGCATCGCCGTGTCCCCGCCTCCGGGGGTCGCTCGCCCGAAGGCGTTGCCACGCCCGCCTCGGGCGGCGGCGGTGTGCGCACAGTCGCCCGGCGGAGGCCTCACGCTCGCGAACGTCGGGGCCGCCGGCTCGCGCCTGCTCGTGGTGGGGTCCGACGGCCTAGTCGCCGGGGGATCCGGGCCGGACGGCCTGGCCGAGAGCCCGACTCCGGTGAGCCACGCGCTGCGCGGCGCGGTCTGGACCGGTGCCCGCTGGGTGGTGGTCGGCGACGGCGGCACCGTGCTGTCGAGCCCGGACGGCCTCACCTGGCAGCAGGCCGGCGGGATTCCCGCCTCCGGCCTGAGGGCGATCGCCGCCCGGCCGGGTCTGGTGGTGGCGGCGGGGTCGGCCGGCACCGTCCTGACATCAGAGGACGGGCTCAGCTGGAGCGCACAGAACCTGGGTGCGGACCGGATCCTGTGGGGCGCGACGGCCGTCGGGTCGAAGGTGCTCCTGAGCGGTAACGACGCGACGGTGCTCGCGAGCGACGACGGGACGAGCTGGACACCGGTGCCGACCTCGCCGGACGATACGGGCAATCCGTTCGAGTCGCGTCCCCTCCTCTGGCAGCTCGCCACCGACGGCACGACGGTGGCCGCCGCCGGCGACTTCGGCGCCGTGCTCGCGGGAGACCTCGCCGGCCTCGAGGCGCAGCTCTCCAATTCGGATGAGACGCTGCGCGGGATCGCATACGGCGGCGGGATGTGGGTGGCCGTGGGCACCGGCGGCACCATCCTCCGCTCGCCGTTCGCCGCCCATTCGATCTGGCTCCCGGTCGTCTCGCCGACCACCGTCGATCTGCGCGGGGTGGCGTACACCGGCAGCGGATTCGTCGCCGTCGGAGACCAGAGCACGGTGATCTCGACCGACTCGGCCGACGCGGTCGACTGGCACATCGACGAGAGCGCGATGCCGTGCGCCCTGATGTCGGTCGCCTACGGCGCGGGTCGTTACGTAGCGGTCGGCGGCTCCGGGCGCGTCCTCTTCTCTGACGACGGCGTCACATGGCGCGCGGGGCGCCAACCCGCGTCAGAAGACTTCTACGGGGTGACCTACGGACCGGCGGGATGGGTCGCCGTGGGCGCCGGCGGCATCACGCTGACCTCGGCCGATGGCGCCAACTGGCTGACCGGCCCCCGGCCCACCAAGCAGGATCTCCGCGCGGTCACGTGGACCGGCAGCAGTTACATGGCCGGTGGCGACGGAGGCGTTCTCTACCAGTCGACCGACGCGGTGAGGTGGCAGAAGATGCCCGCCGGGTCGTACTCGATCCGCGACTTCGCCACGGCCGGCGCCACCACCGTCGTCGTCGGCGCCGGGACCGTGGTGCGCGTGAGCACGCGCCGGGTCCCCGAATCGCCGCAGGCGGTCGGCTTCGCGCGGTTCCAGACCTCCGTCGCCGCCGGCGCCGGCCGCTTCGTGATCGTCGGGCACAACGGCGAGGCGCTCGTCTCAACCGATGACGGTCGCACATGGACTCCCGGTGTCACCGGCGTGGACATCAACCTCGACAGCGTGGTGTTCGTCGGCGGGCGCTTCATCGCGACCGGGGAGGGCCGGGCGCTCGCCTCGCCCGACGGCCTGCATTGGAACCCGATCAACCTGCCGACCGCGCGCTCGATCAGGTCGATCGCGGTGGTGGGCTCTCAGCTGATCGCGGTCGGAGACGGAGGGGTGGTCCTGCGCTCGACGAACGGCGGCGCCAATTGGACGGTCATCGCCGGGTGAACGCGCGGTCGGCGCCCGCGATCGCCGCGCGGCAACGCTCGACCCACCTCGGTGCGCCGAGCCGTTCGCTGAACGCCGCGGCGTCGGCGAAACGGCGCCGGGCCTCGTCCTCGCGCCCGAGGACACGGCACATGAGCCCCAGGTGGTAGTCGACCGGCCCGGCGAAGTAGCCGAGGAACACGCCCTGACCCGCGAACGGACGAGTCAGGTCGTAGAGGCGCGCGGCGCGTGCGACGTCGTCGATTCGGGCGATCGGGGCGGCCATCTGAGCCATCAGGCCCACCGGACGTAGCACTGTCGGCCCGGTCGCCGCGTACCCGTCCATCAGCAGATCGAGGTTCTCGCCCACGTGGTCGAATGACCCCGCCTCCGCGTCGAGGAACGCGACCCCCGGCCACGCCGTGTCCGCCGAGGCGCCGAAGAAGGCCTGCCCCTCGTTGCGCATCTGCGCGAGCCGCCCCTGCTCGTGGCGCACCCCGATCATCTGGGTGATCCGGATCATCTCGACGATCGTCGCATCGAGCCCATGCTCGCGTCCGATGTCCGCCGCGCGCTGCACGAGAAGCTCCGCCTCGGCCACGCGGCCATGGAGCAGTGCCAGAGCGGCCCGGTTGTAGGCGAGCGTGTGGCGGTGGCCGCCCGGGGGCAGGGCGAGCGCGTCCTCGATCGCCCGCTCGAACAGGTCGTCGAGGTCGTCGCCGCGCCCCTTCTCGATCCGGGTCACGAAGCGGAACATCAGTCCGCTGAGCCGCAGTCCCGGATCATCGAGCTGATCGCCCAGTGCGAGCAGGTCGTTTTCGAGCCGCTCCTGCTCGTCGCCGCGCCCCGAGCCGGCGAGGCCCTGGCGCACGGCGAAGAGCACCCGGGAGAGGGTGTCGGTGTCGCCCAGCTCCCGGGCCAGCGCGACGGCCTCATCCGCGAGACGACCCGCCTCCGCCCTGTCGGTGCTCCACGCGTTAGCGGCGGCGATGCGGCCCAGCAACCGCGCGCGCCGCCGCCGGTCGCGGGCTCCCAGCATCTCGGTCGCCTCCCGGTACGTACCGAGCATGTTCTCGTCGATGAAGAGCTCCTCGCTCGTGCTGCGGCGATCCGAGAACGCGAGCGCCGCGTCCGCCGCCCGCTGAGGGTCGTCCAGCGCCCGTGCCGACGCGAACGCATCGTTCAAGGTGGCGTGTCCGGAGGCGAGCCCCAGCGCCCGTTGAGCACCGCCGAGCAGTATCTGCAGATCGAGGCGTGTTCCGGGATCCGGATCGCCCGCGCTCGCGAGCGCGTTGATCGTGCGCGTCGTGATCGTGATGACATCGTCGTAGACGCGCGCGTCGTAGGCCGCCCGGGCGACCGGCAGCCCGTAACGCACCGCGCGGCGCCAGTCCCCGAGCGGCGCCGCCGCGCCGAAGTGGTAGGCCAGGCCGACGAGCGCGTCGCCGCCCGCCTCACCACCCGCTTCGAGCACGGAACCGAGCCGTTGGTGGATGCGGAGCCGCGCATCGGGTGCGAGCGACTCGACCAACGCCGAGCGCACGAGGGCGTGGCGGAAGGCGAGCCAGCGGGGATCGCGCGTGGCGCGCACCAGCAGCCCGAGCACCCGCGCCCGCTCGAGCGTGTCTGCGGTCTCGGCTCCCGTTTCGCCGGCTGCCGCGGCGACGATCTCGGGATCGAACTCGAGGCCGGCGACCGCGGCCGCCTGCAGCACCCCCTCCGCGTCCGGGGGGAGCAGCGCAAGGCGCTCCCTGACGAGCTCCGAGATCCGCGTGGAGCGCTCGTGTCCGTGCCCCTTCCGCCAGGAACGCAGCAGCTCGCTCGAGAGCAGCGGGTTTCCGCCGGCGAGCCTCCATGCCTCTGCGGCGAGGGCGGGGCCGTGTCCGCCCGCCTCCCCGGGTCCGAGCGCGGTCGCGAGCGCCGCGATCTCCTCCTCGGTCAGCGGCTCCAGGGAGATGTGGGTGATACGCGGAGCGTCGCCGGACGCGCGCAGCCCCTCCCGCCCGACACTCGAGCGGTGCAGCACCAGCACGATGAGCGCGACTCGGCGGGCCGCGCTCGCCATTGCCTCCACCACGTCGAGCTCGGGCCGGGACGCCCACTGCATGTCGTCGAGCACGAGCAGCGTCCCCCGGTTCCCCGGCAGTAACTCGAGCGCCGCCAGGATCGCCTGCTCGATGCGGGGAGGGGTCAGCTCCGCGGTAGAGCCGGCCTCGCCGGCCTCCCCGCGATCGAGCATCGGCAGCAGCCGCCGGACGGTGCCGGCATGGGGACCGAGCTCCCGCATCAGGTCGTGGGGGTCGAGCGTCACGAGCGCGCCGTGCAGGGCCTCCAGAAGGCAGCCGTACGGAACGGCGATACGGTCGTCCGCCCTTCCGTAGAGCACGTTCATCCCATCGGCGTGCGCCCGCGCGGCGACCTCGGCGGCGAGGCGCGTCTTGCCCAGGCCCGGCTCGCCCTGGACGCACACGGTGAGCGGGCCCGCCTCGCGGGCCAGCCGCAGGTGTCCGATGAGATCGTCGAGCAGCGCGGTGCGGCCGACGAACGGCGTCTGGCTCTGCACGAGCAGCAGTGGGCCTGCGGCGACCGGGCGCGCCACCTGCTCGGAGGGGACGGGTGCACCGCTGTCGTCCTCGGCAAGGATCCGCAGGAACAGTCGTTGGGTCTCAGGCGAGGGCATCGCACCGAGCTCGTCGGCGAGCACGCGGCGGCAGGCGTCGTACGCGGCGAGGGCCTCGCCGGGATTACCCGTCGCGCGAAGGGCCCTCATCAGCAGGCGATGGCCGTCCTCACGCAGAGGCACCGAGGCGATCTGGGCGCGAGCCGCCCTCTCTGCGCGCGCGGCGTCTCCGAGCCCGAGCGCCGCCTCGCCCACGATGCGCTCCAGGCGGGAGCGCGTCTCCTCCGCCTCGAGCCGCAACGCGTTGACCCACTCGCCCGTCGCCCCGGCCATCACCGGCCGCGAGAGGCTCTCCAGTGCCTCGTCTGCGTCGGCGAGCGCCGCGGGGAAATCTCCCGCGCGCAGCAGGGCCTCGGTACGCCTGGCGCACTGGTCGGCGGCGACGACGTCCACGCGCGATCCGGCCGGCAGGTCCAGCCGGTAGGAGTCCGACACGGTGCGCAGTTCGACCACGTGCTCCAGGCCGGCAGCGACGATCCACCGTCGCAGCGCGGCGATGACGTTGCGAAGGGCGGACTCCCACGACGCGGGCGGCCAGGCACCCCAGACCGCCTCGGCGAGCGCGCCGCGCGACACCCGCCTTCCGGAGTCGATCGCGAGCCGCGCGAACGCGGTCTCCGCGCGGTGGCTCCGGAGCTGCGCCCCCTCTATCACGACGCCCGGACCGTGGACCATCAACCCGCCGGCGAGCGCGACCACGACGGAAGGCGATGAGCCCGGCCCTGATGAGTCCATCACGGGCGATGGTACTGCGACGCCGGCATGCGCCGCCATCCACTGAGCCGCTCTGGGCGGCCGCGCCGTCGTCGCGGCGCCCTACCCCTCCAGCTCAGAAGCCAGTCGTCGCAGCAGGCCGGGAGGGTAGAGGGCGCGTAGGCGTCCGCCCCCGGCGGCGAGGCGCTCCACTTCCAGGTCGGCGAGGGAGCCCTTGCGGAACTCAGCGCGCCCACCGCCGGTGAGCTCGGCGACCAGGTCCGAGAGGTCGGGCTGGTGACCGCACAGCAGCGCGCATCCCGCTCGCGGGTGCTCGCTCAGGAGTTGCTCGACGTCTGCGAGGCCTGCACCTGGCGCCAGGCGGCGGTCGGGGTGGGCGACGCCTCCGATCGCCTCCGCAACGATGTCGGCCGTCCGCCGGCATCGCGGGAGGGGGCTGGACAGGATCACGTCCGCGCGCACGCCGAGCGCACGCATGCCGAGGGCGGCCCGTTCCATACGCGCGGCGCCCTCGGCCGTGAGCTCCCGCGGCGCGTCGTGCCAGCCGGTGGCCGGGCCGGCGTCTTCGGCGATCCCGTGCCTGAGCAGGAGGAGCCGCACGCCGGACCGGCCGCCGTGCCGGGTCAGTCGATCATGTCGTAGGCCGGCAGCGTCAGGAAGTCGACGAAGTCGTCCGAGGTGGAGATGTCGTCGAAGAGCACCGCGGCCCGGTCGA
>LNFM01013274.1_pt1 | contig 10539 bp, 11 predicted proteins | sample 596031 | NCBI WGS metagenome assembly LNFM01 (sample SAMN04254537, study PRJNA301005) | activated carbon metagenome | isolation source: dual media filters at the Ann Arbor, Michigan drinking water treatment plant | place: USA: Ann Arbor | reverse complement strand
CCGGCGCGCACGGGCTCTATCGGATCCTCGTCCGTTGCCGGAACGCCGCGGCCGGCACCCTGAACGTCCGGGCGCAGACCGCAGCGACGACGGGGACAACCCGCACGACGACGAGCACTTCCTACGTGTGGCTCGATCTCGGGCAGATCACCGTCCAGAGCGGGGCCGATACTCTCCAGATCCGGGCGTGGCGCTCCGCGGCCGGGACGTTCTGGATCGACCGGGTAGTGGCACTCCCGGTCGAGCAGCGGCAAGGAACGGTCCCCCTGTACGCGGGCGCGCGGGACCTGGGGGAAGAGGTTCTCTGGCAGACGGTGGCGCTCCAGCGCGTCGTCCCACGATGAGGAGGAAGCATGGCGAAGGGTGACGTGGTCGGCGTCGCGGCTTACCCCGAAGAGGGGGGCCGTCTGGTCGTCCGGCTCCAGCACGACGACGGCGTGGACGCCGCCGGCAATCCGAAGGAGAAGCCGGGCGACGTCGTCGTCTGGTGCTCCGACCGGAACGCGTGGTGCCGGCCGAAGTCGGAGGAGGAGATCTCGGAGGGCGAGCGCCGCACCTTCCGGAACCGGCTCGTCCCGGGGGAGCAGCTCGACCCGCAGCCCCCGCAGGAGCCGGCGGAGCTCACGCCCGAGATCATCGAGCGGGGAGTGACGGGGAAGGCGCGAGCCATCCTCACCGCGGAGGGCGGCGGGCCGGCGATGGTCCGTGAGTACCTCCAGAGCCGACTCGACGCGACGCTGATCGACGTCGAGATGGCCGAACGGATCGCGGAGCGGGTCGGCGTGCCGGCCCCGAAGGCGGAGGGCTGATCGGTGGGGAGCCTCACGGACACCGCGGAGAACGCGGTCTTGAACGCGCTCATGAACGCGACCGCGCTCGGAGCGCCGGCGACGTGGTTCATCGCGGCCTTCACCGTCACGCCGTCCGACGCGGCGGGCGGCACGGAGGCGACGGGCGGCGGCTACGCCCGCGTCTCCGTCACCGCGAACACGACGAACTTCCCGAGCGCTTCGGGCGGGGCGTTGTCGAACGGAACGGCGATCGACTTCCCGCAGGCGACCGGCTCGCAGGGAACGATCACGGCCGTGGCCGGGATGAGCGCGAGCTCGGGCGGGACGATGTGGTGGTGGGATGACTTCACCGGCGTTGCGATCGCCACGGGAGACACCCTCCGGATCCCGATCGGGGATCTGGACTTCACGATGGACTAGGCCGACCAGCAGCGCGCCCCGAGCGACGAGCCGGGGCGCGCAGCTCCACACGAAGGACACCGCATGGCGATAACCACGCTGGACGGGGCCATTGCAGGGCAGCGGCCCCCCGACAACTTCCAGAAGGTCGGCGCGGCTACCGTCGTCGGCCGGCTCTACTCCCCCTTCTACGTCGCCGGTATGCCGGGCGCAGCGGTCGCACCGTCCCCCGGCGTCGCCGGCGCCGCGCTCACCAGCTACTCCGGGCAGATCCCGTTCACGAACCCGGGGTCCGGTAACTCCTACCTCTACCGCTTCCAGGGGGACTGCAACGTCGCGGGCACCCTCTACGTCTGCGATCGGTTGTGGCACAACTCCGGGCTATCCGCGACCCTCACGACGGCGCAGACCGTCAACTCCGTTGCGTGGCCGGCCCGCGACCGCGACGGCTCGACGAACGGCGTCGACGTGCAGATCGGCTTTGAGGTCTCAACGGTCATGGGCGCCGGTACCCCCACCTTCACGATGAACTACACCAATGCGGCGGGCACCGCGGGCCGCTCGATCACCACGGCCGCGCAGTCCGCGACGATGGCGGTCGGCTCGTTCATCCCGATCCCGCTCGCCGCCGGCGACACCGGGGTCCGCTCGATTCAGGCGGGATGGCAGCTCTCCGCGACGATGACGTCCGGCGCCTACCATCTCGTGGCCTACCTCGTCCTCGCTCGTCTCCCGGTCGTCGCGGGTGGCATCGGTGGGGCGCTCGACTTCATCACGGGCGGCGGGGTCCGCATGTACGACAACACGGTCCCCTTCCTGCTCTGGCTCCCCGCGACCACCACGGCGCCGACGATCTCGGGCTCCCTTCAGGTCACGCAGGGATAGGCCGTGCCGGTCACGGGCATCGGCAACGCTCCCTTCTTCAGCGCGTGGCTTCGTCGACCTGGGCAGCTCCTCACGCGGGAGGGGCAACCGGCCGCGCCCGCCGCGCTCCGGGACTGGAAGTTCGACGCGGCGCCGACGTCGATCGAGTTCCGCGGCGCCGTCTCGACGCTCGTCACCGCCGCGGCGTCCCCGTGGACGGTGACCGCTCCGACCAGCGCGGCCGACGGAGACCTGATCGTCGTCGCGATGATGACGACGGCCGTCGACACGGTCACCGCGTTCTCGGGGTTCACGTTCCTAACGTCCGTCGCTGAAGGCGCCGACGGCGTTCTCTTCGTCTACTACAAATTCAGCACGGGATCCGAGCCGTCCACGTATAGCCCGACGTTCGCCGCGACGACGACGGGGATCGCCGCGTGCTTCGTCTATCGGAACGTGGACCCGGCCGACCCGTTCTCCGGGACGCCGGCGACGTCGTCGGGGGCCGCAGCGACCGCGCAAGATTGGGGTCCGTACACCCCCGACGCGGACAACTCGATGGTCGTCGCGCTCATCGGTTGCGACCCTTCCGCGGGCGCGGGGCTCGTCTTCAATTGGAACGCCGGATGGACGGGGCGCTACGGGGAGACGTCCGGGACCGCGTCGCACGTCTCGACGTTCGACCTGCTTCAGGTGACCGCGGCGGCTGCTTCCCCGGGCGGGGACTTCTCCGCCGCGGAGGCATCCGCGCAGATCGTCTTCAGCTTGAACCGGCTCGCCACGGGCGCAGTGAAGGACGTCGCCGTCGTCGTCGGCGCAGCGTCCACCGCGACGGCCGCAATGGTGCGTCGCCGGACCGCAGCGGCGCTCGTCGCCGGCTCGTCGACGGTCACCGCAGCTCCAGTCCGGGCGCGGAGCGTCGCAGCGGTCGTCACGGGCGCGAGCACGGTCACCGCGGCCGTCGTCCGCCGAAGGGCCGTCGCTGCGCTCGTGGGAGCCGCGAGCACGGTCACCGCGGCAACGGTGCGGACGAGGGTCGTCGCGGCGCTCGTGGCGTCCGTGAGCACGGTCACCGCGGCTCCAGCTCGCCGGAAGGTGACCGCGGCGCTCGTCGGCGCCGTGAGCACGGTCACCGCGGCCGTGGTCCGCCTGCGCACCGTCGCCGCGCTGATCTCCAGCGTGAGCTCCACAACCGCGACCGCGGGGAGAGCTCGAGCGATTTCCCCCGTGGTCGCCGGCGCGAGCTCCGTCACCGTCATCCCGGGGCGGGCGCGGAGCGTCTCCGTCGTCGTCGGCGCGAGCTCCACGGTCACCGTCGCCGTCTCCCTCGTCCAGACGGGCGTGACGATCTTCGTCTCCGTCACCGCGACGTCGACCGTGTCGGCGGTCGCGAGTGCGCGCCGGACGGCTGCAGCGCTGATCTCGGGGGCCGCGACGGTCGTCGCAGACCCGAAGCGCCGGAGGCTCGCGGGGCCGGCGCTCGTGGGGGGCGTCTCGACGGTCACGGCTGCACCTGGGCGGCGGAGGCTCGCGGGGCCGGCGCTCGTCTCCGGCTCCTCCACGGTGACCGCTGCGCCGAAGCGGCGCCGGGCCGTCGTCGTGCTCGTCGCGAGCTCCTCCACGGTGACCGCTGCGCCCGTCCGCCGGCGGACCGTGGTCGCTCTCGTGGCGGGGACGTCGACGGTGACCGCTGCGCCCGTGCGGCGCCGGGCCGTCACGGCGCTCGTGGGCGTCGTGAGCTCCGTCACGGTCGCGCGCGTGCTCGGGGGGATCCGCAGTGTCCAGCCGACGATCTCCGGCGTCTCCACGGTGTCGGTCGTCGTCCGGCGCCGGCGCACGGCCGCGGCGCTCGTGGGTTCCGCGTCGACCGTGGTCGTGTCCCCGAAGCGGCTCCGTCTGATCGCTCCGCTCGTGGGCTCGACGTCGACGGTCGCCGTGGCGAGCGTTCAGGTCCGCCGGGCCGTGGTGGTAGGCGTCGCGAGCTCGTTCGGCGTGACCGCTGTACCATCGGTCCCCGTGGCAGTCCTCGTCTACTTCGCGTCCCCGGTCTATCCGTGAGCACGAACGCGGCAACGGTCGACGCCCGCCGGTACCGGATCCGTCACGTCTACCCCGACGCGGCGGGGACGGTGACCTTCCTCGGGCGGGCCTACGGGGGGAAGTTCCTCCCGACGAGCTTCGCGAAGGACTCCTCCGACTTCGTGGAGGGAAGCTGGACGCGGAGGATGGGAGACGCCGGCGAGTGGGAGCTCCAATTCCCGAACGTCGCGGCGTCGGATGACCGGCTCTGGAGGGAGCGCTTCTCCCCGGACGGGGCGCTCCAGTGGGTCGAGATCTACCGGGAGCTCGATCTGGAGTTCGTCGGGGTGATCGAGCGCGTGGAGATCGACCGGGGGATGGTCAAGATCTCCGGCTCCGACGGGATGGCGCTCCTGAAGCGCGCCTACGAACGGGATCGTCTCTGGAGAGCTGCGCCGCACGAAGTGATCCACCACTACACCCGCGTCCCGCAGGTTCGGCTGGTTGAGGACTTCGACGGGGTCGGCGGGGTCGGCGCGCCGGCGGGTTGGACGACCGCGGAGACGGGCGGGGTTACCCCGGCGTGGGGAGCTGGTCTGCTGACGTGGACGAACCCCGGAGCGGCCGGCGACGGGGACGCGTACATCGACCTGGGGGCCGTCTCCGGCGACTCGTGGAGGATGGTCGCGACGTTCCCGATCACGCCGGCGACGGGGGGCGGGAACTGGAGCGTCGAGCTCGTCGCCTATGACTCGTCGACGGGCTTCGACGACTTCATCCGCGTTCTTTACCACTCGACGCGCACGGCCCACGTCTACACCCTTCAGGACTCGACGACCTATGAGGCGCTCGCCGGCGGCGGGGGCGTGCTCGCGGACACGCCGCTAACCCTCATGCTGGAGGGGCAGGGCGCGAAGGTCCGCGGCTACGTGAACGGCGAACTCGTCGGTTACGTCGGGGGGTGGGTGAAGCCCGACACCCTCCGCGTCGGGGTGAACAACCTATCCACGGGGGAGCGGGTCTCCGTCGATCAGGTCTCGTTCGTCGAGCTCGTCCCGTTCCTTCAGGGGTCGACGCCGGAGGGGCTCACGCGGTCCGCCGGCGATCTCCCGTGGAGCGGTCTCCGCGGCCGGTACTTCAACGATGCCGACTTGCAGGGGCTCACGGGGCCGGCTTACGCGTCGGCGCTCCACACGGCGGAGCGGGAGCCCTACGCGGAGCGTCTCGATCCCGTGCTGAACACGGGGGGCGGGCTCTCCCTGCCGATGCAACCGGGGGCCGCGACGAACGGCTTCTGGACGTCGGAGATCTGGACGGGCTCGATCTACCTCAACCCGGGGCCGACGGGCGTCGTGTCCCTCCCGTTCACGAACGGGACCGGCGGCTTCTGGATCAAGATCGGCGGGGACGAGGGGCTCGCCGCGGAGATCGACTACACCCTCGGGACGTCCGGGGGCTCCGGAGCGGTGACCGTCACGGACGGGGCGGGCTGGTACCCGATCGTCATCCGCCGCTCGGATGGGGCGTCGACGCCGGCGTTCAATGTGCAGATCAACATCACGGGGACGGGGACCTACGTCGACCCGGGCGGGACGACCATCACCCGAGGGGTGAACCAGCAGATCCCCGCGACGTCGCTCTCCCCGCTCGGGGTCTTTGAAGAGCGAGTGCAGGGGCAGTCCCACTTCGACGTCGTGACTCAGTGCGCGAAGGAGTTCGGGCTGGAGCTGCTGCTGGAGCCGCGGTCGCTGGAGTCCGGGCAGTTCCCGGGGCGGCTCGTGCCGGTCGCTCGTGTGGGGCGCGACACGGATATGGTCCTGACCGTCGAAGAGGACGAGCGCGGGACTCCGATCCTGTCGCCGGGCGCGACCATCGACGCGTCGGAGCAGACAGTCCAGCTCATCGGCAACGCCCAAGGGCTCGGAGGCGGATCGCGCGGCACGGTCACCGCTGAAGTGATCGACGCGGCCGGCGCGGCGGGCTCGCTCTTCATGCTCCAGACGTGGCTCGACGCCGGCGATATCGGCTTCCCGGAGCTCCTCGCCGCCCGCCTGGGCGCGGAGCTCGGGCTTCGCGCGACGCCGTGGCAGGAAGTCCGCGGGAACCCATTCGCGCAGGACCGGCTCGCGGACTCGTTCCCCCTGTCCGGGGCGCTCGCGGCGTTCCGGTGGATCCCGGGGGACGGGATCCGCGTTCGCGTTCCGGAAGTCGGCGTCGACGACGTCGAACCGCGCCGGATCGTCCAGCTCACCCGATCCTTCGGGGTGAACGGCCGGACGGGCGCGCAGGTTGCGTTCCGGAACCGTCCGCGGGGGGCCGCGGTCGCGCTCGGGGCGCTCGCGCGAGCGTCGCTGAAGCGCGGCCGGACGAAGGCGCCGCAGCTCGTGACGGTCGACGGGGAGACCACGGTCGAGTCGATCCTCGCGGGATCCGCAGGAGCCTACGGGCGGATCTTCCTGAACCCGAACGACCGGATCTCCCGCGCCTACCTCCGAATCCCGATCCTCACCGTCCCCTCGCTCGGAGTAGAGATCAATGGGACGATGAGGACGACGGAGCTCGGGGGGCCGTGGGCGGGCGGGCCGCTCTCGATCGACGTCACCGCGTATGCGTTCAAGGCGGGAGCGAGCGACGGACGGCTCTTCTTCCGGCTGCACAATCTCGGGGGGTCCGCTGGATCCGTCGAGTGGCAACCGACGGCGGAGGTTCTCCGGTGATCGCAGCAGGGGACAGTCCACACGCGAGGGGGAGCGAGGATGCATGACCGGGCAGCAGCAGAGCAGCGACCCCCCGCTCCAGTGGCTCCGGGGGGCGTGGGACGTGATCGTCGGGATCTCGGGGCTCGCGTCCTTCCTTTTCCTGATCGTCGCTCCAGCGTTCGGGCTGGAGTCGGTCCGCTCGCCGGAAGCGTGGGCGGCGGCGGCGGGCGCGGCGGGCATCCTTCCCGTCAATCGCGCAGCTCAGGGGATCGCCCGCACCCTCGCGCGCAGCAGTGGATCCTCGGGGTCTACGTGACCGGCGTCCTCGCGCTGGTCGTCACCCTCTACTTCTGGAGCTGAACGTGCGCGGATGGATCCGAGCTCTCCGGGACGGCGTCGTCGACCACGAGCGCCGCGCCGGCGGGGACCGTAGGGGAGGGAACCGGACGAGGGAACGGCTCTACGCCGTGACGCTCGTCGCGTGCTTCGTGGCGCTCGCCGCGGGGAACCTCTTCGCGTGGCACGAAGCCGACACCGCACGGGACCGCGTCGAGATCTCGGAGGCGCGGATCGAGACGGACGCGCGAGCGGCGCTCGCTGCACTCCACGCGGAGCGGCTCGCGTCATGCCTGCAGGACGAGCAGGATCGGGACCGGGAGCGGGCGATCGGCTCGCTCTTCCCCCGCTCGGGGCTTCCCCCCGTGCCGGCCCCGAGGGATTGCGACCGGGAAGCGAACGCCGTCCGCGACAACGTCGCGAAGCTCTTCCGGCTCTCTCAGGAACCCCCGTAGACCGATGGAGGACACGATGGGACTCACCCGCTATCCGCCCCTTCCGACGCGTGACGATTGGGCGCCTTCCTACCTTTCTGGCCGACCTGGGGCGTCGAACCGTGACTTCGCGTTCCGCTTCAGCGACCCGGAGGGTTGCTACCCCCGGCCCCCCGGATACCACGGGGCCGTCGACTGGTTCGCGCCGGCGGGGACGCCCGTCCGGGCGCCGTGGGCCGGCACGGTGACGCGCGCCGTCCGCAACGCGGATAGCTCGGGCGCCGTCTTCGGCGGGGTCGTCGAAGTGACGGAGGCGACGGGGCTCGTGTGGGTCATGCGACACGTCCAGCCGCGGCTCCCCCTCGGCTCGGAGGTCGACGCCGGCGACGTCGTCGCGGAGGTCGCGGCGTGGACGGGCGGAGCGACTCACCTTCACCTTGAATGCTGGAGGTCGAAGTCCGGCGGCTACGCGATTGCGAACATGCTCGACCCCGCCGACTTCGTGTGGGAGGCGACGGCCCCAGTCGCGGAGCCCGTCGCGCGCTTCTACATGGAGGAGCTCCCGCACACTGCGGGCGGGCGTGGGCCGGCGGTCGTCGCGTCCTTCAGCGACGCGGACTCCGCGAAGGCGGAGAAGCAGGCCGCGAGCCTGCGGAAGAGCGGGACGCCGGCGTCGACGGTGCGCGGGGAGGATGACCGCGTCTACGTCCTGACGTGGGCGCCCGGGACCTACGGCGACCGCTTCCGTTGGGGGCCGTGGGCCGTCGAAGGGCACCGCGACGAAGTGCTTCGTGAGCGGGAGCAGATTCAGGGGCGCTCGATGCGCCCGTTCCGTGGGAGGGGCGCGAGCCTCTACCCCTGGCCGAAGGAGTCCTAGATGGCTGCTGGCAGAGTGTGGCGCTGGTTCTATCGGAAGGTGCGGGCGACGATCGTCGGCGGGGCCGCGGCCGGCACGCTCGGGGCCGTGGTGATCGAGCTCGTGGAGGAGTGGAACGGGGAGGCGACGCTCTCCGCCTTCCAGCAGTCGACGATCCTCCAGTTCGTGACGCTCGTCGGCGGAGTGCTCGCTGCGACGAGGGTCACGGAGGATCACGCCCCGTCGGATCGGCAGCTCGCGGCGTTGAGCTCCACGAGCGCTTCGGAGCTCGCGGGCGAGCCGCGGCCGACCCCTCCGGGGCCGGAGCGGGGGGCCGGCGCGGACTGAGATCCGGGCCGTGGCTTGGCGCCTGGGGCGCTTCGTGTCCCGCCCCGGGCGCTTCTCGGGGACCGTTCCGGCGACGGTCCCCGAGACCCCCCTTGCGTGGTTCCTGCGCCGTGTGTGTATGATGGCGGTACAGAGACGCCCGAGGGCGTCGGACAACCGAATCAGGAGCGGGCACGATGACCACTTTCAACGGCTTCCGGGACCACGAAGCAGCGGAGGAGAAGGCGTCCGCAGAGACGCTCGCGTTCCTGCGCCCGATGCTCGTCGGGACCCCGTGGAAGCTCCGGTGGCAGCACACGGGCGGCGGCTGCTCCGCGTGGGAGCTCTACGCGTCCGGTGACCTGAACGCCGTGACGATCTACCTCACCGGCGGGGAGGGGAATGACTCGTCCGCGCGGATCGACGAGACGGGGATGCTCGTCGGCGCGATCGGGGAAGACGGATGCGAGTTCCCCGGTCTGGACTACGTCGAGACGGACCAGAGCCTCACGCCGCAGCAGCGGGCGAAGGTCGTCGTCGCGTACCTGAAGCGGGCGGAGCGCGCCGTCCCCCGGATCATGGAGTCCGTGTCGGCCGCGCAGGACGCGTTCTTCGCGGCGCTCGCGCAGAAGTGGCCGGAGGCGAAGACCGGCGAGATGTACCCGCACGAAGCGATCAAGTTCCAAGACGCGGCGTTCACCGCGGCGTCGGCGTGGATCTCCGCGAGCGTCTCCACGAGCACGCTCTCCGTCTCCGGCTTCGTCACCGAATACGCGATCTCGGGCGAGGTCGAGCGCGTGCTGCTGTCCGACGGCTCGTGGCTCTGAACCGGCCGTGCGATTCCTCTCCCTCTTCTCCGGCGCCGGCGGGCTCGATCTCGGGCTCGACGCCGCCGGCTGGAGCTGCTGCGGGCAGGCGGAGCTCGACGAGCAGCGCCGCGGCGTGCTCGCGCGCCGTTGGCCCGACGTCCGCCGATGGGCCGACGTTCGGGACGTGGGAGCTGACGCCGGCCGGCCCGAGCTGGTCGCCGGCGGCTTCCCCTGCCAAGACGTCTCCCGCAGCGGGGGACGGGCCGGGCTCGACGGAGAGCGGAGCGGGCTCTGGTGGGAGTTCGACCGCGTCGTGGGCGCTCTTCGACCCGGAGCCGTTCTCGTGGAGAACGTGGAAGACCTGCTCGGGTCGAACGGTGGAGCTGATCTCGGAGCCATCGTGGACGCGCTGGTCGACCGGGGGTATGGCGTGGCGTGGCGAGTGCTCGACGCGCAGCACTTCGGTTTGCCCCAACGGAGACGACGGCTGTTCCTGCTCGCCTGTCTTGGGGGACGTGCTGGAGGAGAGCGCGCCGCAGCGGTACTTGGTCTCACCCCTGGCAGCTCGGGGGATCCTGTCCCGCGCCCGCGCCCGGTCTCGGGAGATCGTTCCGGAGCTGGAGGCCGCGCTGGAGCTCACCGCCGCGTCGTCGGCACCCTCACCGGGCGATCGCCGTCACGGCTCGACGACGCGTGCATCGGAGGAGGGCAGCTCGTCGCCGCAGTTGACGGTCTTCGACGTCTGACCCCCGTCGAGTGCGAGCGGCTCATGGGATGGCCCGACGGTCACACGGAGCGGACGGCGGATGGTCGTCGCGTTCCGGATCATCGCCGGTACATGATGACCGGCGACGGGGTCGCCGCCCCGGTCGCGCAGTGGATCGGGGAGCGGCTCGCGCTGGAGTGTGATCCGAGGAAGGGAGGAGCCATGACCCGGGCGGGGTAACGGCCCGCGACCAGCAGGAGGGGGTCCGGCCGCGGGACGTCACCCCGGGCCGGAGCTCG
>LNFM01013273.1_pt1 | contig 10539 bp, 21 predicted proteins | sample 596031 | NCBI WGS metagenome assembly LNFM01 (sample SAMN04254537, study PRJNA301005) | activated carbon metagenome | isolation source: dual media filters at the Ann Arbor, Michigan drinking water treatment plant | place: USA: Ann Arbor | reverse complement strand
CTCTCGGTATGATCGCAAAATCGGTTGACCGGCCGGCCGGCGGAAATCCGCAAAAAGCGCCGGATTCTGAGCGCGCCGGCCGGTATCGGCTGCAGCGGGTCGCGTCCAACCTGATGTTTGAACCGGCCAGGGGCGAGGTCGGCAAAAAGCAAGAACGGGTCTGCACCTGCCATCGATGGCGAACGGTCGGCACGGTGCAGGTGCGCGTCGATCATGCCAGGAACAAAGCGGTATTCGGCGGGCTGGAAAGCTGTTCGAACGTCTGGGCCTGCCCGATCTGCAGCGGCATCATCACGGAGGAACGCCGCCACGATCTGCAGCGGGCAATCGAAGCCTGGGCGAAGCAGGGCGGGGCGGTCTACCTGATGACGCTGACGCTGCCGCATGTGAGGGCGGACAATTTGTCCGGTCTGCTGAAGGTGGCAGCGGCCACGTCGCAGCGGCTGAAGCAGTCGAAGGCGTGGCGCTCGGTGATGACGGCGGCCGGCGCCATCGGCACGATTCGCGCCCTGGAATGCACCTGGGGCAGCTGGCATGGCTGGCATCCTCACTTTCACATTCTGATTTTTGCCCAGCCGGACCAGCTGCCGCTGTTCGAACAGCTGCGCGCGGCCTGGGTGTCGGCGCTGCTGAAAACCGGCGCGGCCGGCGCGGACCAGCTGAACGATATCAACGCGCATTCCTTCGATGTGCGCGGCGGTGATTTCGCTGCGGAGTATGTCGCCAAGTTCGGGCATGAACCGTCATTCAAGGCGAAGCTTGATGCCGGCGCTACCTGGGGCGCAGCGCGGGAAATGGTGAAGGGGCAGAGCAAGGTTTCCCATTCCATGCGCGGCTCGACGCCGTTCACGCTGCTGGTGGCGGTGGGAAAAGGTGACCAGCAAGCCGCGCAGCTGTTCCGGGAATTCTACTGGGCCTTTAAAGGTCGCCGGCAGCTGACATGGTCGCCAGGGCTGCGCGCGCGTCTGGGCCTCGATGACGAAGCGGCAGACGATGAAATCCTGGAACAGCAGGCGAACGCGCCGGAGTTCGAAACCGTCGCCACGCTTACCAAAGACGATTGGGCATTGGTGCTGCGCCATCGCGCGCGGTATCAGGTGCTGCTGTGGGCTGAACGTGAAGGCGCGGCGGGGGTGCAGGGCGTTCTGCTCGCGCTGCGGCAGATGGAACAGGAACGCCCACCAGACAAAGGGCCGCCTGATGACGACGAACGAACGTATGAAGAACTTGAAAACTGCGACGGCGCGGCTTCTGGCCAATCCGCTGGCGGTGGGTTTTGTGCCGCATGATGCGCGCGCTGCGCTGGCCGATGCGGTAACGATCATCGATGAGCTGATCCAGCGCATCGAAAAACTGGAAGGGGTGAACGATGGCCGATAAAAAAGTCCTCGGGCAAAGTTCGGCGAAGTGTCCGGCCTGCGGTGCGGTCGGTGAAGCGGAAGCGCGCCAGGGATCGAACGGCCGCGCCTACATCATTTTTGATTGCTGCACGTCGATGTTCCGTACGCTCTCCGGTCGCGGTGATCGCGGCATCCGGTCATCGCTGCCGGCCAGCGCGCCGGCTGCCGTCGATCCGGCACCGGCCGCGCCGGTCGCCGAAAAACCGGCGGAACCGAAACCGGAAAAAAAACCGGAGAAAAAGCGCGGCATGTTCTCTGATGCGCTCGACGTTCTCGGGGGTGGTCGATGAACGAAGCGGAACAGGCGCAGCCAGGCGAGGGCGAAACCGCCGGCAATCCCGATCTGGACCAGCTGGCGGCCGAAGCGGCGCGCGTAGACAACGGCGGCGAAGACCCGCCACCAGCCGGCGGCGCGCAGCCGCCTGGTGATGACCGGGCCGGGGCCGGCGAGCATTCGATTTCGACCGCTCGCTTGGTCGCTGGTGTGCTGCTCGGGTCTGGAAACTTGATGGCGATGCGATACCCGGCGGTGAAGCGTGTTTACACGGAGCATCGCTGCGCGATGGTCGGTGAGGCCGTCGCGCCGGTGCTTGACCGCTGGGGTATCAACGCGACCAATAGCGTGGCGATGCAATACCTGGTCGCCATCGGTGCCCTGGCCATGCTGGGATTCGATACCGTCGAGGTGCTGCGGCACTCTACGCATCAAGGCCACCAGCCGCCGCCTGGCGCGCCGACACCAAAGCCGGTGCCGTGAAAGGTTCAGACAACCAGGCCGCGTTCGTCGCGGTGATCGGCTCGACCGGTTCGGGTAAATCTCACTTCGTCAAACAGGTGCTGGCCACGAAACCGCCGCGCCTGATGGTGTGGGATGCGATGCGCGAATATGGCCACGTCGGCAAGGTCATCAAGGGCCGCACGGCTGACCTGGTGGCGGAGCTGCGCAAGGTCGGGCGCGGTCGCTTCGCCCTGGTCTACCAGCCGGACAAGTCCACGGAGCTGCGGATGCGTGAACAGTTCGCCGTGTTCTGCCGCGCGGCGCTGGCGGTGCGCGATGTGATGCTGGTCATCGAGGAATTGGCCTTAGTGACAAAGGCCGGATACTCGCCGCCTGGCTGGCTTGAAGTGGTCACCGGTGGACGTCATTACGGGCTGATGGTGGTCGGCACGTCGCAGCGGCCGGCGTTGCTCGATAAGACGTTTTTTTCAAACTGCACCATGATCCGCGTCGGCAAACTGTCGAGTGCTGGCGATAAAAAAGCGGTGGCCGATGCCATCGACGTGAACATTAATCTGCTGCGGCAGCTGCGGCCGCGTCAGTGGCTGGTCAAGAACCTTGTTACAGGTGATCTGACGGCCGAAGGCGTTTCGCTCAAAGACCTGACGCGGGCAATTTCCTGAGGTTATAAGGCGTTTGCGTCCCTTGCTCCGGGGAGCGCACCATGCGGCCGTCGCACTAGGTGCGCCCTTTTTATAACCGGAGATTTTCATTCATGGACGTGAAAAAACTCGCTGTGGCCTACGCCACCTTCGTCGGCTTCATGGTGCTGACCAACCTGGTCGTGCGCCCGATGCTGAAAAAAACCCAGGTTCCGCTGCTGTCCGAATCGCTGTAATCGTCGGCGAATCCAAAGGGAAAAAACATGGATATCGTTGTCAATCCGCTGGCCGGCGTCGCCGCGAACAGCAAAGCCAGCGGCAAATGGAACAACCTGCTCGGCTACACCATAGACCGCGTGATTTACACCTTGGGTGGCACGTTCACCAAGGCGCAAATTACCAACGTGAAGGTGCAGGCGAACGGCAAGACCATTGTCGAAGACACCGGCTCCCGCATCGACACTCGTATGCAGCACCGTGGCATCACTGCCGCCGCTGCTTACCTGGTGCTCGACTTTGCGGAAATCCGCGCCCGAACGATTCAGGGTCAAAAGGTCGGCTGCCTGGATACCGTCAGCAGCGGCATTCGTGATCTGAATGTCGAGATTGATATCGGCGGCGCGACTTCGCCGACGCTGTCGGCTATCGCCCAGGTGTCGGCTGCGCCGCAGAATGATCCTAGCTACAGCGGCCTGATCGCCAAGGTGCTTAGCTACACGCAGAACTTCGGCGCCGCTGGCGAATTCCCCGTGGACATTCCGTTCGGCAAACAGGCTGGGTCGTTCATCAAGCGCGCGCACTTTTTTGGCTCGACGGTCACTGCCGCGCGCGTGAAGAAAAACGGCATCGAGGTCTGGAACCGCAATGATGCGCTGAATGACTTCGTGCTCGGCGAGTATCAGCGCACCCCGCAAGCCAACTGCGTATGCATCGACTTCATCGAGGACGGCAATCTCAGCAATGTCCACAATGCCGCAAACGCCAACACTCATGAGTGGTATGTCACTGTAAGCGGTGCTGGCAATGTGACGGTGGTGATGGAGCTGCTGGATCCGCTCGTTAACAACTAGGGGGCTGTGATGCAGCACTACGGAAACCCGGTGACGGTCACGCCGCCGCCCGGCCTGGTCGCCGGTGAAGAGTGGTGGCAGCAGCTGGTGTCTTATGGCTTCGGTCGATACGTCGATTCGGAAACCCTGCAGGCCTATCAGGTGAATGACGTGGCTCGCCAGTTGGGCATGGGTGCCAACGGTGGCCTTTACACCAGGGGACAGCCTGGCGCGATGATTGGCGGTATCTCGCCGCTGTTGCTGGTCGCCGGGGTGCTGGTTGTCGGCGGTGTCGCCTACCTTGCCCTGAAGTGAACGGCTCGCCATGTCTGATTGGGCTGATGGCGTGGCGGGCACGGATGGGCCTGGTCGTATCGTAGGGGCCGCTGCCGCCGGCAATCCGGCTTTGGCCTGGTTCTCTGCCGCGTCGCCGATCTTGTCGAAGGCGCTGGCCCCAAGTTCTGCGGGGCCGTCTCGCGTCGATTCGGCAAACACAATCACGTTTGACAATTCCGGCTTCGTCGTTGACTTTGGGCCGGGCAATGCGACGTCGTCAAAAACCGCCGGCGTGCCTTCGTGGCTGCTGGCTACCGGTGTCGTTGCTCTCACTCTCGCGGGGATCGTGTGGATCAAGAAAAAAGCCTGACGCTGCGCCCCTCTGCCTGGCTGCCGTCGCACGCTGAGCGGCTGGCGCGCGCCCTGGTCGCCGATCCGATGATGACCGCTGAAAGCCTGCGCTGTGACGTTGCGTCTGGACGGTCCGTGCTGTTCGACGTGATCGACCATGATGGCGAAGTGCTGGGCTGTGTAGTGTTGCGCGTCGAGGTGCGCGAGCTGGGCGCTGAAGGGGTGATCGACGCGGCTGCGGGCCGGTTGCCGTTCGCTCGAAGCCGCTTTCCTGCGTTGATCGCCGCGCTTGAGCGCCAGTTTAGAGGTGTGTCTTCGTTTCGAGTCATGTCGGCGCGCCGGTCTGTTGTCCAGGCGTTCGCGCGCCTGGGCTACTCGCCGCGCGGTGTGGTCCTCGGCAAGGTGGCTGCGTGATGATGGAGCCCATCGGCTGCGGCTGGGGTGTTCAGCCAGGATCGAAGCGGGCGCCGTGTAACGGCGGCGGCGGCGGGTCTAGTTCTTCCAATGAGACCACGACTCAGAATATCGACAAGCGCCTGGTCGTTGACCAGGGCATCGGCATTAGTTCGGACAGTTCGACGGTCAACGTCACCGCGCTGGACAACGGCGCGATTACTCAGTCCTTCGAGTTCGCGCGCGCCGGCATTGATCTGCTGAAGGCCGGCGATGCCCTGCAGGGCCAGAGCGCGCAGCAGCTGCTCGGCCTGGTTGATCGTGTGTTCGACAAGTCCTTCCAGGTGCTCGACAAAAATGCCGATATCGTAAAGGCGTCGGGCGCCATCGTCGCCACGGCATACGACAACGCAAAGGGTGAGGGCGATGCAAAGCGCCTGGTGGCCTATGGCGTGATCGCTGCGGTTGCCATCGTGGCCGTGAAGTCTTTTAGGGGTTGACCGATGCGAATCAATGAGCCGTTCACCGCTGGGCAGGTTAAAGCTTACTACGCGCGGGGAGATTTTTTTAGACTGGAGTCGGCGTCCCTGGTTAACGTTGATTTTTATCGCGGCGGCAAATTGCTCGCTGAAAATCTGCGCTCGGCTTCGAGTGGTTACTACGCCAACCCTGAAGGCGGGTTCGATGAGGTGCGCGTCACTGCGCCGGGTGCTCAGACCGTCGTTCTCGATGTCTATCAGGGGCGAGTGGGCGCTGATCGTGTGACTGGTGCGGTGGCGCTTACTAATGGCCCGACTGGCGCGCATACGCCGGCGGCGAAGGCCATCACGAATACAAGCGCGCAGATTCTGGCTGCAAATGCCGGTAGGAAATACGTTCTGATCCAGAATTCGCACGCGTCGCTTTCGCTGTGGGTGCGGTGTGACGGCGCCGCTGCGACCGCTGATGCGGCCTGCCTGGAGATTCCGGCCGGTGGAGTTTGGGAGCCGGGTTTTATTCCAACCGGGGAAATCAGTGGCATCCGATCCAGCGCGTCGGCTGGTAATAACGTGCATGTGATCGAGGGCTGATGTTTTTTGCTCCGGCATCTGAGCGCGTCGGCTCCATCAAGGCATGGGGCGGTGCTGCTGTCCCGCCTGGCTGGCTCGACTGCAACGGCGCTGCGGTGTCGCGCACCGTGTATGCCGCTCTTTTTGCCGAAGTCGGCACCGCTTACGGCGCGGGGGACGGCTCGACCACGTTCAACTTGCCCGACTGTCGCGGGCGCGCGCTGCTCGGCGCTGGCTCTGGATCGGGGCTGACGGCGCGCAGCCGTGGCGGCACGGGTGGCGCTGAAACCCATCCGCTGACCGACGGTGAAAACGGCGTGCACACTCACCCGCCAGGAAGCGCGTCTTTGTTCATCGTAGATAGCGGCGCAACCTATGGTCCAGTGGGTGCTGCTGGCAAAGGTGGTTCCGCTACAACCGGCAACGGTGGCAGCGGCACCGCGCATAACAACATGCAGCCGTTCGCGGTTGCCTTTTACATCATCAAGGCCGAACGATGAACCGCGTCCAGCTATCCCATGATGGCTTGGTCATTGTCGAGGGCGCTGCCGGCGTCTACATCGACACGCCGCAGAATTTCGCGCTCGATGCCGGCCAGGCTGCGCCTGGTGCTGCCGGCCTGGTGTATGCGCCTGGTCTAATGAATTGTGTCATCGACGCGGCGGGCAATCAGCGCGCGAGCGGCCTGAATGCGGCGGCGCTGGCCGCGCTCGATGGTGTGATCGGCAACGTCGGCCAGCTGCTCGCTGCGCGCGCGTCGCGTGTGGCTGCTGCTGATACGGCGGCTGCAGCTGCGCGCCTGGCTGCAATGACCGTTGATCAACTGCGCGCGCTTAAATACGCTGAACGCGGCGCGACCGTCGATGCCCTGGTGGTGGCGCTGTGGGAATACGCGATTGAAGGGCGGTCTAATGCGGCTGATGCCCTGCAGGCGGTGCGCGTCTCTGTCAAGTCGGAACTGCCGAAGTGAGCGCGCGCGCTGCAGCGGCCGCTGTGGTGATCGTCGGCGCTGGCGTCGGGCTTTACTTCGCGCTGCGGTCGCGCGCGGAGCAGGGCGGGGTGCCTGCCGATCATCCGGCCTACCAGTTCGACTGGACGCGCGGTGCTGATGGTGGCGGTGCCTGGGCATCGCCGGATGAATACGAAGTGGGTGCGCTCGATGCCGTGGGGGATGCGCTGCTGCCGGTGGTGTATCGCGCTGAAAACTTTTTTTCCGGTGTGTGGGGGGGTCGCATGGTGCTGTCTCTTGCTGGTCTGGCTCACCTGAAGCAGTGGGAAGGGCTGAAGCTCAACCCTTACAAGGATTCCGCCGGGCTGTGGACCATTGGTTATGGCCATCTGCTGAAGCCTGGCGAGTGGTGGGATAGCATCACTGAGGCGCAGGCTTCTTCCCTTCTCGCGCAGGATGTCGGCATCGCCGAAGATGCTGTCAATAGCCTGGTCAAGGTGCCATTGACACAGCCGCAATTCGATGCGCTGGTGTCGTTCGTTTATAACGTCGGGGTGGGCGCGTTCCGCCGCTCGACGCTGCTGCGGCTGTTGAATGCCGGCGACTATGCCGGCGCTGCTGCTCAGCTGCCGCTGTGGCGCCGAGCGGGCGGCCAGGTGGTGCAAGGCCTGGTCAATCGGCGCGCGTCTGAAGTCGCGCTGTTCAGTTCAACCGGCGGGGGGTATGCATGAAGCTCGATGATGTGGTGATTATGGTCGGCGCTGGTGCGCTGGCTTACTTCCTGGTCAAGTGGTCGCGGCGATCGGAATCGACGCTGCAGGGTTATTTTCGGTATGCCAACAGCGCGCCGCCTGGCTTTGTTTACGATCCGGTGCTCGATGGCTGGGCGCGCACCCGGCAAGACGGCGTCAAGGAAGTCTATGTCTGAGTGCGCCGTCAAGATGCCGCTGCTGACTTGCTCGCAATCGCGCGCGGTGCTGGTCGGCCTCGGTCTCGGCCTGGTGCTTGTGATCGCGCTGCCTATCCTGGCGCGAAACGCGCGCGGCATCGGCTCGGCTGCCGGCGGTGCCGCAGTGGATTTTGCCGGGGGCTTCGTTTCCGAGTCGGTGCAGACTGCTGGCGAGATTGTCGGCATTCCGCGCACCAACCAGACTCAATGCCAGGCTGACCTTGCCGCCGGTCGCACCTGGGATGCTTCGTTTTCCTGTTCGGCGGCTGACTTCCTGAAAGGACTTTTTCGATGAAGACTGCAATTTCCCGTTTTGGTGAACCCTCGACTTGGGCTGCCCTGGGCGCGCTCGGCGGCATCTTCGGTGTGCCGGGCCTGGCTGCGGTCGGCGTGCCCGAAGTCGCCACCGTCGCCGCGTCCGTCGCGTCGCTGCTGCTAGGCATCGTGCTCAAGGAAAAAGGCTCGAACTGATGTTCACGCTGACCGAAGCAATCGCCCCGGCGGGGATCACGGCGCTAGTCAATGGCGCCGTGACATGGGGCGTTGTCTCGACGAAGCTGGATTGGCTGCGCGCCGACATTGACCGCGCGCATCGCCGGCTCGATGAAATCGGCGCGCCGGCCTCGCTGTCAACGCGGCGCGAGGAACGCTAGGCCGATCCTCGCTTCCGTCACAAGCTGCGCGCGGTAAAAAGCCGCGCGTTTTTTTTGGGCGTCGAGTTCGTCATGCGCTTGGCGCATGTCCCGCTGCAGCTGCCGGCGTTCAACGTCGAACGCGGCGCGCTGGCCGTGCAGGTTCGGCAATTCCTCGATTTCCCAGCGGGTGAAGGCTCGCCGCCAGCGCGGCGACTGCAGCCGGCCGTCCCTGGTGATGGTCCAGCCGTCCCAATCGGGTCCGGCCAGGCTGGCCAGGTCGCCGACTGTGTACAGCGCAACCAGGCGGGCGGCAGCGGTCGGGATCTGCGCCCGGCCGCTTTTCCAGCGGCGGGCGGTGGTTTCGTTCACGGCGGTGATGCTGATCAACTCGGCGACGCTGACGGCCGCGAGTACTTCCCCTGAATCCATGACTCCCCCTGTTTTTGGGTTTAAACGCGCTAGGACGCGTTGGGAGTCAAAACCGGGGGGGGGGTTCACGGGGTCGGCGCGGCGCGACGCCAGGGCTACCAGCGCCAGCCACAGGGCCAGAATTACCGCCATTCCGCGCATAATGTGTTATTCTCCCGCCCCATGATCTAGGGGCATAGCCGGTTCGCCGCCTCAATCCCTTGGGTCTGACGTTCGGCCTGGGGCGCTTGCTCCCTCTTGCTACCCGGTCACCGGGCGTCCCTTACAACGTGCAAGAGGGGAAATGCCATGCTGAGGAATCGAGAAAGCATCGCGGGGGCGGTCGCCCGTGAAATCGACCGTATCGACCGGACCGGCGACGCCATCGGTGAGGGAACGGCTTACAAAGCCGCTTTTGATCGGATGGGTTCTAGTTTTTATAAGCACTCTGCGGCCAGGGCGGCCGATTCCTTTTTGTTTTTGCGTAGCCGCGATATGCGCCAGGCGGCCGCCCGTAATGAAGCGCGCAAGGGGGGGGTATGAGCGCACCCACTAAGTCGAGAGAGAATATTCCGCGCGTCTACGATGCGCGGTTCGACCGCGTCAACGGTTGCCCCGTGATGCCTGATGAAATCTCGCCGATTCAGCGCGTGGCGGTCGATGCCATCGACGCGCAGCTGCAGCTGTATCTGGATCACATGGCCAACGCCATAAAGGCGCTCAAGGAAGTTATTGAGATCGAGAACACCTACGAACTTCCGCGCCGTGTCACCGGTTGCTTTGCGGATGAGATTGCCACGTTCACCGAACATAACTACAAGGTGCGCGCCGCGTTTCGCGATGAATTTAAATTCATCCTGCAGCCGTTTCTCTACAAGGTAAAAAAAGCTGAGGATGTCGCGCGTTTGGTGTGCGAAGAAATGGTCTCATGAGTTCCTGCCGTCGCTGTGCTGCTGTTCGTCTCGTAGTGGCCGCTGCCATCGTGGCAGCGGTCTTTTTTTTGAGGAGTGAACGATGACCAAGGCGAAGAAAAAAACTGCAACGAAGAAATCCGCTGCGAAGAAACCCGCTGCATCTGTAGGCGGCTTTGTTGTCGGCTCGCGTGTGCGTGTGAAGGCTGGCGAGTGGGGCAACAGTCGCGGCACTGTCAGCGGTGCCGATGGTGTCGGCGGCGTCCTGGTGCAGCTGGATAACACGCCGCGCAGCGGTCCGACTGCGTTTGACTGCAGCGAGCTGCAGGCGCTGTGACGCCCGCTGAGTTCTCGCGCGCGTTCGAGCAGGCGATGCTGATGCCGTGGCGCTACAGGCTCGGCCTGGCGTTGGTGCTGCTCGGGCGTGCCGCCTGGTGGCCGGTGTTCGTGCGGCGCGTCCTGCGGCTTCCTGGTGGGCCTGTGGTGGCTCCGAACAGGGCGGCGCGGCGGGATGCGGCGAGGGCCGCGCGGTGAGTCGAAAGCAACGCCGCCTGCAGGCGCTGGCCGCGCGTCCGGTGCTCCGGTGGCGGTGGCCGGTTGACGATGCGCGGTGGTGTTTCGCTGCCTGGGCCAGAATGTCTAAAGTCATCGAAAAATCAACGGGTTATGAAGTGCCGGCGCGCTCGTGCGCCGGCCTCTCGGTATGATCGCAAAATCGGTTGACCGGCCGGCCGGCGGAAATCCGCAAAAAGCGCCGGATTCTGAGCGCGCCGGCCGGTATCGGCTGCA
>LNFM01013272.1_pt1 | contig 10540 bp, 7 predicted proteins | sample 596031 | NCBI WGS metagenome assembly LNFM01 (sample SAMN04254537, study PRJNA301005) | activated carbon metagenome | isolation source: dual media filters at the Ann Arbor, Michigan drinking water treatment plant | place: USA: Ann Arbor | reverse complement strand
GACTCAAAGACACCATGGTCGATACCATAGTTGAGCGACTGCTTGGTAGCAGAAGCAGCCTTGTTCGACTTGCTTGCCATCACCTGCGCGGTCTGCATGACGAACTTGATCAGGTCATCCTTGAGGGGATAGACAGCATTGACCAAACCCGAAGACAGAGCTCGGTCGCTAGCGATGCGCATGCCGGTGAAGGCCATCTCGCGCACCAGACCAGCAGGCATGATCAGCGGCAAGCGCTGCAAGCTGCCCAGGTCAGCCATGATGCCCAGATTGATCTCTTCGATGGCAAACGACGCCGAGCTGCAGGCATAGCGGAAATCGCAAGCAGCAGCCAGGTCCAAGCCAGCCCCGAGACAGACACCGTGAATGGCGGCAATCACAGGGAAGGGCGCCTTCTCGATGGCAGTGAAAGCATCCTGCATGCGGGTGATCACCTGCAACAGATGGTCTTTGCCTTCAGCGCTCTGCAGGTTCGCCAGAGCCGGTGCCAGAGTCGGGCTCTGGAACATGGACAGGTCGATACCAGCAGAGAAGTGGTCGCCTTCGCCATAAATCACCAGCGCCCGGGTGTCACCCTGAGCAGCCAGCTCTTTGATGGCCTGGGGAAATTCGGTCCAGAAGGCCTCTGCCATGGCATTGGAGCGCTTGGCGTTGGTGAAGACCAGTGTTGCCACATGATCGGCCACAGTGACGCTGAACGACTTGTATTTGGGCGCCACGGGTTCAGCCTTGAGAGCCACCGTCGCTTCCGAAGCCACCACCGGAGCGCCATCAGCCTTGGCATCAGCCGCAACCACAGGGACAACGTCAGCCTTTGCCGCCGCCGGTTCCATCGCCTTCACCTTGGGCAGCACCTTGGGCGGCTTGCCGAGGAAGAAGTCGGGAAGCAGCTTGGCAGTGGGGTCCACTGCATACTTGCTCAGGTCGGTCTCGCCAGCAGCGCTGAGAACAGCCGAGTCGATGAAGAAATTGCCGCTGCAAGTGGCCGCTGGCTGGTTGAAAATCCAGTAAGCAGCGTCAGCGACGATTTCGGGTTTGCGCGAAGCCTGCACCGACTGATCGCCACCGAGCAGGTTGCGAATTGCCGATGTATCGATAGCGGTTTCAGGCCAGAGCGAATTGACAGCGATGCCAAACTTCTTCAGCTCAGCAGCCTGACCAAGGGTGCAGAGGCTCATGCCGTACTTCGAGAGAGTGTAGGCCAGGTGCGGCGCCAACCAGTCAGCATCCAGGTTGAGAGGCGGCGAGAGGTTGAGCACATGGGCATTGGTGCTCTTCTTCAGATAGGGCAGGGCGTGTTTGACCACCATGAAGACAGCGCGAGCGTTGACCGACTGCATCAAGTCGAAACGCTTCATCTCGGTCTGTTCGGTGTTGGTGAGCTGGATGGCGCCGGCATTGTTGACGACAATGTCGATGCCACCAAAGGTTTCTACTGCTTTGGCGATGGCCGCTTTGATCTGCTCTTCATCGCGCACATCGCACTGAATAGCAAGGGCTTCGCCACCGGCAGCTTTGATTTCGGCAGCGGCACTGTAGATGGTGCCAGGAAGTTTGTCATTGGCAGCTGCAGTCTTCGCGGCAATGACAATGCGTGCGCCGTCTTTAGCGGCTTTGAGAGCTATGGCAAGACCAATGCCGCGGGAGGCACCGGTGATGAACATTACTTTGTTCTTGAGAGTCATATGGGTTCCCATTTTTGGTTATGTGAAGTGAACCAAGACTAGAAGCCAAATTCTCCACTAGACCCGTGATGCACAAGGTACATCTGCAACCACGCAGCACAACGTGTGCATACAGTGCGGGGGTCTAAGCGTAATTTGGCTTATTTGGTTTGTCTGTTTCTTGGAGGAAGGTTTTCTTTGCGTGAGTAGTTTGGAAGTAACGCGCTGATATTCCACGATCTGGCCAGGCAAAAGATATCTTGATTACTACCTAAAGGCCAATATTTCACTATTTATTAGCTCGGGTTGCCAGGTGGTGCGCCAGCTTGCGTCAATTGTGCAGCTTCACAGAAATAATATAGAACTCACTAGTCTTACCAGTCTCTTGATTAAGTAACAGGCGTTCACTTAGGTTCTCAAGGCATACATAACTTCTATTCAATTTCAGGCGACAAGCCAAAACCATTCTAACTAACCACCTTTAACGAATTCATCTGGGCCCGCAGGTCAGACGAAGTAGCACGTATACGGAAGCAGTATCATGAGTACCTATGTTTCAAAGACTAAAAGTTCAGCAGTCGCACAATCGGCTAGAACCGCACGGCGCTGCAAGTTTACGATTGAGAAGAGTTGGTTGCTCATGCCGGACGGTGTTCGACTGGCAGCCACTTCTTACATCCCCAAAGCACGTCGTCGCGGCGAAACCTTCCCGGTTCTGCTCGAATACCTGCCTTACCGCAAAGACGACACCTTCTATGTCGTCGACCACCCCTTTTTCAGCTACCAGGCCCAGCTCGGATTCATCACCGTCAAGGTAGATATCCGCGGCACTGGAGCATCAGAAGGAGAAATTCCCGAGCGCGAATATTCTGATACCGAGATGCGCGATTGCGAAGAGATCATCAAGCAACTGGCTGCCCGCGCTGATGCGAACGGCAATGTCGGTATGCTCGGTGTTTCTTGGAGCGGCTTCAACTCGATTCAGATGGCCATGCGTCGTCCCCCAGCTCTCAAAGCCATTCACGCTGTGCATGCATCCGACGACCTGTATCAAGACGACATGCACTACATCGACGGCAATCTGCACATCGACCCCTATCACCTTTTCATTAACCACGAGCTGGGCTTGCCGCGCACCCCTGACTACAAGCTTGATGCCGACTACTTTGCCCAGCGCTTCAACCATCGCCCCTGGCTGTTCACTTACCTGAACAATCAGCTCGATGGCGATTTCTGGCGCAAGAAGTCTCTGAGGGAAGACCCCAGCCAGATCAACATTCCGGTCTACCTGATTGGTGGTTTGCTGGATGGCTATCGCACAGCCACAGCCCGCATGTTCCAACAGCTCGATGTACCAGTGCGCTGCGAAATTGGCCCATGGGAGCATTCTTGCCCCGACGAAGGCCAACCAGGCCCGAACTACGAATGGCAGAAGGCTCTCTCTGACTGGTTCAACCGCTATCTGCGGCCAGAATCGGCGAGCAACAAGCGCAGCAGCAAGAACAAGAAAGAGCTGATGGTGTTCGTCCGCCATGGCCACAAGCCCGATCTCGACATCAAGACTGTGCCTGGCTATTGGCGGCAAGACACGCTGCCAGCCCAAGGAGGGAAGGACCTCAAGCTCTTCCTCACCAAGAGCGGCAAGCTCAGGCGCAATCGTGTCAAAACGCGTGTTGAAACCACGGCAGCAGGGGCGGACGAGAGCAGTAACCACCTCAAGCTGGCCTATCAGCCTTTCACGGGCACGGCGGCTGGCACCTGGTGGGGCAACAAGACCGGCGACATGGCGGCCGACGATGCCCAATCGTTGGTGTTCGATAGTGAGCCGGCCAAGGAAGCACTGCAAATCATCGGCAATCCCAAGGTCAAACTGTCGGTCAGCTCTACTTCGCCGAAGGCCAAGTGGACTTTCAGACTGGAAGACGTAGCCCCCGATGGCAGCGTTGCCCTGATCACCGGTGCTCTCGCCAATCCCGCTCATCGCGTCAGCCGACTGACTCCCAGCCTGCCCGGTGCTAACGAAGTATACGAGCTTGAGCTTGACTTGCACTTCACCACTTGGACTTTCGCCAAGGGTCACAAAATTCGTCTGGCCATTGCCAATGCTCAGTTTCCGATGGCTTGGCCCTCGCCAGACAGCATGGTCTCGACTGTGATCGCTGACGGAAGCGCCACGCTGACACTGCCAACGGTGCCAGTGGATGTTCACAAAGTGCGTGAGCTGCCAAAGTTGGCACGCAAGCAAAGCTCTCCAGACAGCTGGAGTATCGACTTCCCGGCTTCTAAGCAAGACGGTAAGCCCGACACCGAGACTTTCAACCGCGTCAACAAGCGCACGGGAGAGCAATCGCACACCATCAAAGCTCGCAGTGCTTATGTCATCGACAAGAGCAAAGGGCGTGCCAAGAAAGGCGCTAACCGGGTGAAGCGCACCTTCCTCGTCGAAACCAACAACACCTGGAGCACCAACCCGGCCAATCCAGCCAACTCGAAGTACTTGGGCATAGCGCAGACCACGATGATTTCGCAAGGAAAGCATCTGCGTTTGCGCACCCGCATTCTCGTGCAATCAGACGAGCACAACTTCTACATCAGTGTCACCCGCACCATGTTCAGCCAGAACGGGCGCGTGGTCAGACAGCGTCGTTTCACCGAGACCGTCGCCAGACAGTTTCAATAACCAGAAAATCAAAAAGTACGCAAGTACAAAAGGAAACCATCATGAGTAAGAATGTTCCCGCAGTCTCTCGCGCTGCCAGTGATTACTATCCCGAAATCGAGCCGTTCTGCACGGGCATGCTCGCTGTTTCGGGTGGCCACCAGATCTATTTCGAAGAGTCGGGCAACCCCGCTGGCAAGCCGGTGGTGCTGCTGCACGGTGGCCCCGGCGGCGGTACGCAACCGAGCTATCGCCGGCTCTTCAACCCCGATGTCTACCGCATCATCATGTTCGACCAGCGCGGCTGCGGCAAGAGCTTGCCCTTTGCCTCCCTGGAGAACAACACCACCTGGGACCTGGTGAGCGACATCGAGGCCTTACGCAAACACTTCGGCATCGACCGCTGGACGGTCTTTGGTGGCTCCTGGGGCAGCACCCTGGCCATCACCTATGCCGAAACCCATCCCGAGCGCGTCAGCGAGCTTGTGCTGCGTGGCATCTTCCTCGGCCGCAAGAAAGAGCTTGACTGGCTCTACCAGTTCGGCGCCAGCGAAATCTTTCCCGATTACTGGCAGCAGTATCTGGAGCAGATTCCGGTCAAGGAGCGGCGCAACATGGTCAAGGCTTACTACAAGCGCCTGACCAGCAAGGACATCGCCGTTCGTACAGCCGCGGCCCAGGCCTGGAGCAAGTGGGAAGGTTGCTCTTCCAAGCTGCACATCGATCATGACCTGATCGCGCGCAACGGCGACGAGACCTTCGCCACGGCCTTCGCCCGCATCGAATGCCACTACTTCATCAACGGCTGCTTCCTGCGCTCCGACTCGCAGCTGCTCGATGACATCGGCCGCATCCGCCACATTCCTACCACCATCGTCCAGGGTCGCTACGACATGGTCTGCCCGATCACCACGGCCTATGAGCTGCATCAGGCCTTCCCTGAGGCCAAGTTCGTGGTCGTCGGTGATGCTGGTCACTCGATGTCGGAACCGGGCATCCGCAGCGCGCTCATCGCCGCTTGCGACGAATTCGGCGCCAAGTGAAAGGCCGGCGCCAAAGAAACTCTGACCGAAACATCAAGAGGAGATACCGCTATGGACACAAACACTGTGCTCAAGCCGGAAGACTTTCTTAGCTATTACCAAATGCTGGAAGCCGCCAAGGCCGGCCCAGCAGCCCTATTGCTCAAGACCTTGACCTTTATCGAGGCCGACAGAGCAGAGGCTGATACGAGCACACGCTTGGCTGTAGACCTGGGCTGCGGCACGGGCAAAGACACAGTCGAACTGCTGCGGCGCGATTGGAAAGTCTTGGCCATCGACTACAGTCAAGCTGGTGTCGACGCCCTGCTGCAGCGCCCCGAGGCGACGCAGTACAAAGACAACCTTGAGACCAGGGTGGCGTCATTCAGCGACACAAGCTGGCACGATGCCACTCTAGTTGCGGCTCTGCTTTCTCTGCCCTATGGCCCAGCGGAGAGCTTCGATGCTGTCTGGCAGGCCATACGGGCTTCACTACTGCCCGGCGGATACTTCGTCGGTCAGCTCTTCGGCCCCAACCACTACAAGGGCATGAACCACATCGTGCGCCGCACACGCAGTGAAGTTGAAACCATGCTTGCTGGGATGGAAGTGATTCACCTGGAAGAACTGAGCCTGGAACAGACTCACGAAGGCGAGACGGTTTACTACAACTATTTCGAAATTATTGCTTGCAACCGCAAGCAGTAACACGGTTTCAATCAGTGGGGAACAGGCATCTTGCCTGTTCCCTGCTGTTTTGAAATCTACTGTAGCTCAGGCCAAACTTCTATTTTTTGGCCTTTTATCTACTTGTCTATGTAGTATCAATGAGAAAACACGAAAGACTCTGTAAACATCAAAGCCAAGAGGCAGATCAGAGCGGCATAGCCTTAAAGCAAGAGAAACGAGACATAAACCTAAGCCACAGAGCAAAGACCATAGAACGGGTAAATAGTCTCTAGCAGAAAAGCAGAGGAAGACATGACCCGGCAACTGCGACATAAGCTTCTTATAGGGGTTCTTCTGACCACAGTATTGGGCAGTTATTGCACCGCCAGTGGCAAAGCCACAGAGCCAACAACCATGGCCACTGTTTACGAGCAAAATAGCCAAATTCTAGGCCATTGCCAACTGATGGTGTCAAAGGCCGGCATAAGACTGAACTGGAAAAGCAAAAACATTGCCCTAATTTCCCACCCGCCAGAATGGCGCATGGTTATGCTCAACCCGACAGAGCAGAAATATTTCATGGCACCGCCAGGGCAATTTCGCGCCTGCTCGATGATGACTGCAAGTCTCTATCGCACTGGCGATACCAGCATACTAAAACCACGTAAGACTGAAAACACCGTTCTAAACGGGCGTACGGTCAAGAAAATTTCCATGCGTGGTGAGCCCGCGCTTAAAACAGGCGATCGCAATTGGCAAAAGCTGCTACTGCATTCAGCTGACTACTGGATAGAACCGACCACAGATATTCCACCACCCGTGGTGCGACATATTCAAGAAATGTATGTACTACCTTTGGCTGATGGCTTACCACTGCAACTTACAACCATAAACAATAAAAGCAAAATAGCAAAAGAGCTCCAGCTGCTGAGCGTCAAAACCCAAGCTGTCAGCAGTAAAAGCTTCGTCATTCCAAGTAAATACAAGCCAGTAAAAAGCCAAGAAGAGTTGCTGGACGGAGGTAAAAGCGATGACATCATTCAGCTACTTCCTCATCACTAGTAATTGTGCAAGGCTAGACTAAGGCTTCTTTTTAGCTCCATCACTTGATCTCAGCGACGGGGTGCGCACATCCCACAATTCTTCTAAGGCGCCTTCATTCGATTTGTCTAGCAACATTATGGTTTCAGAGCCGGTGCGCTCATAACCAGGTGGAACAGTTAGTCTTTTACTATCAACTTCGGCAGGCTCGATCGCAAGGGTGTTTAGCCGATTGTAAGTGCTTTGAGAACTATCTATGTGGAAGAACTTAAGGGGTATACCCTGAGCTGGAGCCACTGGCGGCAACTTAAAAAACCAAACCATAAAGTCACTACATTGAGCGGGAAGATTGAAATCATTGCAGATATAGTAAGAGCCATACTCAGTTTTATGTGAAACACCATAGTCACGCAGGTGCGATACGAAATCTTGTTTCATACGCAATAATGTCACGTTATGACGCAAGAACGTCTCTTGCTGGACCTTCTGCACTTTCATTCCTGACATTCGTGCAGCCAATAAATCCATAAAATTAACCTGGGCTCTGTTCTTCCAAGTTGACGCCGTCTCTTCGTAAAAACGTTTAGACTTTGGCGAATACATTGTCACTTTCCAGTCAGGTGCCTTGCAGACAACGCAATAACCGCGAGCGACGCAATCAACAAAGACAGCCTTTGGGGAAACATAAACAATCATCTTGCCTCGCGTGCAGCTCTGCTGCGTCAGCTTGATGAATTGTTCAGCAGAGACTGCTGGAAGCGCAGAGAAAAGCGCTAGATTGGCCGCGAGGAAAAGCGAAACAAGAATCGAACTAGGGCTAGAAGTAGAGTTATTACTTTGCAACCGCATAATTTCCGCACAAGTCAAGGGCGATGATATACCGCATCGTACCAGGTAGAGACATCCTTTACCTTTTAGTTAGTGGCCAGTTAATAGAGATGACCCATAAACCAGGCTGCCACTTGGCGTCAGGTTGCCAAGAAAGCGCAATTCACGCCAATAGTAAATTAGGTTTACAAGAAGAGCGCTAATCTCATCTGAAACTTGCACCAGGCACTGGAAAAAACGCGCGAATTTTAGCTAACGTTACTTCTCACTTTTCTTAGCTTTTACAGAAACAAACACCACCTTCTTTTATTCAGAAACCTCTACTGCATTACGCACCTTGAACTAACTTGCCCGCGCAAGTGGTATCAGCTCAAGGTGCCGACAGTCTTTCTACTCTTTCTAAGACTCATCTGCGGATGAAGAACTAGGACACACCATGAATAAAAACAACTTCCCCAATGTGGACCAGAAGGCGATCGACAGTCAGCTGCGCGCCAACTGGTTTCGCACCATACTGGGCCTGGTATCGCTCGCTGCTCTCGGCGCCGCCACCTTCGCCCTGCTCGGCATCAACTTCACGATTGCTACAGCAATCCTGGGATTGTTCACCGTCGTGCTACCGCTCTTCAGCTGGTACAACAGCGCCAATCTGGTGAAGAGGCTGATGAAATGCGAAGCCCCGAACATGCTCAATCCTGACCACCGTCGTCTCGTGCGTTTGGTCAAAGAAATCTATCCCAAGACGGGCCTGGCAAAGATGCCTGATGTTATGGTTTCGCCGATTCCGATGCCCAATGCCTTTGCCACCGGCCGTTCACCCAGCAACTCGTTCATCGCCTGTACTGAGGGTCTGTTCGCTGTCGACCTCAGCGACGAAGAACTCAAAGCCGTTCTCGCCCACGAGCTTGCCCACGTGAAGAGCCGCGACGTCGCTATCACTTCGCTCACCGCCACGATGGGTTCGCTCTTCGCCATTCTTTTGGCCGGCGGCATGCCCTGGATTTTCAGCGCTGCTTTCGTCAGCAACAAAGACGGCCTGCTGGTGGACAAGCTCTCTGACAAAGTGAAGAAAGGCAAGAAGAACTTCGCAGCTCCGGCTGTGGGTATTGCTGGCTTCTTCTTCACTCTGTTGGTTTTCGCGGTGGTCAGCTTCTTCGCCAAGTTCGTCACCTTCTTCGTCAGCCGCAGCCGCGAAAGCGCCGCCGATGCTCTGGCCGCTCAGTGGACGGACAATCCGTGCGCCCTGGCCACAGCTCTGCAGAAGATCAACGACTGGGTCAATCGCAATCGGCTTCTGCTGCAGCTCAAGATCATGATGGGCGGCCTTGCCCCCATGCTGTTCTTCGGCCTCCACGAAGACGAAGATCACGACCCCAAAACCCTTGGTGGCAAAGTCAGCCGCTGGTGGAGAGAAATTGGCGAGAATCATCCGCCCATTACCACCCGCATCAAAGAACTGGAAGCCATGGCTGGTGAAACCTGCCCGACCATGGACGACATCAAGAGACAGCGCACAGCCGCTCTCAATCGGCTCTTTCGCAACGGCCGCCGTGTGAACGACGAGTAACTTCTCGTGCCCTAGCGCACGATCATTGACAGAAAGTATCAAAATTATGATCATCAAACTCATGCGCCACGGGCTCTCTGGGGCAAACACCGGCGAGCAAGACACCAAAGACACTCCGGACCACCGTATCAGCCTCGTGCCCAAGGGCATCAAGCAAGCCAATGCCGCCGGTCTCAAGCTCGGACCAGAATATCTGCTCGAAGCCATGGTCTTTCTCTCGCCCTATAAACGGACGAGGCAGACCATGGTCGAAGCTTTTGTTGGCGCCGGTCTGATCAGCAACGCTGACGACAAACTGCCGGTGCGCACATACGAAGATCCGCGTCTTCGCGAGGTCGAACATGGCTACGAAGGCCAAGCTGGAATGAATGCACAGAAACAACTGCGCGACAAAATCGGCTACTTCTGGTACCAGATGGAACGCGGTGAAAGCCCTGTCCAAGCCTATGATCGCGTCTCAGGTTTTCTCGAGAGCTTCATGCGGCAGATGGAGCGCAAGAAGAAAGACAAGGCGTTGATCGTCTCCCACGGTCTGACCATCCGCATCTTCGTCATGCGCTTCTTCCACCTCACCGTGGAACAGTTCGACATGCTGCGCAATCCGCACAACTGCGACGTTATCACTATCGGCCCCAAAGCCGATATGAAGAACCCGCAGTTCACTTCAGGTCGCTGGGGTGTGACTGGGCTTCGTCTCGTCACAGAGAGCAGCAACAGTCACAAGTAACTATTGGAATGCTCCCGAGACTTTTCATTAAGAATCGGGAGCATTCTTTTCTCTCAGGTTTATCCAAGTAGCGCTGGTGAATGACTTAAAACTCTCACCACCGTGCTACTTGGATTTTTTTGGCGAAGTTTTTCAAAAACACTACCCAACTATACGACATCATAAATAAGCTGATCCAGGGAATCAAGGTCCATATAAGACGCCCATAAAACGCCAAAAACAGCGAACTATACTTTCGTCAAAGTGACCAATCAACACTCAGGTGAAAATCTCTGCAACTAGATCGACTGCTGCCGTAAAAACTGGTTGAACAATCGGCAAAAACAGAACAACGAGATTTTTTTGGTATCCCCAACGGTGACA
>LNFM01013270.1_pt1 | contig 10541 bp, 6 predicted proteins | sample 596031 | NCBI WGS metagenome assembly LNFM01 (sample SAMN04254537, study PRJNA301005) | activated carbon metagenome | isolation source: dual media filters at the Ann Arbor, Michigan drinking water treatment plant | place: USA: Ann Arbor | reverse complement strand
GCGACCGAAATCACCAAACAGCTGTTCCAGCTCTTCCTCAGCGGAACCGCAGCAATTCCAGCGGTAAAGTTCGCCATCCTGGATGAGGCCCTCGCCAACGATGATCCGGCGATGCTCTGGGCTTGCGCCCGCGCGCTCGAAGGTGCGCTCGAGACCGAGCGGTTCTACGGGGCCAGCGGATACGAGCAACTCGGAGACCTCGCGCCCATCGCGGATTGGAAACCTGCCACAACCGTCGAGGCGACAGCATTCAACCGGAACGCCCTGGATCGTCTACTCAGGTTAAGGAGAACCGGCGCCGAGGTCGCGGCCGACATCGATCAGGTCGTCGCCGAACATATGCGCCAGCTTCTAATCCCGGACTTGTTCGAACAGGTCTTGGCCTATCTGGACGAAGTCCGAAAAGACCAGGCCTTCTGGCCTCAGGCCACCAAGAAGATCGGGGATTGGCTCTATTTCGATCGCCGCGAGGCGGAGCCTGCCTTCGCAGACAAGGTGCGCGCTCTCTATGACGCCTCACTCCCGACCGACATCGTTGATCGGGCGCTGTTCTTCTCGCAGTTCTGGCCAGCGGATATTCGCGATCCGGACCACAGCTACAATGCCGGCGCCGTGGAGCGCGACTACGAGTTTTCTGGTCGGGAATCTCGCAAACTCGCTCTCCTGATTGCACAAGACCCAACGCTGCTCACCCGCGCCGTCCAACTGATGGCGACCCGCGCCTTACACTCCCCCTACGCCTTCGCGGACGAACTCGCGAAGCACGTTGGCTCGCCTGAGCCTGTACTCGCCGAGGCGTTGGCGGCGCTCGATGCAAGCGGGTCCGATCAGGGGCTGTCGTTTGTTCGCGCCCTGCTTCGCGCCCTCGAAGCGGCCTTCCCCGAAAAGGCCGACGTCTTGATAGAGATGGCGAAGACCTCGCGGACCTTGGGTGCGAGGGAGCTGGACATCTACGCCTCGGTCAGCCTGACCGAGACGCGGATCTGGGAGATCGCGGAGCTTGTAAGGACTGGGCGCGCCTCGCCTTCCAACGTAGTTCCGCTCTCCTATGGCCGCTCTCTAGACGCCATGGCGGTCGGCGTTGTCCGCACCCTGATCGAAGCGCTCCACACCCGTGCCCCAGAGGGTGGAGCCTGGGCGGCGATCGAAATTCTTTCCATGTACCTCTACGGCAGGTCCAGTTTGTCGCCGGACGAGGCTGAGCTGGTCAAGGACGCCGTTCTTGCCCCCCTAGACGTCGATGAGATCCCGGACGCGACGATGTCGGCGCATGCGTTCGGAGTTCTGATCAAACTCCTCGACACGGCGGGATTTGTGGACGCCGCCTTTGCCGGCGCGTTCGCGGCCATAATCGTGGCCGCCTGCCAGACCACCACGTCCGGCTACCGCCGCACGGTGTCCGACGCCCTTCAGGAAGGATTGATGATTGTGATCCGAAAGGAGCCCGAGCCGGTGTGGTCTGCGCTGGCCGCCTTCTACGAGGTCGCCACTCGCGCCGAGCGGTCACGGCTCTACAAGATGACATCGCTCCAACGAAACTATTCGGAGCAGGCCTCAAGCGTCAGCGGAAGAGCGGGCATCCTGTTCGAGACGCCCATAGCGTCAACCGTTGCCTGGGCGGATGTCGATCCGGCCCGAAGGGCACCCTTCCTCGTAAGCTTCACTCCTTTGCTTGACATAGGACGCGAGGGTCTTCCGTCGTGGCACTCCGCCCTCGTCGCTCTCGCAAAGAGGTACGGCAAACTGCGCGAGTTCAGGAGCGCTCTGGCCGCGCGGATTTTCCCAAGCTCCTGGTCAGGGTCGTTGAGCGAGTATCTCGAGCCCTACATTGCGCCTCTCGAAGGCTGGACCGACGACGCAGACCTCGGACCCTGGGCGTTGGAGATCCTCGTTGATCTAAAGAAGCGGATCGCCGGCGACAGGGGGATGAGGGGGATCGTCTAGAGCCGAGATGGCGCGCGACGGACGCTCGGGCCAGTCCAGTTTGGCCAACTCTTCGTTGCTGACGAGCCCATGCAGTCGCAGCGCCTCATTAAACCGGGCGTTCAGCCAGGCATGGCCTTGGTCGGACAGGCGTACGGACGGCTGACGGCGATAGGACGCCCTAGGATAGACATTTCCGCGCCCGGCAGCGGCGTTCCTCTGCGTGGAGGCGAACGCATCTTGGCCGAGGGTGTCCATGAGCCGGTTCAGCGAGACCCCGTTACGCAGCGTTCCGGTCACGAACTCGGCGTGATGCACACGGACGTAAAGCGGCCAGATCGCCTTCCAGTCCCGGTCCGCGATCTCGGCGTCCGTGGCGTCATCGCGACCGTCGACATGACGCATGCCGGTCGCTCGGCCGAAGATCACGATGTCCGTGGGATCATAGGTCAGCCGCCCCATGAACATCTCGGAACCGTCCTGGACATTCCTGGGCCTGCGGTCCGCTGGATAACCTAGAGCCCAGTGACAGCCCGAGCTCTTAAGCTCATCCAGAATCGCGTGGTCCAGCGGGGCGCGATTGGTCGCCTGGCCAAGAAACTTCACGAACGCCGGCGGCCCCTCCTGGTCGGCCAGCGTAATCGGGGCGACGGGAGGAACCATCCTGATCTCGGCGCCGAAATCTCCCAGTTCGCTTCCGACGAAGCCTGGAGCCCCGGTCGCCCGATGGGCAGTGACCTGGACTTCCCAATCCGTGACCTGCGCCGGAGCGAGATTGGGTCCGCAACCGGCCCAGAGCGCATCGAAATAATCGCCGCAGGCCTGAAGCACTGGCGCGGCTTCCGAGACCACTCCGAACTCGTGATTTCCCGTCAGCCCCGATCCGGTCAGGTTCGCCGAAGTGACGACCGCACGGCGGTCGCCAAACAGATAGACCTTGGCGTGGAGCCCGCGCACGCCACGCACCTCGGCGCCGATTGAGAGAAGGCGACGTAGTGACGAGAGATCGCTGACGCCGGCGGAAAAGTCGTCGAGATTGTAGCGGGTGATCACCTGCACAGGCCCCCGATGGGGGCGCAAGAGTTGATCGAGCGCGCCGAGCTTGATGAAGGGGCAGATGATCCGCAGCGGGCTTCCGCCGAGCATGGCGGCTTTGTGCAACTCCTCCTTCCAGCGCCGATCGACCAGCCACGTCTTGTTCGGATGGGCAGAGCTTTGAGCAGGGCTCACGCCTTCACCAGCGCGAGCAGCCGCTTGAACTCGCTGTTGGGCTGGGAGCCTTTCCAGAAGTTGATGAACTGGCAGACGACCTGGAGATTGCCGGGTTCGTAATGGCCGCTGCTGTCAATACGATCCGGCGACGGGCGCAGCATCCGATCCCCATCCTCTGTGTGAAAGTCGAACGCCAAGCCGGTGAGAGCGCAGCGGTTGTCCTGCTGTGCCAACAGATAGGCGAGGTGCTGGTCCAGTTCGGCGTCCGACAGACTTGTCAGCTTGTTTTTCAAGGTACGTTCGACCGTTTGGCCGTTGGATCCATTCACGGTCGATCGGATCGAGTAGCGCATCGCGATGATGGACTTGTCGATCCCACCGACGATCCTGGCGGCGTTCTTCCGAGGTGGGACGCGTCCAGCCCCATCCGGCTTTTGGAAGGTCTCGAGGATCCAGAGGAATGAGTGGGCGTCAATCAGTCGGGCCTTCGGAAGTCCCGCCAACTCTGTCAGCATTCGCCTGACCTCTTCCAGGACGGCGTTGAACCGACGGTAATTGTCCCAAGTGCAGTGTCGTACCGTCGTGAGCGGAACGCCGAGATTGCGGAATGCGCGGTCGTAGGTCGTTGGCTGTATTGGCGAGAAGCGTGCTGGATCATGAAGGAAGAAGAGATAGGCGAGGAGCGGATACTTGCCGCCCGTGATCCGCCCCAGCTCATCAAAGATCTCCCCCTCAGCCGCGCCGTCGTCGCGATAGAGGCGATAGAAGAGGGACTCGAGCCGCCGACGACCTTCGGCGTCCTGCTGTGCCTCGATCAGCCGCCGATGATCCTGGTTTTGCGGGCCGAACCGGTTCTGCCAGAACACGAGGTTGTTGGTCAGCGGCCCCCGGCTGTCCTGGATTTCGATCGCGGCGATGACCTTGGCGAGGATCTCACCGCGGCCGATGTCCTCTTCGATCCAGGTTTCCGGCTCAAGAATGGCGAGCGCCTTCCTTCGCAAGGGGAGCTTGTAGCCCTCCTCCGCGCCAGCGATGCCCTCGTCGAAGTTGGAGAAAGCGTGGCCTTGATCGTGGGCGACGATGAGACGCTCGAAGGTCTGAAACGCGTCGCGAAAGGCCGTCGCGGCGATCCGGTCCTCGATGTCGGCGGTCATGTCCGTCACGCTAGCGCTTGAGCGCCTGGACGGCTTCGCGGACCCCTTGGGCCACCGCCATCAGCGCCTCGTCCTGGCTGTCCCATCCGGTCACGGGCTTGGCGGCCGGCGGCAAGGCCTGAAAGGCCCCGAAGGGCAGGTCCGTCCAGAGGCATGGTCGTAAGATCACCGGAATTACCATGGCCTTCCTGGCCTTGTGGCGATCCAGAGCCGTAGTCAGCTCCTTGGTGTAGCAAAACTCCGAGGCGATGAAGTCGGCCGAGATCAGCAAAAGGACAAGATCGGCCTTCGCCAGTTTCGTGACGATCTCCTTTTCCCATTCATCGCCCGCCTTGATCTCTTGATCGTTCCACGTGCTGATTATGCCCAAGCGCTTCAGCGGCGTCAGGTGGGTGATCAGGTCCGCCTTCAGCTTCGCGTCGGCGTGGCTGTAGGAGATGAAGGCGGTGATAGGCTTTACCTTGGCGACCTTCTCCGGCTCGCCGGCCAGATCCTTAGCGCCGCCGAGCAGTTCGAGTGACCCACCTGCCCCACCGACGACGCCCTTAATCACGCCGCCGTCGATAAGCCGTCGACGCGTCCTGTCGTAACGATCCTCCGACCAGTCGAGCGTCGCCTTCAAAGCCTTGCTAGAAACGCGCTCCGGCGGATCTCCGGCCATATAGGTCAGCTCGTCCAGAAAGATCTGTTCATCTGTTCGTCGCGCCACCAGACCCTCGCCTCGTTTTCTTGAGGCCGTATTTGCGGGTTGAGCGGATGAATAGTCCAGCTTAAACGCGAACTTCGCATCCAGGCGCAGAGGCGCGCTGCGCGTCTAGGGCGCAGGGGACCAATTTAGTCGATGGCGAGCCCGCAGCCTGATCTGATCTACAAATACCGCGCCTTCAGCAATCTGAGCATGGCGATGCTGGTCGAGGACACCTTGTTCTTTGCCGACCCCAGCACGTTCAACGACCCGCTCGACACCAAGCCGAGGCTGAAAGCCGATCTGGGTACGCCCGCTTTAGAGGCGGTGCTGGAAACGCTAATGGTCACGCGGCTGGAGGCTGAGCTTTCCGCAGCGGCCAAGATTATCCAATATCGCGGCCCCAAAACCCTCGAGCATATCGCCCGCCGAAGTCAGTCGACGTTCGCAAATCGCCTCGCAGACATCCGCTACAACGCCACCGATCCAGACAACGCGTTTGAGGATCCTCTCGGCTACTCGCTGGAACGTCACATCGAGACAGAGGTGCTCCGACGCTACGAAAAGGGGATCGTCGCGTTCGCCGAGCGCCCCGACTGCCCACTGATGTGGAGCCACTACGGCGATCAACATCGCGGGTTCTGCATCGGCTATTGCGCTAGCGATGTCGTGGGCCTGCATAAGGTCAAGTACGGCGGCCTTCCGATTTTGAAGGCCAGTCTGGTCCAGGCGATGCTCGCGGGCGGGGATCGGGCGCAGTCTCAAGTCGATGCTGCCGTCCTCCTTCGGAAAGCGAAGGACTGGGCCTACGAGCGCGAGTGGCGCCTGATTGGCCAGCGCGGGTCTCAGGATAGCCCGCTTGAAATGACCGAGGTGGTGTTTGGCCTGCGATGCCCAACCGCCGTGCAGTTCACGATCATCCGGGCGCTGGCCGGGCGCAGTCGGGAGGTGGCCTTTTTCGCGATCCATCCACAGCCGGGAACGTTCGAACTGATCAAGTCGCCCCTTGATATCGAAGACGTTTGCCGCGGCTGGCCGCGCCGGGCGGCGGACTACGATTTCGACGATGTCTTCGACGAGGTTATTGACGACGCGGCGAAGCCGGACTGACCACCGGCTCAGCCTCAGCCGATTGTCTGCGACGACGCGCGAGACAGGAATTTAACGGGCAGCGGTCTCGGTCATTGAAGACGATGCCAGACGCGGCGGCCATCCAACTAGGGCTTGTCCTGAATTGCTGCCAATTTCGGATGGTGCGCGACCTTGAAGTGTTCGTGGGTGCTAGTGCCCAAGGCTCGCCGCGGCCAAGCTACGTAGGCCTCCCCGATCGGCCAGCTGGGCCGCTCGACGAAGTGGAAGAAGGCGCTCAGATCCGTTTGACGTCCAAGACCCGATCGCCCGTACTGGGCTGCTAGCAGGACGGCACAGGCGCTGAGAGCATTGAATGCATTGTTCAGGCTCGCTTGCTCAAACTCCCCTTCGCGGTTGTGCTTCACCGCGTTGTAGGCAGCATACCAGGGGAGATCGTTGGTGGGGTTGTCACCTAAACCCCAGCCCGCAAAGGGCCGTACCGGCTCGATGGCCGGGAAAGCCGGGAACCCGACTGCGAAGTCCCGAAGACCGAGAACGTCAGCTAGCATGACGTAGTCGTTCGTCGAGAAGCGGCGACGGCGGGCGCCATTAGCCACCAGAATTCCACGCCAGTAGGTTTCAACTTCCGTCGAAGCGAGGATCAAGAGGTTGCGGATGTCGTGGCCGAACGCATTGAAGGTCTTTGGGCCAGGTTGCACGGTCTGGCAGATGCGCTCGAGTTGGCGGAGGAGCGTGCGAGCCTGGCCCTGAGAGGCGGCGACCACCTCCGGTTCGGTATGCACGCTGGGGCTCCAATCGCCCCAGTCATCATGTGCCCCAAACAGGGGCCGAGCGATGCGAGGATTGTGCTCGCCCGGCGCCACGCGCAGCGGATGAAATGGACTATCTCCGTCAAGCCATGGGGTGTCCTTCGCCATTCGCTCTAGGGCAGTTTCGCCAGGCGTGGTAGTGAACTGGCGAGCGATGCCGTTCTCCGGCGCAAAAATATCGACAGCTTCGCTTTCGTCGATGCGCCAAACCTCATCGCGGTGATTGGGACCCATATTTCGGATAAAGAAACTCATCCTTATTCTCCTGCGGAGCCGTCCCGCGCGTCTAACTCAAGACGGAAGTGGAAACGCGTCCAATGCTGGCGCTGATTGCTTCTGACACTGAACGCGTTGGGGACATCACCGCGTTGACCCAAGCTAAGGGTGGCACGCGGTAGACCCAAGAGCAGCTCGGCGACTTCGCTTATGGACGTTTTGCTGATCGGCGAAGACGCGCGCCCGAGAGCAGCCCGACCACAGTATCTCTCCGATACTTTCCAGCGGACGGTATCGCGCTCATGCTGGCCGCACAACGGTAGCGGAGCGAGCGGAACATGGCCCAACTGCACGCGACGGTCCGATTGCGTCCGACCCGGATCGGCTTTCTCGCCAAACCCACCGATCGCGCCACCATCCTGCGGATCATGACGCTTTCCACCTGCTTATGGGGCGGGGCGCTCAATCCTATCATTCCGGTCGGCCGCTCGACTCCCGCGGCCTGGTCGAGGGAGCCGCTTCCCGAACTATCCCCGCAGGACATCGCGCGCGGATATGTCCGGTTCTTCGAACCAGATGTGTTCGTCGAATCGAGCCCGGGTCTGCTAGCCAGGATCGGTCTGGATGGCTTGGCCAACGACTCGGCAATCCACGCCGAGGCGGCGCCTCTGAATGACCTGCTCGCCCGGCAAGACCGCCGCGACTGGGCCGAACTGGCGTTTGGTTTGCCCGTGGTTGACGTCCTTCGCGACCAGTATGACACCGAGCAAAGGTTCGTCCTGCGGCATCCTCGCCCTGCGATCCAAGTTCGACCGATCCGGGGCTCCCTAGCTGCGGAGGCCATCTTCGGTTGCTATCCGGCCGACCCCGCCGCGGCGTATTTCGAACAGGGGTATCGCGACGTTTTCCAACCAGAAGAGATCGCGTGTGGCCCCGAGGCGTGGCTGAAGGTCTTCCGCGGCGGCGCCGTTTCGCCGCTCACGGTGACGGCGCACAAGCTCAATAAGAGGCGTTACTGGTACCACGAGCCGATCGTCTTCGTTTTCGATCCCGCCAACGTCTTGGACGTGATCGATCTATGGAATCTCCGTCTCGAGCCGGCTCCTGTACTGCCCGTGCCGATTGATTGGATCCACGCCCTCGCCCCGACCCTGCAAGAGCTGTTCAAGAACGACCATCGTCCGCTCCCGGGCAACGCCAACGGCGTCATGCAACACACGACGGTGGAGTTCGCGCGATCCCTTTCGGACGAGGCGAAAGAAGCAGCGATCACAACCCTGACCCAGGATGTGCCGGCCGGCGCCGTCATACGAAAAGACTGGCGAACGGAGGTCTGGCGAGAGTCTCGTGAGCGGCTCATGAAGGCCCCCGAGTTGATGCAGGTGACATGTGAAGAAGCGACCGCCACCCTGGACGTGAAGGAAGGGCGGGACCGCACGGTAACCGTCCAAACCATCGCGCCGGCGTTCGCCTCGAAAACGGGCGGCAATCCCGCGCGCTGGATCAATGTCGTCCGGCTCGGATCTTACGGCCGGCATGATCTCGGCCTGACCCTTCCGTTCAATACCTTCCACCGCCAATGGCCCCGGCTCCATTATGCAGGCGGCGAGCGCACGGCTGTCGGCCGGGAGGGCTGGGCGTTTAAACAGCGCTACGGGTTCGCCGACATTACGATCCAGCTACCCACCATGGAGACGGTTCTTTACGACCATCTGAAACACAGCGGGGTCATCGCGCGCCCGTCCGAGCCCGGGCGAATCGCCAAACAGATGTTGCAGCGGTTGGCCGGTCTGTGGGGCGTTCGCCTGCTGCGGGATCCGGGAACCCTTCAGTTGCTCAATCGGATGGCCGGGTCCCAGCGGCTTCGCATGTCCGGCGGGGAGGTCATCGAGGAAACCTTCCCCGACCGAACTGCCTCCCTCGCGGAATGGAAGGCGCTCGCCAAGCGCCGATCCTCGCATTTCAACAGCGCGGATATCAGCGAGTTCACGGACCGGGACGTGATCCGGGTCGGGCTGGAAAGCCGGTGCCCGCACTGCGACTACAAAAACTGGTCCGGGTTGGACGTCGTCGCCTACTCACTCAAATGCGAACGCTGCCTGAACGGTTACGACTTCCCTCAGGGCCGGCTCGCCAAAAACAATGAGTCCTTCCGGTACCGGGTGGTCGGCCCGTTCGCCGTACCCGACTACGGTCGAGGGAGCTACGCCACCCTACTGGCTCTCGACGTGCTCGCCCAGTTGGGCGGGAGCACGGGGTCGGATTTGACCTATGCTGGAGCCACCCTGCTCGAGGTCGATGGGCGCGCGTTGGAAGCCGACTTCCTAGCGCTGAAGAACAATGGCACGCACGATCAGGTTGGGTCGCCGCAGCTGATCATTGGCGAATGTAAATCGTTTGGCACGGGTCCGCTGGTCAAGGCGGACGACCTCGAGAAGCTGAAAGTCATCGCAAATCAGCTACCCGGCGCGGTGATCGTCGTCGCCGTGCTGAAGGAAGGGTTCCTCCCCGAAGAAGTCACCAGACTGCGCAAGTTCGTGGGATGGGCGAGACGTCCAGACGGAGACGGCTACCCCACCAACCCCGTGGTTCTGTTGACGGGATACGAGCTGTTCTCCGGCAACCTGATCTACGACCGGTGGAAGAAGCTGGGCGCCCCCTTCGCCGCCTACGCCGATTTCCGTCATACGGCGGATCTGGCCTCGCTCGCGGAGGCCACTCAGGCGATCTACCTCGACATGCCGCCCTACTGGGAGTGGTGGGAAGCGCGACAGAAACGAAGACGCAAGACCGTCGAGACAGCCGCTTGATCCCGGTCCGGGTTTCAAGGACGGTCTGCGCATCTGTGCCGACGGCGGACCCAGAACGAGGATGCGTCCATGGTTGATGAGGCGAAATCAGGCTTGAGGGGCCGAGTTCCGATCACGTCTCCCGACCGCCTCCGTCGGTACACAAGCCTGCCAGTCGCCCTCGACATGTTGCTCAACAACCGCATCACGGTCGTGGACTACGCCCGGTGGCCCGACGTCAACGACCGGGTCGGCATGCGTGAGTATCAGAAAACGCTCCACTACGGATTTGTTGGCGCGATGTGCCTGACGATGGCCCCCGAGACCTTTCATCATTGGCAGGTTTTCGCAGGCGATTCTGCCGGGGTGTGCGTCGTCTTCGACGCCCCGCGCTTCCTGCAGATGGCCAATGGACCTCACCGGATTTGCGGGCCGGTCGAATACGTGGCGCTCGACCAGATCAACAACATCGACGCCTCGGACATCCACCGGCTGCCGTTCATGAAGAGGATCGGCTTCACGGACGAGGCGGAGTTCCGGCTCATCGGATACTCGGTCGAAGAACGACCGGCTCTCCATATCGCTCTCGATCCTCTCGCCGTTCAACGCATCGTCATCAGCCCCTTTGTCCACCCGGCGCTGGTCGCGAGCGTCCGAGCCG
>LNFM01013269.1_pt1 | contig 10541 bp, 8 predicted proteins | sample 596031 | NCBI WGS metagenome assembly LNFM01 (sample SAMN04254537, study PRJNA301005) | activated carbon metagenome | isolation source: dual media filters at the Ann Arbor, Michigan drinking water treatment plant | place: USA: Ann Arbor | reverse complement strand
GAGGTGTCGATCATCACCGAGCGGTCGAAGTACCACCAGTCGATGCCGGCGGTGGCGGGCACCAGCATCGACTGCCGGACTTCCTTGATCGGCGAGGTCAGGCGCGCCCGGGTGAGCGCGGTGGTCTTGCCCGAGCCTTCGCGGCCGATCACCATGTACCAGGGCAGCACGTACACCGGGTCGCCGCGCTTGCTCAGGCTGGAGCGCTTGAGCGTCGCGATCGCTTCCTTCCACTGGCCGCGCACGTCCACGGCCGCCGATGCCTTGGCGGCAGGCTTTCCCTTGCGGCGCTCGGCCGCGTCGTGCAACCGCTGCCGGGTGCGGTAGACCACCCGCTTGATGAAGTTGAAGCCGAACACCAGCGCGAGGATGGCGACGAACAGTGCGATGCCGACCCAGGCATCCCAGCGGTTGTAGAGCGTCAGCCCCCAGCAGGCGAGGCCCGCGGCGACGACGAACAGGATGGTGAGCACTGCCTTGAGTATCTTCTTTCCCATGGGTCAGCCCAGCAGCGACACGAAGCCGCGCGCCATGTTGCCGATCACCAGCTGGTAGCTGAGGTAGAGCAGCACCAGCACCGCGACCGGTGCCAGCATCACCACCAGCGTGGCCGTGGGCAGCCCGTTGCCGGTCGTCTCGCGCCGGGCCGGTGCCGGTGCCGAGTAGGCCTCGGGGAATAGCAGGGCGTTCTCGTCCATGGCGATGGTCGGTGCATCGCGCACCAGCATCGCCACGTGGTAGGCCTTGATCTCGTCGAGCGTCCGCTCCTGCGCACGGGTGACGTACCTGCCCTTGAAGCCGAGCATCAGGCAGAAGTAGTAGACCTCGCGCACAGATTGCTGGTGCGCGACCAGCTGTTCGAGCCGGGTGAAGAACTCGATGCCGGCGCGACCGGTCGCGAAATAGGACTGCTGCAGCAGTTCCTTGCGCCAGCGCGCGGTGCCGGGCCAGTCGGGCGTGGTCATCACCGCCTCGTCGATCCAGGCGACCACGGCGAACAGCGCGTTCTGGTATTCGTCCGGCGTGAAGCCGGCGGGCTGCGCCCGGGTCTTCGATTCGCCGAGCAGGTTCAGCACCCGGGTGCGGAACGCGTCGTAGTCGTCGCCCGGCCGCCGCAGGTAAAGGGTGGTGTAGGCGAGCACATCGATGTAGCAGTCGACCAGGCGCACGGCTTACCTCCTCAGGACGACGACGTCGATGCTGACGTCGTCGGGTGCGCCGGACCAGTAGACGGCGAGGTTGCCGTCCTGCTCGACCTCGGACCATTCCTCACTGACCTGCTCGATCCGGAAGTAGATCGAGTACGCGCGCCGGGGCAGTCCCTGCGGCGCGACCGGCAGGTGGATGGCTTCGATGCCGGGCAGCGCGCGGCTGATCAGCGTCGGCAGCTGGTCGAGGGTGCCGATCTTCGCCTCGGACAGGAACGAGCGCACCGCCGCGTCCGGGTCGCCCTCGGTGCGCATCACGAAGTAGTAGCGGTTGCGCGGCCCGAAGAAGGCCTTGGAGAGTTCGGCCACGTACTGGCCCGGTTCGACCCGCTTCATGTGGGCGAGGAGCTCCGGCCCGATGGTGATCTCGTTGAGCATCTGCGTCACCAGAGAGGCCGCCGCGCCCATGCAGCGGCCGATGTCCTGGTGGTCGTAGGCAGGCAGGTTGGACTCGCCTTCGCCCGATTCGCCGAGCATGTTGAAGCGCTCGGAGAAGGACGACAGCTCGCCGATCATCTGGCGCAGCGCCCCGTAGATCACCCAGGGATGCACCTGCCGCGTCTCGGTGTAGTGGAACAGCAGCGGCACGTAGCGGTTGAGCGAACGCAACGCGAGCAGGTAGACCATGTAGCTCGCATCGAAGTCGGCCTTCTGCATCTCGCGCGGGGCCTTGAACTCCTCGAGCTGGCGGGTGCGCCCGGCGATCGAGTCGCGGATCTCCTTCACCAGCCGCACCAGGGTGTCGGAGCCCCCGGACGCCACGCAGGGCGGGATGAAACGCGACGACAGGCGGATGGTGTCGCCGTCCCGCTCCAGCCTGGCGATCGGGATCGTCTCGTAGTTGTCCGCGTTACCGAGCTCGTCTTCCCAGAACAGCCGCACCACGTGGGTGAGCCGCTTCACCTGCGCCGCCGGGCCGTCCGAATAGAGGTCGGCGACCTCTTCCGGGTCGGTGGTGGTGACATAGCGTGTCGTGACGTCGCCGACTGCCCCGAGCGATTTCAGCACCGTGACGTTGGGCTCGACTTCGCTCAGCTTGCGCACCCCGGCATGGATGGTGAACGGCTTGTCGGCATCGTTCCATGTGCCGTCGAACGAACGCGGCTGGATCAGCGCGTTGCCCGGGAACTCGATGTAGGTGCCGTCGCGGAAGTGCAGCGCCGCGCGAACCAGTTCGAACACCTTGCTCGACAGCGTGCCCGCATTGACCTCGAGCTCGCCGATGCCCCAGAAGTACGGCAGGCCCGACTCGACCACCGGCTTGAGCAGGAACTGCTGGTGCATCTGCGTCAGCTGGAAGTGCTGCGGCTGCAGGAACATGCCCTGCTGCCAGAAGACCGTTCGTTTGTTGTCCACGCCGCTCTATCCCCTTACTGCGCCAGCCGGCGCACTGTCCTTGCCCCGTCGACCGCCTGCCGGACCGTGGTCACGTCGATCGGTACCGTGTTCGGATCCGCCTTCGCCGCAGGCTGCTTCGGCGGCGGCTTGGCCGCAGGTGCCTTTCCTGCCGGCGCCTTGGGCGCGGGCTTCTTCTCCTCGGGCTTGGCCGGCGGCGGCTTCGGCGGCTCGCCCGGCTTGCCGGCCGCGGTGTCCGCCGCGAGCAGGCGCTGCGGGCCGAGCACCAGACGGATCGACAGCGTGCCCGGGGTCGCCGTGCGCGTGCGCGTGACATAGCCCGTGCTGGTCATCGACACGGGGATGCGGAACAGGCGACCGTTCTGCAGCGGATCGAACTCGAAGTATCCGGCGACCACGCCGACATACTGTGCCTTCTCGGCGCGGTCGAGCGCCAGCGTGCGCGTGCCGCCCGGCTCCACCACGAAGCGCTCGAAGGCCAGCACGCCGGGCGCGCCGCGGCCGCTTTCCAGCAGGCGTGCGACCGCCGCCGGATCGGCGAGCAGCAGGTTGAAGCCGTTCGGCTCGGCGAACTGGGCCACCCCGAGCACCAGCGTGTGCGGGGCGCCGTGGTAGTTGTTGAGCTTCGGGTCGGACTGGACGTCGAGCCGGATGGCGCCCTTGCCGTAAGACCATTCCAGCGCAGCCAATGCTTCCTTCTCGGAGTTTCCGCCGAGCGTGGAATTGACGGTGCCGCAGCCGGCAACCATGGACAGGGCTGCCGCCGCGGCCAGGATCAGGCTGTTGCGACGGGACATCTGAGGGTCGGGCCACCTGGGCTTCGAATCGAAAAAAGGTTACAAACTAATGACTTGTCTGGCTATGATCATAAGATGTGTGAAGTCTAGCGGCTAAAATCCTCCACGAATAGAGAATTTTGTTCGCAAGGCTCGCCGCGACGCGGTGACTGTTGCGAAAAAGAAAGGCGGGTGGCGTGTCCGCCACCGGCCTTTCGGCCACCGTTGTCATGTGGGCGTCAGTCCAGCTTCAGCACGAACGCCTCGGCGTCGTCGTCCTGTGCGAGTTGCCCGAAGAGGACGGAGGTCGGCGTACCCTGTACCCGGACGAAATAGGACTGGTCCGGCCCGATCGGGTTCTGCACCGCCCAGGCCGTGAATTCGGCGTCGCCCAGCGCGAGCTTCATGTCCTTCTGCGGGAACTCGAGCACGGTCTTCTCGGGCAGGTCTCCCTTCGGGCCGACCGCATGGAAATCGATCGCCGCGCCGGCCACGCCGAACATCGCGCCCGGCCAGGTGCCTTCGACCGGACCGACCTCGAACCACTGGCCGAAGCGGGTATGCGCGTGCAGGTTGATCCGGTAGGGCGCCGCGGACGAGCGCTTCGACCGGTGCGCCATCGCCACCACCTTGGCCTGCCAGGAGGCGGTCTTGCCGTCGATCTTCACCGCGCCGCGCAGCGGCGTGGGCAGGCTGGACGGGTCGTCGTCGCCGATCCAGGCGATCGGGATCTCGAAGCCGGCGCGGGCATTCACCGCACAGGCGAGGGCGGCCAGCCCGTAGCGCACCGACGGCTTCGTGGCCTCGGCCGAAGGGGCGACGATCACCCAGGCGCGGGTGTCGTGCTTGAGCATCTCCTCGACCACGTCGAACCAGGCGAACTTCGCCAGGTCGTCGATCCAGAAATGTCCGCCGACCCCGAGGCCGTACTGCTTCAGGTGCTGGTTGACTGCCTGCACGCTCGCCGGGTCCTTGGCGAGGGCGGTGATCCAGGTGTTGGCCATGTCTTGCCTCGAGGATGGGCGGAAGGGGTTGCCCGGAGACGCGGGTCAGCCGAGGATCAACATCTTGAACTGGCTGGGGGTCAGGCTGACCCCGGGGGCATTGGTCGAGTTCTGGATGTTCATCGTGGTCAGCCGGGTCGCGAACGCGCCTCCGATCAGCGTCTTGAACGAGCCGAGCATCGGACGATCCGGACCCATCACCACGCCGGAGGCGACGCCGGTGGCAACGCCGGCGTTGTCGCCATTGGAAAGCGTGCCCGCGGTGAGGATGTTCTCTGCCAGGCCACCGCCCACGATCACGCGGAACTGGGAAGGAACATGCGTGGCCGACAGCGCGATGTTGGGATAGGGGATGGGGATCGGCCCGACAGGAGAGGGCGTCAGGCACACGTCGGGGAAGCCCAGGTTCATGACGCCGAGATTGGTGTTGCCGAACATCATCTGCTCCGGAAGATGGGTCGTGGAAAGGGGACGGCAATGGTGCGAGGCGCGCGTCCGTTCAGCCGACGTGGATGGATGCCCCGTCGACCTTCACCAGCCGCTCGGCGGTCATCAGCGTGTTCTGGCCGTGCAGGGCCATCGTGTCGCGCGCCTGGTAGTCGATCTGCTGTGCATGCACCTGCTCGAGTTCCTCGACGCGGCGCAGGGACGTGCGCATCCGCTGCGTGCAGCGGTCGAGCATCGCGTCGAACGTCGTCGCCGCCAGCTTGATGCCGGTGATGCAGGCGCGCAACAGCGTGCCGCTGTAGGTCGCGCGATCGATGGAGATTTCGGCCTCGCGCGCCTGTACCTGCAATGCCCCGGCCAGCAGGTCGACCTTGCCGGGGGATGCGAACGCGATGCCGTCGCGCGCGTCGAACGCAATGCTCCCGGCCGGCGCGTGGATACGCGCATCGCCGGGAAAGCTCAGTCGCGCGGGCTCGCCGGCGTGGCGCTCGAGCACGCTGACCACATACGCGGTGCCGGCGGTGTCGGTGGGGTCGATGGCAACCAGCGCCCTGTCGCCGGCGATCGGTTCGATCAGGCAGCCGAATGCGGGGCGCACCGGGTATCGCCGGGTGCCGAGGACGACCGCCAGGCCCCCGGGCCCGTCGGTGATCGTCGCCATCGCCTGCAGTGCAGTTGCCGGCAGCAATTCCAGTGCACTGTCGCCTCTGTCGCCCATGTCGCCACTCCTCGTCGATCGTCGGAATACGGTCAAGCCGGCTTGAAGTCTTCGGATGCTGCCAGGTCGGGGTCGTCGCCGAGCGCCTGGTCCTTCGTGGACTGGGCCCAGTTCGCCTTGTCCTGCCTGCTGCGGTGAAGCCGTGCCCGGAACAGCTTCGTGCCGGACAGGTCGGCGCCGCTCAGGTCGGCGTGCGAGAAGTCGGCATAGGTGAGATCCGCGCCGGCGAAGCGGGTGCCGGCGCACGCCGCCCGGGTGAACTGCGCCTGCCAGAGATCGCAACCCATCAGCGACGCGCCGGACAGATCCGCTTCGACGAACAGCGCCTGGCGTGCCGTGGCACCGTCGAACACCGCACCGGCGGCATGCGCCTGCAGGAACAGCGCGTTGTCCAGCCGTGCCTTGTCGAGGCGCGCGTCGGCCAGCCTGGCACCCTTGAAGTTGCACTGGAACAGGTTGCAGCCGCGCAGGTCCGCGCCGCTGAAATCGGCGTCCATGCATTGTGCCTGGGAGAAGTCGGCCTGCGCGAGGTTCATCCCGGCCAGCGTCGACTTGATCAGCACCGTCTTGAGCCAGGCGGTACCGGCCACGTTAGCGGTCGTCAGGTCGATCTCCATCAGGTTCGTCTGCAGCAGCGTCGCCTTCGACAGGTCGATCCGGGCAGCCTTGCCGTTGAGGATCGACGTGCGGTCGAGCGTGCAGCCGGCAAAGCTGGCGTCCTCGAAGTCGGGATTGATGAACGCCGCCAGCGTGAGCTTCGCGCCGGACAGCTTCGCGCCGCGGAAGTTGCCGTCGATGAACTTCGCGTTGACCATCATCGCATCGGTGAAGGTCGTGCCCGCGCACTGCGGGTTGATCATCGAGGCCAGGTGCATCGAGGCACCGCAGAGGTCTGCTTCGGACAGGTCGACATCGATGAACGTCGCCTCATCGAGGTTCGCACCGCCGAGGCGGCAGCGCGCGAGCGAGACATTCTCGAAGATCACGCCGCCCAGGTCGACGCCGGAAAGGTCCAGGCCGGAACAGTCCTGTTCGCGCAGCGGCTCGCCGCCGTCCAACCATGCCATCAACTCGTCGCGGGTCATGACTTCTGCTCCGCGCCGGACAGCGTGCGCTTCATGTTCGCGCGCGAGAAGTCGGTACCCGCGTCGGTGCGGATGCGCAGCAGGTCCGCGCCGAGGAGGTTCGCACCCTGCAGCCTGGCACCATGGACGATGGCCTTCTGCAGCACGCCGTCCATCAGGTCGATGCCTTCCATCCGTGCGAGCGTCAGGTCGGCCTTCGTGAAGCGCGCCCCGCGCGCGGCGACCTTGCGCAGGTCAGCGCGCGGCAGGCTGGCGCCGGAGAAGTCGGCGCAGACCGCCGAGCAGCCGGCGAAGACGCCGTTCGCCAGGTTGACGCCGCACAGGTGCGCCTTGTCCAGTCGGGCGCCGGTGAAGTCGCTGTCCGCAAAGGTGCAGGCGAGAACCATGCGCACGTTGAGCATCTGCGCGCCGGTAAAGCGGCAGCCATCGCCCTTGGCGGCGACGAAGTTGCAGCCGGAGAGGTTGGCACCGCTGAAGTCGATGCCGGCAACGATGCAGTTCACGAAGTTCGAGTTCTGCAGGTCGGCGCCGGCGAATATCGCGCCGGTCATGTCCAGGTCGGGGCCGGGCTGCGGCTCGAAGTCGATGGCGGGCGCCTCATCGGGCATCGACAGATCGACGTTCAGGAAGTTGGTCGAGGGCGCGACCACGCGGCTGAAGTTGGCACCGGCGAACTTCGCGCCCAGCAGGTCGACCTTGGTCATCTGCGCCGCGGTGAAGTTCGCGTTTGCCAGCTGTGCGTTCGCCAGTGTCGCGCCGGACAGGTCTGCCCCGCTCGCATCGGCGTCGCTGAAGTCGGCGAATCCCAGGTTGGCCCCGGCGAGATTCGCGCGCAGCAACTTTGCACCGGTCAGCCGGGCGCGGGCCAGCACGGCCCCGGCGAGCTGTGCGTCGGACAGATCGCATCCGGCGAAATCGGCCGCCTCCAGCAGCGCATCCGTGAAGTCGATGCCGTGCAGGTCCATCCCGGACAGGTCGGCGCCCGTGAGGTCGACGCCGGCGAGGCTCTGGCGCGCGCCATGTGCGCTGCCCACGCGCGCGCGGGCGTGCGCATTGCCCTCGGCGTTCATCGGGGCGGCCGGCATCATCATGTGCGCGCTCTGACGGTAGGTCCGGGCGATGCGGGCGTCGCCCTCGCGCATCTGCCGGCCGATCTTCTCGATATCCGCCGGGAAGCCTTTCGCCGCGGCTTCGTCCGCCGACCGGATCGCTGCGGCGGCATCCGCACCCTGCCCGGTTGCCGCGGCCGTGCGTGCCTTCTCGGGTATCCGTGCGGCAGCGCCCCTGATCTGCTCGTCCGCCGCGCGGAACTGTGCAACGACCTTGTCGGCGAGTGGCTTCGGCGGACCGCCGGCGGTGCGCCGGGCTTCCGCCTTCAGGGCATCGTAGTCGATCGGCTCGGCGGGGAGCTTCGCCAGGGCTTCGCGATAGGCTTCCGGGTCGAGCTTCTCCAGCCTGCCCAGTTTCTCCCGGGCCTGGGCGATCTCGGCATTGGCGCTGGTGAACCCTTCACGGGCCGCCTGCTCGGCGGCGGCGATCCGGACCTTGGCCGCATCCTGGGCCTTCTTCCCTTCCTCGACCAGCTTCTTCCTGAGCGCCGGCAACTCCTCGAGCGTGGCTGGCGGCTCCTCCGGCGGCACGACCATCTTCGCGATGCCGTCGTCGATCTCGGCGATCTGTGCCGCGATGCTGGCAAAGGCTGCGTCGACTTCAGCCTTGCTTTCCCCGATGCCGGGACGCTTCGCCAGTTCGAGCAGTTCCTGCTGCTTCGCGACGAGTTGCGTGCGTGCCTCGGCCAGTTGCGCCCGGCCCTTCTCGAATTCACGCTCCATCATCACGCGCAGGCGCTTGCGCTGGTGGCCCTTGGGTGTGTACATCCAGTGATCCGCGCCATCGTCGTCCGGCAGTGGCGCGGTGCGCGGCGGCAGTGGCGGCATCAGCTGGTCGTCGCGCAGCGCGAGCAGTGCACCCTGCTGCGGATCGAGGCGGGCGTCCAGCACCTCCTGGTAGTACTCGCTGCTGCGCGGCGCATGCATCGGCTCCGCGGCGACCAGCAGGTTGACGATGTCGGTGGCGTCGTCGGTCTGGATCGGCGCGTCGCCCCGGAACACCAGGATCGCCCGCTCCTCGCGCGGGAACAGCCAGAGCGTCTCGGCGCCCATCGCGACTTCGAGGTAGCGATCCGCTGCGCCGGCACCGCGATCGAGCAGGCAGCGAGCCGCGGCGCCGGGCAGGTGCCCGCCGACCCGTGGCTGTTCCGGATGCATGCCTGATACCTGGAAAGGCTCGTCGCCCGCCATGAAACCGGGCAGCCACTGGTCGGCCGGTGCCGCGTTGAACATCGACAGGTCGATGTCGTCGGCATAGCCGGGAAAGCGGGTCCTGAGCCAGGCCTCGTCGTAGGTGCCCGCCTTGCTGGCGCGCTGCGGCCAGGTGAAATCGATCGGCGCCAGGCCCGCCGGCGTGGGGCGATCGCCCGGCGCCACGATCGGGTTGGCCGGGTCCTCGACATTGGGCAGCGGATGCACGACCAGGCCCCGGGCATCCGGCGGCAGGGGCGACGATCCCCTGCCTGCCGGGTTGTGCGCAAAGTCGGGGCCGCCGAACGCATGTGCCCAGTCGATCGGCATCCGCGAGAAGGGCGCAGGTGCGCTCGGTTTCGCGCCGGCGAGCCCCGCCTGCCATTGGCGGTCGCCCCACACGACGAGCCGCTTGTCGACCAGGGGCTTGTCCGGCGCGCCCAGGGTCACCCGTACTTCGCCCCGCGCCTGGGTCTGCCCCGGCGGGGCGTGGCATTCGCCGACGACCAGCACTTCCGCCTTCGGCTTGGGCACGCACAGGTCGAAAGGCGTGTCCTTTCCGAGCTTCTCGCCCACCAGCTTCCAGAGTGCGATCTCGGGCAGCAGATAGCCGGGCTGGCTGAACGGGAAATAGAGGGCGGCCGTCACTGCCAGCCGGAACCGGCCCAGGTACTCGTAGGGCTTGTACAGCAGGGCGATGCGCTGCGGCTTGACGATCTTCATCGCGCGAGCGTGGCCGGCATCACGCGATCAGCTTGATCGCAGGCTGCATGATGACGACCAGCGAGGAATCGATTTCGTTGACCGAGCTGGTGATGCCATTCACCTTGCTCTGGATCAGGTTCGCGCGGGTCGCGATCTCGTTGGTCTTGGCCTTGATGTCGTTCGCGGCTGCTTCGACCTTCGACGCGCGCGTGCCCAGTTCGTTCACCGCGGCTGAAACGTAGCTCACATCGGTGCTCGTCTTGCTGACGGCGGCTTCCAGCTTGCTGATCTTCGTTTCCGTCTCGTTGACCGCGATGCCGCTCTTCGAGATGTCGATGGTCACGCTCGGGCCGATGTTGACGGTGGCGATGCCGCCGATGTTGACCTCCCCGACAGCGGCCACCTTGATTTCGGTCGTGATGCCGATGTTCAGCGCGAACGACGCCGAAATGTTGAAGACTTCCTGCGCCCCGAAGTACATCAGGAACGTGTTTCCGATGAAGATGTTGTTCGTCCGTCCGACATACTTGTTGAACGAATCGGCGCGCACCGTGGTGTCGGAATCGCCCATGATCAGCGATACGTTGGTGCCGCGGATGGTGCTGCGGCTGTTGCCCTCGATCACGCTGACGGAACTGCCGTCCACGTTCGCGTCGGTGCGCGTCGAACTCGCCGAATCGCCGATCAGCTGCATGAACGAGGCGATGTTCCTCAAGGCGCCACCCTCGCCCTCCTGACTCACGTCGGACGTGTAGCCAGCGAGGTCGGTTTCCGCATTCGCGGTGGACGTGGCCGTCCCGACGTAAGTATATGCAGACCCGCGCACGGTCAGGTTGTTGTTGCCGACGATCGTGGTCACGACCGGGCCCAGGTAGCGTTCGCAGGTGCTCGAGTAGGAGTGCAGCACGTTGTTGACCGTATTGACGGTCTTGGTGCCTGGCG
>LNFM01016640.1_pt1 | contig 10542 bp, 9 predicted proteins | sample 596031 | NCBI WGS metagenome assembly LNFM01 (sample SAMN04254537, study PRJNA301005) | activated carbon metagenome | isolation source: dual media filters at the Ann Arbor, Michigan drinking water treatment plant | place: USA: Ann Arbor | reverse complement strand
CGGCGGCCCTGCTGCGGCGCGACCTGAAAGCCTTTCCCGTCATCGAGGGCCGCGACCCCAACCACGCCGACCTCGACGCCATCGTGAAGCGCACCGTCGACTACATCGTGCCGATCATTCGGCGCGAGCAGGTGACCGACTTCGTCTACGAGGAACTCGAGAAGCGCCGCGCAGATCGGATTGTCAACGCGAGTGCCGCTTCGCTGGTACTACCGGCGGCGGGCGAGGTGGCCGGCACGCTGCCGTCGGTTGGTGCAGCCATCGCGCGCCTCGCGCCTGTCGTGGCCGGCGCCGCCGGAGCGGCGGTAGCGGGCATTGCGACCCTGGCCGTGCCGACGAACTTCGAAGGCGAGACGTTTCCCCTGGGCGAGGGTCTGCGGGCGCGTCGTCGAGTCGGCCAGCGATCGATCGAGATCGAACGCCAGGTCGACAACGGCCTGCTGGGCAGCGGCGTCGGCGCGACGTGGGAAAAACTCCCGGTTGCCGCGCAGCTCGTCCCGGATGCCGCAGGCCCGGACCTGCTGCAGATCGACTCCGTCCAGCTCGAACGCGCCGTCGGCAAGGAGGCGGCGGACCGGCTTCTGCAGCAGGGCGGCGTCGCGGCCGATGGCCTTACCGGCGTGGCCAAGGACATCCACGACGCGATGGTCCGACGACGCCTCGACGGCGTCCCGGCCGGCCCCGGCGGTGTCGAGCCGCCGCCCGGCTTCCTGCCCATCATGGAGATGCGCCTTACCTCCAAGATCGATGGAGGCGAGACGATCACCCATGCCGAGATTCCCGATGAGGACGCGAAGAACTACTGTCCGAACTACGCCAAGGTGCAGGAGGTTGGCCTGCGAGCAGGCGCAAAGGCCGATGCCTTGGGGCTTCCCAAAGGTTCAGGGCGCGGCCAGTGGATTCACAGCGAATCCGAAGTGGAGATGAGGACGGCCAGGATCGAAGCGTTGCTGCGGGCCGGCGGTATGCAGGAACTGATGGTCGAAACGATCTTTCCGGTAGACTACTACAACCCTCGCTATCTGAGAAGCGGCTCCTCCAAGATCGACGTTGTCGAACGGATCGGCAAGGACGCCGTCTGCGTCTACGACTTCAAGACCGGCAGCGCGACGTTCCCGAATCATGTGCGGGAGCGGTACCTTAAGGAAGTGGCAAAGCACTTCGGCGTCAGCACTGTCTACGTTCTGCCGGTGTATGTTCCATAGATACAACCGACGGTAAGTTGTAGAAAAGGTACGTCCTTCGCTACGCTGGCATTCTGGAGTGATTGGAGAGATTGTGCCAACCGACAAGGAACGCCGAATGCTGATCCGCCCGCTGATGAAGCGGCGGCCAGATCTCCAGTATCATCGCCAGTGGATTTTCATGAAGCCGCTGACGCACTACCTTCGAGCCGTGTTCATCGTCAGCGGAACATTCGGCCGCTACTTTCGGATCCAGGCTGGAGTCGTTCCGCTATTCGCGGGCGCTAGGTATCCTTCCGAGCGTAGAACCAAGGCAACTCTTCCGCCCGAGCAACAACGGCTCGACAAATGGTATGGCCAAGAGTGGTTGAACGATCCCGAACAGACCGCGCGGGACGTTTCGGACTTCATCGAGCACGAGGTGTTTCCGCTCATCGCCGATTTGACAAGCCCCGAGGCGCTGGACCGGCGGCCTGATTATGCCAACGACTACTTCGATCCCGCGTTGGGCGCCTGCTTCAATGGTGATTTTGATCGAGCCGAGCGGATCATCGTCGAATATGTCGAAAAGAATAAGCGCGGCTTCCTCATCGTAGACCCGGGTGTGCGCGGGACCTTCGAACCTTACTCACTGGACCTCGTAACCGAAGCGCACAGGAACCATAGAAACGAATATTGGCGGATCGCCTATCTCGGCAAGCTCCTGCAGACGGACCGCTCGAAGGTGCCGGCGTTGCTGCACGAGTGGGAGGAACTCTCGGTGAACGCGATGAAGCTCAACAAATACTGGACACGCACGCCGTTCCCCTGCGACGGGTGATGGCATTGCGTGAGTTATAGAAGTCATTTCTATAGCTCACAAAATGCCATAGTATGAGCTATAGAGAGGCCGTCTATCGCTCATGAAATGGAACTGGCAACAGCCGGATTGGTCGGCGTTCAGCTATGATCCCGCGGCCATGGAGCCGCTGGAACGCCAGTTCCTGCTCCAGTCCGGCGAGTTCATCGGTGCCTGCAAGCACATCGGCCCGGACGACAAGGACCGGCTCAGGATAGAGCTGATCAGCGACGAAGCGGTCAAGACGTCGCAGATCGAGGGCGAAATCCTCAATCGCGACAGTGTCCAGTCTTCCCTCCTCCATCAGTTCGGACTCGGGCCGGATAAGCCACGCATTCCTCCGGCCGAGAGGGGTATCGCCGAGATGATGGTGGATCTCTATCGCACCTTTGCAGCGCCCCTGTCCGACCGGACGATGTTCCGCTGGCAGAGGATGCTGCTCGGGGGAAACCGCGACATCAGGGTGATCGGCGGATACCGCAAGCAGGGCGATCCGATGCAGGTTGTTTCCGGGCCTCTGCACAGGCGGAAGGTCCACTTTGAAGCGCCGCCCTCGGATCGCGTACCGAGGGAGATGAAGGCCTTTGGTGCCTGGTTCAACATGACGGCGCCCCGGGCGAAGCAGCCACTTGCGGCGCTGACGCGCGCCGGCATGGCGCATCTCTATTTCGTGTGCATCCATCCCTTCGAGGACGGTAATGGCCGGATCGGCCGGGCGATTTCCGAAAAGGTCCTGGCGCAATCTCTGGGGCAGCCCAGCCTCGTCGCGCTCTCACACACGATCGAACGAAAGCGCAAGACCTACTACGCGGCGCTGGAACGCAACAACAAGACCAACGAAATCACCGACTGGCTGACCTGGTTCGGACAAACCATCCTTGAGGCGCAGACGAACTCGGCCAGGCGCCTGGCGTTCTATCTTGCGAAGGCCCGATTCTATGAACGTCTGCGCGGTGCGCTAAACGAGCGTCAGGACAAGGCCATCGCGAGAATGTTCAGGGAAGGCGTCGATGGTTTCAAGGGCGGCCTCAGCGCCGAGAACTACATCACGATCACGCGAACGTCGCGCGCAACGGCGACGCGCGACCTGCAGGACCTCGTCTCGAAGGGCGCGCTGACCCGGGCCGGTGAGTTGCGCCACGCGCGCTACAGTTTGAAGCTCGAATAACAAACGACGGACGGCAGTCAGTGCGCCGACTGTCAGAGGCTCTGCCAGATCGAGCTGCGCACCTCGCCGAACTCGCGCGCGAGCTTGGTCCAGCTCTCGCCGCCGTCGGTCGAGCGGAACGACTGGCCGAGGTTCGAGCAGACGAAGATCAGCTTGGGGTCCGAGGGGTGCGTGGCCACCGTCCACGGCGTCGAGTTGAGCGTGCCCGGCAGGCCCGCGTCTTCGAACGTGGCGCCGTAGTCGCGGCTGCGCAGCAGGCGGCCGGTCGAGCCCGGCGGGCCGTTGCCGTTGGTCAGGAACACCGTCTTGTCGCCGTCGGCGCGCGGCACGATCGTGCGCGTGTATTGCCAGGGCGAGTCGAGTTCCTGGAAGGCGAAGGTCTCGCCGTTGTCGAGGCTGACGTTCAGGCCTCGGTTGGTGGTGGCATAGACCAGCTTGCCGCCATTTTTGACGACCGCGACGCCGTGGATGTCCTCGGAGTTGATGCCCTGGCCCACCTTCTTCCAGGTGCGGCCGCCGTCGGTCGAGCGGTGCACGCCGTCGATCTCGACGCCGGCCCACAGCGTGTCGCGGTCGATCGGGTCGAAGAGGATCTGCGTGACGCGGGGTTTGCCCACGAAGATGCAGGCCTCGGCGAAGGAGCCCTTGGTGGGCGCGAAGCTTTTACCGCCGTCGGTGGAGAGGAAGATGTTGGCGGGCTGGGTGCCGACCACGATCGTGTCGGGATCGTCCGGCGCCTGGGCGATCGACCAGATGTCGTAATCGTCGAGCACCGAGGGCAGGTGCGTCCACTTCTGCGCCGTCTCGTGCCAGCGGTAGAGGCCGGAGTCGGTGCCGGCCAAAACTTCGCCGGGGCGCTGCGGGTGGGCGGAGAGCGCCCAGACGCGCGCCTCGAGATAGAGGCCGGATTCGATGTAGGGCCGGATCCAGCTCTCGCCATTGTCGCGGCTGAACCAGACGGACATGCCGGCGGTGCCGACGCAGAGCAGGTTGGACATCGTTGCCTCCCGTCTAACCGAAGTCTTCTGCCGAGCATAGGCCGGACGCCGCTTCAGGACCAAGTGCAAGACGCTTGCTTCTAGGGCGCTGGGATAGAAATCTCCCGGCTCATGTACGTCGGCGCAGGTACACGAACCAGTAGATGGCACCAACCATCAAGCTGCCTCCAACAAGATTGCCCAAGGTCGCCACGAAGATGTTGTGGAGCGCGCTGGCGACCGTCAGTTCCGAATATGTTGCGGCATTCTGTCCGATGGCGGTCCAGAACTCCGGCCCGGCCCAAGCTTTGATCGCAAGGCCATAGGGCAGGAGATACATGTTGGCGATCGAATGTTCGAAGCCGGCGGCGACGAAAGCCGCGACAGGCGGCACGATGACCATGACTTTGTCGGCGATACTGCGAGCCCCAAACGACATCCATACTGCGAGGCAGACCAGTACGTTGCAGAGCACGCCGAGGAAGAACAACTGGATTGTTGGGAGAGCGGCCTTGGTTGAAGCGATGGCAAGGGCCATTTTGCCGACAGCACCGCCGGCAAAACCGTGCTGTTCGGCAAGAAATACCAGGGCGGCCGTGCCAACAGCGCCGCCGATATTGCCAATATAGACCAATGACCATGCTCGCAGGAGCGCACCGACCGTGATCCGGCGGCTGGCGCAGGCGACGATCATCAGCGAATCACCGGTGAACAGCTCGGCGCCGCCAACAATCACCAGAACAAGGCCAAGTGAAAAAGCTGTACCGGCAAGGAGGCGAGCAACGCCCCAAGGCAACTCGCCGGCTCCAGTCAGGACGACCGTCATGAAGACCGCGCCTAAAGCGATGAATGCGCCAGCAAGAAGTCCCAGGACGAGAAGGGCAATCCCATCTCGCCCGGCTTTGGCGGCACCCGCGGCCTCGCAGGCAAGCGCGGTTTCCGGAGGCAGCAGAGCTTCGATCCGGCGGGTATCGGGGGCATTTGGGGGCGCTGCAGTCATCGAACATCTCGAAAGCCGCCGAGCACTTGATTGTGCACGCTGATTGTCGATCCCGACGGTCTACTGTCCTCATCCTGCGCCGGGCGCGGTAAAGTCTCTAGCCGTTTCACACGAACCTCTCACCGCAGGCCGGGCAAGCCTGCGGTCATTTCGTGGCAGCGAGTTTGTCGATCAGCACCTTGTTGAAAGTCTCGGCGGCCTCGTAGGCAACCCAGTGGCCGGCGCCGGGGATGATGTTCATTTCGAAATTTGGCTGGAGCGCCCGGAAAAGATCGATGCGCTCCTGAATGTGAGGATACGTGGTGGAATCGAACTCGCCCCAGATGCCGGTGAACGGAGTCTTCACCCGCGGCAGGACTTCGCTGAGCTTGTATGCCTGGCCCATCTCGCGGCTGCGGGTCTTGGCGCGCGTGGTGTTCAGGATCTGCATGTGGATCGCCACGCCATCGATCTTGGCCGGGTCGTGGAACATCAGGATTTCGAGGTTCCTGCGCGCCTCCTGGGCCAGCGTCTCGGGCGGCATGTCGGCCAAGAGCTTGCGCAGCTTGGGGCCGGACTTGCGCGTGGCTTTCAGGCCGCCGGCGCCGACGAAGGCGATCTTGCGGAGTTGCTCGGGGAACAGCGTGGCGATGTGGCCGCCCACCATGCCGCCGAACGAGAAGCCGGTGAGGGCGAACTGTTTGTCTTCGGGCAGCAGCTCCTTCATCGCGTGTTCGACGCAATGGGTGACCGACCAGATGTCGCGCACATCGTCGGGTGGGTCGCTGTCGCCGAGGCCGGGGAGATCGGCGGCGTACACGGCGAAGTGCTTGGCGAGCGGTTTTACGTTCCGGATCCAGTGGATCCACGAGCCCGAGCCGCCGTGAAACAGCAGCAGGATCGGCTTGTTCGCGCCGTCGTCCCAGACGTGCCACGTCATCTTGCCGCCGTTTCCCATCGGAACACGGACAACTTCTGACGCAGTCTTTTCGAGTGTCAGAATGTGTTCGGCGGCGGTGCGGCCGTCCGGCATTTTCGGCACGGCCGAATAGTCGAGGCTCATGACTTGATCGCACCCAGCAGGCGCTCGACGAATCCCGGCGCCTTCTTGCGGTCGATCCAGCGCAGCACCGTGACGAGATCGTTGTCGGGATCGATCCAGACGATGTGGCTGCCCCAGCCCAGCGCGAAATAGCTGCGCTCCGAGGCGGCCGCAAACTGCCGCTTGTCGGTGTTGAGCCACCACATCAGCCCGTAGAAGGGTGCCACCGGGCAGGGCTTCACCAGCTCCGCCGTCCAGCCTTTGGGCAGGATCTGCTTGCCCTCCCAGACACCCGCGTTGGCAACGAGCCGTCCCATCAACGAAAGATCGCGCGCCGAGATCACGATGCCGCCGCCCCAATGTCCGCCGCCCGGCACCGAGAGCATCGGCTTGCCGTCGATGGTGACGGTGGAGGTTTTGTAACCGTCCCACTTCCAGCCGTTGGACGCGCCGATCGGATCCATGATGCGGCGCTTCAGGACCTGGGGCAGCGGCTCCTTGAAAACCTGCAGCAGCGAATAGCTGAGCCGGTTCACGCGCACGTCGTTGTATTCGTAGAAGCTGCCGGGCTTCTTCATCGCGCGGCGCGTGCCCTTGGGTGCGTCGGCGGCGGCCAGGCCCACGACACGGTTGTGGTCGATGCGGTCTTCCTTGCCGAACACGCTGCCCGACCATTCGCTGGTCTGCGTCAGCAGGTGGCGCCAGGTGATGTCCTTGTTCTGGTCGCTCTTGAAGCCGTCATCGGTCACGTAGGGCGCGACCTTGTCGTCGAGGCTTTTTATGAGCCCGTCGCCCAGCGCCAGCCCGGCGAGGAGGGCGAGGTAGCTCTTGGCGACACTGAAGGTCATGTCGGCGTTGTCGACGTCGCCCCATTCGGCGAACTTCTTGCCGCCCTGGTAGACGATGCCGGCGTGACCGCCCCGCGGCGTCACCGGGCCCAGCACCTCGTTGTCGGGGGCCTTTTCGCCGGAATCGTAGGTCATCACGAACTGGCCGTCCGGCATGTACATGCCTTTGGGCCAGAGGGACTCGGCGGATTTGGCGAAGTCTACGGCGTCGTTCAATTTGTTCATCGCGGTCATGCCCGCAATCAACATTGGTGTCTGCCTGCGAGCAAGCTAGAAAGCGCCTTATGCCTATTCCCAATACGCTGACCATCCGCCGCCCCGACGACTGGCACGTCCATCTGCGCGATGGCGCCATGCTTCAGGCGTGTGCCGTGCACACCGCCCGCCAGTTCGCCCGCGCCATCATCATGCCGAACCTGGTCCCGCCCGTGACCAAGGTGGCCGAGGCCGCCGCCTACCGCGACCGAATCCGCAAGGCGGTCCCGGCCGATCTCAAGTTCGAGCCGCTGATGACCTGCTACCTCACCGACGGCGCCGACCCGGTCGAGCTGGCGCGCGGCAAGAAAGAGGGCGTCTGGGTCGCTGCCAAACTCTATCCCGCCCATGCCACGACCAATTCCGCCCACGGCGTCACTTCGATGGACCGCGTCGCGAAAGGCCTCGACGCCATGGAAAAAGCCGGCATGCCCTTGCTGGTGCACGGCGAAGTGACCGACCCCGACGTCGATCTCTTCGACCGCGAGGCGGTGTTTCTGGACAAGGTCCTGTTTCCGCTGCTGAAGCGCCATCCCGGCCTGAAAATCGTGCTCGAACACATCACCACCCGCGAGGGTGTGGCCTTCGTCGAGGCCCATCCCGACCGGATGGGTGGCACGATCACGCCGCATCACCTCAACTACAACCGCAATGCGATCTTCAAGGGCGGCATCCGTCCGCACTTCTATTGCCTGCCGATCGCCAAGCGCGAGGAGCATCGTCTCGCTCTGCGACGTGCCGCGACTTCGGGCAACCCGGCCTTCTTTCTCGGCACCGATACCGCCCCGCACAGCACCGACACCAAGGAATGCGCCTGCGGCTGCGCCGGCATTTTCAACGCCCCCGTTGCGATGCAGGTCTACGCCCAGGTCTTCGCCGAGGAGGGCAAACTCGACAATCTCGAAGCCTTCGCCTCGCTGAACGGCCCGCGCTTCTACGGCCTGCCGCCCAACGAGGAGAAGGTGACCCTGCGCGCCGTCCCCCTCGACGCACCTGAAGCCGTCGAGGTCCCAGGCCTCTCCAAGACCATCACCGTGTTCCGCCCCGACACGCCGGTCGGCTGGTCGTTCTAGGGCCGCTGGTCTATCGTGCCTGCATGAGCAAACGAACAATACCCGCCGGCGCCGTCGTGCGCGGCACCGACAAGGGCTACGTCCGGTCGAGCAGATCGAGAAGACCTACCCGTACATGCGGCCGCGCGATGCCGCGACGCTGATCCTCGTGCGCATGAAGGGCAAGACGCCGGAAGTCCTGATGGGCTGCCGTGCGGCTGCGCACGCCTTCATGCCCAACCGCTATGTATTCCCCGGCGGCCGCGTCGACCGCGCCGACGCGCACGTCCCGATCGCCACGCCGCTCAATCGCTTCGTCGATGCCCGCCTGCAGAAGGCCGCGACGGCCTTGCGTGCCCGCGCGCTTGCTGTCGCCGCGGTGCGCGAGACCTTTGAGGAAAGCGGCCTGATACTTGGCAAGCCGCTGAAGGGCGGCGCTCCGGACAAGGACTATGGCGAACATTGGAAGGGCTTCCTCGACACCGGTATGGCGCCCGCGCTCGACTGCCTCGACCTGATCGCGCGCGCGGTGACGCCGCCCGGCCGGCCGCGCCGTTTCAATGCGCGCTTCTTCATGGCGCGGGCCGAGGATGCAGCCGGAGATATCCGGCATTCGAGCGAGATGGGCGACATCCGCTGGGTCCGCCTCGACGAAGCGCGCGAGCTGCCGTTGCCGACCATCACCGGCCTGATCCTGGGCGAGATCGGCCGTCTCGTGAAGGAACCGCCGGATCGCAAGAAGCAGCGCAAGATCCCACTGTTCACCACGATCCATCGCAAGCATCTGATGATCGAGGAGTGATCTGGTGACGGTGCGCGCCGAGATCGCCTCGTCGCCCGCCGTTTCCGGCCTGCCGCGGCGCGGCGTCGTTCGCCTGCGCGCCCTGGTGCTGATCCGCTGGGCCGCCGTTGCCGGACAGCTCTTCACCGCCGCAGTCGTCCACTGGGGATTGGGATTCGGCCTGCCTGTCCTAGCGGTATGTGGGACGATCGCACTCTCGGCGCTGCTCAATCTCACCGTCAGCCTCGGACGGCCGGCGTCGGCCCGTATCGACGACCGCGAGGCTACGATCTTCCTCGCCTTCGACATCCTGCAGCTCGCCGTGCTGCTCTATCTCACCGGCGGTCTGCTCAATCCCTTCGCGTTGCTGCTGCTGGCACCCGTCGCCATTGGCGCCACCATCCTGTCGCTCAGCAGCAATATCGCGCTGTCTCTGCTCACCATCGTCAGCATCGCGGTCCTGGGCATCTTCCATCAGCCTTTGCCATGGCGGGGGCCGCCGCTCGAACTGCCGGAGATTTATCAAGCGGGTGCCTGGGCCGGCCTCACGCTCACGACGCTCCTGATCACGCTCTACGGTTGGCGGCTGGCCGAGGAGGCGCGGCAGATGGCCGATGCGCTGGCGGCGGCCCAGGCAGCTCTTGCGCGCGAACAGCGGCTCTCGGCGCTTGGCGCGCTGGCCGCCGCCGCGGCGCACGAGCTCGGCTCGCCGCTCTCGACCATCGCCGTCGTCGCCAAGGAGATGTTGCGCGAGATCGAGGTGGACGATCCGCTGCGCGAGGACGTCGAATTGCTGTCGGCCGAATCCGATCGCTGTCGCTCGATCCTCGCGCGCCTTTCCGTCGATCCGGCGGGCGACGTTTCGGATGCCTATACGCTCGTGCCGCTGCCGGCGCTGATCGAGGCCGCGGCGCAGAACTACGATCGCGGCACTGTCGACATCGCCTACGAGTCCGGTCCCGTCGGCGCGGGCGTCCCGGCTGCGGCGCCGATCCAGGTGCGCAGCCCGGAGATCATGCAGGGTGTCGGCAATATCGTGCAGAACGCCGTGTCCTTCGCGCGGCACGAGGTCCGGATCGCCACGCGCTGGACGACCGAATGGTCCGAGGTCGAGGTGATCGATGATGGGCCCGGGTTTTCCGAGGCGATGCTCGATGAATTGGGCACGCCCTTCATTTCGACCCGGCAAGGCCAGGAAGGGCACATGGGCCTCGGCGTCTTCATCGCCAAGACGCTGCTGGAACGCACCGGCGCCACGGTGACCTTCGGGAATCGCACCGTCGTGGACGGTGGCGCGGTGGTCTCCGTGCGCTGGCCAAACCCTGTCTTCAAGGCTACATAGCGGCCGATGCCGAAGGAGTTGCCATGAGCCAGGACGCAGGAGCCGGCCGGCCCATATCGCCCGTGATTGCCGGCAC
>LNFM01013268.1_pt1 | contig 10543 bp, 10 predicted proteins | sample 596031 | NCBI WGS metagenome assembly LNFM01 (sample SAMN04254537, study PRJNA301005) | activated carbon metagenome | isolation source: dual media filters at the Ann Arbor, Michigan drinking water treatment plant | place: USA: Ann Arbor | reverse complement strand
CCGCCAAGTTTAAATACCCGTTGCGTAGAACGCGCTGGCATAGCGCGTGTCGAGATGCGCGGCGGAGGAGATCCGAGATAAGTGTGCTCCCGTGATGATCACAGGACATTCGAACCCAAGCCTTCTCTAAGGACTCTAGAGACGACGCTAGCTCTTTGATGCCTTCAGGTAACGGAACCTGCTCAACTTTTCGGTGCAATTCCTTCCGTATCGAAAACTCTTCTGCGAGCTGTTGTAAGTGACGCGCGGCCTTCTTTGCCCCACGGGTATCTGCCCCCAGTTCAATTGCGTTTCGCTTTAGCGTTGGTGCGTGCAATGCAAAATAGCTAAGCAAGCGGTGATGGCGGTCAGACACGGTTCGGCCGTGTCAGCGCTTCCACCGCGCTTGCCTTATGGTCGGGCGCTAGGTGAGCATATCGAAGGGTCGTTTGAATATCGCTATGCCCTAAAAGGTCACGGACGGTATTGAGCGGGACCCCAGCCATTACCAGCTTCGACGCGAAGTCATGCCGCAGGTCGTGAAACCTCAACTGTTCAAGGCGGGCGCGCCTACACAGTCCGCTCCAGGCCTTTTTTATGGTGGTAAGGGTTGCGTCGTCGTCGCCTGGAAACACTAATGCTTTTCTAGGTGCTTGCCGCCGCCATGCGATCAAGGCTTCCCGCGCCTCTCGGTTGAGCGGAATATGCCGGGTCTGGCCGCTCTTGGACTGGGCGCCGTGTACGCTCAAGTGCTGACGGGAAAAATCGACATCCGCCCACTTCAAGGCGAATAGCTCCCCCCGGCGCAAGCCGGTGTGCATCGCAAGGATAACGAGGGGGGTTAGGTAATCCCCATATGGTTGGTTGTCCAGACTTGGAAGAAGCTCGTAGCCACGTGCAGTTCGCCAACTGTTCCCCGACTGTCGCTTTTCCTTTAATTCCGCGTCACGCGCTTCCAGAGCGGCTTTAAGGCGGGCATCCTCATCGGGGGAGAGGTAACGCACCTTGTGAAGTCTATCGACCTTGTAGGGCTTCAGCTTCGCGAGAGGCGACACGTCCAGCAAACCCCACTCTACTGCCTTCGCTAGGGCCGCCTTCAGATCACCAACATCTCGATTCAGTGTGCTTTTTGCGATGCCGTCCTTGAGCCGACCAGCACGCCATTTGTCGATTACCCACTGATTGATTTCGGAGACCGGGCGCGCTTTGAACTCTGAGAAGTTGGCTTCTAGCCGCTTCAGCGTTACTCCGCCCTGCCGGCGGTGCTGTTCAATCCATGGCCCAAAGCGCAGTTCGAGAAAGGCGCCCCACGTCCTTGCCCGGTCTAAGTCGCCCCGGGCGCGGCCCTCTTTGCGCTCTAGTTGTATGTCCCCGCCGCTTGCCACCCTGGCTGACAGCGATTCCGCCACGTCACGGGCTTGCCGGGGCTTGAGACTCCCGGCGGAACCGATTCGAAAATTCGCCTGCCGGCCTTTGTCGTTTCGATACTGAAAGTAATAGGTCATCGAGCCAGAGGGCATGACGCGCAGCAGGAAGCCCCGAATTTCCGTGTCTCGCACGTCATACGGCTTCTCGGCGGGAGCGAACGCGGGGATTGCCGAGGCAGTGAGCTTGGCGCGCATGGCGGAACCCCGGTCTCTGTGGTGCACGTATGGTGCACGGGCAATGTACCGCGAAAGCTAGCCGCGAACCATGGTGACCGAAGGATTGTGCATAATCTCGCGTAATTGTCGCATTATTGGCCCCGCGACAATTCCGGTTGGTACATGGTGGTTCGCCGAGATAGGGCATTGAAACGCCCTCCGAAGGCAGGGGTCACAGGTTCGAATCCTGTCGAGCGCGCCACTCCAGTCAGTCGACCCGCCCGGCTGCCCCCTGCGCCACCGCCCGCCCGAGCATGTGCCCGCACGGCCCTGCATCTCGCGCCGCCTTGCGCGTGGCGGCTAGCCACGTGATGCCTTGCGCGGGGGCCGTGGCGCGGCCTCGGTGGTGAAGTCGGACACGTCGAAGAGCGTCAGCAGGGCGCGCGCATCTGCTTCGTCCTGTACCTGCAGCCAGTCGCGATAATGCGCCGGATCGACGACGACGACGCTGCGCTTTTCGTCGTCCGGGGCGTGGAACCGGCCCATGATCGCATGGCCGTCGGCATTGATCGTCAACATCGAGAACGAATGCTGGAGCGCGCCGTCGTCGCCGCGCCGCGCCTCCCAGATGCCGGCCAGCGCGAACGGGTCGCCGTCCACGCGACGGATCAGCCAGCGCTCCGCTTTGCCGCTGGCGTAGTTCGGCTCGTAAAAACCCGTCGTCGGCACCAGGCAGAACTGGCGCAGACGCCATGGGCGCTTGTAGGACGCGAGTTCGGCGACCGTTTCCGAGCGGGCGTTGTTTGGGGGCTATCTGATCGTTAGGAAATAAGATACTTTAGATCAGCCACCTACGAGACGAGTAAGTGCTGTGAGAGAGCCCACCAAGATTCCTCGTAGAACAGCGGAAAGGTCTCTCTGATGGAACTGGTCTGGTCTACATCCGATCTCGTGATCGGTGGGCACTCCTATCCTCTGTTTCCCATCCTGTTGTGGGACAGCATGGAGAGCTGCCGCCCTGCCAACCTCTTCCTGCGCTACTACCTGCGGCGTGGTGCCATTGGATCGAGGAAGTCGTGGGATCCGGTTGGGAGGGCCATGTACGACTACTTCAGCTTTCTGCAAGTGCATGGACTGGAGTGGGACGACTGCGACCGTGGGGAAGAGAAGACCCTGGTTGCAGCGTATCGAGATTACTCGTTGGAAACGGCAAAGCAGAAGCGCAGCACCGTCCGCAACCGCCTGACCTACGTGACGAGCTTCTACGAGTACGCCCAGCGACAGGGGTGGATCTCTTCGCTCCCCTTTGGGTACGAGGACCGACAGGTCCGCCGCGAGCAGGGCTTCAAAGCGCATGTAGATGGTAGCGGTGGGCGGATGGCCGTTCGCGATGTCATGCCGAAGGTATCCCGAGAGCTACCGAAGTTCCTCTCCACCGCCGAAGTCAAGCTGCTTCTCGATGCAGCCGCAAACGAACATCACCGCATCATGTTGCGGTTGGGGCTGGGCACCGGCCTTCGCAAAGGGGAGTTGGCAACCTTTCCCCTCAGCTACGTCTTCGATCCCGACCGACGATCAGGCCGCTCTCGGAATGTGAAGGTGCTGCTGGACCCCGACGACGGCACCGGGATGAAAACCAAGGGCGGCAAGCCGCGTGAGATTTACATGTCCCGAACGCTCATGAAGGAGCTGTACCTCTACGCCAAGCACCGCCGCGGCGAGCGAGCTTCCGTCAGCAGTGAGCAACACACGCCACTACTGTTGAACCAGGATGGAGAACCGTATGCCGCCGACGGCAAGGGCCTGGACAGAATCGTCCGACTCATCGGGCGCCGAGGCGGGCTCAAGGTGTGGACCCACCAGCTCCGCCACACCTATGCCACGCACACTCTCGTGACCCTCCAGCGGAACCGCGCCAACAACAGGGTTGAGCCTCTCGTCTTTCTGCAGCGGCAGCTGGGACACGCCTCGATTCAGAACACGATGGTGTACCTGCACGTGATCAACGAACTGGCAGATGACGCCGTCATCGCATACGACAAGGAGCTGCACAACATGGCTGATGGCCTGCATGGCTAAACGCAAGGTCTTCGTCAAGACCGACCTATCCACCCCCCGTATCGTTCACCGGCGCGAGACGACAGGGACGGTCACTATCCTCGACATCGTTCCACCGGCTGTAACGGTGGTGGGATTCCCGCCGAACCCCTACACCGCACGCACTTTTGACTTCGCGCCTTGGTATGGCGCCGGAATCGATGAGCTGACGTACGCCTGTCAACGGCAGATCGAGCGATTCATCGCGAAACAGGATTCCGATGTTGAGCCGGCCACCATCGTGGGGTACTGCAGGACGGGGCTGCGCCATTTTCTGGACTACGCTGTGATGTTCGCAGCAGCCCTGCAGCGCCCACTCCTGCTCGGCGATGTGGCTCGCACCATGATTGACGGGTACCTCCGCTATCTGCGCGACACGGGCCTTGCAGCCGCGCCGCAGCGGGTCTGCTACTACTACGCGAAGGCTGTGCTCGTGGCCCTGGGGCGTCGGTCGCTGATCACGGTCGTTACGGTTGGAGAGGACGCCACCTTTCCGAAGAACGCCTTTCCGAACTCGCACCGCTCCACGAAGGGCGAGAAGCCGTTGTCCACAGCCGAGCGGAAGGCCGTAGCCGTTGCGCTGCGCCAAGCCATCCAACCGCTGTTCGCCACCGATGCGGGCGTGCCCGACATCTACCTGCTGTCTGTGGCGCTTCTCGTCGTGGCATTGCACACCGGTCGCAACACGACGCCGCTGATCGAAATGCCAACTGACTGCTTTCGTGCACATCCGAAGGAAGGTACCGAGTTCCTGGTGCTCTACAAGCGGCGCGGACATACATCCAGCAAGGTGGCCCTGCGCACCGACGCCGAAGCCGAGCGGATAATCGAGTCGATGCCGACGCTTCGCCCCGGCGTTGGCCGCCTGATTCGGAGAGTGACGGAGCTCACGACAAGTCTTCGAGCGCACGCGCCGCCCGCGCTGGCAGACCGCATCTGGCTCTACAAAGGGACCAGAGGCGTTCGTACCGGTGTCCAGCCCATTACCATGACCCAGCTCAGCCGAAACATTGGCGACTTCGTCGTCGCCCATGGGCTGAAGGATGCGGACGGTGAACCGCTGCGTCTGTCAGTCAGCCGCCTGCGGAAAACCTTCGTGAATCGCATCTACGAAATCCTCGACGGTGACATCTTGGGCACAGCCGTCGCCGCCGGCAACCAGGCGCGCATCACCGATCAGCACTATCTCCGGCCCGGCGAGGACGCGGCGAGGAACTGGGTATTCATGGGTCAGTGCTTGGTGCAGGAACTGCTCACGAACACATTGGGGGCAACCGAGCGCACCCCTGCCGGCCAATGCTCCGATAACAAGACCGGGCAGTTCGCGCCAGCGCGTGAGGGCGAGGTCTGCCAGAGCTTCCTCAATTGCTTGCGCTGCCGGAACTACGTGGTCACCGGTGATGACCTGTGGCGCCTGTTTTCCTTCTATTGGCGGGTGATCAAGGAGCGTTCGCGCGTAGACAAGCGCCGCTGGGAGCGCCACCTAGCGCATATCCCCCGACTCATCGACCGCGATGTCATCGAACAGGGACTGGCGAAGAATGTGTTCACCCGGGCCCAGGTGGACGCTGCTCGAGAGCGTGCCCGCCACTCGCCGCATCCGTTTTGGGCCAGTGACACGGTTATCGCAGATCTCGGAGACCTCGAATGACGCAACTCGACCCGATGCTCGTCGAAGCCTCGGACCTGCCAGCTGCAGTCGACGACAGCACCGTGATCAGCTGCCACATCCTGGACGGCCGTTTGGTGGTGGTGAGCCGGTATGGCGATGACACATGGCTCCTGGTAAACCTGCCCACTAACCTCCAAAAGTCCGCGTGCGCCATTTACTGGGAACGATTCCCGATCGGCCTGCGGCCTGTACTCAAGGCGATGTGCTATCGCTACCTGATGCGCGGCCGCGTCGACATGGCCAGGCCCTCGGATCGCGCGGTCATTCTGTGGTCAGTCGAGGTGAAGCCCTTCATCGACTACCTCGGCAGCCTGGGCATAACGCGTATCAGCGCCGCGCGCTCCGACACCTGCCTGTCCTACGTCGAAGCATGCCGGCGCCGGAAAACCAGCAAGGGTAAGCCGCTCACGCCAAGCTATCTCGGACACCTCTTGTGCGCTGTGGAGAAGCTGCACGAGCTGAGCCAATTCACGGATGACGCGATGCCGGAGCATCCCTGGCCTGACACGTCTTACTCTCAGCTGGCAAAGCTGACGGGGCCTGGGTCCGGCCAGCGCGGTGGCAAGACACCACTCATTCCTGATCGTGTATTTTCGGTTCTGTTCCAACGTGCCTGGTCCGTGGTGGAGGGAGCTGGCCCCATCCTCAAGTTGCGCGATGAGTGGCTGCCCATACGCGCCCGTGACGGTCGCGGGTGGGATAAAGGCACTGCCAGCAAGCATCTGGGCATTTTCGTGCAGACGCGAGAATGGGCCAGCGCGGGGACTTTCAGTCAGGCGCTGAGAGAGATTCGCCCCGCATGCTACATCGTTATCGCCAGCCTTTCTGGCTGCCGGAATCACGAACTGTCCTTCCTTGAATCCGGCGCTGTCCGCAGCACCCTCGAGCCCAGCGATCGTGAAGGTGAGGAGCCTCGGCGCTACTGGTGGATGACGTCCAAATCCACGAAGACCGGCGTGGGCGTCACCGAATGGATGATCCCGGAGGCCGCGGTAACCGCTATACGCGTGCTGGAACATTGGGCCGCGCCATACCAAGCTTCCCTAGAGCGCGAGATCGCAGCCCGCCGCGAGGCCAACCCCGACGATGTCGAAATCGCAGAGGCGCTGAAGCACCGCAACGCCATCTTCGTCGCGGCGGAGCCACGCCGCGGTGGGCAGGTTCGCACTCTGTCGAACCAGATGGTCAACCTCGATCTGCGGCGCTTCACGCAGGCCTGCGGCCTGGATTGGGAACTCGCGAGCCACCACTTCCGGCGCAAGTTCGCCAACTATGCCGCCCGCAGCCAGTTCGGCGACCTGCGGTATCTGAAACAGCACTTCAAGCATTGGTCGATGGACATGACCCTCGGCTACGCCCTCAACGACTCCCAGGAGATGGCTCTTTATGCGGAAATCCAGGAGGAACTGGACGACATCAAGGCTGGCGTGGTCGAGAGCTGGCTAGAGCCCGGCGCCCCACTTGCCGGCGGCTATGGACAAAGTATTGCTGCGTGGCGAGGGACCAATCCCGTGACGATGTTCAAGAGCCACAAGCACATGGTTCGCTCACTGGCCGAGAGCACATCCATTCGAAGCACCGGCCATTCATGGTGTACGGCAGACGACAACCTGTGCGTCGGAAACGACATCGAGCGCACCCGGTGCAGCACCTGCAACAACGCGGTAATCGGTGCGCGGCACCGGCCGATCTACCGTGGCCTGCTCGTGCACCTTGACGAGGTCGCCAAGTGCGACGACATCGGCCCTGGCGGACGCAAGCTGGTAGAGCGAGATCAGCAACGCTGCGAGAACGTGCTGCAGTCCCTGCGCGTAGAACCTGCGATGACGGCCGATGCCTAAACAGCGCAAGAAGGCGGACTCAAGAGAGAAGGACCTGCGCATGGCGATCCTTCGCATCAAACGTGGGCGCGCGCACTCGGGGGACAAGGACGTATCCATCGCGGCCGTAGCGCGCGAAGCCGGGGTCTCCTCTTCCTTGATTCACAATCACTATCCGAAGATCGCGGACGCAATACGCATCGAACAGGGACGCGATGGCCGCAGCGCCCGCGACGCAAAGCAGCTGCAACTGCGTGAGGAGCGCACGAAGGCCCGAGAGCTGCGCCAGCAGATCGAAGAGCTTCGCGGTCAAGTCGCTCGCCTCAGCTCGATAAACGAGACCCTGCTCGCGGACAACGAAGCGCTCCGCTCGCGGCCGAGCGATGGAAAGGTAGTTCAGCTTCGCTCTCGAGGCGCGACTCCGAGGTAGCCTGCGGGCGTTGGTGGTCGGCCCATAGTGCGCCAGCCCTGGCCATGCAAACTGTACCGCTGTCATCGACAGCCGCCGTCGGCAGGTTTCAGCCCGAAACGGACGTTCAGCACGGCGTCGCTAACGATCACTTCCCCCGCGCCGCTGCCGTGCCCAAGTGCGATAGGCCGTAGGCGTCATGCCGGTGTGCCGCACGAAGGCGCGGCGGAAACTGCCTTCGTCGCGCCAGCCGCAATTCTGCGCTACGGCCTTGACTGCGGTACGGGTGGTTTCCAGCAGGGTGCGGGCGGTCTCCAATTGCACGCGGGCTATGAACCCCTTCGGTGCGGCCTGCCCAAGACTCTTTAGGCGCCGGTGCAGGGTGCGCTCGCTGGTTGCGAGCTGAGCGGCCAGTGCATTCGGAGTAAGGGCCGCGTCGCCCCGGTGACTGCGCACGGCCTTCTCGGCTGCCAGAAGAAAAGGGTCGTGCGCTTGCATGTGGCTTGGCGGCACATAAACGCTCTGCGCCAGCGGTGCGGTATCCACAACGGCGAAATCGGCGGCGGTGCGCGCCGCCTCCGGCCCGGCCAGCACGCGGATGGTGTGCAGGGCCAGGTCGACCCAGGACAGCGGGCCACCCGCCGTCACCACGCGGCCATCCTCGATCAGCGCGCTACCCCAGGCCGGGTCGGCTTTCGGAAAGCGGCGCTTGAGCTCGTCGTGCAGCCACCAGGTGGTGGTGCAGCGGCGGCCATTGAGCAGGCCGGCCTCGCCCAGCACAAACACGCCCGCACAGCTGCCGCAGATGTAAGCCCCGTGCGCGTGCTGCTGGCGCAGCCAGGCGGCGGCCTTGGCGGTCTGCGCGTTCTGGGGCGGCAGGCCATCGCTGGCAGGCATCAGGCCGGGAATAAGCACGGCGTCGGCGCGGGGTATGTCCTTGAGAGCGGCATCCACGGCGAGCCGGCGGCCCCGGCCGTCGGTCACGGCGCGGCCATCGGGGCTGGCGACGATCACGTCGCACAGCGGCCAGCGCCGCGCCTTGGGCTGGCTCTCGCTGGCCTTGCCGGCCAGCCAGAACACATCGGCAAGACCAACGAGCCCGGAAGGCAGGTTGCCGTCGAGGGCGAGCAGCACGACATGCATGGCGGAGTCCGGCGGTTTGGAATGATGGCGGATTTTGCCGGTTCACTGTCCTTCCCGCCACGGCCAGGTGGGGGCTGGACACGCCCACACTGCGCCCCGCAGTCGCTGTATTCCCACACCTTTAGCCGGAGCATCCCATGAGCCACGTCGCTGCCGTCGTCACCTTCAAAGCCCAGCCCGGAAAGGGCGCAGAAGTCGCCCGCCTGGTCGGTGCCGCCCTGCCGGAAGCCCTCAAGGAAACCCCCATGCCGCTGTGGCTGGTGCTGCACTCCGAGGCCAACCCCGACATCGTCCACATCGTCGATGTGTTCGTGGACGCCGCCGGCCGCGACAACCACCTGCGCGACACCACCGCCGCCCAAATCATCGCCACCGTGCCGCCGCATCTCGCAGCGCCACTTGACATTGCCCCCATGCGGCTCGTTGCCGCCAAGGGTCTCTGATTCCCCTCTCCTGAAACACCGCACCGGACCCCATGAAAACGACCCTCACCCTCGCCGCCCTCACCCTCGCTGCCGCCACCGCGGCCCAGGCCGCACCTGCTGCCACCGCCAAGTTGCTGGCCGCCGACAAGAGCTGCGCGGGCCTGCCGACGCACGCCGAGTTCAAGGCCGCGCTGCAAGCCGCGCAGAAAGACAAGAACGCTGCCTTCGGCCTCAACATGTGGGGTGCGGTAGTCAACCGCGCCGGCGTGGTCTGCGCCGTGGCCTTCACCGGCGAGAACTGGGGTGACCAGTGGCCCGGCAGCCGTGTGATTGCCGCGCAAAAGGCCTACACCAGCAACAATTTCAGCCTGCCCAAGCTGGCGATGGCCACGGCCAATCTCTACAGCATCGCCCAGCCGGGCGGCTTCGCCTTCGGCATCCAGGAGAGCAACCCCATCACGCCGGAACGCGCCTATGCCGGCCCGACGGCCTACTGGGGTCAGCCCAATGACCCGATGGTGGGTGAGCGCGTGGGTGGCTTCAATGTGTTCGGCGGTGGCCTGCCGCTCTACAACGCCAAGGGTGAGCTGATCGGTGCGCTGGGCAGCTCCGGCGACAGCTCCTGCGCCGACCACTTCATCAGCTGGCGCACGCGCAGCACGCTCAAGCTCGACTACGTGCCGGCTGGCCTCGGCCCCAACAACGTCGATCAGATTGCCTTCAGCGGTCCTTGGAGCCAGCCGGTCTGTGGCGATCTCAAGGCGCACGACGAGGTGGTGAAAGGTCTGCCGGCCACTCGCAAGGTCGGTCAGTAACCGGCGGCGCTGGCAGGGCTGCGTCCCAGTTTCAGTGGATCAGAACAAGTCCACTGGCACTGGGGCGTGCCTGCCGTTGTCCCTGGCTCGCAAGGCCAAGCCTGCTGCGAGCATTTGAAGCAAGAACTTCCCTTCACACCGAGCAATCCCATGTTGATTCCCGACAACTCCCTCATCACGGCGACACCTGAAGAAGGCCGCGAGCTCGCCATGAAAATGGCGCGACTCGTCATCAAGGCCACGCAACCCGATGACGCCGTTCGTTCCAAGCTGCGCGATGTCTATGCCAACGACGCCATGGCTTTGCTGCAGGCAGGCCAGACTGTCGCCGTTGAGTTCGCCACCATCGCCGCCGCCAATAACTACTGGAGAAAGTAGGAGCGTTCTGCATCTAGCAGCCTGGACCGGATGAGTCACTTCGACACGCCACCGACCGCTTCTGGCCGCTTTCCGTCGTTCGTGACTGGCAGCACTCGACCTTAGCAGGCGGTGCTCACCGGCAGAAACCGGCCAATAGCCGACAATGACGACACTGGAAATCCCCGCCTGTGAGCGTCGGCTCAGGGCGGGACAGCGTCATCCAGCTACCTGCGCCACTGA
>LNFM01027769.1_pt1 | contig 10544 bp, 7 predicted proteins | sample 596031 | NCBI WGS metagenome assembly LNFM01 (sample SAMN04254537, study PRJNA301005) | activated carbon metagenome | isolation source: dual media filters at the Ann Arbor, Michigan drinking water treatment plant | place: USA: Ann Arbor | reverse complement strand
GCAAGCCCATCCACCTGGGCGGCAGCCTGGGCCGCGTGAAGGCCACCGGCCGCGGCGTCTTCGTCACCGGGCGCGAAGCGGCGCGCCGCATCGGGCTGGACCTGAACGGCGCACGCGTGGCGGTGCAGGGCTTCGGCAACGTGGGTTCTTCGGCGGCGGAACTGTTCGCGCAGGCGGGAGCGAAGATCGTCGCCGCGCAGGACCACACCGGCACCATCTTCAACGCCAACGGCTTCGACCTCGCGGACCTGATGCCCTGGGTGAAGGCCCACGGCGGCGTCGGCGGCTTCCCCGGCGCCGAGGCGATGGCCACGGAAGACTTCTGGGACGTCGCCTGCGACATCATGATCCCCGCCGCGCTGGAAGCGCAGATCACCGCGGCGCGTGCGCAGCGGCTGAAGGCAAGCCTGGTGCTCGAAGGGGCCAACGGCCCGACGGTGACCTCGGCCGACGACATCCTGGCCGAACGCGGCGTGCTGGTGGTGCCCGACGTCATCTGCAACGCCGGCGGCGTCGAGTGGGTGCAGGACTTCAGCAGCTTCTTCTGGACCGAGGACGAGATCAACGTGCGGCTGGACAAGATCATGATCGGCGCACTGAAGAAGATCTGGGACACCGCCGACAAGCACCGCATCACGCTGCGCACCGCCACCTTCGCGGTGGCCTGCGAGCGCATCCTCACCGCGCGCGAGGAGCGCGGCCTGTATCCCTGAGCCGGCGCCCGGCGATCGGGCTGGCCCATGGCCGCGAGCCGCCCCCCGATTTCAGGGGGTTCCGGGCGCCCGTGGTCGCGCGCGTCGGCGGAACCCGTGGGCGGCAGCTATAAAGCGCACAGTGCGCCGGCAGCCTGCCGAGCCGCCTCCTGGAAAGAAGCCCATGACCACCCGCCGTCGCGACACCGACCTTCCCCGTGGCACCCCGCTGCGCCTGACCGCCCGTGCCGCAGCGGCTGTTGGGTGCCTCGCCCTCGCGGCCCTGGCCGCCGGCCCGGCCCGGGCCGCCGTCGTGGTGGGCACCTTCGACCCCGCGTTCGGCGCCGGGATCGCCAACCTGGGCTACCGAGGCACCGTGACGATCGACGTGCCGAGCGCCTGCTTCCTGCTGGCGCCCGGCCTCGTCTCGAACGCCAACGCCTGCTCGCTCGGCAGCATGGTCGTGCTGTCGAGCACGGTCGAGTTCTACAACCTGGTGGAACCGGGCACGCCGACGTTCGCGTCCCAGAGCTTCAGCTTCTCGCCGCTGGCCGTCACCTCGGTGGTCACCGGCACCGGCCCGTCGCTGCTGGGCGTCAACGCCGGCTCCAGCCTGTCACAGTCGTTGAGCCTGTCCGACGACGGTCCCGACAACATTGCGGGAACGACGGACGACGTGCTGTACGACGGCGACTTCACGCTCGATTTCTTGGCCATCGACCCCGCCCAGCAGGCAGGCCCCGGCCCGTTCTACACCGCGGGCATGACGACGCAGTGCCGACCGTCCGCCGTCGCGCCGGTCTGCATGGAGCCGAGGCCGCTGTTCTCCAACCGCGCCTTGACCGAATTCGGCGCGCCGCGATTCAGCGTGCCCGAGCCGGGCGGCCTGGCGCTGGCGATGAGCGCCCTGGCGGCCGCGCTGGTGGCGCGCCGCCGCCGCGCCGGCTGAGCGACCCGCAGCGGCTCAGCCGGGCGGGCGTTCCGCCCAGGCCCGGGCCAGCGCGCGGTGCTCGGGCACCCGGTCGAGGTAGCCCTGCCGCAGCGCAGGGTCGGCGATCGCCTGGGCCGCCGCCTGCAGCGCGTGCCAGGCCCGCTGCAGCACCGCGTCGGCGCGCGGGTCGCCGGCCTGCTGCAGCACTTGCCAGCAGCTGAGGTCGATGAGCCGCTCGCCCAGGGTGCCGCCCAGCGAGCCGCCGCCATCGATGTGCGCCAGGACGGCGTTCACCGCGGCCAGGGCCTCGAGCGGGCGCCCGCGGGCCAGAGCCACCCGCGCCAGGCCGGCGCGCGCGTCCAGCACGTACGGACTGCCCGTGGCTTCGGACACCGCCAGCGCGGCATCGAAGGCTTCGTGCGCGCGTGACGGGGCGCCCAGGGCCGACTCGGCCTGGCCCAGGCACCACAGCGCGAACGCCTGCAGTGCGCGGGCCTGCACCTCCTCGGCCACTTCCAGCGCGGCACGGGCATGGGCCGCAGCCTGCACGGGCTGGCCTTGCCACAGCGCCAGCTGCGACAGGTTGGCCAATGCGATCGGCTCCTGGCCGCGGTCGCCCACGGCGCGGTGCAGGCGCAGGCCTTCGTCCAGCGCCTGCGCGGCCGGCTCGAGCTGGCCCAGCGCCATCCAGATGCCGCCCAGCGTCGCCAGGCCGATGGCCTCGTTGCGGCGGTCGCCCAGCTCGTGCCGCAGCCTCGTGGCCTGACGACAGGAGTCGAGCAGCGCCATGAGGTCGTTGCGCTGCGCCGCGATGACCGTCAGCGCATTGAGGAAGCGGCTCTCCAGGCCCAGCAGGCCGGCGGCACGCACCTCGGCCAGGCCGTCCTGCACCAGGGATTCGGCCTCGGCCACCTCGCCCTGTCGCGCCAGCGCATCGGCCAGCAGCCGCTGGGCGTTCAGGCGCAGCTTCAGGTCGCCCGCGGCGGCGGCCAGCGACATGGCCCGCCGCGCTGCATCGGCCGCCGCCACGGCGTTGCCGGTGCGCAGCATCAGCAGGCAGTGCCGCGTGGCCAGATCGGCGCGCCGGCGATCGTCGGCCAGCGCCTCGGCGATGTCGGCCAGGACGGCCAGGTCGCTGCGCTGCTCGTCACGCCGACCCAGCAGATCGAGCGTGCGCTCGCGCGCATCGAGCAGCCGCCAGCGAAGCGGAGCCCGGCTGTCGACCGCGCACCGGTCGACCAGCGGCAGCGCACGAGCCACCCACGTCAGCGTGGTCTGGTGCGCATGGCGGCGCCGCGCTGCCTCGGCAGCGCGCGCGTAGTACTCGCAGGCCTGCGGCGCGTCCCCGGCCTTGTCGTAGTGCTCGGCGGTCAGGCCCAGCAGGCCTTCGGCGTGCAGGCCCGTCTGCGCCGCCAGCCAGGCGGCAGCGCGCGCATGCAGCTCGCGACGTGTGCGCTTGAGCACCGTCTCGTAGGCCACCTCGCGCAGGATCTGGTGGCCGAAGGTGTACTCGCGGGCGTCCTGCACCGAGGACTCGCTGCGCGGCAGCACCAGCTGCCGCTGCACGATGGTGGCCAGGGCGCGCGGCGCACCCTCGTCCAGCGCCGCCAGCGCGGGTTCCCAGAACACCATGCCGATCACGGCGGCCTGCTGCAGCGCCAGCCGCTCGGTCGCGCCCAGCCGGTCCAGCCGGGCCTGCAGCACGCCCTGCAGCGTGGCCGGCACGGCGTCGGCCTGCAGCCGCGCCCGGTTCAGTGTCCACGCGCCGTCACCGGTGCGCAGCGCGCCGCGGTCGACCAGCATCTTCACCAGCTCTTCCATGAAGAACGGGTTGCCCTCGGCGCGCCCGGTGAGCAGCTGCACCAGGTCGGGCGGGATGTCGGGCAGGCGCTGCAGCAGCTCGGCCGCCAGCGCCTGGCTGCCCTCGCCATCCAGCGGGCCGAGCTCGATGCGGGCCGAGGCGCCGCGCGTGCGCCAGCCGTCGCGCCGCTCGAACAGCGCCGGCCGCGTGACGCACAACAGCAGCATCGGCACGTCGTGGTTGGCGCGGCACAGGTGATCGACGAAATCGAGCGTCCCTTCGTCGGCCCACTGCAGGTCGTCGAGCGTGACGTAGACCGGCCGGCCGCCGGCACCGGCCAGGTGGCGCAACGCCTGGGCGGCCGCATGGAAGGCCCGCGAGCGCAGCTGCGCAGGGTCGTCCAGGATGCCGCGCAGGTGCGGGCTGTCGCTGAAGTCGACGCCGAACAGGTGCCCCAGCAGGTGCGCGTGCGCCTCGGCGAGCGCGGGGCCTTCGTCGCGCAGGAACAGCGGCTTGAGGGCGTGCTCGATCTTCCGCCGCGCCTGCGGGGGACTGTCGCCGTCGTCCACGCGCAGCCAGCGCCCCAGCACGTCGCGCAGCAGGCTGTAGGGCTGGTCCTGCATCTGCGGCGTGGCACGCCCGCGGAAGTGATGACAACGTTCGGGGCGGCCCAGCGCCCAGCGGTCGAACTCGTGCAGCAGGCGGCTCTTGCCCAGCCCGGCCTCGGCCACCACGAGGCCCAGCACCAGCCCGCTGCCGGCATGCAGCAGCCGCCAGGCGGCCTGCAGCGACTGGAACTCGGCACGGCGCCCCACCAGGCGGGTGGGCACGCCCTCGAAGTCCTTGCGCTGGCTGCGCAGCGAGCGCGGCAGGGCGCGCACCACGAGCCAGGTGACCACGGGTTCGTCGACCCCCTTGACGGCGATCGGGTCCTGCGCCTGGACCTCGAACAGGCCCTGCACCTGCCGGTAGGTGTCCTGGCTGATGCGCAGGCCGCCGGGCGGCGCGGTCTGCTCCATGCGGGCCGCGACATTGACGGCCATGCCGCGGATGCTGCCTTCGGCATCGACGCCGCCGCCCAGCAGCACGCCCCCGGAGTGCAGGCCCACGCGCACGTCGAAGCCGGCATGGCCGTGACGCGCCAGCACCTCGGCGCCCAGCGAGCGTCCCTCGGCCAGCAACGCCAGGCTGGCGTGCACGGCGCGCTCGGCGTCGTCCTCGCGCGCCTCGTCGCCGCCGAACACGGCCAGCAGGTTGTCGCCGGCGTACTGCAGCACCTTGCCGCCGTGCGCCTGCACGATGGCGGTGCAGCGCGTCAGGGCGCCGTCCATCACGGCGTGCACTTCCTCGGGGTCCAGGCGCTGGCTCAGCGTGGTGGAGCCCACCACGTCGAGAAACAGGATGGTGACCTGCCGCAGCGCCTGCGCGTGGGCCGGCGCGGGCGGCGGGAGCGGCGGCGGCGGTGCCTCCAAGGCGGCCAGCTGGGCCCGCAACGGCGCCAGCGCGATGTCGACGACGGCGTCGCCCAGCACCGCGCGCTGCGACTCCAGCGCCACGATGGTCGCCTGAAGCTGAGCGGCTGACGCTGACATGCGGGCGAGCATAGCAACCGCCGCCTTCGCGCGACCCCAGGTGGACGCCAGGGACTTTGGGGGGTCGGCGGCCTGGGCAGGCAGGGGGCCCGGCAGGGTCCGACGGGCCGCCCCGGCTACCATGCACGGCCCAGAACACGATCCGGAGACACCCCCATGCAGCGACGCACCTTGCTGAACCGCCCCTGGGCGCTGGCCCTGTCCGCCCTGGCCCTGCCGTTGCTGGGCGCCGTCGCGCTGCCCGCCGCAGCACAGAGCTGGCCCACCAAGCCCGTGCGCATCGTCGTGCCCACCGGCCCGGGCAGCTCGCTCGACCTCATCGCACGCGCCATGAGCGACAAGCTCGGTGCGAAGTGGGGCCAGCCGGTGGTCATCGAGAACAAGCCCGGTGCCGGCGGCATGCTGGGCCTGGACGTGGCGGCCAAGGCCACCGACGGCCACACGCTGGCCATCGGCTTCAACGGCCCTATCGCCTTCAACGCGTTCCTCTACCGCAAGATGCCCTACGACCCGGCGAAGGACCTGGTGCCGGTGATCATGACCACCAGCCAGCCCAACGTGCTGGCGGTCAACGCCGACAAGGTGCCGGCGAAGACGGTGCCCGAGTTCGTGGCCTGGGCGCGCGCCCAGGGCCCCAACGCTGGGCAACGGCAGCTCGGCGCACCTGACGATGGAGCTGTTCCTGGCCGAGGCCGGCCTGCAGGCCACGCACGTGCCCTTCAACGGCTCGCCGCCGGCGGCCATGGCCGTGGCGCAGGGCGAGGCCGACGCCACGTTCATGGTCGCCCCGGCGCTGCTGCCGCACGTGCGCAACAACAAGGTGAGGATGCTGGCCGTCAGCAGCGCGCAGCGCCCCGACAGCCTGAAGGACCTGCCGACGCTGGCCAGCGCCGGCTACGCCAATGTCGAGTCGCTGGCCTGGAACGGCTACTTCATGCCCGCAGGCACGCCCGAAGCCGTGATCACGAAGATCAACGCCGACGCCAACGCCGTGCTGCAGGACGCCGCCGTGCGCCAGGCCCTCGACGCCCAGGGCCTCACGGTGGTGGGCGGCAGCGCGGCCGACTTCCAGCGCGTGATCGACGGCGACCGCAGGCGCTGGGGGCCGGTGATCACGCGCCTGGGCGTCAAGCTCGATTGACCTGTGGCGTGAGTCGTCCCTCCGGGGACAGGTCGCCAAAGGCGACCAGGGGGCGCGGCGCGACCGACGCGGGCCGAACCCGATCCGGGTCTCCCGGTCGGGTTCGGTGCCCCCTCGGGGGGCGGCCGCCCGACGGCCGGGGATTCAATCCAACTGGATCTTGCGCTGGCGGATCAACGTCGACCAGCGCTCGCTCTCGGCCTTGACGTAGGCCGCGAACTCGGCCGGGCCGCGCGGATTGACATCGGCGCCGGCGCCGGCGAACTTGGCCTTCACATCGGCGCTGGCCAGCACCTTGCGCAAGTCGGCCGCGATGCGCTCGACCAGCTCGCGCGGCATGCCGGCCGGGCCCACCAGGCCCTGGAAGCCGGCGGCCTCCATCGCCCCCAGCCCCTGCTCCTTCACCGTGGCCACGTCGGGCAGGTTGGGGTCGCGCCGCGCCCCGGTGACCGCCAGCGCCTTCAGCCGCCCGCCCTTGATCTGCGGCAGCAGCACGGTGCCGGCATCGATGAGCAGGTGGGTCTGGCCGCCGATGAGGTCGTGCACCGCCGGCGCGCTGCCCTTGTAGGGCACGTGCAGCAGGTCGATGCCGGCGGTGGCGTTGAGCAGTTCGCCGTTCAGATGCGTCGACGACCCCGGGCCGCCTGACGCGAAGTTGGCCTGACCGCCCTGCGTGCGCGCCCAGTCGACGAACTGCTTCAGGTCCTTGGCCGGGTGTTCCGGCCGCGTCACGGCGATGTAGCTGGTCTCGGCGATCTGGCCGATGTAGGTGAACTGCTGCACCGGGTCGTAGGGCATCTTGCGCTGCAGGTAGGGCGCGATGGCGAAGGGCCCGGTGTTGGCCACCAGCAGCGTGTAGCCGTCGGGCGCCGCGCGCGCCAGCTCGGTGGCGGCCAGCACGCCGCCGGCGCCGGGCTTGTAGTCGATGACCACCGGCTGGCCGAAGGCGGCTTCCAGGCCGGCCTGGATGGTTCGCGCGGTGAAGTCGATGCCGCCGCCGGGCGGGAAGCCGACCACCAGCCGAACCGGCTTGCCGGGCCAGGCGCCTTGCGCCCGGGCCGTCGCGGCAGGCAGCACGGCGGCGCCCAGGGCGCCGAGAATCTCGCGTCGTTGCATGCTTGTCTCCATCAGGCCCTGCAGGCCCTTGTCTGAACTTGTGCAGCGATGATGTCACGGCGCCTTGCAGCCCGTCACCGCGACCCCATATCCTCGCTGCTGTTCCCAGCCCGCGACCCGGCCACCGCGCCGCCCCGACCATGACGCCTTTCAGCCCCTCTCCCGCCGCCGCCCCGGACGCCTTCGTCATCGACGTCGGCGACGCCGACTTCGAAGCCCAGGTGCTGGAGCGTTCGCTCCAGGTGCCGGTGCTGCTGGACTGCTGGGCGCCCTGGTGCGGTCCCTGCCGTTCGCTCACGCCCGTGCTGGAGAAGCTGGCGAACGCCTACGGCGGCGCCTTCGTGCTGGCCAAGCTCAACACCGAGGAAGCGCCCGAACTCGCCGCCGCGCTGCGCCTGCGCAGCATCCCGCACGTCATGCTCTTCAAGCAAGGCCGCGTGGCCGACCAGTTCTCGGGCGCGCTGCCCGAAGGCCAGGTGCGTGCCTTCCTCGACAAGCACCTGCAGCCGCAGGCCTCGCCGGTGGAAGAGCTGCGCGAGCAGGCCGCCACCGCCGAGCCCGAGGTGGCCGAGGCGATGCTGATGCAGGCGCTGGAGATCGAGCCGTCGCACGTCGAGGCGCGTCTGGATCTGGCCGACCGCTGGGTCGCCCGGGGCGCCCTCGACGACGCGCAGGCGCTGCTCGATGGCGTGCCCGAAGAAGCGCGCAAGGACCGCCACGCCGCGCTGCTGGCGCGCATCGACTTCGCCCGCAAGCGCCCACCCGGCGACCCGGTGGCGCTGGCCGCGCGCGTGGCCGCCAACCCGAAGGACTTCGAGGCCCGCTTCGCGCTGGCCGCACTGCAGGCGCACGCCGGCGACTTCGACGCCGCCTTCGACCAGCTGCTGGAGGTGGTGCTGCGCGACAAGGCCGAGTGGCGCGAGAAGGCGCGCGTGCAGCTGGTCGAGTGGTTCACCCTCTGCGCCGACGCGGCCGCCGTGAGCCGCGGCCGGCGCTATCTCGGCATGTACCTGAACTGATCGGGAGCACCGATGCCAATCATCACAAGGGGCGGGGCATGAAGATCGGATTCGTGGGCGCCAACGGCCTGATGGGCCACGGCATGGCGAAGAACCTGCTGGCCCGCGGCCACGCGCTCGCCCTCACCGTGCACCGCAAGCGCGATGCCGTGGCCGACCTGCTGGCCGCCGGTGCGACCGAGCTGCCCGACGGCGCTGCGCTGGCGGCCGGCAGCGAACTGGTCTTCCTCTGCGTCACCGGCTCGCCGCAGGTGGAGGCGGTGGTCGGCGGCGAGCGCGGGCTGCTGGCCGGCGCCCGGCCGGGGCTCGTCATCGTCGACTGCTCGACCTCGGAACCCGACTCGACGGCGCGCCTGCGCGCGCGCTGCGCCGCGCAGGGGGTGGTCTTCGTCGACGCGCCGCTGTCGCGCACGCCGGTCGAGGCCGAGGCCGGGCGCCTGAACGTGATGGTGGGCGCCGAACCCGAGGTGATGGCGAAGCTCGAGCCGGTGCTCAGGTGCTTCGCCGAGAACGTCTTCCACATGGGGCCGCCGGGCTCGGGCCACGTCATCAAGCTGCTCAACAACTTCATCGCGCAGGCCGTCTGCAACGCCACGGCCGAGGCCTTCGCGGTGGGGCAGCGCGCCGGCGTGGACCTGAAGAAGCTGGTCGAGCTGGTGAGCCTGGGCCCCGTCAACTGCGGGCTGTTCCAGGCCATGGCCAAGACGCTGGACGGCCAGATGGACGGGCTGAAGTTCGAGCTCGACAACGCGCGCAAGGACGTGCGCTACTACACCCACCTGGCCGAAGGGCTGGATTGCCCGACGGTGATGGGCGAGGCGGTGCACCAGTCGCTGGTGCTGGCCAGCGCGCTGGGCCACGGCAGGAAGTTCGTGCCCTCGCTGGTGGAAGCGCAGGAACAGCTCACGGGCGCAAAGCTGGTGCCGCGCTGAGCCGGCGCGCCGGGGTGACGGCGCTGGGCTGACGTGCGGGCGGAAGCCTCGCAAGCCCCCGGGTGAACCCTCGGGGATGTGTCACGACTTGTTGACACATCTCAAGTCGGCTGCCGCAGGCCGCCCCTACCGTGAAGCCCTGCCTTTCACGGAGTTGCCATGCGCGTCCTGCTGATCCACCCCAACTACCACTCCGGTGGCGCCGAGATCGCGGGCAACTGGCCGCCGGCGTGGGTCGCCTACCTCACGGGCTACCTGAAGGCCGGTGGCTATACCGACGTGATCTTCGTCGACGCCATGACGAACCACCTCAGCGACGACGAGGTGCGCGCGAAGATCACCGAGCTGAAGCCCGACATCGTGGGCTCCACCGCCATCACGCCGGCCATCTACAAGGCCGAAGGCCTGCTGAAGATCGCCAAGGAAGTGAACCCCGAGATCGTCACCGTGCTCGGCGGCATCCACGGCACCTTCATGTACCCGCAGGTGCTGAAGGAAGCGCCCTGGATCGACGCCGTGGCGAGCAGGTGTTCCTGAACTTCGTGCGCGCCGTCGACGACGGCCTGTGGAAGACCGACCGCCACGCCGTGCGCGGCATCGCCTTCGCCGACGACGACGGCCAGGTGGTGGCCACGCCGGCCGAGCCCACCATCCAGGACCTCGACCGCATCCTGCCCGACTGGGGCATCCTGGAGTGGGACAAGTACATCTACATCCCGTTGGGCGTGCGCGTGGCGATCCCCAACTTCGCGCGCGGCTGCCCCTTCACCTGCAGCTTCTGCAGCCAGTGGAAGTTCTGGCGCGACTACCGCATCCGCGACCCGAAGAAGGTGGTCGACGAGATCGAGGCCCTGGTGCGCGACCACCAGGTCGGCTTCTTCATCCTGGCCGACGAGGAACCGACCATCCACCGCAAGAAGTTCATCCAGTTCTGCGAGGAGCTGATCGCCCGCGGTCTGCCGTCCAAGGTGCAGTGGGGCATCAACACCCGCGTGACCGACATCCTGCGTGACGAGAAGCTGCTGCCGATGTTCCGCCAGGCCGGTCTGGTGCACGTCAGCCTGGGCACCGAGGCCGCGGCGCAGCTGAAGCTCGACCGCTTCAACAAGGAAACGACCATCGAGCAGAACAAGAAGGCCATCCGCCTGCTGCGCGAGGCCGGCATCGTGACCGAGGCGCAGTTCATCGTGGGCCTGGAGAACGAGACCGCCGAGACGCTGGAAGAGACCTACCAGATGGCGCGCGACTGGAACCCCGACATGGCCAACTGGGCGATGTACACGCCCTGGCCCTTCAGCGACCTGTTCCAGGAGCTGGGCG
>LNFM01013267.1_pt1 | contig 10544 bp, 10 predicted proteins | sample 596031 | NCBI WGS metagenome assembly LNFM01 (sample SAMN04254537, study PRJNA301005) | activated carbon metagenome | isolation source: dual media filters at the Ann Arbor, Michigan drinking water treatment plant | place: USA: Ann Arbor | reverse complement strand
CGGTTCATAGTACAGCGTACGACGTACAGTGTACGAACCACTTCAGCAGAAAGCAGAACGATGACCACCCAGACGACCACCCAGTCGACCACCTCGACGCCCCTCGACCCCGCGCCCATGTCGGTGCGGGGCAAGCTCGCCGCCGCGTGGGGCAGCCTGATCTTCCTCATCCTCTACATCGACTACTTCCACCTGTACCAGCCGGGCGAGATCGACTCCATCCGCAACGGCATCATCTTCGAGTTCGAGATCAGCGGCGCCCTCATGAGCGTCTTCTTCGTGATCATCGCGCTGCCGGGCCTCATGGTGCTGCTCTCGGCGACGCTGCCCGCACGGGCGAACCGCATCACGAACCTGGTCTTCACGTCGATCTACATCCCGCTCATCATCTTCAACATCGCCGGCACGACGGCCGACTACGTCTTCTACTACGTGCTCACCATCGGGGTCGAGCTGGCGATCATGGCCTACATCCTCCGCACCGCCGCGACCTGGCCCCGCACGGCCGCGGTCACGAAGTAGCGCCCGCATGGTCTCGACCTCCGCTCCGATGCGGCCGGCACCCGCACGGGCTCGCCCGCGCAGCGGATGGCCGGCGGTGACCGGTCTGCTGCTGCTCAGCGCCCTCCCCATCCTGGGAGGCGTGCTGCGACTGGAAGAGCTGGGTACCGACCCGGCCAGCGCACCGTCGTCACCCGCGCTCACGGTGGCGATCGTGGCGCACATCGTGGGGATGAGCGTGTACTGCCTGCTGGGCGCGTTCCAGTTCTCGCCTGCGCTGCGGGGTCGCCGCGCGTGGCACCGCCGCGCAGGTCGCGTGCTGATCCCGGCCGGCATGATCGGGGCGCTCGGGAGCATCGTGCTGGCGGTCTTCTTCTACGGCCCAGCCGAGGAGTTCGCGCTGGCCATCGTGCGCATCGTCTTCGCCGTACCGATGCTCGGGTTCCTCATGCTGGCCACGCGCGCGATCGCGCGGCGCCGCTTCGACGCACACGGAGCGTGGATGACGCGCGCCTACGCGATCGCGATCACCGGCGGAACCCAGGCGCTCGTGCTCATCGTGTGGTCGCTGTTCGGCGGCGAGACCTCGATCGTGAGTGAGACCTGGCTCGTCGGCGTGGGCTTCGTGATCAACAGCCTCGTGGCGGAGGGGATCATCCGGCGCCGGCTCAGGCGCGGATGAGCCCCAGCACCTCGTCGCGGATCGCGGCCATCGTCTCGGCGGTGGCCGCTTCCGCGTTCAGGCGCAGCAGCGGCTCGGTGTTCGAGGGCCGCACGTTGAACCACCAGAAGCCGTCGGGGGCGCCACCCGAGATCGTGAGGCCGTCGAGCTCGTCGAGCTCGCCGCGGCCCTGGAAGGCCTCGACGATGCGCGTGTAGGCGGCCGGCACATCGTCGACGGTCGAGTTGATCTCGCCGCTCGCGGTGTAGGGCGTGAACTCGGCGGCGAGCGCCGACATCGGCCCGTCGTACTGCCCGAACTGCGCGATGAGGTGCATGGCCGCGAGCATGCCGTTGTCGGCACCCCAGAAGTCGCGGAAGTAGTAATGCGCCGAGTGCTCGCCGCCGAAGATGGCGCCCGTCTCGTGCATGACGTCCTTGATGAGCGAGTGGCCCACCTTCGTGCGCACGGGGATGGCGCCCGCCGCCGTGATCGTCTCGGGCACGACGCGCGAGGTGATGAGGTTGTGGATGACGCGGATGTCGCCGGTCTCGCCGGCGGCGCGCACGCGCGTGATCTCGCGCAGCGCCACGATCGCGGCGACCGCGCTCGGCGTGACGGGCTGCCCGAGCTCGTCGACGACGAAGCAGCGGTCGGCATCGCCGTCGAAGGCGAGGCCGAGGTCGGCCCCGTGCTCGACGACGGCCTTCTGCAGATCGACGAGGTTCGCGGGCTCGAGCGGGTTCGCCTCGTGGTTGGGGAAGGTGCCGTCGAGCTCGAAGTAGAGCGGGATGATCTCGAGCGGGAGGGCGGGCAGGCCCGCGGCCGTGCCGAGCACGGCGGGCACCGTGAGCCCGCCCATGCCGTTGCCGGCATCCACGACCACGCGCAGGGGTCGAACACTCGACAGGTCGACGAGCTCGCGCAGGGAGGAGGCGTAGCCGGGCAGCACGTCGCGGTGCGCGAGCGTGCCGGGGGCATCCACCGCGGGGATGCCCGTGGCCAGGTAGGCCTGCGCCCGGTCGCGGATGCTGCCGAGCCCCGTCGCGAGGCTGATGCCCTGGGCGCCCGCGCGGCAGAACTTAATGCCGTTGTAGGTGGCGGGGTTGTGACTCGCGGTGAACATGGCCGCGGCGACCCCGAGGTGGCCGCTCGCGAAGTAGGTCTCGTCGGTCGAGCACAGGCCGAGCATGGTGACGGATGCGCCCCGCGCCTGCGCCCCGCGGGCGAACGCGGCGGCGAACCCGGGCGAGCTGTCGCGCATGTCGTGGCCGACGACGATCTCGAGGGCGGAGTCGCCGCCCTCGCCCCGGATCTCGTCGGCGAACCCGGCGCCGAGCGCCTCGACCACCGCGTCGGTGAGCTGCGTGCCGACGAGGCCGCGAACGTCGTAGGCCTTGATGAATGACGAGAGATCGGGTGCGGTGGTCACGCTTCTACCGTACCGGGCGGTCAGCCCACCTCGCCGAGGGCGCTGTAGCGCACGATCTGCCAGCCGTTGGGCGCCGAGAGCCGCTCGGAATGCCGCGCGCACAGGTCGTAGCTGTGCGGCTCGGGGCGGGCGCTGAGGGGGCCGAGCACGGCCATCGAGTCGGCGTAGACGTAGGTGAGCGTGCGCGCGGCCTCGTTGCCGCAGGCCACCTTGCTGCACGGTCGGGCGCTCATCGTTCCCCCAGCATACGGCGGGGCCTCGGCCGCCCGGCGATAGGCTGAGCGCGTGGCACGAGGGGGCGGACGACAGCCGAGCGCGCGGGCCCGCGCCCGCCACGGCCGCACGGGCCGCTCGCCCGTGACGGGCCCGCACCTGCCGCTCGCCCACACGCGGCGCGACCTGTTCGAGACGACCGTGCAGTCGACGGCCGACTACCTCGTCGACCTGTGGCCCGACGAGCTCGCGACCCTGCGCATCGACGTCATGCCGATGCCCGATCAGCCGCCCGGCGTGCGCGGCGTCGCCCGCTGGCGCGTCGTGGCCGATCAGAGCCTCGTGGTGCTCTACCGCATCCCCATCGAACGGATGAGCCGCCTGCACCGCGAGGACGACTGGCACCGGCGGCTCATGGTCGAGAGCTGCGTGTTCCGCGCGGTGGGCGAGCTCATCGGCAAGGATCCATGGGACCTCGCGCCCGACCGCTTCCGCCACTGGTGAGCAGCGCCGCCGACTAGTACGGCAGCACCGTGAGCGCGCCGACCGCGCTCGGCGGCGGCAGCGCGCGCGAGCCCGCGAGCAGCCCGTCGCCGCGGTAGGTCGCGCTCACGTGCACGACGCCGCTCGAGGTGATGCGCACGCCCGCGTCGGCCGCCGAGGGCACGACGGCCATCCCTCCCGGCGGCACCGTTACGGGCAGCCCGTCGATCGTGACCTCGGCACCCTCCGCGGGGGCGAGCAGGTGCAGCAGCGCCGACTGGCCCGGCCCGAGCGGCGCGACACCCACGAGCACCTCGGCACCGACGGGCAGGGCGGGGCTCGGGGTGAACCATTCGACGTCGGCCGCATCGCCCGTGCCCGCGGTGCTCGTGCGCCCCGCGACGACGATGGGCTGCGTCGACTCGATGACGACGCCGTACTCGCCGTCGGCGAGCTCGGTGACCGGCAGGTCGAGCACGACCCCGGGCTCGAGCTGGGCCTCGGTCACGAGCCCGACCCCTCCGGCCGTGGGCACGAGCGTCACGGTCACGACGGCCGCCTCGTCGCCTGGCGCCAGAAGCCGGAGGGCGGGCGACCCGTCGGTGCCGCCGTCGGCCGTCGAGCGCTCGCGCGCCAACTGGCCCGCGATCACGGGCAGGGCCGGGATGACGTGCCGCTCGGCGGGCTCGGCGATGGGCGTGACGATGCTGATGCCGCTCGGCGTCAGCCCGCGCACGATCGTCGTCTGCAGCGTCGCCGCGACCGAGCCGCCCGTGCTCGTCACTCGCACGACGGGCGAGTCCTCGTCGACCGCGAGGCCCGCGAGCGGCACGATGCGCTGCGTGCCGGCGGCAACGATGAGGCCCGAGGTGCCGGGCGCCTCGATCGGTCCGGTGTCGCCCCACAGCCGCAGGTCGACGGCCGCGTCGACGTCGTCGGCATTGCTGAGCACGATCCAGGTGGTGCGGCCGACGGTCGTCGCGCCGCCGACGAGCCACGCGGTGCGCCCCGGCGTGAGGCACTCGGCTGCCGCGAGCCCCGCGACATCGGGGGTGTCGGGCTGCACGCTCTCGGTCGCGGCAAGCGCCGCTCCGGGCGCCTCGCGCGGCAGCGTCACGACGGCGGCCCCGCCGTCGACGGCGTCGCTCGCCGCGAGCGCGCCCTCGACGAGGCCCTCCCCGGCACTCACCCGGCGCTCGCTCGCCACGACCGCCACCTGCGGATCGTCGCCGCGCGTGAGGCCGAGCGCGCCGCCGGCGCACACGAGCGACTGGTCGGAGCGGTCGGGCGTGACCGCGAGCGCCGGCACCACGGGCGTCGTGCTCGGGCCGGGCACGAGCAGCACCCCGGCCGCGAGCGCCGTCGCGGCGGCCGCCGCGATCAGGGCGAGGGATGCGCGGCCGCCCGCGCGCAGTAGCGAGCGCCCGCGGGGCGCGGTGCTCGGCGGAGTCGTCGCGGTGGGCTCAGTCATCGTCGTCCCCCGCCTCGAAGGTCGCCGCGGGGCCCTCGTCGGGCCGGGCATCCGATCGCGCACGCCGGGGGCGCAGGCTCGTCGGCAGGGCGAGCAGCAGTGTGAGGGCCAGGATGCCCAGCTGCACCCCGAGCACGACCGGCGTGCTCAGCGGTCGGTCGGGCGTCGCGGTGCTCTCGGCGTCGTCGGCGACGACACGCCACAGCCGCCCCGCATCGGCCGCGCCGATGGGGGTCAGCACGGCATTGCCGTCGAGGGCCGCGGTCATGCCCTCGCTCGTCGAGGCGGGCACCCCGGGGGCGGCCTCCTCGAGCAGCACGAAGCGCACATCGAGCTCAGCGAGCGCGCTCGCGAGATCGCGGCCGCTCGGCGCCGCGAGGTTGCCGACGAGCTCGGCGAGCGCCTCCTGCTCGGGGGCGAGGGCCCCGCCCTGCAGGGCGCGCGTCACGACGATCGTGCGCTGGGCGATGAGCGTGGCCCCCGCCCCGCGGTCGACGCGCGCGGCGACCCCGGCCTCGACGGGGGTCAGCACGATCGTTCCGACGCCGGGGTCGCGCAGGGCTTCGGCGGCGATGATGGCGGGCAGGGTGCGCGGCTCGCCCGCGGCGACCGGCGACGTGCCGGCGAGCGACGCCGAGAGGGCGGGAACGGCGGCGGCGCTCGCGGCGAGCACCGTCAGGAGGCCCAGGGCGGTCGCGAGCACGACGGGGCCCCGGCGCTCGGAGCCCACGAGCGCCGCACCGCGCGCGGGTGCCGCAGCGGCCCGGATGCCGTCGAGCCCGACCGCGGCGGCGAGCGCGAGGCCGAGGCCCGCGAGGCTCAGGGCCGGCCCCGTGTCGAGCGGCACGGCCCCCCCGCCCGCGACGACAACGGCGATGCCGGCGACCGCCCAGGCGGTGGCGAGGCCCAGCGCTCCGAGCACGAGCGGCACGACGCCCCGGCGGCCGTCGGGCAGCGCGAGGCCCACGAGCGCGAGCAGCACCGACGGGGCGACGAGGGCGGCGAGCGAGATGAGGAGGGCGACCGGCGCCACCCCGGGCAGCAGCTCGCCGAGCGGTGCGAGCGCGAGCGAGAGGTCGGGCCAGCCGAGCAGCAGCCCGGCGGGCGACACCGGCCCGGGCGGGACGGGCAGACCGGGGTCGGCGAGGAGTCCCAGCGGCGTGCCGCGGCGCAGCTGGTCGTAGACGAGCGGCGCGAGCAGGGCGACGGTGGGCACGGGCAGCGTCAGGAGCCGGCCGAGGCGGCGGGGGTTGGCGAGCATCCACACCAGCCAGGCGGCGACGAGCGCGGGCAGCAGGCTCGGCGAGCTCGCCACGACCACGGCGGCGCTGAGGCCCGCGACGGCCGTGCCGCTCCACGAGCGCGGCGCCCGCGCGGCGCTCGCGACGAGCACGGGCAGGGCGAGGTGGGCGATGACGGCGGCCGGGCGGCCCTCGGCGAGGGCGACGAGCAGCGGCGGCGAGAAGGCCCACAGCAGGGCCGCGACGGCCGCAGGCCCGGGCCGGCGCACGATCGACGCGGCGGCCCACCAGGCGCCGAGAGCGGCGAGGGGCAGCGCGGCGATCCACAGCACGACGATGGCGAGCGAGGGCTGCCACGGCGTCAGCACCCCGAGCAGGGCGAGCACGAACGCGAAGGGGTCGGCCGCGCCCTCCGCCGTGCGCTCGAGGCCGGCGAGCATCGCGGGCGCGTCGGGGGCGAGCGGGGCGAGCGCGCCGCCGAGCAGCGCGGGGGCGCCGATGAGCGGCAGGTGCGCGACGAGCCCGACCAGAGCGGCGAGCACGACGACGGCGGCGCCGCCGGGCAGGAAGTCGGGGCGAGGCGGCCGGTCGTCCTCCTGCGCGCTCAGCAGCGCATCGCGCTCGATCGCGCGGCGGCGGCGCACCTCGTCGGGCGCCATGCGCAGCGGGGCGATCGCCCCCCAGCCGAGCGTGCGGCCGCGGGCGAGGCGACGGCGGGCGCTCGGCACCGCCGTGCCCGAGAAGGCGACAGCGAGGGCGGCGGCGAACTCGGCGCCGACGAGCGTGGGGCGCTTGCGCAGCAGCTGGCCGAGGGCCCGCGCCACCGCGATGGGCAGCAGGCTCAGCCAGTGCAGCGGAACGACGAGGGCGGGCGCGTAGACGAGCCGGCGGTGCAGCTGGGCCGTGCGGCGCAGGCGGGCGAGCGATCGCGGCGACACCGGCCGGCCCGACCCCGGGCGCGCGGCCGCGGCCGTGCCCTCGTGCACGAAGACGCGGGCTTGCGGCACGCCGATCACTCGATGACCGGCGAGGCGGATGCGCACGCACAGGTCGAGCGCCGCGTCGACGCCGGCCAATGCCGGGTCGAAACCCTCGACGGCGTTGTAGACGCTGCGGCGCACGAGCATCGCGGCCTCGCCCACGGCGAGCACGTCGCTCAAGCGGTCGTGCTGGGCCTGGTCGAGCTCGCGCTCGGCGATCGCCACGCTCGCGCCCCAGCGCGTGATCGTCTCGCCGTATCCGGCGATGACGGTCGGATGCGCGGCCTCCAGCTGCTTGGGGCCCGCGACGGCGACCGAGGGCGCGATCTCGACGGCGGCGAGCAGCCGCTCGAGCGCGCGCGGGTCGGGCACGGTGTCGTGGCGCAGCAGCCAGAGCCACTCCTCGACCCCGCCGTAGGGCGAGCTCGCCACCGGCTCGGCGACCGGCAGAGCGCCGAGGCCGCGGTGCACGAGCTCGCCGAATCCGAGCCCCGACGATGCGGTGACGAACTGGGTGGGGTTCGCGGCCGCGAGCTGGGCCGTCACGGCGTCGGCGCCGGCGGCGTCGACGACCACGAGCAGGTCGGGGCGGCGGCTCTGCTGGGCGAGGGCATCCAGCGTCTGCTGCAGCGCCTCGCCGCCCCGGCGGGCGACGACGATCGCGATGACTCGGGGCTGCACCCTGACGACTCTAGGCGGAGGCGGTCGAGAGGCCGGTCACGCGCGGCGGCGCAGCTTGCGGCGCTCGCGCTCGCTCAGGCCGCCCCAGATGCCGAAGCGCTCGTCGTTCTGCAGCGCGTACTCGAGGCACTCGGTCTTGACCTCGCACGTCGTGCAGATCTTCTTGGCGTCGCGCGTCGAGCCGCCCTTCTCGGGGAAGAACGCCTCCGGATCGGTCTGCGCGCACAGCGCGTCGGCCTGCCAGGCGAGGGCGGAATCGTCGTCATCGGCCGAGCGCGGGCGGCGCACACCGGGAACGCCGAGACGGACCGGGTCGACGAACCAATCGCCGGGAACAGTGTTCCGGTACTCGCTCATCAGCCTGACTCCTTCCCCCACACGACCCCCGTTGCGTGGGATGCCCTAATTACACTCGTGTGATTCGCTCGCGTCAAGTCGCGGATAGTAAAAGGTTCGACCGGGTATTCAGAGTTGCGACGCGCCGCAGAACGCGCTATGTGGGCGAGGGATGCTCAGCGACGGCAGCCGTCGACCCCCGCCGCTCAGGCCGAGGCCTGCCGCGCGCGCCAGGCCGACTCGACCATCTCGGCGAGCGTGTGGCGCATCGCCCAGCCGAGGTCGCGCGCCGCGAGCTCGCCGCTCGCCACGATGCGCGGAGGATCCCCCGCGCGGCGAACCCCGATCTCGGGCTCGAAGGCGATGCCGGTGACCTCGGCAACGGCATCCATGATCTGGCGCACCGAGACCCCGTCGCCCGACCCCAGGTTGTAGGCGGGCTCGAGCGGTGCCCCCGTCTCTAGCCGGCGGGCGGCCTCGACGTGCGCGAGGGCCAGGTCGGTGACGTGAATGTAGTCGCGCACGCAGGTGCCGTCGGGCGTCGGGTAGTCGATGCCGTTGATGCGCGGCGCGCGCCCCTCGACGAGCGCGTCGAACACGAGCGGGAAGAGGTTGTGCGGGCTCGTGTCGCGCACGGCCGCATCGCCCGAGCCGACCACATTGAAGTACCGCAGGCTCGTGTGGCGCAGGCCCGCCGCGACCTCCTGGTCGCGCAGCAGCCACTCGCCGATGAGCTTCGACTCGCCGTAGGGCGAAGTGGGGTTCTTGGGCGTGCCCTCGGTCACGAGGTCGACGTCGACGGCGCCGTACACCGCCGCCGACGATGAGAACACGCACTGCTGCACGCCGTGCTGCTGCATCGACTCGAGCAGGGTGATCATGGCCGTGACGTTCTGCTCGTAGGTGTGCAGCGGCCGCTGCACACTCACGCCCGCGTACTTGAACCCGGCTACGTGGATGACGCCCGTCACGCCGTTGTCGGCGATCACCGCATCCACCGCCTCGCGATCGAGAAGGGATGCGCGCACGAAGGGCACGCCCTCGGGCACGAAGGCGGCGTGCCCGCTCGACAGGTCGTCGATCACGACGGGGCTCAGCCCCGCGGCGGTGAGAGCGCGCACGACGTGCGCTCCGATGTAGCCGGCACCGCCGGTGACAAGCCAGGTCATGCGTCCACGCTATCGGGGTGACGGCCCGTCGCGACGACCGCGGCTCCCGAGCCGACCACGCGGAGTGTGGGCTCGTCGGAATATGCCGCCTGCCCATGGTGCAGGTCGAGCACGCCCTCGAGCGTCACGTCCCCCTCCAGGCTCAGAACGATCGCGGGGCCGTGCGTCTCGATCGTCACGCCGTCGGCGGCGGCGCCGGCCGCGATGACCGTGAGGGCGAAGTCGACGACGTCGGGCGAGAACCGCCGCACGCCCGGCTGCACCTCGACGGGGGCGATGCGCGGCTCGGCAACGGGTCGCGCATCGAGCACACGCATCAGCTCGGCCACGTCGACGTGCTTCGGGGTCATCCCGCCCCGGAGCACGTTGTCGCTCGCCGCCATCACCTCGATCGCGAGACCCTGCTGGTACGAGTGGATGTTCCCGGTCGGCAGGTAGAGCGCCTCGCCCGGGCGCAGCACGACCGTGTGCATGAGCGTCGAGAGCGCGATGCCGGGGTCGCCGGGGTAGTGGTCGGCGAGGCGCCGCACGGTCGCCCAGCCCTCGGAGTCGCGGGGGTCGTGCTCGAGGGCGCGGGCAGCGGCGGTCAGAGCATCCACGATTCTCGCGATCGCTGGGCCGCCCTCGATGAGCCAGCGCACGACCCCGGGCAGTGCGGCATCGTCGTCGAGGCGGGCGATGAGAGGCTCGAGCGCGGGCTCGCCGAGCGCGACGAGCGCCGCGTGCGACTCGGCCACAGGCCGGAAGCCGGCGAGGGCGACGAACGGGTCGCTGAGCGCGTAGATGAGCTCGGGCTTGTGCAGCTCGTCCTTGTAGTTTCGCTCGGGGGCGTCGAGGGCGATGCCGGCCGCGTTCTCGCGCGCGAAGCCCTCACGCGCCTGCGCGATCGTGGGGTGCGCTTGCAGTGAGAGCGGCTCGGCGGCCGCGAGCACCTTGAGCAGGAACGGCAGCTTCTCGCCCCTCGCCGACAGCAGCGCCGAGAGATCGGATGCTCCCCCCGCGTCTGCCCCGACGATGCGCGCGGGCGAACCGGGGTGATCACCGAGCCACAGCTCGGCCTCGGGAGCCCCCGACGGCTCCGCGCCCAGCAGCTCGGCGATCGCCGTCGTCGAGCCCCAGGCGTAGGGGCGGGGCGTGTTCTCGATCTTCAGCAGCACGTGTCACCTCCTCCGGCGGTAGTGTCGACGACCCCAGGCGGGTGAGACACACTCGCTTAACGAACACCACCAATCACCACACGGTCGTGCAGCGAAGTACCCTGTGAACACAGAACAGGCGGGGGCCGACGATGTCGTTGTCAAGGGTAGTAGTTGCATGGAGCGCGGCAATCGGTCTGCTTGCCGCTCCAATCGCAACGTCCAGCGCGGTAGGGATCG
>LNFM01013265.1_pt1 | contig 10546 bp, 15 predicted proteins | sample 596031 | NCBI WGS metagenome assembly LNFM01 (sample SAMN04254537, study PRJNA301005) | activated carbon metagenome | isolation source: dual media filters at the Ann Arbor, Michigan drinking water treatment plant | place: USA: Ann Arbor | reverse complement strand
TCGCCATCAGCGCCTCGATCCCGCGCTTGCCGACGCCTTCGGCTTTCGCTTCGGCGGCCATCTCGGACTTCCAGCCCTCATATTGCCCGCCGGTGTCGCTGCAGCTGGCAGCCTGTGACACGGAGGGAAGGGCGACGAACAGGGCGGCGGCGCAGAATCGGGACAGAAAGCTTAACATCAGGCACCTATTCTTGGAATTTGGGCCAATCTATTGAGTGCCCGGCAACAATCAAGCACGCCTTTGTGAGGAGGCGCATGCATCGTCTGACATGTTGGTGAAGTGGCAGCCCGTAGGGGGCCAAAACTTCTCCGTGAAATCAGAGGACTTGCGTTGTCCAACCTCTGACTCTGCCCCCATTGTTGGCAATGGGGAATTTTCTCGGTTGTCCAACCCTTCCGAGGGCCTGGAAAACGAAAACCCCGGAGCGCTGGCGGGCGCAACCGGGGCCGATATTCCAAGAATAACGTTGTGCGCCGAAGACTACCGGATGCGGGCTGAATGCGCAACCGCTCTGGCCGAAGCTATCGGCGATTGTCACCCGGACGACGCCGTGCAGCTGATGACGGCGGCCCTTCTGGACCTGACGCCGGACGGCCCGAACTGCGATTTCTTCCTGTCCGCCGCTGACGAAGCAGCCTGGTGGGCAAGTGTCGCTGCTCCCGCCCAGCTGGTCGCCGTGCTCGAGGCGACACTCAATACCCTGGGCGACCGAGTCATGCACATCAAGATGCGAAAGCGGCTCTTCATGTCACTGTGGAACGCCTTCAGCCCTGCCGATCGGGAGCGCTTTCTGACCTATGGCAAGGGAAATTCCAATGCACATTGAGCGCACCCCTGTCTCCACCGCACTGCCTTTCGTCCTGACGGAAGTCATGAATCACTGCCGCGTTACGGACAACGCCAGCCAGTCTGAACTTCATTCCATGGCACTCAGCGCCGCGGCTGAATTCGAGGCCTATGCCGCAGTTGCCCTGATGACACAAACGGTCAAGGTCACGCTGGATCAGCCGCCCCGAAGCTGCGTTATGCCTTTGCCCTTCGCACCGGTGCTTGACCCACTCTCTGTGGAAATGACCGTAGACGGTTTGGCTTTTGAAGACTTCGCAGTAATCACCGGCCCACGTCCAGCGATCCGCTTCACTGAAAGCAAGCCGTGCGGATTGATCGTGATCGAATATCAGGCCGGATTTGGCGACAGCACCCTTGATGTGCCTCGCGATATCCGGGCCGCGATCAATGATCAGGTGGCCGCATTTTACGACATTCGCGGCTCGAGCGACGGCAAGACGAACGGCATGTCTCCCCACATGGCCCGTGTCGCGGCACGATATCGGAGGGTGGCGCTGTGAGTGCTGATCACTCCTACACCGGCGACCCGGAAGTTGACCGCCTGCTGTTCAGCTGGGGGCGCGTGGTGCGCGACGCCGAAGGATGGGCGCGCGGCTTCGCACTCTCGATCCAGAGGGCGAGGAAGAAGCCCTCTTGGAAGCCTTCGGCCAAGCAGCTTTCCGTCATGCAGCGCATGGTGGCCGAACTCCCTCAGAGCCAAGAAGGCGATCGGTCTGTCTCTCTGATCGAGGATGCGGAATGAGTTGGAGCGCCATCAGGTGGGCAATCGACGCAAGCCAAGGCTCTCGCCTTTCATCGGTGCAGCGCCTGGTGCTGCTGACCCTAGCCTATCATCACAACGACAAGACAGGCAGCTGCAACCCGTCGACTGACACACTGATGGCAGAGACCGGGTTGTGCAGGCGTGCTGTGCAGATCGCCGTTCAGCACCTGGTCGCCGCGCGCCTTGTCACTGTGTCGCCACGCGCCATGCACGGCATTCAGACGAGCAACCAGTATGACCTGTTCGGGAACGTGAAGGGGCGCACCACATGCACCCGGGGGGGCGCACCACATGCACCCGGGGGGGCGCATAAAACGGAAGGGCAGGGGCGCACCACATGCGCCCAAACTCTTACTTACACTAAAGGGCGCGCGGACAACGTTACGTTGTTCCCTTTTCATCGCGAGGGAAAGCCATGAGCGAGGGAACGTTCGCGGCAAGCGGTGGGAAGACGCCCCCTGTCGTCGCTGACCTCTTCGGAAGTGGTCCCAATGCCGCGACTTCCGCTCAGATAGGAGACCGCGATGTGGATACATTCTCTTTCGCGCAACGGCCGGAAAATTCGGCGGCGGCGGCCGTCCACTTTCTTGAGAATCTAAAAATTCCGCAGGGTCCAAACGCTGGGAATCGAGTTTCTCTCGCACCGTTCCAGCGGCAATTTGTCCAGGGGGCGATGGCTCCCGATGTTGCGACTGCCATTCTCAGCATTGGCCGGGGCAACGCGAAGACAGCACTGTCGGCAGGCATCGCCCTCGGCGCGCTGCTTGGCGTATGGGATGCGCAGCGCCAGCGGGAAGTCCTCATCGCTGCCCGCACCCGCGAACAAGGCAAGGTGGCGTGGGATTTTGTGGCCGGTTTCACCGAGTCTCTGCCGCTCGAGATCAAGCGCCGGCTGATCTATCGCCGCGCGCCGCGCCTCGAGATCGAGTACGAGGACAAGAACGGCCGGCACCTTCTGCGCGTCCTGGCTGCGGACGGAAAGTCCGTCCTGGGTTCGGCCCCAACCCTGTGCCTTCTGGACGAGCGAGGCCACTGGCCGCTGGAAAAGGGCGACGAGCTTGAGGCTGCGCTTCTGTCGGGTCTCGGCAAGCGCGGTGGTCGGGCGCTGATCATCAGCACGTCTGCAGCTGACGACTCGCACCCATTTTCAAGGTGGATCGATGATCCGCTGCCAGGATCGTACGTGCAGGAGCATCGACCTGTGCCAGGTCTTCCCGCTGATGACCTGCCATCGCTTCTCGAGGCGAATCCGGGGGCCGAGTATGGCATCGGGTCTTCCCTTGACTGGCTCCAAGCGGCGGCAGTTAGGGCGATCGCTCGCGGCGGATCGAGCCTCTCCAGCTTCCGGCTCTACAACCGCAATGAGCGGATCAGCGACGAGTCGCGGGATAGCCTGATCACGCCGGATGAGTGGATGGCCTGTGAGGTGTCCGAGCTGCCGCCGCGGGAAGGCCAGGTGGTGATCGGGATCGATCTGGGCGGCTCTGCCTCGATGACGGCCGCCGCGTTCTACTGGCCCGACACTGGGCGGCTCGAGTGCATCGGCACCTTCCCATCGCGGCCATCTCTTCTCGATCGGGGGCAGGTCGATTCGGTGGGCGATCGCTACGTGCAGATGCACGATCGGGGAGAGCTGACCGTGCTTGGCGACAAGACGGTGCCGGTATCTGCCTGGCTGATCGAGGTCATGCAGCACGTCCAGGGCCAGAGTGTCGCCGCCATCACGATGGACCGATACAAGCAGTCCGAGCTGGGCGAGGCACTGGACGCGGCGGGGATCAGAGCACCGCTCGCATGGCGTGGGCAGGGCTTCCGCGACGGCGGGGAAGATTGCGAACGGTTCCGCCGCGCAACGTTCGACGGCAAGGTCAAAGCGCGACCCTCGCTCCTGTTGCGGTCCGCCTTCGCAGAGGCGGTCTGCCTCAGGGATCCTGCGAACAACCTGAAACTGGCAAAGGCCCGGTCAAACGGCCGGATCGACGCAGCTGCGGCGACGGTGCTGGCTGTCGCCGAAGGCGCGCGGATATCCGGACGCCCGAAAGCCAAGGCCCGGGTGGCATGGGCATGACAGGCATTCGCACGACTCATCAGCGGCATTCCAAAGCCGTCACTAGGACGAAGCGCTGGCAGGTTCTGCGCATGGCGATCCTCGAGCGCGATGGCTTCCGATGCAAGGACTGCGGACTGGGCGGACGGCTGGAAATCGATCACGTGAAGCCGGTCCGCACTCACCCCGAGCTGTCCTACGACCCGGATAATCTGCAGGCGCTTTGCCCATCTTGCCACACCCGAAAAACCCGGCTCGAGTGCGGGCACCCGCCACTGCCAGAGGTTCGGAAGGAATGGAATGACCTGGTGCGAAGCTTGCAGGTGCGCGGCCCGAGCTATTCTATTCCCGCCAATCTGCGCCCTTCGGCGGTCCCGGTCACCATCGTCTGCGGTCCCCCCGGCGCCGGGAAATCAACCTACATCAGAGAGCGGGCGGCTGATGGCGATATGGTCATTGATTTTGACCTCTATCTCAAGGCCTTGGGTGCCGAGAAATGGACCACTGACCCGGTTGCTGTGCGCCAAGCCTTCCGGTTGCGCGATGCTGATCTTCGGTCCCTCGCCACCCGCAAGCGTGGCCGCGTCTGGTTGATCAAGTCCGCCCCAACAATGGCCGAGCGCAGCGCCTGGTCACGCGCCCTTCTGCGTGTAACCGAAGTCGTTTTGGCCGTGGACCCCGAAACCTGCAAGGCCCGGATCAGGGCCGATCCAGAGCGACAGCATGCTGTCGAGAAGATGTGCGCCGCCGTCGATGACTGGTGGAGCGCATATGCCGCAAACGGCACACGAACCCCGAAACCAAGCATTTTTGGAGAACACCATGCTTGACTCTGTGAAGATCGCCCGGCGGCAAAGCGAAATCCGCCAACAGCTCTCGACCCTGGCCGGGAAGCCGACCCCTACCGAGGACGAAACCCGCTCGATGGAAACCCTCGATGCGGAATATCGCACCAACGAAACCCGCTACAGGGCCGCGCTGATCGCCGAGGACAGCGAGCGCCGCGACGCTGGGGCGCAACTTGAAACCCGAGCTGGGGCCGAGTGGGAAGCGCTGGTGTCCGGCTTCGAGCTTCGGCAGGTTGCCCTGCACATCGACGAGGGTCGCGCACTGGACGGCCGTACCCTCGAGGTGGTCACGGAGCTGCGCGGCCGGGGCGGCTATCGCGGGACGCCGGTTCCCTGGGTAGCGCTGGAGCGCCGGAACACGGTGGCATCGGGCACCCCGGATCCGAAAACCACGCGCCCTATCATTGACCGGCTCTTTCCGGACTCGGTGGCTGCCAAGATGGGCGCCCAGATGATCGCAATCGAGTCGGGCCTTACCGAATGGCCGGTCACGACTTCGGCGATCGCGGCAGGCTGGCAGACGACGGAAACCGGCTCCGTGGCAGGACCGACCCAATTCACCACGGTCGACAAGGCGCTTGCCCCGAACAACACTCTGGGCATTCGGATGGCGATCAGCCGAAAGGCCATGCTGCAAAGCGGCCCCGCTCTCGAGGATGCAGTGCGCCGCGACATGAACGGGGCCATTCAGCAGGCCCTCGATGCGGCGATCTTCCGGGGCGCTGGTGCCTCTGGTGAACCGCTGGGCGTCCTGACCACGCCTGCGACTTACGGGATCACGGCGACGGCCATCGCGGCCGCCGGAACCTGGGCGATTTTCCGGGCGGCAATCGCGCGGTTCATGGCCGCCAATGCCGCCACGGGACCGGGTTCGGTCAAGCTGATGATGCGCCCGGAAGTCTGGAACTACATGGACGGCGCCCTGATCACCTCGACGGCCGTTTCTGAATGGGACCGGATGGTGGCGCAAGTCGGCGCGGAAAACATCGTCCTGGCTACCAATGCCCTCGCTGCACCGACCGGCTCGCCCCTTGCCTCGACTGCCCTTCTGACGACTGTGGCGGGTGGGATTGCTCCGATCTACGTGGGGATGTGGGGAGCGGTCGACCTGATCCGGGACCCATACTCGGATGCAGCCAGCGGCGGCCTGCGGCTAACCGCCTTGACCACGGCTGACGTGACCGTGGCGCGCGGTGCGCAGCTGGAAATCCTGACCGGCGTTCGGCAAGCCTGATGCTGTGGGGAGCGTCTCTCGGCGGGCTTGAGCTTCGCAGCGAGGGTGGGGCAACCCACCTTCGGGCGACGTTCCCCTATGGCGCAGAAACCGAGCTTGCACCAGGTCGCCGGGAAGTCATCGCTTCCCGCGCGTTCGCCCAGCGGATCGAGGCGGGCGAGGATGTGCACTTGCTCTCCGGTCACGACTACGAAAAGCCCCTCGCCTCTCGGGCGGCGGGCACCCTCACACTTCGAGACAGCGACGCTGCGCTTGTTCTGGAGGCCCGGATTGATGCGGGCACCAGCTGGGCGCGGGACTTCCTCGCAGCGCATGGGGCAGGGCTGATCCGGGGCCTGTCGCCCGGGTTCCGAGTGTCTGCCGGTGGAGAGAAGATCGAGGCGCGGGGGCAAGGGCTTCTGCGTACGATCACGCGCGCCGAACTATACGAGCTGTCGGCTGTGACGGTCCCGGCCTACCCGCAAGCACAGATCGAGGCGCGGGCCTGGGAAGCTGGAGACTACACGCCGTTGTCCGGACTGCACCGCACCCTCAACCGCTGGAGGCTCTGACATGGGCTTGATGGATCTGTTCCGGCGCAAGCCGATCGAAGCGCGAAGCTCGGGTAGCGGCTACACGGCCGCTATCATGGCGGCGCGTGAAAACTGGATCAGCGGCAGCTCAACTGTTGCCGAGCTGACGTCATCTGTGCAGGCCTGCGTCGGGTTGTGGGAGGGCGCGTTCACCCTAGCCGATGTAAAGGGCACGACCCTCCTCGATCGCCACACAATGGCGCTAGCGGGCCGCGCGCTTGCCCTTCGCGGGGAATGTGTGTTCCTGATCGGTGATCGCCTGCTTCCCTTCATCGATTGGGAACTGACAACCCGCAACGGGGTGGCGACGGCTTATCGAGGATCTATCCCGGAAGCAGCCGGAAGCAGAGCGCAGACGGTGCTGGCGGCAGAAGTGCTGCACCTTAGGATTGCGTCCGACCTTCACGCACCCTGGGCAGGCCGCTCGCCCTTGTCCCGAGTGCCGCTATCCGCCTCGCTCCTGGGCGAAGTCGAAGCGGCATTGCGCGACGTGTTCAGGGACGCGCCCTTGGGAAGTCAGATCGTTCCGCTGCCAGAAGGCTCTACGGACGACATGGAGACCATGCGGCAGGCCTTCAAAGGACGGCGCGGTTCGTCCCTGATCATCGAAGGTGTGGCACAGTCAACGGCTGCAGGGATGAATCCGAACATCGGTCAGAAGCCCGACCAGCTGTCGCCGGACCTTTCCAAGTCCATGACAGCCGAGACGCTGGACGCGGCGCGCGACGCAATCATGATGGGCTATGGTGTCCTGCCTGCCATGATCAACCGCGCGGTGACAGGCCCGGCCGTGCGAGAGGCTCAGCGCCACCTGGCGCAGATTGTGCTGCAGCCCATCGCCCAGCTGATCGGCGAAGAGGCAACGGCCAAGCTTGGCACGGCGGTCAAGATCGACGTGGTGCGCCCGATGCAGGCCTACGACCAAGGCGGCAAGGCGCGGGCACTGGCGACGATGGTCCAAGCACTGGCACAGGCCAAGGAAGCGGGGATCGAGGGGGCGACGCTGACCGATGCCCTGAGCTTCATTGATTGGGCCGAGGAATAGGCGGGATGCGCCTGCGGAGTAGTGCCCGCGAAGCATCTGGGATCAGACGGTGAGTGCCCGGTACGAGACATGCCGAAACCCCGTCACGGCGCGGCGTCTTTCCTGGGCGCGCGGCGCAGACTGTCACAGGCTGCGGCTGGGGGCTGTCAGGGGCCGGGATATGCGTAGCGCTGTCCCGGCCTCAGTCTTTCTCGACGTACTGGTCTGGAACAGTTTCCCAAGTGCTGCACTTGCGACGAACTGCTCGCCGAAAGGTTCGGAAGACCTCATGCGCATCAACCTGAGCGTTGGGGAAATGCTCTGCCAGCGTGTCCTCAAGTGCTCGCCGTATCTCTGACGAAAGGTGATCGACCAATTCATCCATCTGAACTTTAGCCATTGTTGCGCTTTACCTCCTCGAGAATTTTCCGGATGATTTCAGGCCGCGACGGCACCGGATCAAAATGGGCCCGCTCCGAGTCCAGCCAGGCCAAAAGGTCGGGAGGAATGCGCACCGTTACCGGCGTTGCATTCACCGCCGGGCGCCCGACCTTCCTTCGTTCGATTTCTGACATTAGAAATCCGTTGACATTGTTGGATTTACGATGGCAGAAATAAAGCGGGCCGACAAGGTGTCTCACCACCTCCCCGGCCCTAACCGAAACCCGATCCCAAGGAGATCAGGAATGGCTGAAACAACTCATAACACCGCTGATGCGACCCGTGAAGGTACGGAAACCCGCGTTCATGTTATCGATGGCCACGCAGCGGCCCGGCAGATTTGCGATGCTACTGACTGCATTTCAGATGCAAGAGACATCCTGACGCTGATCAGTATGGCAACCCATGCGATTGAGTCCAGCGATCGCGAAATGGCAGCAATCAATACGGCGATCGATCGGGCGCAGGCCGACCTTGCATTGGCTCAGAAAAAGCTTGGAGGTGCAAAGTCGGCGGTCTGGGAAGCTCGGCAGGAGTGAAAGTTGACAAGCCCCACGGCGTGGGCCTATGGTGGCATACACCATGCTGTGGGGCTGTCTATGACTGATGATATCGATGGGCCGTTTCAGCGCCTGACAGAGTCGTCCCAAATCTGGGACAAGCCGCAGTTTACCGTCTCGGAAGTCTGCACGATCACCGGCGCAACTCCGAAGGCCCTCGAGCATTTTCTCAACCCATCGCGAGGGATGGTGCGACTGATGGGCGAATGGGTGAACCCCGGCACTGGCAAGCGTCGGATATTCACAGGGTCACAGGTCCTGCAGATCGCTGCGGCCTACGCGATGAAGGATATCGGCTTTCCGCAACGCTGGTCAATTCCGCTGTCCGACACGGTGGCCAGGCGGGCAAAGGCGCGCAATATTGGCCTCAACGCCCAGACCGATATGAGCATCATCACCTATCCCATGAGCAATGGGGATTGGGCTGTCGTTCCGATCTACCGGGAAATGACCGATACGCCGAATATCCCGGTCGCGGTGCAAGTGCTGGACGTCGACCGGCTGATTGATCAGGTACAATCGCAACTCTGGGCTATTGTTGCTGGCGAGGATATCCCCGACTTCACCGTCCCGGATATCATGCCTGAGCCGAACCCATACGGCCCGAATGGCTCGATGCGCTGGTGGGTGAAGGATGAAGCAGGCAACTGGCTGCTCAACGGCCTGACCCTTAATGAAACCCGCGAATACATGGCGCTACAGGGCTGGCACCTAGAAGGTGACGAGTTGAGCGCGCCCGACGCACCCAAGCTCTATGGAGAGGACCTTGAGCGGTCCGTCTACTTGGCCAACAAGCATCACGCTGCGGGGTTTGCCGACTGATGGCCAACCGCCCCGCCCTTGTGAAGCAAGCTGACCTCACGCGCTACACGCGGGCTGTGATGGCGGCGGGCATCGCGGTAGGGCGTGTCCTGGTGCGCCCGGACGGAACAGTGGAGATTATCCCGATGGGCGCGGAACCGGGCGTAGGCATCGGCCCCGACCCTGACGAGCTGCTACGATGACAGTGCGCAAGAAGCCATTTCCCGGTGTGACGCGGACCGTCGACCGGCACGGCAAGGTCCGGTGGCGGTTCCGCCGCAAGCATAAGGCGGACGTGTACCTGCCCGGCGCATATGGATCGGCTGAGTTTCGTGCGGCCTATGAGGCAGCACTCGAGGGCGTCAAGACACCCGCGCCGCGTTCGCGCGAGAAGTACGGCACTTTGGCCTGGCTGATTGAGCAATACCTGCGAAGCCCCAAGCACCTGAACCTGTCGGACGTGCGCAGGGCCTCGATCCGGCGCGAGTTGGACTGGCTACGGGGTGAGGCAGGGAAGTACCAGATCGCCTCTCTTGCCGCAAAGCACGTCGAAGCTTTGATGGCGCGGAAGGCCGGGCCAACCGCTGCAAATACGGTCAAGAAGAATCTGTCGATGCTTTTCAACTTTGCGGTAAAGCACGACATGGCCGGGCAGAAGCACAACCCGGCGCGTCATGCCGATCGGCGTAAGGAAAACCCGGACGGCTATCACACATGGACCGAGGCCGAGATTGCCCAATTCCTTGCTCATCACGGGGCAGGGACTAAGGCCCGGCTTGCCGCGCTTCTGATCTTGAACACAGGGGCAGCACGGCAGGACCTGGTGCGACTCGGCCGGCAGAACGTGAAGGCAGGGCGGATCGCCTATCAGCGCCACAAGACCGGCGTGGGTGGAGATTACGAAATCCTTGCCGATCTGGCGCAGGAGATCGAGGCGTTGCCGAAGGGACAGATGCTTTTCCTGACGCACTGGCGCGGCCGTCCCTACACTGTCGAATCGTTCGGGAACTGGTTCAAGGATCAATGCCTGGCTGCTGGACTTCCTCATTGCTCTGCGCACGGTTTGCGTAAGGGGCAGGCGACACGCATCGCGAACGGTGGCGGCGGTGAGTTGGAGATAATGAGCTTCTTGGCCCACGCGACACCGAAAGAGGGCGCGACCTATACCAAAAAGGCCAACCGGGGAGTGCTGGCCGACAAGGGCTTGGCGCGCCTTTCGGGGCCGAAACCGGAACAGAATGTGTCCAACCTATCTGCAAGGTTGGACAAACCCGCTTCGCAAACTCTTGAAAAGAAAGGTAAAAGATGAAGCAGTGGCAGCCCGTAGGGGAGTCGAACCCCTCTTACCTGGTTGAAAACCAGGTGTCCTAACCGATAGACGAACGGGCCACGCTGTCGGTGGGGCG